>Ga0315280_10012464_pt1 | contig 10283 bp, 8 predicted proteins | sample YL17G06_40_MG_FD_203697 | JGI IMG/M metagenome (GOLD analysis project Ga0315280, IMG submission 203697) | Sediment microbial communities from Yellowstone Lake, YNP, Wyoming, USA - YL17G06_40 | ecosystem: Environmental > Aquatic > Freshwater > Lake > Sediment | place: USA: Wyoming | collected... | reverse complement strand
CGAGGTGAGATTCGGGCGGGCGGGCCTTCGTAGGGGCACGGCATGCCGTGCCCCTACCGCGCCCCGGCGCAGACTGGGCGACGATCTCGCAGCCGGGCCGTCTGGAGTGCGGCGGCGCGCCGCCGCTCTCACAGCGGGAGCGCGTCGCCGCAGGCGACTGAAGCTCCCGCACTCCATACGGCGCGTTCTGCGGCTACTCAAGATGTGGGTAATGCTAAGCCCTTGCAGGGAGAGGTTGGGTGAGGGTCAACGCGCGCTGTGCCCAAGCTGCTCCTCTCCCTTGCAGGGAGAGGTTGGGTGAGGGTCAACGCGTGCTGTGCCCAAGCTACTCCTCTCCCTTGCAGGGAGAGGTTGGGTGAGGGGTCAACGCGTGCTGTGCCCAAGCTACTCGTCTCCCTTGCAGGGAGAGGTTGGGTGAGGGTCAACGCGCGCCGCGCCGATCCGCACCCCGAAAGGGCGCCGACCGCCCGCGTAGAACTATTCTCACAAGCAACATGCCTACGCAGACCCAGGACCCCAGCGCCAAACCCGCCGACGAAACCGCGCCTCGCCCATGGCATCGCACCGTCCTCGCGCTGCTCGGTCAATACCGCGGCCTGCTGGCGCTGGTGCTGGTATTCGTCATCGGCGTCATCCTCTCCCCCGTCAACCCCGAGACCGGCCGCCGCGTCTTCCTCAGCCTCCAGACGCAGAAGAACATCCTCTTCGAATACGCCGAATACGGTATCCTCGCCGCCGGCATGACCCTGGTCATCTTGACCGCCGGCATAGACCTCTCCGTCGGCTCGGTGCTCGGGCTGAGCGCGACCGTGGCGGCGCTTTTCCTCATCCGTTTTGGCTGGCCGGCGTGGGTGGCGATTCCCCTCTGCTTGGCGATGGGCGCCGCCATCGGCAGCGCCAGTGGCGTCATGGTCGCCCGCCTGCGCATTCAACCCTTCGTCGCCACCCTGGTCGTGATGGTGGCCGCGCGGGGCGCCGCCAAGCTCGTCTCCGGCGGCGTCAAGGTGCAGCCCGGCCTGCCCGGCTATGCGCGCGTCACCGACCCGCCCGTATTCGGCGAAATCACGCGGCCGCTGTTCAGCGGATTCCTCGAGCCGGCCACGCTTCTCTTCCTGGCGAGCATTCTCGTCCTGTGGGCCGTGGTGCGCTATACGCGCTTCGGGCGCTACCTCTACGCTATCGGCGGCAACGCCGAGGCGGCGCGGCTGTCAGGCATCCCGGTGGCGCGCGTCGTCATCATGACCTACGCCATCTGCGGCTTGTGCGCCGCGCTCGCCGGTATCTCCAACGCCGCCCGCCAGACCATGGGCGACCCCGAGGCCGGCTTCACTTACGAGCTGGACGCCATCGCCGCGGTGGTCATCGGCGGCACCAGCCTCATGGGTGGCCAGGGCGGTATGCTGCTGACGCTCGTCGGCGTGCTCATCCTCGGCTACATCGGCAAGTTCCTGAGCCTGATGGGGGCGGAGGAGGCGCACCGCCTGCTCGCGAAAGGATTGATCATCGTCATCGCGGTACTTATTCAGCGCCGCCGCGGGTGAGTGCGCCTCCGGGCACAGCCGAAAGGCGGGCCTCCGCCTGGTTGGTCCCGCAGTTTGACCGCAAGGAGAGGAGAGTGTTGACATGAGAAGGTCAACCATCGTCGCCGCCACTCTGCCGATCGCCGTAGCGCTGCTGCTGGCCCTCGCCGGTTGCGGCGGGCGCGCGCCCGCGCCTAAGACGGGCGCTGGAGCCACCACCGCCAAAGGCACGCCAGCCTCTCCCTGGGTCATCGGCATGTCGCAGTGCAACCTCGGCGAGCCCTGGCGCGTCCAGATGAACGCCGATATCGCCGCCGCGGCGAAAGCCCACCCCGAGCTCGACGTCATCTACAAGGACGCCCAGAACAAGTCCGAGACCCAGCAGGCGCAGGTGCGCGAGCTCGTTGACCAGGGCGTCGACCTCATCATCATCAGCCCCAAGGAGGCCAAGCCTCTCACCGAGCCGGTGCGCGACGCCTACAAGCGAGGTATCCCGGTAATCGTCCTTGACCGCAAGGTCGAGGGCTCCGATTACACCTGCTTCATCGGCGCCGACAACGTCAAGATCGGTCGCGAGGCGGGCAAGTTCATGGTCCAGACCCTCGACGGTAAGGGCAACGTCGTCGAGCTCGAAGGGCTGATGACCTCGACCCCCGGCCAGGAGCGGCACCAAGGATTCACGGAGGGCATCAAGGGCTCTCGCCTCAAGATCATCTTCACCGCCGACTGCAAGTGGCTCGAGCCCGACGCGCAGCGCGAGATGAACTCGGCGCTGGCCAGATTCCCCCAGGCGGATGCGATCCAGGCGGTCTATGCCCACAACGACCCCAGCGCTCACGGCGCTTACACCGCGGCGAAGCTGGAAGGCAAGGGGCGCGAGAAAACGATCAAGTTCATCGGCATTGACGCCCTGCCGCACGAGGGGGTGCGCTATGTGCGCGAGGGCATCCTCACCGCGACCTTCCAGTACCCCACCGGCGGCAAGGAAGGTATCGAGACCGCGCTCAGGATCCTCAAAGGTGAGAAGGTGCCGAAGAGCATCACCCTGGGCACGCGCATCTATACCAAAGCCAACGTCGCGCGCGGCGGCGCGGCGGTTCATTAGCCCGCATTATTCATGCCCGGTAGCGCAGGCGTCTCGCCTGCGTGCGTCCGGCTCAAAGTCGCGCGCAGTGCGGGCGCGCGGTCCTATAACGGCGCGCGCGTCAATCCTGCGCCCGTGCGCAGTCCAGGATGTCCAACAGCACCCGCGTCGACCGCCCCAACGTCACCCGCGCGTCGGCATCAAGCTCCCGCGCCGCGATCACCTCCGCGCCCGCGGTCACCAGGTCGCGCAGGGTCACGGCTTCACCCGCAGGCGGCGCACCGCCCGCCATCCGGCGCAGCAGCGGCTCGCCGATGATCGCCAGCGCATCTAGCTCCGGCCCGGGCTTCGCCTGCCCTTCGAGTCGCGCCCAAAAACACAGGTTGTAGTAGATTCCGCCGGGAACCACCGCCCCCGCCGCCGGCTGACGGCTGATGAGCGCCGGCCGCGGAGTGTCCTCAACTGCGATCGCCGCCGGCCGCCCCTCGACATCGGCGAAGAAGCACTCGCCGCTCGATTCGACTATCGCGCGGCACCCGGTCTCTTCCATAACCTCGCGCTCGACGCATTGCTGCCAGCTCTCGCCCGCATTGCGCCGACCGCCGATGCGCCCGCACACCAACCGCGGGCGGCGCACCGCCCCCGCGCCGCCGACGCGCGATTCATCATAGAGCGCAAACAGATACCGCCCATCCTCCAGGCGGCAAAACACGCCCGCCCCCTGCGGCGCTTCTGGCGGCACTATCTCCTCAATTCTCTTCTTCCGTGGCGTCATCATCCAATCTGCGAAATCCGCCCGCCCTCTGGATTCTTATCAGCGATCTCTGCGCTCTCCGCGGTTAATCTCCCCTTCACATCTCCTCCCGCTCGTCGCGCGCTTCGCGCTGCATTAGCTCGCGCACCGCGTCGCGCGGCTTCAGCCCCTCGAACAGCACCGCGTGCACCGCCCGCGCGATCGGCATCTCCACCCCCGCCCGCTGCGCCAGCCGCATCGCCGCCTCCGTCGTCGGCACCCCCTCCGCGATCATATCCATCCCCGCCAGGATGTCGTCGAGCTTCTGGCCCAACGCCAGCCGGTAGCCGACATAATGATTGCGGCTGCGCCGACTGGCGCACGTCGCCACCAGGTCGCCGATGCCGCTCAAGCCCATGAAGGTCGTCGCCGCCGCGCCCAGGGCCACCCCCAGCCGCGTCATCTCGGCCAGCCCGCGCGTCACCAACGCTGCCTTGGTATTGTCGCCGAAACCCAGGCCATCGTTGATCCCCGCGCCGATGGCGATGATGTTCTTCAGCGCCCCGCCCAGCTCGACGCCGATCACGTCCGGGTTGGTGTAAACGCGCAACGTCGGCTGCATGAAGATCCGCTGCGCCCGCCGTGCGACCTCGGCATCGCGGCACGCGATGACCGTAGTGGTAGCGATACCGGCCGCCACCTCCACCGCCAGGTTGGGCCCCGACAGGCAGGCCGCGTTTGCGCCCGCAGGCGGCGCACCGCTCGCAGGCGGCGCACCGCTCGCAGGCGGCGCACCACCCCACGGCGGCGGCAGCTCCTGCGCGATGACCTGTGTCATGCGCAGGCCAGTGTCGTGCTCGAGGCCTTTAGCGGCGCTGATGATATAGTGGTGCGGCGCCAGGTGCGGGCGCAGGGCGCGCACGGTATCGCGCATGCCGCGCGACGGCGCCGCGATCACTACCATCTCCGCCTCCGCCAGCGCCGCCGCAATATCCGCCAGCGGCTCTACGCTCTCCGGCAGCGTCACTCCGGGCAGGTACTGCTGGTTCTCGCGCCGCAACCGCAGCGACTGCGCCGCCTCCGGTCGCCGCGCCCACAGGCGCACGCGCACCCCCCGCCGCGCCAGCAGCGCCGCCAGCGCCGTCCCCCAACTGCCGGCGCCGATGATCGCCACCGGCGCGCCCGCCTTACCCATCAGGCGATCCCTCCGCTTGGCTGGCCGGCGCGGCATCGGGCGGTGCAGTATCGCTTGTGATCGCGCCCGGGGGCGCTTCTCTGGCTCGGCGCCCAACCTTGGCCTCCTCGCCGCGCAGCATCCGCCCAATATTCGGCGCATGACGCGCGATCACCAGCGCCGCCGCCGCGGCCGCGAAGACGATATACTCCGCCGACTGACCGTACACCGCCATGAACAGCGGCATCGAGGCCGAGCCGACGATCGAGCCCGCCGAGATCATGCGCGTCACCACCACCACCACTACGAACACCCCGAACCCGCTCAGGCCCGTCTGCCAACACAGCGCCGCCATCACCGCCACGCCCGTCGCCGCCCCGCGCCCCCCGCGCAGCTTGAGGAAAATCGAAAACGCGTGCCCCAGCAGCGTCGCTGCCCCCGCGCCCAGCACGATCGCTACCGACGCGCCGCCGTACCCGCCGTGTGCCACCAGCGCCCGCGCCGCCAGCACCGGCGCCCCGCCCTTGGACGCGTCGAGCAGGAATACCACGATCGCCGCGCGCAGCCCGGCCGCGCGCATGACGTTGGTCGTCCCGATGTTGCCCGAACCCACGCCGCGGATGTCAACCCCCGACCACGCCTTCGTCACCCACAGGCCGAACGGCACCGATCCCGCGACGTAGGAGCCAATAAGCAGCGCGCCCACCGGCGCCCATTCCTTCATCGCGCACCCCCCCGACGCGGCGCTCGCGGCCGCTCCTCTCCCTTCGACTCGCGCACCACCAGCCGCACCGGCGTCCCCTCCAGGCCCAAACGCTTGCGAATCTGGTTCTCCAGGTAGCGCTGGTACGAGAAATGCATCAGCTCGGCGTTGTTGACGAAAAGCACGAATGTCGGCGGGCGCACCTTTGGCTGCGTCACGTAGTAGATGCGCAGCGGCTTGCCCTTGATGGCGAGCGGCCGCTCCTGCACCGCGTCCTGGATCAGCCGGTTCAGCTGCGGCGTCGCCACCCGCATGCTGTGCTGCTCCGCCGCCGCCACCGCAGTGCGCATCAGGTCATCCAGGCCCCAGCCCTCCAGCGCCGAGATGAACACGATCGGCGCGTATTCCATGAACGCGAGCTGCGCCCGCGCCTGGCGCGCGAAATCCTGCATCAGCTTTCGCTTCTCGGCCGCGGGCAGCGTCTCCTTTGCCGTGCGCGCGTCGGCGTCGGCGACGACTGCGCCCTGCTCCGTCGGCGCCGCATCCTCGCGCGCCGCGTCCTGCTTCTGCCGCGCCGCCTCCTGCTCCACCAGGTCCCACTTGTTCACCACCACGATCTGCGCTCGCCCCTGCTCATGCGCGTAGCCGCCGATGCGCTGGTCCTGGTCCGTCACCCCGGCCGCCGCGTCGATCATCAGCAGCGCCACGTCGCAGCGATCGATCGCCCCGAACGCCCGCACCACCGCGTAATACTCGAAGCTCAACCGCACCTTGCTCTTGCGCCGGATGCCGGCGGTGTCTATCAGCACGATCTCGTGGTCTTCCCACCGCACCCGCGTGTCGAGTGAATCCCGCGTCGTGCCCGGCTCCTCGGCAACGATGGCCCGCTCCGCGCCCGCGAGCGCGTTGACCAGCGACGACTTGCCGACGTTGGGCTTCCCCACCACCGCAATATGGATCGCCTCTTCGTCCGCCGGCGCCTCCTGCGGCGCGGGCAGCAGTTCCCCCAGGCGGTCGAGCAGCACATCAATGTCCATGCCATGAATCGCGGACACGCCGAGCGGCTCGCCCACCGCCAGCGAATAGAACTCCTGCGCATTCTCGATCCGCCCGCGGCTCTCGACCTTGTTGGCAACTAGCAGCAGCGGCTTGCCGGTGCGCCGCAGCAGCTCCGCGATCTCGAAATCCAGCCCGCTCAAGCCCTCCTTGGCGTCCACCACGAACAGAATGACCGATGCCTCCTCGATCGCAAGCTGCGCCTGGTTGCGCACCTGCCGCGCCAGCGCGCCCCCCTCCATTTGCAGCCCGCCGGTGTCAATCAGGGTGAAGAGCTTGCCCTCCCACTCGCAGTCGGCGTAGATGCGGTCGCGCGTGATGCCGGGCGTCTCCTCGACGATGGCGATGCGCCGCCCCGCGATGCGGTTGAACAGCGTTGACTTGCCGACATTGGGCCGCCCGACGATTGCCACCACCGGTTTTGGATTGAGGAGATGCATGTCAGGCACTGTCATTCCGAGCGCAGCGAGGAATCTCGTTCGTCGAACCACCCAGCGCTCAGGTCACGCCAGAGCGGGTTGCTCGATTCGACAAGTGCAATCTTCCTCGCGCGCGACCAACCCTTGATCTGCTTTTCGCGACCTATCCCTGCTCGCACACTGCCACTAGCTTCGTGGTGCACCAGCCGCGTGATATTATACTTCTCGGTAAAGCCAGGGATCAGTAGTTCGACCCTTGCCCGCTGTCATTCGCAGCGCTTTCCACTGTCATTCCGGGCGCAGCGAGGAATCTCAATAAGGCCGCCAGGCCATCGCCGCTGGGATTCTTCGCTCGCTGTGCGAGTTCTGAATGACGTACTGCGCCTACCCTCACCGGCCCGAACCTGTGAGGTGCCCCATCCTCCCTGCCAGCCTCCGCGCCAGCTCCCGCGGCCCGGCGGCCGCGATCACCCTCTTGCCCAGCCGCCGCGACAGTTCCTCCACCGTCATGTCGTCGAGAAACGCGCCGTCGCGCAGGGCCGCCGCCGGCAATGCGACCACGTCGCCCAGGTCGCAATCCGCTAGACCGCCCACGATGTCCTTGCCAGCCAGCAGCCCGGCGACCGTAATCCTTGCGCCCAACAAGCGATTACGGATGGCGATCACGTGCGCGCGCCCGCCGTGCTCGCGCATCCTCGCCGCCATCGCCTCGACCAGCCCGCGCGCAGCGATTCCGGTAACCAGCGTCACCGCCGTCCCCGCCGCCCGCCGGAAATTCGTCCGCTTCAACTCGTCGAGGAACAACCGCGCCGGGCCAACGCCGTTCTCGCGCTGCGGAAAGCCCTCGTACTCGGCGGCTGCGGGAAACGGCTCGCCCGCCAGCAGGTAGATCTCGTCCGCGGCGAAGACGAAGCGCGACCCGAGCCGACTAAGGAAATCACGCTGCCACTCTCGCATCTGCTCCAGCAATCGCCGCGCGGTGGGCGCGCTGACCGCGCGCAGCCCGGGCAATCCTGCGCGGTGCTTTGTGAGGCCGACGGGCACGATCGCCACTGAGGCCACCGCCGGATGCAGCGCCGCGAGGTCGGCGATGGTGCGCGACAACGCCTCGCCGTCGTTGATGCCCGGGCACAGCACCACCTGCGCGTGCATCACGATGCCGCGTCGCCCCAGGCGGCGCATCTGCGTGAGAATATCCGGCGCGCGGCGATTGCCCAGCATCCTGCGGCGCAGCGCCGCGTCCGTCGCGTGCACCGAAACATAGAGCGGACTCAGTCGCTGCTCGCCAATGCGCGTGAAGTCTTCGTCGGCAAGGTTGGTCAGGGTGACGAAGTTGCCGTGCAGGAACGACAGGCGGAAATCGTCGTCACGCACGTAGAGCGACGCGCGCAGCCCGCAGGCGGCGCACCGCCCGCGCGGCAACTGGTCGTAGAAGCAAAAGAGGCAGCGGTTGCGGCACAGGCGCACGCCGTCGAAAAGAGGATCAGCGAAATCGAGCCCCAGGTCCTCGTCGGGATGCTTCTCGACGGCCACCGTCCGGCGCGTACCCTGGGGCGTCAGGACTTCCGCCTCGATGTGCTCATCCGCGCTGTGAAACCGATAGTCGAGATAATCGCGCACCGGCGCGCCGGCGATGGATAGCAGCCGGTCGCCGGCGACGATCCCCGCCGCCGCGGCAGGGCTGCCGCGCTTGACGCCGGTGATGGTCGTCAGCGGCTGGTGCTCTGCACAGGGTAGCGCAATCGTCGCACGGCCTACGAAGCCCTGGCGCGACCGGCCCGCTCTGACTCCACAACTGCATCTCGCTCCCATGGCCTCATCTATTATACACCGTGCGGCTGGTGCGATAGGTCAGTTCGCGCGTCTCGCCCGGCGCGAGGTTCATAGTCCACTCGAGCAGGCCAAGCCGCGGCTGGTTGGGTTTCGGCTGCGCCTCGAGCAGCTTCGCATCAGTCGGGATCTGCTGGCGCACAATGAGCTCGACGGCCTCGGGCTTGCGATTCTTGACCGTGACCTTGTACGCACTCTGCTCGGTGTATTGGATGAGGCGCGATTTGTCGGGCGCCCATTGCTCATCGCTGCGTTGGTAATCGGTCTGTGCGACCTCGACGATGAGGTTGCGCGTCACACCGAGGTAGATCTTAGCGGTCTCGCCCACCGGCACGTAGCTCAGCACATCCTCGCCTAGCAGGCTCAGGCCCCCATCCTTGTCCTGCCGGTACACGCGCACCAGCCCGGGCGGAAGCGGGCCGAGGCCGTACTCTTTCTTGTTCTCGATCCAGTAGCGCACTGCCACGTTCGAGCCGAATAGCTCGGGATCGAAGGTATAGACCTTGCGCAGCGCCAGCCCGCCGCTGGCAGCGAGGATGATGCGCTTCGTCTCGCCGCTGTCCAAGCTCTCGGGCCGCGCCAGGTCATAGAATGTGTAGTCGGCGAACCCTTCGCGGGCAAAGGGCGCCGGCGCTTCCTTTTCCGCTGCGCCATAACCTGCTGTATAGCCGGGCGCTCCTGCCGGTCCGCTCGGTCCCGGCGCGCCTGGCGGTGTTGGCTGAGCCAAAGTCGGCATCGCGCTGCTTGGGGCGCCCGCGGCGACGCCGGCCGAAAGCAGCCGCACTTCGCCGAGCACGAGCCGCACTTTCGCATCCTGGTAATCCTCGCCGGTGCCATTGGTGATGTCCGCCCACACCTTGAGCCACACGCTCTTCTCCTGGTCGTCTACGGTGAGGACGTAATCGGCGTCCCACGCGAAGCGACCGACATAATAGGACAGCGAGATCGGATAGGTCCCGTCGCGTTTGGCCTCCAGGTGCCAGATCACAGTGTTTGGATCATTGGCCGGGCGCACCGCGTCGCGAATCTCGACCTCCCGGGCGCCGTCGAGCAGCATCAGCCGCACCGAGTCGCGCGTGACGTTGACGCCGGCCCAACTGATGCGGAATTCATTGAGTCCCTTGACCAAGCTCAGCTGCCGCTGCTCCTGGATCAGGCTCACCGCCGGGTTGTAGATGGTGATGGCGAGAGCGCCGCGCGGCACCGAGGCGGTCATGGTGACCTTGGGTTCGGCGGCGACCGGCCGCGCGCAGACCCAGCTCAAGCAGACGACCAGAAGCGGGAAAACCAAGCGTCGCATGCCCGTGTCCTCCTTGAGGAAGAGATTGCGCGTCGAGGGTTAGACCGGGTGCAGGCTGGAAATGTTCCGGGCTTCGCCTCGGCGGCGGATCGCATGCCGCCGGGCAGGTTCCGCGGCTCGGCCCCGCATGGGACAGGACTTAGAGCCTGTCCTAACCCGGCGCAAGCCGGAACCAAGAATTTTCTATGCAAGCTGTTCAGAATCTGACTGATAAGGGACTAAAAGGGCAACTGTCATCCTGAGCGTAAGCGAAGGATCTTGGTGGCGAGTTGCGTCACGCTCGCAAGATTCTTCGGCTTCGCCTCAGAATGACATTCAGGTGCATCCCTGCAGGTTCTTAGTATTACTCCGTTACTTGGCGTCGGTGGCACGTTGGCTGAACCCCTCTCCCTCTCGGAGGGAGAGGCGGGGTGAGGGTGGACGCCCAAGGAATGCACCCTCACCTTTGTCCTCTCCCTACAAGG
>Ga0315280_10012462_pt1 | contig 10284 bp, 7 predicted proteins | sample YL17G06_40_MG_FD_203697 | JGI IMG/M metagenome (GOLD analysis project Ga0315280, IMG submission 203697) | Sediment microbial communities from Yellowstone Lake, YNP, Wyoming, USA - YL17G06_40 | ecosystem: Environmental > Aquatic > Freshwater > Lake > Sediment | place: USA: Wyoming | collected... | reverse complement strand
GGCATTTTGGAAGTGAGAGATATGGATGAAGAGGAGAGATTCATGAAGCGTCTATCTCGAATCATCTGGGCAAGCATAGTTCTTGCCATGCTGTCGCCATTCGCGTCGTCGGCTCTGGCGACCGGACGTTATTATGAAATTGCCTACCCGCCGTCCGACCGGCCCGGCGGGCTTCAGGTCGGCGTCATCTACACATTCTGGATTCCCGACGGCACGGCCAAACTCCGCGAGCTCATCGTGCATCAACACGGCGCCGGCGTGCCCGCCTGTCAAGGCGGCGCGACGGCGGCTTACGATCTCCATTGGCAGGCGCTGGCCAAGAAGTGGGACTGCGTGCTGCTCGGACCGTCCTACCAACAGTCTGCCGATCAAAACGCCCGCCTCTGGTCCGACCCGCGCAACGGCTCGGCGGCGACGTTTTTGAAAGCCATCAGCGATGTCGCCGCGAAGTCGCGTCACCCCGAACTGGAGAAGGCACCGTGGTGCTTGTGGGGCCATTCGGCGGGCGGATCATGGTCGAGCCTGATGCAAATGATGTATCCCGAACAAATCGTCGCGTGTTGGTTTCGCTCGGGCACGGCGTATGGCACTTGGGAGAAAAGGGGTATCCCGAAGCCCGAGATCCCCGACGCCTTCTACTCAACCCCGATGATGTGCAATCCCGGCGTCAAGGAGAAGGGACACGCGCAGTTCAACGGCGCATGGACCGGCACGCTGGCCATGTTCGAAGCCTGTCGGGCCAAGGGCGCGCCGATTGGTTTTGCGCCCGATCCGCGCACGGCCCACGAGTGCGGCGACTCGCGCTATCTCGCGATTCGCTTCTTCGACGCCTGCTTGGCCATGCGCCTGCCGGACCCGGCAACCAACGGCCAAAAGCTCCGGCCCGTGGACATGAAACAAGCCTGGCTCGCAACGCCATGGAGCGACGAAGCGCAACCGGCGGCGTCATACTCAGGCAAGGCAGAGGCGGCCATCTGGCTGCCGAATGAAACCGTGGCGAAAGCCTGGGCCGAGTATGTAAAGACCGGCGCCGCGGGTGACACCACGCCGCCACCTGCGCCCATCAATGTGAAGGCGACGCCACAGCCGGACGGAACCATTGAGATCACCTGGGACGCCGAGGCTGACTTGGAGAGCGGCATGCGGTGTTTCATCATCCGGCGCGACGGCAAGGACATCGCCCAATTGCCGGGGAAACTAGTGCTTAGTTGCATAAATAGGCAATAATTAACTTGGCGGCTGTTTTCTCTGTTGAGTAGGAATCTTGGGCAGCAGGACCATTCCCGTTGAGGAGATGTCCGATGCCCAGAAAAGCTCGACAAGTCGAATGCAGTGAGCAGGAGCGGGCGAAGTTGACGGCGCTGGCTAACAGTCGAACGGAGGAGGCGCGGTTGGTGGAGCGGGCCAAAATGGTGCTGGAGTGCTTGAGCGGTGTGCAGATTCAGGTGATCGCCCGCAAGCGGCATGTTCAGCCCAATACGGTCATTGTGTGGCGGGACCGGTTTGCGCAGAGGGGGACGGCGGGCCTTCAGGATCAGGCGCGTTCGGGCAAGCCCGTCAAATATGGGGCAGAGTTTCGCAACGAGGTGTTGAAGACTTTGGAACTGCCGCCGCCGGCGCGTCAGGCGTGCTGGGATGGACCGGCCGTGGCGGCCCATCTGAAGACCTCCGTGGATGCCGTCTGGCGGCTGCTGCGCAAAGAAGGCATCTGCTTGTGCCGGCAGCGCAGTTGGTGCGTCAGCACCGATCCAGAGTTCGTCGCCAAGGCCGCCGATGTGGTGGGCCTCTATCTGAACCCGCCCGAGAACGCCCTGGTGATTTCCGTGGACGAGAAACCGTCCATCCAGGCCTTGGAACGCAAGACCGGCTATGTGCAGACCCGGAGCGGGCGCATTGTCCGCAGCTACAAGAGCACTTACAAACGACACGGAACTTTGAATCTGTTTGCCGCTCTGGAGATTGCCACGGGAGCCGTTCACGGCCAGACAACCCTGCTCAAGCGACGCGAGGAATTTCGCGAATTCATGGATCAAGTCGTGGCCGCACTGCCCAGTGACAAAGAAATCCACGTCATCCTCGACAACTACTGCACCCATAAGAAGAACGATGTCTGGTTGGCCGCTCATCCCAATGTGTTCTTTCATTTCACTCCCACCTCCGCCAGTTGGCTCAATCTGGTGGAAGTGTGGTTCGGCATCCTGTCGCGCAAGGCGCTTCGCGGAGCGAGCTTCGAAAACGTCCAAACGCTTCGAAAAGCGATTGAGAATTTCATCAAAGCCTACGGCCCGAAGACTAAACCTTTCGTTTGGCGAAAGCGAGAAGTCAAGGGCTCCCAACTGAGAAACACTATCGTGAACTTATGCAACTAAGCACTAGAGAGCCGATTCGGCCGGCCGCTGTTCCAGAAGATGTCCTACCACGACACGCCGGAAAAACCATTGCCGGCCATGCGGTTCGTGGATGCGGCGGCCAAACCGGGCGAACAACATGAGCATGCGGTCATCGCAGTGAACAGCGTCGGATTGAAATCCGCTCCGGCAAAAGCCCACCTCGCCGGAAAGTAGCCGCCTCCGTTTGGAGAAGACGGTGGGGGGATTCATTTCGTATTAACTTCCGCAAGCCGCCGTGTATTCATATTGAGTTCCACGAAGCGGTCGGCCTCCACGTCGGCGATGGCAACGGTATTTCCATTGAGCAACGTGACCTTCACGTTTATCTTGTCATGTTTGCCCAAGCCGAAGTGTGCTTCGAGCGGGCAGCCGCTTTTGTAGCTATGGTTGCTGAAGATGATGCGCATCCCGACCAGCTTGCCGCTGGCCGGATCGTGGATTTCGACCCTCGCGCCGATGAGTTCGGCATCGCGAACACATGAGAGGCGCAGGCGCAGCCAGTGGTTCTCACGCGCACCGCGCAGGCCGGTGTTCCAGTAGATCTTGCTTTCGTAGCGGGCCATGCTCAGCGCCGGACCGGAGTTGTCGGGGTCGGCGGCGAAAATCAGATCGAGCAGGCCGTCGTTGTTGAGATCGGCAGCCTCGCCGCAAATGCCCATGCCATCCAAACCGCTGAATGTCGTCGGTTTCGGCTCGAACGTGCCGTCGCCGCGATTCATGAACAGGAGGGCGCGGGTTTCGAGGTTCGGCGATTCGTGCCGGTCTTGGACAACGAGGTCCAGCCAACCGTCGTTGTTGAAATCGCCAAAGATGGCGTCAGCAAAATACGGACGGCGGTCGCCGGGTTGCATGGGCGCACCGGGACGGGCCTGCGGCACGGGAGCATCGAAGAACTTGCACCACTCGCGATAAACCCAGTTCAACGCGCTCAACCCGGCGGCGGCGGTCGCCTCCTCGAACTGGAAACCGCCCTTGTTCTGCCAGAACCGGCCGCTGACGTATTCCGTGCGCGGCGACCAGCCGGGACCGGCCGGGCCAACCGCCAGCACGTCGAGCAAGCCGTCGTTGTCCACGTCAGCCAGCGAGATGTAGGGCAGGCCGGGCGCCTTGCCAACCGGCTCCGTGCTCTGCTTGTCGGCGCTGAGTTTCAAGTGCGCTTCGCAGGCGAGACCGTTACCGGAGATTTTCTCGAACTGGAGTTTGCCGGTCTCCTTCAATAGGTTCTTCCAACAGAACACGCCCTGCCGATATTCGATGGGCGAATACGGCGCTGCCAAATCCATCACGTCCACGTGATAGCTCTGGATGAGATCGAGGTCGCCGTCATTGTCGAGGTCGCGGAGGTTGATGTCGGGACCGGCCTTGTCCTTCGCGCTGTCGTGGTAGAAACCGCCGAAGTCGGGGACAAGATCGGAGCCGCCGATGTCCTCGAAGTGGCCGTCGGCGAATTTCGCGCCGTTGGGCTTGAAGATGTAGAGCCGGCTGTGCGGGAAACCGCCCTGTGCGTCCTTGATGTTGTCGCAGCCGACGGCGATGTCGAGCCAGCCGTCGTGGTTCACGTCGCCGAACGACGGCTGGCGGTTGTACGCCTTCTCGTTCTGGATGCCCATCTTCCCGGAAACGTCCCGGAAAACATCCCACGCGCCGTCGCTGAGATAGAGGCCGTTGCCGAGTTTTTCGTCGCGCGGGTTCGACTGGCCGCCTTGCATCTGCGCGTGGCGCGTGACGAACAGGTCGAGGAAGCCATCGCCGTTGAAGTCGGCGAAGTTCGGCACCTGGCCGCGCCCAAAGCTCTCCGGCGTCACCTTGGAGTCGAGCAGCTTGACGGTATGCTGGTGGAACTTGAAGCCGCCGTCATTGATGAACACGCGAAGTTTCTCGCCGCTTCCCCAACGCCCGCCCGTGCCCGCCGGCGCGGAATACGTCGCCACGATGTCGAGCAAGCCGTCCTTGTTCAGGTCCACGAGCGCGACGCCGTTCATGCCCTCCTGAATGTCGGTCACTCCCGGCACGCAGATGCTCTCGAACAACTGGCCGCGCCCTGCCGCGTCGCGGGACGGATCGCCGTCGGGCATCTTCTTCAACGGCGGTTCGCCGGGGCGTTGTTCGAGAACCTCCTCCTTGTGCGGCTTCGGCGTGATATTGCCATATTGCGCCGCAATCCGGTCTGTGGGTCTTTGCCGTTGCGTCGGGCGCGAAGCGGTCACGGGTTTCCGCGATGCGGCGGCCTTGATCGCTTCAGGCGGAGCGGCCTCGATGTAAATACGGTTGCCGTCGGGATCAGCCACGAGCAACCGTTTGTCGCCCTCGACCTTCGCGCCGCGTTAGGTCAGCCCGGCCTGGACAGCGGCCAAATCCGCGACGCGCAACGGCACGCTCCGCAGCCCCGGCGCATCCGGCCCTGCGTCGGCATCACGCGGACGCTGGCCAGTCGGCGCGGAGAACTTCACCCGGCCCGCGCCGGTGGCGAACAGATACATCTTCATGCTGAACGGCGGCGGGAGGTTCCAGGGATCGAACTCCGCCAAGCCGAGCGTCTCCCCGTAGAACTTTCGCGCCGCTGCCTCGTCGCTGACCGCCATGCCCCAGGTGAACGTCTCGCCCGACGCGCTGCGCGGCACGCCCATGATCTCCACCACATTGCCATCAGGGTCGCGTGTCATGCTGACGTTGCCGCCCTTCATCGGGGCCGGATAACCCGCCTTGACGAGCCGCTCACCGACCGCCGCCGGATCGTTGAACCAGAGCGAGAACCACCGGAACCCATTCGACGCGAGCATCTGCTTCATCGGGTTGCCCGTCGCGGGCGCGGGCTTCTCACCGGGAACCTTCCGCAGCCGCAGATAGCAGCCCGCCCACTCCAGCAACGCGCCTTTGCTCGCATCCGCCGGCTCGACCTGGCGCATTCCCACGCCGTCGCGATAGAACGTTGCGCACGCCTCGACGTCGCGCACACAAAGCTCAAACACCGCGTCCACTGCCGCGAGTTCGCCGGTGCCCAACGGTGCTGATGGTTGTTCCGGGGCGGCAGGTCGCGCCGTCCGCCGCGTGGCGAAATACGCCTGCACTTCCTCGATGGTCAGAAAACCGTCTTTGTTTTTGTCGGCCGCCTCAAAGAACCGCAGCGAACCGCCCTCCTCCCGGCTGACCTTCCCGTCGCCGTTGCGGTCAAGTTGCTTGAATCGCTCGACGAGGCCGCCGGCGGCGGGGCGAGGCGGTTCCTGCGCCAAGAGAGTCAGGCACGCGAGAATGGCTGACAGGCTGATCATCGTGATGGTGGTTTTCATGGAATCAATCCTTGATGGTTTATTCGGGCGCTGGTTTCCGTTCCCCGCCCGACGTGCGGTCTGTCATTCCTGGTTTGACGACTTGTTGAAAATCGAGCCGCGCGGGGAATTTCGTCGCGTCCTCGCCGCTAAGAAAACGCAGCACGCGTTGTCCGAGCGGATGATTCTTGTCCGCCGCCTTCATGCCAATTTCGCCGTGCGTCAGGGTGATCGTGTCCACGGCGCGCGAGGGTGAGCCGGCCTTCGTGAGCGCCTCGGCAAACGCGGGCGCGAGTGTGTTCGCCGCCATGCGCGAGCCGGTGAAGAACATGAGCATCAGCGGGATGTGCTTGCCCGGTGCAACGTGCGCCTGCGGCGAGGCATCGCGCCACTGCGCCTCCGTGTCGCCGAACGCATTCGTGTAAAGCTGTCGCATCGGTGACGTGCCCTTTGCTTCTTGAAACTCCGTCAAGTAACGCGGGATGTCATAAGCCGCCGTGTCGAGCAGGATCGCGCGCTTCACGATGCTGAGCGGCTTCCCTTCCGCCTTCAACCGCGTCTCGTCCGTGGCCACGAGCGCCGTGAGATGCGCGCCCGCCGAGTGGCCCACGATGTTGATCTGCGCCGGGTCGCCGCCGTGCTCGGCGATGTGGTCATGCACCCACGCCACCGCCTTCGCCACATCCTGGATGTTGGCCGGATGCTTGCCCGCGGGAGTGAGGCGGTAGTTGCTGCTCACAAACACGAAGCCTTGCGCGCAGAAGTGCGCCGCCGGTTTCGAGCCGACACCGGGATTAGACTTGTCCCCGTTCCGCCAGCCGCCGCCGTGGATGAAGATGATCACGGGCGCGTTCTTCGCGTCCTTCGGCGCATACACGTCGAGCGATTGCGCCTTCGCCTCCACGCCGTCCGTCGTGGCGTAGCGAACATCCAGTTTACGGACGAGTTCTGTCGCGGGCGACGACGGAGTGGTCGGTTGCGTGGTTGCTTGTGGTCGCCGTTGCGCCATGCCCGCCTGTGCCTCCTCGTGAGTGACTGCGCCGTCCTTGTTCTTGTCGAGTTGGTCAAACAAGCGCGGGATTTCCTCGCGCGAGAGCTTGCCGTCGCCGTTCTTGTCCAAACGCTGAAACCGAGCGGTCAACTTCCCATTGCCGTTTCGGTCGAGTTGCTTGAAGCGCTCGTTGAACGTGGAACTCTGGTTGCCTGCCGGTGCAGGATAGGCCGCCTTGACGGACGGCGCGACCGTTAGAATGGCCGAAAGGATCGCGCGAATGAGCCATTTGTTCATGCAATCACCTCTGCCGGGTCTTGGGCTATTTCTTGCGGCGGGCGCCGCGCGCGCCCGCGAAGCCACTCTCGGCTTCGTCGAGCGTGACGATGCCGTCGCCGTTCGTGTCCATTTGTTTGAAGAGAGCGGGACGCGGCAGTTCGTCGGCGGTCAGTTTGCCGTCGCCATTGCGATCCAGTTCCTTGAATCGGCCCTGCAGACCCTCTCCAGTGCGGCCTTTTGCCTTCGTTTTTTGCCGCGCGCTTTCGGTGCGAGAGTCTTGGCGGACCCAGAGGGGCGCCATGAGTTGCGCGTTCCAGGCCTGCCAGACCGCGTCCAGTTCCTTTGCCTTGTCCGGCATCTTCTCGCTGAGGTCGTTTTTCTCGCCGATGTCCTCGGCGAGGTTGTAAAGCGACGGTTTGGCGCCGGCCGTTTGCGCAAGCAGTTTCCAGTCGCCCTTCCGCACCGCGCGCTGCTGATGAAATCGCCAATACAGCGTTTCGTGCGGCTTGCCCGTGTTCTCGCCGGTCAGATACGGCAGCAGGTTGACACCATCGAGTTTCCACTCCGGCGAAATTCTTTCGCCCACGGCGGCAACGACGGTGGGATGGATGTCGAGTTGAATGACTGGATGATCATAAACCTTGCCGGCGGGGATGCGGCCCTTCCATTGCACCATGGAAGGCGTGCGGATGCCGCCTTCGAGAACCTGCGCCTTGTAGCCGCGCAGCGGCAGATTGCTCGAAGTCGTTTGCGGCGTCGGCCCGCCATTGTCGCTGAAGAAGAAAACCAGCGTGTTCTCCTCGATCTTCAGCCGGCGGAGCGTTTCGAGCACGCGCCCGACCGCATCGTCCATAGCGGCGGTCATTGCGGCGTAGGCGCGGCGGTTCGTATCGGTTATTGTCGAGAAGCGGCTCAGGTATTTCTCAATCGCTTGGAGCGGCGAATGAACGGCGTTGAAAGGCAAATAGAGGAAGAACGGCTTGTCCTTGTTTTCCGCAATGAAGGCAACGGCCTCGCGCGCGAAGGCGTCGGTGAGATACTCCTTTTCGTCCACGGAGTTCATGCCGCGGAGAATCGTATTGCGGCTGCGGCCGGGAAGATAGTTGTTTGCCCCGCCGAGAAAGCCGAAGAACTCGTCAAAACCGCGCTGCGGCGGCGTGAGCTCCGATTTGAAGCCCAGGTGCCACTTGCCGACCATGCCCGTGGCGTAACCGAAGGACTTCAACCGCTCGGCCAGCGTCGTTTCGCTACGCGGCAGGCCGAATTTCTCGTCCGCGTATTGCTCCGGACCCGGATTGGTCTCAAATCCAAATCGCTGCTGGTAGCGCCCCGTCATCAGGCCCGCTCGTGTCGGCGCGCAAATTGGACACGAAACGTAACCGTTGGTGAACCGCACGCCGTTTCGCGCAATCGAGTCAATGTGAGGCGTGGGAATATCCGGGCAGCCTTGCACGCCCAGTTCGCGGTAGCCGAGGTCGTCGGCCACGATGACAAGAATGTTCGGTTTCCGATTCGGGCGCTCTGCGTCGGGCGCCGCGGCCAAAGTCGTTGCGCCCGTTGCCACGAGTGTTGTCGCCGCGGCGCTTGCCTCAAGGAACTGCCGCCGCGTCAGAACCGACTGTTGCGTCTTGCGCATCTGCATCGGAGATGCCAGGTTAGCGTTCATTACCTTCTTCTCCTGTTTTCTCTCTCCCCCATGTCATCCAGCCGCTTGGTCCAACGCTTTTGCGTCGGACCCATGGCCTCTATCAACTCTTATACAGCAGCGGGGGGGCAGGTTACCCAATTCTTCCAAAGACACCATCGCTTTTGACAAAGCGTAACCTATGAATCTGAAGGTGGTTCTGTGAGAACCACAACGATTGCCGGAATGGTTTTGACAGAGCGGCAACGGATGCGTCAACGTCTGTTGCGGCGCAGGGAAGCAGAATCCTGATGAGGCAGAATCAAGAGGGTTGCCAGAAGGAGGCGCACAGTGAATCGCCGTTGTTTCTTTCAGGTCGCTACGGGGGAGGCGTGGCCACGATGGCTCGCAGCGCGGTCGGAGAGGCCGCCGCCCCGGGCGAGCATGTTCGACTGGGGTTCGACACTTACTCCATACGCGGTCTTCAATGGAAGGCTCCCCAAGTGTTGAACTACGCCGCCGGCCTCAAACTCGACGTGCTTCAGATCACCCACGGCGACTTCGAGAGTGTCGAAGAACCGTATCTGAAGAAGATCAAGGATCAGGCCGACCGACTGGGAATCGCCATTGAGCCTGGATTCGGGTGCATCTGTCCGCAGTCCAAAGGCTGGAATCCCAAGCAGGGCGATCCGAGCGAGTATCTGAGACGCGGCATCCTTGCTGCAAAGACGCTTGGCTCGCGGTCCTTCAAAGTGTTCATGGGCAATTCGGCGGACCGTGCGGGGTGGGCTCCGATCCCGGCGATGATGGAGGCCGCGATCAAGATTCTGAAGTCAGTTCGCTCGCAAGCGCTCGATGCGGGCGTCATGATTGCGGTCGAAAACCACGGCGATATGCAGGCGCGGGAAGCGAAGACCCTCATCGAGGAAACCGGCAAGGACTTCGTCGGCATCTGCCTCGACACCGGCAATCCGGTGATGCTGATGGAAGATCCGCTCATGACGCTGGAGGTGCTTGGACCGTATGTCGTCACGTCGCACTTTCGCGACGCGGTGGTCTATGAGACGCCGCGGGGCGCGGCGGCTCAATGGGTGGCACTTGGCGACGGCGTGATTGATTTCAGGCGCTTCGTGCGCCGATTCGCGGAACTCTGCCCCAAGGTGCCTTTTCAACTCGAGATCATCACCGGAAGCCCTCCGCGGGAGTTGCCGTATCTGGAAACCGCTTTCTGGAAGGCGTTTCCCAATATGCCAGCGTCGGACTTTGCCCCGTTTTTGGCTCTAGCAAAAAATGGGCATCCGTTCATGGGAAGCATGTTGATCGCCGGTGCGGGCAAACAGCCGCCAGAGTATCAGGCCGCGCTGATCCAACAACAGCGGGTGGATTTGGAGCGCAGCCTCGACTACGCAAAGAACACGCTCGGCGTTGGCGTGCGCTGGCGTGCGTGAGAGCGATAGGCACTGCATTGAGAAAGGAACACCCCGATGAAACATGTTTTGAAACAACTGGGAGTGGCCGCGCTGCTGGTCTGGATGTCGGTCTTCACGGTCTCTGGCGCAACCTGTCCCTACCGAAAATGTCATCCTGGCACATTTCCCACGTCCTCAAGGGCTGCTCAGAAAGGGCATTGCTACGGATTGGTGTAAGGAAGGGCGACTGCCAGCGTCGCTTACATCGATTGGAAGGCGGATTCTTCCGATTGTGGTAAGATTTCCCAATTCCGGGCAGATGTTC
>Ga0315280_10012461_pt1 | contig 10284 bp, 11 predicted proteins | sample YL17G06_40_MG_FD_203697 | JGI IMG/M metagenome (GOLD analysis project Ga0315280, IMG submission 203697) | Sediment microbial communities from Yellowstone Lake, YNP, Wyoming, USA - YL17G06_40 | ecosystem: Environmental > Aquatic > Freshwater > Lake > Sediment | place: USA: Wyoming | collected... | reverse complement strand
TTCTCATTCATTTCTCTTACAATTCTCTGCTGTTCAAGTTGCTGCTCAATCTGAAACCGTCTGTCAGAATGGCTTACTTGCATTCTCGTGGCAAAGAATGAGGCAAGAGCAAAGATAATATTTGACCCCAGCACTAACGCCACAGTTGCCCATGTTTCCATTGCCTACCATCCCCTTTTTTATTACTTCCCCGTTGCCTCTTTCCTCAGCATTTCGGCTTTATCGGTCTTTTCCCACGGGAGGTCAAGGTCTTTCCGACTACCTTTGATTAAGCCATCCCTGAAGTTAACATAACTCTAAAAACAATTCTCAAAGCTAACCAGATACGAATTGTTTCCCAAAATTTTTATCGTATTTTGTCGTCTTATCTTTTACCCAGTGCCTCTTTTCTCAGCACTTTGGCTTTATCGGTCTTCTCCCAGGGGAGGTCTAGGTCGTCGCGACCAAAGTGCCCGTAGCAGGCGGTCTGTCTATAGATGGGGCGGCGGAGGTTAAAGGTCTGGATAATGGCTTCGGGTCTGAGGTCAAAGTGTTTGTTAATCAGATTCATGATTACTTCGTGGTCAACCTTACCAGTGCCGAAGGTCTCAGCAGAGACAGACAGGGGATGGGCGACGCCGATAGAGTATGAAACCTGGATTTCCATCCGCTCAGCCAGACTGGCAGCCACCATATTCTTGGCTATATAGCGGGCCATATACGCCGCTGAGCGGTCGACCTTGGTCGGGTCTTTGCCTGAGAAGCAACCACCGCCGTGCCGGGCAATACCGCCATAACTATCAACCAGAATCTTGCGACCAGTGAAACCGGTATCGGATACCGGACCCCCAATTACAAACCGACCGGTGGCGTTGACATAGAACTTGGTTTTTTCATCTATGAATGATGCCGGGATAACGGCTCTTATTACTTGTTTAATGATGTCATGCTCAATCTGAGCCTGGCTAACATCGGGGTTATGCTGGGCTCCCAGCACCACACTATCCACTCGCCGGGGAGCACCGTTGTGATATTCTACGGTTACCTGTGATTTTCCATCGGGGCGGAGGTAGGGCAAGATGTTGTTCTTCCTTGCCTGAGCCAGGCGCTGACATAGCTTGTGTGCCAGGGAAATAGGTAGGGGCATAAGCTCAGCCGTCTCATTGCAGGCAAAGCCAACCATCATTCCCTGGTCGCCAGCACCAATACTATCCAGGTCATTGGCTGAGGCGGCTTTGGCTTCCAGCGATTTATCCACTCCCATAGCAATGTCAGGGGATTGCTCCTTAATGGAGACCATCACCCCGCAGGACTGATAGTCAAAGCCATATTCAGGATGGGTATAGCCAACATCACGGACTACTTCCCGTACCACATGGGGGATTTCAACATAGCAGTCAGTGGTAATCTCGCCAAGAACAATTATCAACCCATTGGTTACTGCTGTCTCGCAGGCTACCCTAGCATATGGGTCCTTCTCCAGAATGGCGTCAAGGATAGCATCTGATATCTGGTCGCATAGCTTATCAGGGTGCCCTTCAGTAACCGACTCTGAGGTGAGCATATAACTTGGCGAGCTGGTAAAACTGCTGGTCATTTTACTTCCTTTCTATGTCCCTTGCTCCCAACTGGTGAGGTATTCCTTTTGCTCTGGGGTCAGGCTATCAATATTAATGCCCAAGGAGTTTAGTTTCAACCGAGCCACCTGTTTATCTATTTCTTCAGGCACCGGGTAGACCTTGGGCTCAAGGTTTCCCCTGTTTTTCACCATATACTCCAGACACAGGGCTTGATTGGCAAAGCTCATGTCCATAACACTGGCTGGATGCCCTTCAGCGGCAGCTAGGTTAATCAATCTCCCCTCCCCAAGCAGATAAAGATGGCGACCGTCTTTCAAGGTGTACTCATCAACCAAAGGTCTTATCCGTCGCTTACTACGAGCTAGGCTTTCTAAAGCCGGAATATTTATCTCTACATTGAAGTGCCCGCTATTGGCTAGAATGGCTCCGTCCTTCATCACCTGGAGGTGGGCTTTGTCAATGACATTCTTATCACCGGTAACGGTAATGAAAATATCGCCCACCCTGGCGGCTTCTATTAGTGGCATGACCTGATAGCCGTCCATAACCGCCTCCAGGGCTCGGACAGGTTCCACCTCAGTCACAATCACCTGAGAGCCTAGCCCCTTGGCTCTCAGGGCGATGCCATGACCACACCAGCCATAGCCACAAATCACCACCTTCTTGCTCGCCCACAGGATATTGGTCGCCCGGGTGATACCATCAATGGTGCTCTGGCCGGTGCCGTAGCGATTATCAAACAGATACTTAGTCTGGGCATCATTAATCGCAATTATGGGATATTTCAGCCTTCCTGCTCTCTCCAGGCTGCGGAGCCTGATAACGCCGGTGGTGGTCTCCTCAGTGCCACCGATAACATCGGTTATTAACTCAGCTCGCTTGGTATGCAGGGTGGTAACCAGGTCGGCGCCATCATCTACCGTAAGCTGAGGTCTATTATCCAGAGCCACGTTGATGTGCTTATAATATGTCTTCTCATCCTCCCCCCTGATAGCATTGACCGGGATACTATACTCTACCAGGGCAGCGGCGACATCATCCTGGGTGCTCAAGGGGTTAGAGGCGCATAGAACGATGCTGGCTCCACCATCCTTTAGAGTCAGCGCCAGATTTGCCGTCTCAGTGGTAATATGGAGGCAGGCTGAAATCCGGATGCCCTTTAAGGGCTTCTCCTTAGCAAACCTGTCTCTGATTAGCCTTACTACTGGCATCTCACGGTAAGCCCACTCTATCCGCTTTTTACCCTCTGAAGCTAGGGAAGGGTCTTTTATGTCATACTGGTTATTTATCAACCTCACCCCCTAACCCCCTCTCCTTGAAAGGAGAGGGGGAATTAGTTATGTTAGAGGGACTTCGTCCCTCTAAAACTCCCTATAATGTATTTAGAGGCTTCGCCTCTCTTTAACTCTCCTTAGTATCTACTCCTTTAAAGAGAGAGGAAATCGGTTTATATAAGAGAGGCTGCGTCTCTCTTTGACTCTCCTTTAGTAGCCTCTTCAAACTACCCCTTACTTAATACTCTCTAAAACCTGCCTAATGGTTTCATTTACAGGTTTTGAGGTATCAATTATAGCATGTTTTTGGGGTGATGCCTCTACCACCGGGGCAAAGGCTTTTTTCTGCGGCTGGTAAATCTCCCACCGCCCGTCTGAAACCGAGCCTTGCTTTAGCCGCCGTGCCAGGCGCCGTTTAATGGTTTTTTCGTCCAGCCGGCACTCGATGATGAAAAAGTCGGCGCCCGTCTCCTTCGCCAGCCGTTTTGCTTCAAGCCTCTCCTCAGCCCGAATAAATGAGGCATCCAGAACCACCGAGCCGCCCTCGCTCAGAATATCCCCCGCCCCAGAGAACATCTGAGCATAAGTTTTACGGGAGAACTCGGCGGAGTAAATCCCGCCATCAAATTCCTCAAAGCGGTGCTCGGTTACCGGAATACCGGCTAATAGCTTTCTGGTAATATCTGAGGATATAACCACCAGCCCCAGTCTTTTAGCCAGAGTTTGAGCTAAGAAAGTCTTGCCGGTGCCGACCAGACCGGTAGTAATGAACAGGATTGGTCTTGACCTGGTGTAGGCGTGGGCTAAATCAAAGTAACTAGTAGCTATCTCCAGGGTCTGGCTCTTTTCGGCTGGGGCAATATAGGGGTCATCAAGCTTGAAGCTTTCCACCTTCCCCCGCACATAAGCCCGGTAGCACTTGTAGAAATTGATTACCTCCCGTAATTCCCTATCCTGACTCCTATCTACATAGGCGTTGACGAAGCTACGGGATAGGTCAGCTCGCCCGTAGTGGTCTAAATCCATAGCCAGGAAGGCAACCTCTGAGGCGACATCACAATATCTGAACCTATCATTAAACTCTATGCAATCGTAGATGCAGATGCCGTTGGCAAAGCAAATATGGGCGGCGTGAAGGTCTCCGTGGCAGTCCCTTATCCTGCCCTGGGCTATCCGCTTGCCAAAGACAGAGGCGTTTCCCTTAATAAAGCTATCAGTGTAATCCTTGATGTGCTGATACTTAGCTAGGGAAATGGTTTTGCCGATATATTTTTCTGTCTGGCTGAAGTTCTCCTCAGTGTTTTGGGTAATAGTGCCAACCTGGCCAAAGGCACTGATTTTGGCGTTGGTCTCTGCTTTTTGATGAAATGCCGCCAGTTTTTGCGCCACACTGGTTATCATTTCCGGTGACACCCGATTATTAGCCAGCAGCACATCCATCATGGCTTCTTGGGGGAGGCGGCGCATCTTCACCGCATGTTCTATAACCTCCCCTCGACCGGCTACAAGAATAGCCTCCCTATCTCGGGTTATAGGCACTACCCCCAGATAGACCTCAGGGCAGAGACGACGGTTAAGTTCAACCTCCCGGTGGCAATAGAACTGGCGCTTTTCCTGGGTGGTATAGTCCAAGTAGCCCAGATTAACTGGTTTCTTTACCTTATACGCATAATCATCGGCGAGGAAGATAAATGACATCTGGGTCTGCACCAGCTCTATTTTCCCCGGAGCCTCGGGATAGGCTTTAGGCTCTAGTAGTGCTTGGACCAGTTCTGGTAGCATAACCTTGTTTCCCTTCAACCTTTGTGGTGAGGCTACTTCTAACCTCACCACCTTAGACATTTACTTAGCAACCCTCCCCCTTTGTCCCCCTTCCCTTTATAAGGGAGGGGGACAGGGGAATAGGTCATCAAACTATATTCTTCTCCTCTATAGTTTTGGGGGACTCTGTGGCGTTCAACCAATGTTGCAGCTCCTGCAGCACCTGCTGGTGGTTGGTTCTGGTTACGGTTATCACATTTACCTGAGGCTGGCGCTTGATAGCATCGGCGTAGGGGTTGGGAGTGAGCATGATGGTTCCCAGGAGTCTCTTTCCGCTGTTAAGTATGTTTAGCACCGCTTCCCTGAATTTAGCTGAGAATAGCTCCATCTTGCCAATTTCGTCAATGACCACCAGGTCGCACTCCTGGGCTGCCTGGTTAAGGGCAGAAACGCCTACCTTGTCAAAGCTATCAATATCAACCCCGTACTTGCTTACCCGATAGGGGCTGTGGAAAGAGATGTGAGCTAGTGTAGTAGTTTGTCCATCCAGGGTAACCAGCCTGAAGCCCTGTCTTACCCCCTGGCTTCTTATTTCCTCGGTGTAAAACCCGCCGGCTTTGCTCTTCATCCCGGCGATGGCTTGTTTTATAAGGCTGGTCTTGCCTGTCCCCGGCTGCCCGGTGAGCAGATAGACTTGCTTCATAGGCTTTTACCGCTCTAGGGTTCTGCCTGAGCCTTCTTTTTTAACTCCAGCTTCTTTCTCTTGTGCCGGTGTTTTAAGGCGGCTACCCTTTTTCTCTTGTTCATGGTTAGTAATATAACTCAAATTAGCTTATGATGCCACTTTAGGCTTTGTGGGAGAAGACGCGGACAAACTGGGCAAAGGAGCGGTCGTAGGTCTTTTCTACCTCTGGTGGAAAGACACAGGCGGGAAGCTCGTCGTACTCCAGGTGGTAGGCGATGCAGTCACAACACTTGCCTTTTCTGGAACACGGCTCATAGGTACAAGGGCATTTGGCTTTATTGGCTTCAATCTGGCACTCCATGGGTTCAAACTCCGTTACCGATAGCGTTTTCTTACCGTTGCCGATAGCTCAGTAAGCAACTCAAGAGCCCGGGCGGCTGCCTCGGTGCTTAGCGATGCCAGCCCGCAGCTAGGGGTAAGTAGCCCTTGCTGGAAGAGTTGCTTGAAGCGGACACCGTTTCTGGTGAAGGGTGCCATCGCTTCCTCCAGGCGGTCTTTCAGGCTGGCTACCGTTTCCTTGGCGAGTGACGGCTCATCATTGGGGACAATTCCCCAGGCAATAGTGCCTTTCCTGTCAAGGAAGCTTTTTATTTCCGAGGGATAAAGGCTCAGCGACTGAGCATAGTTATAGGCGTCAAAGCTGAGGATATCAACGCTGGTTTCTAGTAAAACCGACCAGTCGGTGTTGCCGCAGCAGTGGATTCCCTTCAGCCCGCTGAGCCCGGCAAAGACCTCTTCCAGCAGGCTGATAACCTTTTCCTTGGATAGTGACATGGAGACCGAGCCGAAGGCAGCCATATACGGCTCATCAATGAAGATAATGGTATTCTTTGAGATTTGGTTTAGTGCCTTTTCCTGCCAGCTTGCCTTTAGTCTGAGCAGCTTGACCATAGCATCACCCAGGACGTCATCGTAAATTATAGCCTTGCGGTTTTCATCGGTGACGGTTAGCCCCCAGGTAACTGGTCCGGTGAGCTGACCTTTGACCGCCACCGGCATTAGGTTGTCCAGGGCAAGGAAGCTGTGGAGACCGGCGGCATAATCGGGGCTTACGGGGTATTTGTCAATATCGTTCTCCAGGTAGGCAGCATAAAGTTCCTCCAGGGGCTTATCCAGGTTCTGAGAGCGGTCTATATAGATGCTATCCTTCTTGACCACCACCCCGGGGAAGCCCTGGCTGAACTGGACGCACATATTCTCTAGGAAGGAGCGCCTGGGTAGCTGGGGCCAGGCGGGGATGTCTCTAAGGTAGCGGCTGACCTGTGAGCATGCCTGGGCTGGGTCGGTGTGGGGCATACTACCGATAGCTGTGGGCAGGCAACCAAATTCTACATCGGGCATAGCGCCTAGCTATCTCCTTTGGTTAAATATTTGCCGATTAGCAGGTTTAGCTTTTTCTTCTGCTCCGGGGGTATAAAGCTGGGGGCAGTAACAATTGCTGCCTTTAATGCGCTATCACAGTCGCAATCGCGCTTTTCGGGTATTCTAGCAACTGCCAGCCTGATAATTTTCTTAATGGTGTCAGTGTTCTGGTGCAGGATATTCAGGATGGTATCTACAGTAAATGGCTCGCCTTTCTCCTGCCAGCTATCGTAGTCAGTGACGCCGGCAACACTAGCGTAGCAGATTTCCGCCTCCCGTGCCAGCTTGGCTTCCGGCAGTGCCGTCATCCCGATGATGTCCGCCCCCCACGAGCGGTAGAGTCTTGATTCCGCCCTGGTGGAGAAGGCAGGACCCTCCATCGCCACATAGGTGCCTCCTTGATGGACATTAGCCCCCGTCTCTTTAGCTGTCTTATATAAAATCTGGCTCAGCACCGGGCAGAAGGGCTCGGCGAAGGGGATATGGACGACGATGCCGTCGCCGAAGAAGGAGTTTACCCGGCTCCGGGTGCGGTCAATTAGTTGGTCAGGAATAACCAAATCACCGGGTTTAATCTCTTCCTTAAAGCTGCCGACGGTGTTAACGGAAATGAGCCACTCCACCCCCAGCGCTTTAAGAGCATAGATATTGGCTCTATACGGGACTTGGGTGGGGGAGATGCGGTGCCCCCTGCCGTGGCGGGGTAAGAAGGCGAGCCCCACCCCCTCCAGCCTGCCGACGGTTATAGTATCGCTCGGCTTGCCGAAGGGGGTATCCGGGTCAACTTCTTCTATATTGGTCAGCCCGTCAATCTTATACAGCCCACTCCCCCCAATCACCCCAATCTTAGCCTGTGGCATTAAGTTACCTCCTTAAAGTTCTGATTTGGAAGATTATAAAAGCGAATACTCCCATAATTCCAAGCCAAAATGAAACGGTTGTAAAAATCTTTGCCCAAGTAAAAAATGCTTCGCACACTATTATAAGAACTGGAAGCAATATCCCAAATACTGCGAGATAACCTAGAACTCCTATTCCCCATCCTAGATTCGGAGGGTAGCCGAAGGCTTTGATACGAGCTTCTAGGCTTTTGACCTCTCGTTCGAGTGATGAAATCTCGTCTTCTCTGAACGATTCGGAATCATCCTTCCTTTCCATGCCAAACAATCCGCCAGCGCCACGAGACACCAATCCATCCAATCGTGCCTGCCTGTCCTTCAGTTGGTTCGCAATGCTTCTCTTTTCAGATAGTAACATCAATACACTTGCGGTAATAAAACCACCTACAATGGCTACAATTGCAGCCGAAGATTGTGCAATAGTGCTAAAAAGCCAATTAGGATCACCAACCATTTTAGTCTACTCCTATTCTCATCAAATCTCCCTCAGTCCCTCTCCATACGGCTCTCTTATTATACCATTCTCGGTGATGATGGCGGTTATATATTTATGGGGGGTGATGTCAAAGGCGGGGTTAGCAGCCTCTATGCCCTCGGGGGCAATGGCTACCCCCTGAATATGGGTTACCTCTTCCTGGCTTCTGTGCTCAATGGGGATTTGAGCCCCTGAAGCCAGAGTCAGGTCAATGGTGGTGGTGGGGGCGGCAACATAGAAGGGGATGCCGTGCTCCCTCGCCAGCACCGCCAGAGTGTAGGTGCCAATCTTGTTGGCAGTATCACCATTGGCGGCAATCCTGTCGGCGCCAACAATTACGCAATCAACCTCCCCCCGACTCATAAAGTAGCCAGCCATGGAGTCGGTGATGAGGGTAAATGGGATACCAGCCTTGTTTAGCTCCCAGGCGGTGATTCTTGCCCCCTGGAGGAGGGGGCGGGTCTCGGTGGCAAAAACTTTTATCTTTTTGCTCCGCTCCCAGGCTTTCTTGATTACCCCCAGGGCAGTGCCATAGCCGGCGGTAGCCAGGGCACCGGTATTGCAGTGGGTCAGGATGGTAAAGCCGTCGTCAATTAGCCCGGCGCCAAGCTGGCTCAGCTTTATGGTTGCTTCAGCTTCTTCGGTCTCTATCTTAATGGCTTCACTGACCAGCGCTGCCTTAATCTGCTCTATGTCCCCGCCAGCCTCGGCAACTTTCTGCATTTGGTCAATAGCCCGGAAAAGGTTTCTGGCGGTGGGTCTGGTGGTGGCAATCGTCTGGCTGATGCCCCGGAGCCTTTCCAAGAAATCGTCTCTGGACTTAGCCTTGATTTTCAGGGCACCGAGGGCGACCCCATAGGCGCCAGCTACCCCGATGGCTGGAGCTCCCCTGATTTTCAATTGCTTTATGGCTGAGGCTATATCTTGATAGCGGCTGAGTTCCAGATAGACCTCTTCCTGGGGAAGGCGGGTCTGGTCAAGGATTCTTACCCTATCGCCAAGCCATTCAATAACTTTCATGCTTCTAGTTAAATGTAGCCCACCCTGGGTTAGCCGTCAAGGGCTTTGGCTTCCTTGACATAGCTAGTCAAGGCAAAGTAAACTTTTTGATATGGCTGAGGGTTTATCGGACATAGACAGGCTGAGGGATAAGGTGGGGGTGGAGTGGGAGCCTAAAGTGTGCCAGATTGAGAGGGAGATGATACGGCGGTTTGCCCGAGCCGTAGGCGACCCCAACCCGCTGTGGCAGGATGAAGAATACGCCACGGCGAGCCAATATGGGGGCATTATTGCCCCGCCAACCTTTATTCTGGCTATAGGCTTGGAGCAATTTGTCGAGGACGTAATGTCCTTGACTTCCTTTGGCACGGTGCTTATAGGCGGAACCGAGCTTGAGTGCTATCAGCCCATCAGGCTGGGTGATGTCATAACCGCGAGCTTCAAAATCAGTAACCTTCACGAGCGTCAGGGTAAGATGGGCAGGATGGCATTCATTACCTTTTACAGCGGCTATAAAAACCAGAGGCAGGAGCTGGTAGCCAAGTGCCGCCAGATGATTATTGGCTATTAGGATGACTGAGCAGCTTTATTACGAAGATGTGGTTGTAGGCAGTGAAATCACCCCCCTGGTCAAGCAGCCGACTACCCGGCAGCTGGTAATGTGGGCTGGGGCGGTGGGTGACTATAATCCCATTCACTATGATAAGGACTTTGCCCAGAGCCGGGGTCTGCCTGGTGTTATCGTCCATGGTCAGCTAGTCGGCGCTTTCCTGGGTCAGCTAATGACTGACTGGATAGGGGAGCGGGGCGTTCTCAGAAAGTTGAGTTGTAGCTATAAGGGTATGAACTATCCCGGTGAAACTCTTACCTGCAGGGGTAGGGTAACCAAGAAGTATGTCCAGGATGGGCAACACTATGTAGAGTGCAACCTGTGGGCGGAGAATTCCAAGGAAGAGAAGACAGTCTTGGGCGTGGCTATCGTCGTGCTGCCATCGCGGGCTGATTACAATAAATAGGAAAGGAAGGCTAAGCAGGTGGGTAATAGGTTAAGGGATAGGGTAGCAGCAGTCACCGGCTCGGGGCAGGGGATTGGCAGAGCAATCGCTATAGCTTTGGCAAAGGAAGGGGCTAAGGTAGTGACTAATAACCGCCGTCCCGGCACCCCCGGTGGCGACGCTGAGGCCATCGCCAAGGAGATTAGGGACATGGG
>Ga0315280_10012460_pt1 | contig 10284 bp, 13 predicted proteins | sample YL17G06_40_MG_FD_203697 | JGI IMG/M metagenome (GOLD analysis project Ga0315280, IMG submission 203697) | Sediment microbial communities from Yellowstone Lake, YNP, Wyoming, USA - YL17G06_40 | ecosystem: Environmental > Aquatic > Freshwater > Lake > Sediment | place: USA: Wyoming | collected... | reverse complement strand
AAGTGACCTCCCTGCAGGAGACCGACACGCTGCTAGACGCGCGTATGGTCTTTGTGCGCTCTTCCTTCCGACACCTGCCCGTCCTGCGCGGCAAGCTGCTTGTGGGCGTGGTCACCGAGCACGATGTCCGGCAGTTCGGCCCTTCCCTGACGAGCGGCGTCAGCCCGGAGGAGTACAACCAGCTTCTGGAGACCACTCCGGTCTCCCGCGCGATGACCCGCGACCCGGTCACCGTTCGACCCAATCAACCGGTTTTTGAAGCCGCCAATCTCCTGTACACCCGCCGCTTCGGTTGTCTGCCCGTGGTCGAGAACGGCGAACTGGTGGGCATCGTCTCGACCACCGACATGCTGCGGCTGCTTGTGCACATGATCCGGGACCAGGGGCTGGTTTCCGAGAGCTCTTCGACGCCGGCGTGATCCGCAGACGCTGCCCTTGCTTTCGGAAGCCCTGAGACTCCGACGCCCGCGCTCCATCGGACCGAACCTCGGGGGCTCTCTTTCGTTATACCTTCCTCATGAGCTGGCTGACTCTGCCCCGCAGGCCCGAGCCGGAAGTGATGGACGACGCTGAGGAAGTCGACGCGTACGCCTCGGCTGCCGCGCAGGCCCATCTGGACGCCATCGACAATACGCTCGTCGAGCAAGTGCTCTCGCTTGGGCGGGCGCGCGGCTGGCTGCTGGATATTGGCACGGGGCCTGGAGGAATCCCGCTCAAGATTGCGCGCCGTCTGCCGCATTTGCGCGTGGTGGGCGTCGACTACTCCGTGAACATGATTCGCGCCGCCCGCCAGGCGGCGGCCGAGCAGGGGTTCGAGGCCCGGGCGTACTTCCTGGTTGGGGACGGGAACCGGCTGTGCTTCCCGGATGGTTTCTTCGATCTCGTTCTGTCCAATTCGGTCTTGCACCATCTGGCCGACCCGGTGGCCGTGATCAATGAGATGGCGCGCGTGGCGAAGCCTGCGGGTGTCGTCCTCCTGCGCGACCTGCGGCGGCCCGGACGGTTGATATTTTCCTTTCACGTGGGCTGGCATGGGAGGCATTATTCCGGCTTGATGAAGAAGCTTTTCGTAGATTCCGTTCGCGCCGCTTACACCGGCGAGGAACTCGCCGCATTGCTTCGTCGCTCGCGGGTGGGCGGGGCGCGCGTCTTCTATCATCAGCGCACGCACCTGGGTTTTGTGCGCGACGGGCTCGCGAACGGTCGGGTTGCGGGGTGAAGAGTTGCTGAGACCAGACCCGCGGCCACGAGGAAGACCGGGGTTCTGACATGCGGCCAGCTTTCCTGATTCTGCTTTGCCTGGTGGGCGTGGCTCCCGCGTCGGCGAAAGAGAAGCCGCCGGTGATCCACCGGATTCCGCTTCCGCCCACGCCCGACTACGGCGCGCTCGATTGGCTGGTCGGTGAATGGGCGGGCAAAACCACGGAGCGCAGCCCGCAGGGCGAAGTCCACCTCGCTGTCTCGTACGACCTCGAGAAACGCTTCATGGTTTTCCGCGAGCAGGTCCAGCTCGCTGCGACGGACAATGTCCCGGAGACGAACGAGACCTGGATGGGCATCCTCAGTCCGGACCCCTCGGGCACGGGATTTCGGCTGCGCGTCTTCTCCGAGACGGGCTTCATCACGCGCTACCGCGTCACCGTCGAAGAGGCCAACGTCTACCTGAATCCCGAAGGTGGCGAGGAGCCGCCGCCCGGCTGGCTCTTCCGCCGCACGCTGAAGCGGACCAATACTGGAGAGTTGACGGAAGCGGTTCAGGTCGCCCCGCCCACGAAGCCGTTTTTCGACTATTACACAGCCAAGCTCATGCGCGTGACGGCGCCCGCAGAGAAACCGCCTTCCTCGCCTGGGGGGAAACCATCCAGGCTGCCTGCGGAGAAGCCCTCCTCGCCCCCTACCCCTGGGAACCCGCCGCAAGGAATCTAGCGCCCTCGTACCGGCGGTCTATGACCGCTGTCTTTGAGATTCAAGGGTTCAGGCGCTCCTGGCGAGCTTTCAGGTCGTAATAAAGCAGTGCGGGAGGGATTGTCCAGATGGGGCCGATCAGGATCTGTCCGCCCGCGCCTCCGGCCACCTCAAGCCAGCCCAGCCAGGACGGGTGCGGACCCGAGCCAATGCTCAGCATCGCCGCAGCGAAGCTAGCGAAGAAATGAAACAGCACCGCGGGGGCAATAGCGATCGCCATCGAGAGGAGCCCTGTCCCGACGGCCAATAGTCCCTTCCCTTTCGTCAGGAGAAGCCCGCGCTCGAGGGCTCGCGGTGAATCGATATCTTCCAGTAACAAGGCCGGAACCGCGACCACATAACGCGAGACGAAAGAACCGGCCAGCACCAGGCCCAGCACGAGCGGGGTGTATTTGCCCGCTTCGCCCTCTGGCAGTGAAACGGCGATCGCCATGAAGACAGAGGGAAGGCAGATGAAAGCGAAGAAGGCAAAGCCTCGCAACACAATCGAACCAGTCAGGTTCACCAGTGCCCGCGACTTCTTCCAGCCCAGCCGGCCATAAGCCGCGCGAAATGCTGGGAGGTGGCCCAGTTGAATATCTCTAACCGCAAAGGCCGCGACGGCCAGCGCCACAAAACAGGGCAGCGCCATCACCGCCAAGAGGCCCGGAATGACGATCAGCCCTTCTCCTTTTATTCCTATCAGTTCCGGAATCCTCACCAGCAGGCGCAAGACCGTATAGATCAGTATCTGCGGAAGAATCGTGATGCTGATAAAGACCCCAAAATGTTGACGGTAGATTTCGACGCTGCGCCTCAGCAATCCTCGCTGGCCCGAGGGATACGTGTCCGGTGTCGCCATGATCGACTCAGTCGGTTCTCAGGCTCGGAATACTTGACGCAATTGTACTGCTATCGTCGGGGATTACAGGAGAGGATGCGGCGGTGAGCGGAGAAGGCTCGGCACGCACGCGTTGCTGCCGGGTGGATTCCTTATTGCCGTTTCTGGGAGGGCAGTCGGAATTTGCCTCCCGGCAAAAGGGCTACTGTTAGGGACAGGGTCGTCAGTCTGTGACATGTTGGTACACCAAGGTACGCTGGCATTGCGGACATATTTCTTCGGCCTTTTCGCTGGTTGAAATCTCGCAGTAAGGGCACCACTGCGCCCATCGTGTCGCGGGGACTTCGAAAGGCTTTAAGTGAGGGAACTGAATGGCATCCCCTACCGTGAGGAACGTTGCCCAATATTCGTAGCGTGCCTCGGGCGTTATATCGTATACATAGCACGTGCGACTCCACGATCGTCCACCCAAACGAAGGGGGGGCCTCTCTTCCGCATTGTCTCGGCGCCCATCTGCTCAAGGCTCTTGGTCGGCCACTGGGACTGGTCAAACCATTTCCGCTGGAAGGCCAACCACTCATCCAAAGTCTGGACACTCCGCCGATCGGCATCGAAGGCTTCGAATTTCAGCATGAATTCGGGTTGCAGCGGCATCGCATTTCTCCTAACTCACCGATTTCTCCACAACAAGGGAATAAGGCTGGCAAACATAAAGCATGCGATAGGCGCGGTGCTCCCGCCGCTGAGGGAGTAGAGGACAAGGTCTCAGACTTCACCCGGCTTGAGCCTCCCGGTCAGAAGGCCGATGATTTGGACCAAGCCAAACACTACCATGCCAGCTCCGAACAGAGCAAAAATCATTAAGACCCAGCCCGCGAGCTTCTTGCCCCACCTAACCCCCATTTCCGCCTTTTCAGCGTTCCCGGGAACGTAGGTAATCGGTATTGTGCTACCCTCGCGCACCATGACCCAACCTCTGCTGCGGCGCACTTTAAGTTCGACCGTGTGCAGGTTTCCATGAAGGTCGGTAAACTGAACCACCAGGAAGTGATGCCTTACAAGGCCACTGCCCGTCTCAAGTTTCTTGACGACCGTTGCGTTGGTAGTAACCCCTCGATCGCGTAATTCCCGCCCGCGACTCCAGAAGTAAAGGAAGACGAAGAACAACAGCAAGCCAAAAACGACTGGGAGACAAGCCAAGAGAAGCACTTTCATCGGCCACCCCCTCGGTTCGGTCGGCCGCCGGATTGGCCAGGCCCGCCTTGGGATCACAGCCGCTTATGCCACGGCCACGAAGGACAGCCTTCTGCAATTCCCTAATGAGAAATCCGGGCCAGCGTTGTCCCGATAGAATTGGTGTAGAATCAAACCGGGCGCGCGGGGCCCGGCTCTGCTTTCATGTCCTCATAGCGGCCACGGTCGGCGCTTGCGACGATGCGAGTGACCGAGGCCGCGGCTGATCCCAAGCCGGCAGGGGGAGGGGAAGCCATGTCGAAAGGCAAAAAGATTGCGCTCGGCATCCTTATTGTCATTGCGGCTATCGTACTTGGGCTGGTGATTGCCATCCCGATGCTGATTGATATCGACCGCTATCGCCCGCAGGTGATCGCACACATTCAGGAGGAGACCGGGAAGCCTGCCGAGATTGGCAGGCTAACGCTCACCATCTTCCCCACGCTCTCCATCCGCGTGGATGATTTCGCGCTGGGAAACCCGGAAGGCTTTCCCAAGGGCTATCTGGTGAAGGCTCGCCGGATTTACGCGGTCGTGGACCGCGCCGCGCTGTGGAATCGTCAGGTCATCATCAAATCGCTGGAACTCGACCAGCCTGTCATCCGGCTGCTCTCCGACGTGCGGGGCAAGTGGAACTTTGAAAACCCGCCGATCTCTAAAAGGACTTCAAAGCCCGCGGACAATTCGCCGTCTTCGTTTACCCTGGGAGTGATTTCCAGGGTCAGCATTAAGGACGGCGATCTGGCGGCGGCGAACCTGCTGGCTTCGGGGCGACCCGGTCCGAATTTCTTTGAGGCGCGCGCGGTGTCCCTCGATCTTGAAGACGTGGATATCAACGCCTTCATCGCCTCCAGTTCCGCTTCCCTGGCGCCGGCGCTCGACGCGTTTCGCCCATTCGCGGGGACAGCCTTGGGAGCCACGGTGCTTTACGCGGCGCCGGCACAGGGTAAGCCCGCGGCGCAAGGAACCCTGCGCGCGGATTCGCTCCGCTTCGGGACGCTCCAGGCGACTTCGGTAAGGACGAAACTGCGGCTCTTCCCCAAGCAGGTTTTCTTGGACGATCTCAACTCCAACTTCTATGGGGGACGTGCTTCCGGAACGCTCTCCTTCAACTTTGCAGGCCAGAATCCCCGCTACTCGACCAACGCCCGTCTGAGCGGTGTGGACGTGGCGAAATTGCTGGAAGCCTTTCCGGATGCGCGCGGCAAGATGGCCGGCACGATGGACGGGAACATGAAGCTGGCGGGCGAAGTCACGCACTCTCCCGACCCGCTCGCCGGCATGCGCGGCACCGGCCAGATGAGCATCAAGGACGGTCAGTTGCCCAGCCTGCAGCTCAACAAGAACCTGATGACGCTCGCGCGCCTCTCCAACCTGGGTGCGGCGGAGGGCGATCCCTCTTCGTTCTCCTCCATGTCGGCGGACCTGAACATTGCGGAAGGGAGAATTACCAGCAACAAAATCGTCATCATCGGTAACGGGGTGGACGTAGACGGCTGGGGAAGCATGGCACTGGCCGGCGCGGGAAGCTTGGGATACGAAGGTACGGCCAAGATCGCCGCGGGCCAGAACCCCGTCACCGGCCTGCTCGCTGGCCTCTCGGGCGCCACGTTCGCCGACGGCAAGCTGAGCCTTCCTTTCGGGATCGGGGGTAGCCTGCAGAGCCCGCAATTCAAATTGAAGTCCGCGGGCAAAGGTCAACTCAGCGGACTGCAGGGCCTGCTTGGCCCCAAAGGCCAGCAGCAGACGGACGCGCAGGGCCAGCAACAGCAGACACCCGCCGACCTCGTGCAGGGCATCGCGGGCATGTTCAAAAAGAAGCCGTCCACTCAGCAGCAGACGCAATCGAAGTAGACTGTCGGTGCGCGGGAATCCCACGACAGGGATCCCTGCGATCAAGCTACCAGCCGCGCCCGTCACCGCATGCGGTGTGCAGAGGGAATCGCATGGGAAACCCCCTCACGCGCATCACGATGCAAGACTACAAGACCGACAAGGTCTCTGTTTTTCTCGAGGCTTACATCGACGCGGACGGCACTCTGATCCTCTCCGGCCAGGACATCGGCAGTGCGGTGGAAGAGTATTGGGGGGATTCCCACTACGAGTATTTCCTGCACGAGAAGAAAGCCGACAAGGAGAAGATTCCTCTCCTGCTCGTCAAGGAACGTTTTACCGACATGCCCGACTTCCTGAAGTGGCTAAGCGAGAAAGGTATACCTGGCGGTCCGGGGTGGGGCAAGTCCGATTTCGAAACCTACCTGGACGGCAAAGCCGACTACAAAGACACCGTCCTCCTGTGGCTCCTCAAAGAACGCTTTTCCACCATGAGTGATTTCATGACCTGGCTGAACGAAAAGAACATCCCCAAGGAGTTCGGCAGTTGGGTGTAGCCCGCTCCGGGGGGGGGCCAGACGGATCGGCGCACGAAGCTGTAGAATTTGCCTCGAGCATTCACCGGTCTTGACCTACCGCCTGCGCGCCGCTGACGATGCGGCTCCTCGCTTCTCCTCTCTACCCGTGCAAGACAAACAGGAGCGTTCATGCCGGCTCAGTCCGCGTGGGGTCAGGCCTTTAAGTGGTCGCTCGGCAACTGGCGGATTTCGATTCTGCTCCTGGTGCCTGCGGCAGTCGTGCTCAAAACGCTCCACCAGTACCCGCTAGCGATTTTCGGTGCGTCGGCCCTGGCGCTCATTCCGCTGGCGAGCCTGTTGGGTGACGCCACGGAGGAACTCGCCGGGCACGTCGGCCCGGCGCTCGGCGGGTTTCTCAACGCACGCTCGGCAACGCCACCGAGCTCATCATCGCCTTCCTGGCCCTCAAGTCGGGACACGTCACCGTCGTCAAGGCTTCCATCACCGGGAGCATTATCGGGAACCTCTTGCTGGTTTTCGGCCTCGCGGTCCTGCTCGGCGGGATAGGCCGCGAGAAGCAGACGTTTAACCGCACGGCCATCGGCGCGAACACGTCGATGCTTTTCCTGGCCGTCGTGGCGCTGGTGATGCCCGCGATCTTCGACCTCGCCGTCTTCGGGCGGCTGGAAGAGAAGGGCGAGATGATCGAACAGCTCAGCTTCTGGACGGCTGCAGTCTTGCTGGTGAGCTATTTCGCGAGCCTAGTCTTTACCTTCCGCACTCACAAGGATGTTTTCCGCGGCGAGAGCCACCACACGCCGGTGCTCGGTCGCGGCGTGGCTATCACCATCCTCACCTTCGCCACGCTATTCGTCGCCCTCGCCAGCGAAATCCTCGTAGGTCAGATCGAATTCGTTACGAAATCGCTCGGGTGGACGGAACTTTTCGTGGGTCTGGTGATCGTCGCCACCGTCGGCAACGCCGCGGAGCACTCGACCGCCGTCATGATGGCGCGCAAGAACAAGATGGACCTGGCGCTCAATATCGCCGTGGGCTCGAGCACACAGATTGCCCTCTTCGTCGCGCCGCTACTCGTGATGGTCTCGCAGCTTATGCCTTCCGCGATGTCGCTGGTCTTTCATCCCCTGGAAATCGCCGCAGTCATCTTTTCGGTGGGGGTGGTCACGCTCGTCTCTCAGGACGGCGAAACCAACTGGTTCGAGGGCCTGCAGCTCCTCAGCGTGTACGTGATCCTGGGAGTGTTCTTCTATTTCTTGCCTTAGTAGGGGATTGTCGCGCGACGGCCGTTCCGCCCCAGCGGGATGCCCCCTCCCAACGGCAGAGGGTGGTCCGACAAAGTCGGACCGGGTAAGGGGGAAGGCCCGACGCAAAAGCCCATCAGCCAGATCGTGATGCAGGACTACAAGGCCCACCGTATGTCGGTCTTTCCAGCCCGGATTTCTCACCCCAGAATTGAAAATAGGCTGTCACTTCGGGCATAAGGGTCTTTGGTGAGAAGAACTTTTGCCGAGCAGAAGCGACAGCCTTGATGCCCACAGAGTGTAACCAAGAATCCTGCAATCTCATCCTCTGGCTTGACGCCAGGTGTAGGCCGTGGCGCGAACTCTTCTCGACCGACCGCATCGCACTCACCATCCTCGGCCCCCAGAACCACCTCAACCTCACCCGCAGCGAGCTCGCCTGCTGAGTCTGCTGAATGGCATTCTCGCAGACGGGGCCTGTCTGGTTCCGTGCCTTTCCCCTGCCGGGAGGTTCGGACGCGCACTCATTGAGTTGTCATATGGAGGCTAACTGTATTTATTTCCAACGGAATTCCGGGTTTATGAGATAACCATTGTTTTTTCAATGAGGTTCCGGCCCCCATTCCGACCTAGAATTCTAAACTGTTGATTACAGGCCACATTCCGGCTTGGCTTGGGTCGCAAAAAGGATACTAAAACCCGTTGCCGGCGCCCGATCGCCCCGTCATGCGCTCTGGCCCTTCGGGCCGGGGTGCCGCCGGAATACCAAAGCCCCATTCACTAGGTTCTTCCTGAGATTAACTAATTCGTTTAATCATCTAACAAAAGATCAGATTTTACTTGACAACGCTAGCTAATTAACCTACCCTAGTTAAGGAGATGGGCCTTTGCACTCTCTTCTTCCGGGTAATCTGAACTAAGTCAGGTTACCTGAAATCTCCCTTCTTAGACGACAACCGAGGACATTGACATGATAGCTAGAAATGTATGCTTGCATCTGAAGCCCAACAGCGTGGCGGAGTTTACCCGCACGCTTGATAACGAAATCATTCCCCTGCTTCGAAAACAGAAAGGCTTCCAGGACGAAATTGCGTTCGTCGCCCCGGGGGGATTGGAAGCCATTGAAATCAGCATGTGGGATCAGAAAGCGAATGCGGATGCTTACAACCGCAGAACGTATCCTGAAGTCCTGAAGGTCCTGGCGGAAGTCCTTGAGGGAACTCCTCAGGTTCAAACCTATGACGTTTCAAATTCGACCTTCCACACGATCGTCGCTCGCGTGTAGCAGCCTGAGGGCGACAGGCCTTGTCGTTCGGTGGGGGCGGCCCAGTCCGCCTTCTCTTATCAGGCGAAGAAGAATCCAGGTACAAGAAGAAACGAGGTTGCCGATGTTTACGGAAATGATGAAATGGGTTTTCATTCCAGTGTTGCTCCTGGCGCTGTTATGGCCCTCGTCCGCGGGCTACCTAATACTGCTGGGATCTGCGGTTTGTGCGGGGGCAATCTGGGGCGCCCGGGTGAGCCGCGCGGGCAAGTACTTTGGGGAGGCCGGCTACGCGACGGTTCCGCGCAAGGTTAAATACGAGAATTGAAATCAGCGGGTTCGTTGCCGCCGGGGCTTCGGCCCAAACAAGCTTTTAGAGCGTATCCCTGACGGATCTCTTCGACAGCGCGCGTTCAAGGATGGAGAAGAGATTCGTTGGCAAGAGGGGACTCCTAATGAAATTGGACAAAGCCTTTCAGTTTGCGGTGATTCTAGCCTGGGATGACTTGATGAAAACTACCCAGCCATGCTCAGCGCGGGTCGAATACCGATGTGCTCCTGGAACGTCCTTGGATTATCTGAACGTCTGGTCGGTTAGCGCCGATGGTCGGCAGGATCTGGTGTGCGACTACTGGACGTGGACTTCCTCGGCCCATCCAGGAGGGATAAGGTTCAGGAATGGATATCACTCTGATAAGTTGGCTCAGACCCTTAACTTCATCATGAAGAACCAGGAGCGGTTCACGCGTCCTGCCGATGCTTGCCGTGATGGGTTGGTTCTGATCCAGCCGCCCAATGAAGGTGAACGCACGGAAGCCGTCTGCTGGATGAGGGAAGTCCCTGCCGCCGCCACTAGCTTTGGCGCCGCTGCGGATGAAACGGTGCCACTCTCTAGGACTTCATTAACAGCCTCCCGCCCGGAAAGCGGATTACTGTAAAGGTATGGAAGGGGTGGTTTTGAGCGCCACTGCAATCGCAAGGGAGAAGCCCATGGCAGAGAAAATCAAAGCGGGGACCATTCTCATCGAGGAGGGCAGCCTTTTGCCGGAATCCTTGCGGTTCGAAAGCGAGCCCTATCCGAATGGCTGGAGATTAGTCAAAAACCTCAATGGCTACGAGCTGGATCAGAAAACCACCACAGCGGGATGGAACTTTTTCTACATGGCTGTTGAAATCAAAGCCACCGTCTTCGGTTTTGACGAAGAAAAGGGCCTACGCAGGGCAGTCAACCGACTCCTAACGAACCTGAAATCGGGGAAGTTTAATTGCCTGGAAATCACCCAAGTGGCTGCAAAGCGTTTCCTGGGGCTACCCTACGTGACGGTCTCTGCGCACCCGCGACATATTCAGGAAAGCGTGGTTCTATTCCGCGCCCAACGCCTCGCGGAA
>Ga0315280_10012459_pt1 | contig 10284 bp, 6 predicted proteins | sample YL17G06_40_MG_FD_203697 | JGI IMG/M metagenome (GOLD analysis project Ga0315280, IMG submission 203697) | Sediment microbial communities from Yellowstone Lake, YNP, Wyoming, USA - YL17G06_40 | ecosystem: Environmental > Aquatic > Freshwater > Lake > Sediment | place: USA: Wyoming | collected... | reverse complement strand
AGCTTCGGCTACGAAGGCTGAATCGTCGCCCGCGAAGGCGGATTCCTCGCGGAGTCTACCCTGAGCGAAGCCGAAGGGCTCGGAATGACATTTTCCTTGCCTTACGCATAATCCGGGTCTAAACCGGGTATGCTCGTTTTCATTGGGGTGACGCCGCGACCGAAAACCCCTCTCCCTCTCAGGGAGAGGCTGGGTGAGGGTGGCTGTGCGCCGTATCACCCTCTCCTTAGTCCTCTCCCTCAAGGGAGAGGAATCGCCTCGGTCACCTCCACTCTCCGCGAACACATCGTGTCAACAGGACTCACGGGGCGCGGCCCCGAAAAGCCAATGATGATGTCTCAGCCGATGCGGATAGACCTGGGAGACCAGGTTCGACTGCGCAAGCGTCATCCCTGCGGGGGCGACGTGTGGGAGGTCGTGCGCGCCGGCATGGACATCCGCATCAAATGCCTGACGTGCGGCCGCTCGGTCATGCTGCCCCGCGCGCAGTTCGAGAAGCAGGTCAAAGAGTTCGTCAAGACCTCTAGCCAGTTGGGATAGGCGCGACGGGATGGCAAGACGGCTCGTCGTCCTAGGATTCCGGCCCCTACCTCCGAGTGGAAGTGCCCGGAGCAGGGTTAAAGACGCACCGAAGTGGCCCTCCCTGCAGTTCGCCGTGACGCAGCCGGAATACGCCTTCTACGTCAAGTCTGCCGGGGTAGTCCTCCGACCGAGGCGGGATGAAGAGCTTCTCGCCGATTGTCACCCAGATAAGGTCCAGGCGCTCTGCTTCAAGAAATCTCAGGATGAAGTCCTTTGACATCAGCAGGGCTTGCGGCCCCTCGCGCTCCACGGCAGGGCACGTAGCGACGAGTCTTCCGTCGGCATCGCTGTAATCGAACCCGCGTCTTGCCCATGTCAGGCGTGCCTTTTCAACGATGAATGGGGAAGGCAGGATTCCGTTAACCGTCTCCTCAATCGAGCAGTCGTAGCCTCGCTCCCAATAGTACTTTTCGGCGGTCGGTATGACCGGAACAGGTATATTGTCGTCGTGATCGTCGGCGTTCATCCATTCGCGCGGGTATCGTTCGCAGGACTGGTGCCATGGATATTCGCCCAGGAAGACATCGGGCAGATGAAAGGGCTCTGGCATCCACTCCCAACGCTCTCGCAGCCCGGCCTCCTGAAGCCACCTGTAGAGACCAGCGGAGTGACGCCGTCTCACGAGATAGCTTCGTATATGGCACCAGATCTCGCGTCGAGGAGCAGTCCTCCTGTCGTCCTCAGGTGGAATCCGCGCATGCCAGGAGTAATACCCCTGTATGGCCAGCCAATCGAGTCCGGTTTCGGGGCACTTCAGCGCAATGAGTTGTCGGACATCTGGAAAGTCATCTTGCCCCAGCCACTCAAGAGGCTCTTGGTGGGCGGCGCGACTGAAGTCGTGGGAGACAGGCGCCCACCAAGGCGGATCAGCCTTGGCAGCCGAACGGTGGACGCCGCTGGGTGGCTGACGCGGCACGAAGGACGGGTCTATATCCCGACGCCAGAATTGCCACGGTCCGCGGTATTCCGGGTCGTCGTCATCATACTTGCGGCGCCATGCACAGTTATCGGCGACTCGGGCGAGCAATTCGTGCAACGCGATCCACTGATACTTCTTCCCAAAACGCTCTGGCTTGTGGTTGTCCCGAAGGCGGGTTCGTTGGTTCCGGAACTGTATGTTCTCATCGATCCTGGCGAACCGCTCTGGTGTCCAGCCCAGTTCAAGCACGCGTTTGAGAACCCAGCGTTGGGCTGCAACCGTGTCGAAGTCGAAACTCCGGAGCTTCGCATGGTCCGTGCCAATCACATAACGCGCAAAGTCGCCCCAGCCGATCTCAAGGGATGAGCGAATCGCTCCGTAGTCATCGGTGTCTAGCGCCTTAAGGTCGTCCTCAGACGGTACTGCAAGCGGCCACTCGCTGACGTACGGGGGTCTTATCATGTTCTCGTCTGACACGTCGGGGTGACAGCCACGATGCATAGCGGTCTCAATCACCCCTCGAGCATAATCACGCAGCAAGATGTGCGCGGGAGGGCAGCTGTCGCTGAAGATGCGAGAATAGGTTTCTTCTGCAAGCTCCTTTAGCCCTTGAACACTGGGCGTCGTCATCGCGCAGCCATAGGCGGCGCAGTACAGCCGTTCGAGAACGTATATGTCATTAACGTCGGCGAATAGCGACAGGAGGTCGCGAAGAATCGCGACTCGCTTCCGCAGCAAGGCGACGAGTGCCTTCGTGGCGCGGTCACGCACGAACCTGTTGGGCGTCGCGAGGAACCACGTCAGAACAATGGCGCACAGCCTTGCGGACTCGTCGCTCCATGTCTCCCCGGCTTCGGACTCCACCCAGTTGAGCAGACGCTCAACACTTCCCTCCGCCCGATGCTGCTCATGGACGAAGTAGGACCACCAGGCATCCCTTGCCGGCATCGGCATCTGTTTCAGGAAGGGGTGCAAGTGTTCAGCATTCAGAGGGTGATTGGGGCGTGTGGCCAGCGTCAGCAACGTGCTCAAGACCTCAAACGATAACCGTCCGCGGAGCAGTTCATTTAGGTAACCGATGGTTGCTTCTTTCACGCTGTCAGGCTTTCGCCAGGGTAACCCGTTGAGGAAGGCAACACAGATCGGCTCCCAACTCTTGGCCCAGGGGGCCACCTCCACCAGCTCCATCTGGTCTTCCTCCGCTAGATGCAGCCAGAGCGCTTCAATGAGGCCCGAGTATCTCCGTGCGGCCCTCTCGTCGGCGACCAAGAAGTGCAGCGGGGCTCCCTCTGTGAACAACGTGGCAGGATCAGCCTCCCCACGGTGCCGCGCCATCAGCCGGCCTGCGATGAGCTGCTGCCCGAATCTCTGGTAGGCAAAGGTGACTACGTCAACCCATTCCTCTGGGTCGTCGGCTAAAGGCCGCCTGTCCTCCGCAAGAACGCCCTCGTTCGTCAGCGGGGCAAGCAGGGGATGGTCAAAGCCGACCTCCCCGAGAGCGCTGGACATCGCTGCGACTGCGCGTTCTCGTGTGAGCCATTCGGTTCCCGCTTCGGCCATCGCGTCCGCAAGCGCGTTCAACGCGCGCTGAACTATACGGTCAGTGACGGAAAAGGCTGGCATGAACTCCGATGTCAACTTCTCGTTCACCGTGTCCACCACAAACTCAAAGATCTGCCGGGCACCTACCAGCCCAACCGGAATGCGCTTGTGCCCGCCTCTCTGAAGGCTGCTGCACAGTAGTTTCAGAAACAGCGGCGACCGGGCCTCAGGGACCATCAGGGGCGCGCTCGGCAGATCTATGCCGTAATGGGTAAAGAAGGTTCTTACCGCCTCCACCTCGTGACCCTCGAAGCCCTCATCAACAACTCGCACGACATTCAAGTGTTTCGGTATAAGGCTCTTCTCGTACGACGTGCGACAAGTCAAAGCGAGGGCCACGCCAGGATACTGTTCCAGGTTGTTCAGCATGCCCGGTAGATAGTCGCGCCACACATCGCGGCCGTCACCTTCGTTGACCGCGTCGACCATGAGGAGGACCCTGGCACCCTTGGCCTCTGCCAGCGCCTGAAGAGCGCCAAGCCATTCCTCGATGCTCTCGCACTTGAGGCCCAGTTCGTCGGTCATTTGCATCCAGGGATTGCGGCCGAGGGTGAAATGCGTGCCGAGGAACAGGATGGTGGCAAGCCCAGCGCCCAGGCGACGCTCCGCCACATCGCAAAGAAGATGAGTCTTGCCAGCCCCCGCTACGCCTATGACAACGAGCCCCGGCCGGTCGGCGAGGCAGAGTTGATCGCTTTCGAGTTGTTCACCAAAATCCTGAGCCGCGCTGAACAGTTCGTAGGCATAATGACTTGCTGTGCTGAAATCGTCTGCCCTGACCGCCCGATTTGTTGGAGGGCGACGTCTTGGGTGCTTCGTCTCCTCGGCCAGAGACGACAGAGCGCCCCAGCACTCGTGTGCCGCGTCCACCGCGCGGTCGCATGACACAAGCAAGTCGGTCATGCCTAGAGGTGCGAAACTGTCCCCACCAACGTCCGACCGAAGGGATATCGCCGTCCTCGCCGCCGCCAGCAAAGGCGAGACCCTCGCTTCAAGCCGCGGCGCAATGTCCCGAATAGCCTTGCGCCTGCGTAGCCGCGGCAGCCAAGGCCGCAGGTCGTTCCATTCTCGACACAGCCTGCTGTATCGCCTTTTCAGATCGTCAAAGAACGCGCACGTGCGGCCCAGACCCTCAAACACCCGAGCTATGGGCAGATCAACATTGACCTCGGGGGTGTAACGAGGACCAACGTTCTCCTTTGCCGCGTCGAAGCGAGCCATGAGCCATTCGTCGGTCAGCTCGTCTCGGTTGAACCAAAAGTAGATCTTGCCCGCCAGATGGGGCTGGGTGAGAAGGTCGATGATTTCCGACTTATCCCAGCGCTCGAAGCGTATGTCGATGCCTTTGGCTTGGGCCAACTGCTGCCATTTTGCAGCGTGCTCGTCCCACTTTTCCACCTGGCTCTTGCCCGGCCGCGTGGTTGGAGGGGTCAGGTTGACAGGGAAGCAGAGGACATACCTTGTGAGTTGAGGGTGCACCTTCAACGCCGTCTCGACGGACTTGTCTATCTGGCGCCACTGAGCTTCCTTCAAATCGAAGAGGTACTTGCTCTGCCAGCCCCATTTGCTCCCATCTGGCAGCACCCAGTAGCACTCAACGCCAGCGTCGCCGCCAGCCCCACGTAGCCGATAAAACGTGCAACCTGACGGTACGTCTGCCTCGCGACGGGCCAGCTGGCAACAAAGCTCCTCAAACCCGCTCGGTTGAGACCCGTCCAGTGCTCTGATCTTCGAGAAGTCGAGGTCCATCTTCACCACGGCACTAGGCCCCGCCGATGCCCAGGCGGCGGCGTGTGTAGGGTATCAGCCCGCCGGCGGCGATGATTTCGCGCAGGAAAGCGGGGAAGGCCTGGGCCTGGTACGATTTGCCGCGCGTGGTATCGGTTATCGCCCCTGCCGAAAGGTCAATCTCCACCTCGTCGCCCGCTTGAATTTCGGCGGCGGCTTCGGGGCTGACCAGCACCGGCAGGCCGATGTTGATCGCATTGCGGAAGAAGATGCGCGCGAAGCTGCGGGCGATGACCGCGCTGATGCCCGCCGCCTTGATGGCGATCGGTGCCTGCTCGCGCGATGAGCCGCAGCCGAAATCCTCCCCGCCAATGAGAACATCACCGGGCTGCACGCGCTTGACGAACTCGGGGTCGAGGTCCTCCATGCAGTGCGCGGCGAGGTAATCGGCGTCGCTCACGGTGAGGTAGCGCGCGGGGATGATGACATCGGTATTGACGTGATCGCCGTACTTGTGGGCACGGCCTTTGAGCGTCATCGGGACTGAATCCTCCTCGTCGGGCAAGTAGACCTCGACAAACTCCTCTCCCTTCCAGGGAGAGGTCGGCCCGACTTGTCGGGACGGGTGAGGGTAGCAGGCTGGGCTCTTGCACCCTCTCTCGGTTCACCTTCGTCTCCGCTTCGGTGAACCGGTCTCCCCCTGCAAGGGGGAGAAGTCGGACATGCTACTCGTCAGGAGGCACTTCGACTCCCAACTCCGCCGGACTGGCGATGCGACCCAGCGCCGCCGATGCCGCCGCCACGGCCGGGCCGGCAAGATAGACCTCGCTCGTTGGATGCCCCATGCGGCCGACGAAGTTGCGATTGGTGGTGGCGATCGCCCGCTCGCCTTGCGCCAGCACCCCCATGTGCCCGCCGAGGCACGGGCCGCAGGTTGGGGTCGAGACCGCCGCATCCGCATCCAGAAAGATATCAATCAGCCCTTCGCGCAGGGCGTCGCGGTAAACCTGCTGCGTCGCGGGAATGACCACCAGCCGCACGTCGGGGTGAACCTTGCGCCCCTTCAGCACGTGCGCCGCGACGCGCAGGTCCTCGAGCCGCCCATTGGTGCACGACCCGATGACCGCCTGGTCAATGCGCACCTCGCCCACCTGGCTGATGGGCCGCGCGTTCTCGGGCAGCGACGGGAAAGCCACCTGCGGCTCGATGGCCGCGCAGTCGAACTCGTGCACCGCGGCGTATTCGGCATCGGCGTCGCTGGCGTGGAAAACGCCCTCGCGCTGGGCGCGGCCGGCGAGGTATGCGCGCGTGACCTCGTCGGGCTCGATGATGCCGTTCTTGGCGCCGGCCTCGATGGCCATGTTGCACATCGTCAGGCGGTCGGCCATGGGCAGCGCGCGGATGGTCTCGCCGGTGAACTCCATCGCCTGGTAGAGCGCGCCGGCGACGCCGATGCGGCCGATGGTGTAGAGGATGAGGTCCTTGCCGCCGACCCAGGGCTGGCGCTTGCCGGTGAAGATGAACTTGATGGATTCGGGCACGCGCAGCCAGATGTCGCCGGTGGCCATGGCGGCCGCGAGGTCAGTCGAGCCGATGCCGGTGGCGAAAGCGCCGAGCGCGCCATAGGTGCAGGTATGCGAGTCGGCGCCGATGACGCAGTCGCCGGCGGTGACCAGGCCCTGCTCGGGGATGAGGGCGTGCTCGATGCCCATGCGCCCGACCTCGAAGTAGCGCGACAGGTGCTGCTCGCGGGCGAAGGCGCGCATGGCCAGGCACTGCTGCGCGGCGTTGATGTCCTTGTTGGGCGCGGAATGGTCGGGCACGAGCACGATGCGGTCGCGGTCGAAGACCTGGGGCGCGCCGATGCGGCGGAACTGCTCGATGGCGATGGGGGCGGTGATGTCGTTGGCGACGAGCAGGTCGAGCCTGACGGTGACGAACTCGCCGGGGGCGACGAAATCGCGGCCGCAGTGAGCGGCGAGGATTTTCTCGGTGATGGTCTGTGGCGGCATGGGCGGCGAATCTCCGCGGCGATTATAGCGGAACATTGGGCACGGCGACAAGCGGGCGGCGAGTCGCGGTGATGTGCAGCCGCGTTCTCCTCTCCCTATCAGGGCTACTTCACCCCGCGTAGCTGGGCTACGAAGCCCGCGAAGCAGGGAGAGGTTGGGTGCGGGTAGGATAGGCGGCCCTCCACCCTCACCTTAGTCCTCTCCCTCAAGGGAGAGGAGCCGCCTCGGTCGCGCACGCTGTGCGTGAACACACCCGAAGGATTCGGTCATCACACCCGGCGCCGGTTTTCGGGTACAATCATCGTCATGGGTTCGGAAGGACAACCAAGCGACGCCGATCCGCGCGAGCGCCAAGCCGGCCGCGACTTGACCGTCGGCAGCGTTCCCCGGCACCTGGTCGCATTCTCGCTGCCGATGCTCGGCGGCAACCTGCTCCAGACCGCATACAGCCTCATCAACGCGTTCTGGGTCGGACAATTCCTGGGCACGACCGCCCTGGCGGCGATCACCGTCAGCCTGCCCGCGGTCTTCGTCCTCATCGCGCTGGCTGCGGGATTAACGCTCGCCACGAACATCCTCGTCGCGCAGTACTACGGCGCACACGATTGGCCGCAATTGAAGCGCGTCGTGCAGACCTCCATCGCCCTGGTTGGGGCCTCGAGCTGCGCATTCCTCGCGGTGGGCCTGATCATTGCCCCGCGCCTGTTGACGGCCATCAACACGCCGCCGCCGGTGCTGCCGCTGGCCATTGGCTACCTGCGCATCTTCCTGTGGACGCTGCCCTTCAGCTTCGGCATCTTCCTCATCGGCTCCATGCTGCGCGGCATTGGCGACTCGAAGACCCCGGTCTATTTCCAGACCATCTCGGTCATCCTCAACGCCATCCTCGACCCGGTGTTGATGTTCGGCTGGGTGGGGTTCCCCCGGCTCGGGCTCAATGGCACCGCGACCGCCACCATCATCTCCCAGGTGGTCGCGGTGATCGGCCTGGTGATTTTCGTCGCGCGCAAGCGGCGGCTGGTGACGCCTGATTGGCGCCGCGTGCGCATTGACCGCGCAATCGCGTGGCTGCTGGTGAAGATCGGCTTCCCGGCGATGATCCAGCAATCGGTGGTGTCGATCAGCATGGTGGTCATCGTCAGCTTTGTCAGCCGGTTCGGCGAGACCGCGGACGCGGCGTTTGGGGCGGCGCTGCGCATCGATCAGATTTCCTTCTTGCCGGCGCTGACCATCGGCATGGCGGTGTCGAGCCTGGCGGGACAGAACATCGGCGCGCGGCGCTATGCGCGGGTGGGCGAGGTGTTCTGGTGGGCGCTGCTGGTGAGCGGAGGGATTTCGGGCGTGATCTCGGTGGCGGTAATCAGCTTTCCGCAGGTGGCGCTGCGGGCATTCGTCAAGCAGCCGGAGGTCATCGCCATCGGCTCGGGCTACCTGCGGATCGTGGGCGTGACGTACGTCCTGTACGCGTTTCTGTTTGCGGCCAATGGGGTTATCAACGGCGCGGGCTACACGTCGTGGACGACGCTGATCTCGGTGCTCGGGCTGCTCGGGGTGCGGTTGCCGCTGGCGGCGATCTTGCCGCAGCGAATGCACGACGTGCGCGGCATCTGGTGGGCGATGCTCATCGGCGTCGGCGCAAGCATGGTGCTGAGCCTGGCTTACTATTTCAGCGGGCGGTGGAAGAAGCCGATCATCCGCACTGGACTGTAGGGCGGGGATTCCTGAGGCCGTTGCATAATTGCATATCGCGGGTCGGCCAGGAGGCCGACCCCTACGCCCGGAAGCGTAGATCGTAGGGGTCGGGTGGCTAGGCCGAAGGCCGCCATGGCGGTCGCCGAAGGCGACCTAGCCATTCCACCCCGACCCGTCAATCCGGGATTGCGCAACAACCTCTCCTATCCCCGCCGCGTTCGGCGCGCGGCTAGGCGGCTAGGCCCTTCTGGCCGCCGTGGCAGTCGGGAGACCTAGCCCCCCAACAGGCGGCCATGGCGGCTTCGCCTAGTACATCGTGACAGAGATAGGCGCATGCGATGCTGAGCTTGGTCGGACACTTGCCACGCTCAATAGCGCGCAATGGTTCTTATGTCACGAGGTACTAGCCACGTGGGAACGCGCGCCCTACAGCGGAAGGAGCGCAGGAGGTGGAGACGTGATTCATCCGCGGCAGAGCGCGTTGTTCATCAGCGGCCTGGACGGCTACCACACCTACCGCATTCCGGCGCTCGTCGTGACCACGCGCGGCACTCTGCTCGCGTTCTGCGAGGGCCGCAAGCATGGCCAGGCCGACAGCGGGGACATTGACCTGCTGCTCAAACGCTCGACCGACGCCGGCCGGACGTGGAGCGCACAGCAGGTCGTGTGGCATGACGAGCCCAACACCTGCGGCAATCCCTGCGCCGTGGTTGACCGCGAGACCGGCATCGTCTGGCTGCTGATGACTTGGAACGACGGCGCAGACACCGAACGCCACATCATCGACCAGACCAGCAGCGACACCCGGCGCGTTTTCGTCACGTCGTCGCAGGATGACGGCGTCACCTGGGCCGAGCCGCGCGAGATGACGCCTGCGGTCAAGCGCACCGACTGGACCTGGTACGCGACCGGGCCGGGCGCCGGTATCCAGATCGAGCGCGGGCGGCACCGGGGGCGGCTGCTTATTCCGTGCGATCATTTCGAAGCCGAGACGAGACGCGAATACTCGCATGTCGTCTATTCTGACGACCGCGGAAAGACCTGGCAGCTTGGCGGCCGGACGCCGCGGCCGCAGGTGGATGAGTGCGAAGTGGTGGAGCTGACGGACGAGCGCCTGATGCTCAACATGCGCAACTACGACCGCTCGGCTCGCTGCCGCCAGGTTGCCATCAGCGAGGACGGCGGGCTGACCTGGGGCCAGCAGCGCCTCGATCGGACTCTGATCGAGCCAACCTGCCAGGCGAGCATCCGCCGTTATTCGTGGCCCGAGCAAGGCGAGAACATCATCCTCTTCTCGAACCCCGCCAGCGAGAGCGGGCGCGTCAACATGACCCTGCGCCTGAGCTACGATGAGGGCGAGACCTGGCCCGTCGCCAGGACGCCTCACGCCGGACCAAGCGCCTACTCGTGCTTGGCCGTGCTGCCAAGCCCTTCGACTCCGCTCAGGGCAGGCTCTGAGATCGCGTGCCTATACGAAGGCGGCCAGGAGGGCCCGCGCGAAGCCATCACCCTGGCGATGGTGACGCTGGAGTGGCTGAAGGAGGAGTGAGCGGATCGGTTCGGAGGCGCAATGATGACCGCCCCCCACCGTGTGGCAGCGAATGCCGCAAGGGCCTCGCTCGCAGCGGCACGGCATGTGGCTAGTGCTCAGTTAACTTATTCCTATAATAATATGGGATACAACCGCTTGAGCTTGATGCGTGCATCGGCGGTGGTGAATTGCCAGTCCACCTTGGTCTGCGCTTGGTT
>Ga0315280_10012458_pt1 | contig 10285 bp, 9 predicted proteins | sample YL17G06_40_MG_FD_203697 | JGI IMG/M metagenome (GOLD analysis project Ga0315280, IMG submission 203697) | Sediment microbial communities from Yellowstone Lake, YNP, Wyoming, USA - YL17G06_40 | ecosystem: Environmental > Aquatic > Freshwater > Lake > Sediment | place: USA: Wyoming | collected... | reverse complement strand
TAGTCCATCAGTTTTTGCCCTAAAATTCAATGGAACAAAGATGGCACCTATCTTGGCCGAAGCATAATAGGTTTCCACATACTGATTGCAATTGACTTGAAGCATCCCAATCCGATCGCCCTTTTCTACCCCTAAGTTTATTAATGCATTCGCTAATTTGTTGACGCGCTCATTGTTTTGGGTATATGTCCACCTTTTCTCCTCAAAAACAATACAATCCCTCTCAGGGCATATCGCACTGGCTATGTTCAAAAAATCCGTCGTGTTCATTTCTTACTCTTTTCAATTTTTGCTTTCTGATCGGCTACTAATTTGGGTTCCGAGGCCAGTCTCCTTTCCAACTCTAGCCCCTCTGTTAAGGATAGATCCAAGCCCCTCACTACAGCCTGTTTGGCATTTCTGACTGCCACGGGATTATAGGAAGTAATTTTCTTTGCCATTTCTTCAGCCGTCTCTAAAAGTTTGTCTTTGGGCACTACACGATTAACCAACCCAAATTGAAAAGCCTCCTCACTACTCAACCAACGACTGGTGAGTAACATCTCTAAGGCCTTCCCTCGACCAATGACCCGAGGCAGAGTCTGTGTACCCCCAGCAGCCGGAATGATCCCCAATCCAACCTCAGGTAAACCAAACCGTGCATCCTCAGAAGCTATTCTTATATCACAACATAGGGCAATTTCAATCCCTGAACCCAACACATATCCATGAACAGCAGCGATGAGAGGCTGGGGAATGCTCAAAAAGAGGCCCCAAACATCACGCGAGAAGCGCACTTGCCGAGCAACGACAGAGGAAGGAGCAGTGAGAAACTCACTTAAATCTGCCCCTGCACAGAAGGCTTTTTCTCCTGCCCCCTTAAAGATTACCACTCTAACTTCAGAATCATCATTGATGGCCCCGAGAACTTCATAGAGATCATCTCTCATCTGGATATTATATACGTTTAGAGCCTCGGGACGATTAAGAGTCACATAGGCAATGTGATCCTTCTTTTCATAGATGAGTGTTTTAAAACCGCTCAATGAAGCCTCCGAATTCAGAGCATTTGATATCCTAACCATATTCCGACATCTATTTTCGGTTTTCTCATTCCGCAATCCGCATTTCAAAATTCACCTATCATTTCCCTTCAAACTTCGGCGTCCTCTTTTCCCGGAAGGCCTGAATCCCCTCTAAACGATCCTTGGTCGTGTGTATTAAAAGATAGAGATCAGCCTCAAGACGAAGTCCCTGCTCCAGAGTCATATCCATACCTTTATAAACTGCTTCTTTTGCATACCTCAATGCAATCGGACCTTTGGCCGCCATTTCTTGTGCCATATCCATCCCTACTTTCATGAGATCTTTTCCAGGAACAACTTTGTTAACTAATCCAATCCGAAAGGCCTCTTGAGCATCTATCATTTCTCCTGTAAGAATCATCTCCAAGGCTTTACCCCTTCCTACCAGGCGTGACAATCGCTGAGTTCCCCCATCCCAAGGAATAAGGCCTGCCTTAATTTGAGGCAATCCAAAACGAGATGTCTCTGAAACAATCCTCATATCACAGGCCAATGCCAACTCTAATCCCTGTGCGATCGCATCGCCGGAAATAGCAGCAATCACAGGTCGATCAATTCTTGCAATCGATTCAGCGAGGGACAAAAGTTTTTCCCATAACCCACCTTCCATTTCTGATACCTTCCCGATCAGATCTGTCCCCATAGAAAAAAGATTATTTCCAGAACCTTTAAGAATAACTACGCGTGTTTCTTCATTATGGATGATATCGTCGCAAAGTTCATTAAGTTCATCCGACAAAGGAACTAATCCTAGCTGATCGCCCTCAGGACCTATGATATCAACCAACATCACATAGTCTATCTTCTGATAATTGAGAAATTGATAACGCATCTAATCTAATAACCTCTTTCTTGGGAAAGTGGCCATAATGTGAAAACCCTAAGCATCCAATTTCAATGAAACAGCTTTTATCTTAAGAACTTTAAGCCATTTCTATAAAATGACTTAGGATATCCCTCCTTCCGAGGCTTTACCGGAGCGTTCCGGTTTCAAAACCTCATGGGCTATTCTATTTAAACAAATTTGTGTTGTACCCCCACCCATGGACCATCCTCGAACATCCCGATAGTATCGCTCCACCTCATACTCTGCCATGTATCCGTATCCACCATGTAATTGAATTGCCTTATCCACCACCCAAATGGACATCTCATTTGCAAATTTCTTTGCCATAGCAGCCTCTTTAGCGATCACCTTTCCTTGATCTGCCTTGAAGGCAGCATCGTACACCAGAAGTCGGGCGGCCTGGATTTGAATCGCCATTTCAGCCAATGTCCAACGGATCCCTTGAAAATCGGCAATCGGTCTTCCAAATTGAACCCTATCTTTGCAATATTGAAGGGTTCGTTCATAAGCCCCTTGAGCCATTCCAATACAAAGGGATGAGTTTCCGCATCGCTCTGAATTAAATTCAATCATCATTTCCTTAAATCCCTTTCCAGCGGGAACCAAGAGGTTTTCTAAAGGTACTCTTACATCTTCAAAAACAACATCGTTCATGCTTGAACAGTGACGGCCCATCTTCTCTTCGCTCTTGCTCACTGAAACCCCAGGTAAATCTCGGTCAACAATGAAAACACTGATTCCTCTTGACCCCTTCTCCTTATCAGTTTTCGCCAACACAACGAAGAGGCTGGCAATGGCAGCGTTAGAGATGAAGTTCTTCCTCCCATTAAGAAGATAGTGCCCATTTTTCAATTCAGCGAAGGAGGTCATGTTGGCCGAATCTGACCCTGCATTTGGCTCTGTTTGACAGTAGGCACCGACCTTCTTTCCGGAAGCCATATCAGGAAGGTAGCGGCTTTTCTGCTCCTCAGTCCCATGACTAGCTATGGCTCTGCAACAGGCCGAGATATGGGTTAAAGGAATTGAAACACCAGCCCTTCCCATCTCTTCACCTAGTATCACGACATCTACTAATGAACCTCCCATCCCACCGTATTTTTCTGGAACCATTAAACCCATAAACCCCATTTCAGATATTTTTTTGTAATACTCCTCTGGGTACTTTTTCTGCTTTTCCCATATCTTAACAAAAGGCATCATCTGGGTTTCAGCAAATCTTCTCACGGTTTCTTTAAACATTTTCCTCTCTTCACTTAAAAGCATATCGATCATAAGATTTCCTTTCTTACTATTGGTTTTTCAAGTTTCTACATTATGTTCAAAATGCTTTCATGAACTTCTATTTTAAGATAGAGAATACTTATCTTTACGAGAAAGGTTCTAATAGGATTCGGGCATCTACCGCTATTGCTCCCTTCCCATAGGCAAGTATCGGATTGATGTCAAGCTCCTGTAACTCAGGGCTCTTCTCTATAAACTCCGAAACCCTCACAATCATTTCTTCAAGGAAAGGAGTGTCAACCGGTTCCCGACCCCTATAGCCTTTGAGCAAGGGAAAACCCTTTAACTTTTCTATCATCTCTCTAGCATCTTTTTTGCCTACAGGTACGATACGAAAAGAAACATCTTTCATAAGTTCAACTAGGATTCCTCCCAAACCAAACATCAATAGAGATCCAAATTGTGGATCTTTTGTCATACCAATGATCACCTCTACTCCGGGAGGAGCCATCCGTTGTATTGAAACTCCTTCAATTCTGGCTTGAGGAAATTTGCTCTTTATCGTTGACATCATCTCAGTGTAAGCTTTGTCCACCTGGGTATAATTCCTCAAATCTAGTTTCACACCTCCCACATCACTCTTGTGGGTAATATCAGGAGAAACTATTTTCATTACAATTGGAAATCCAATTTCCTTACTAATCGAAATAGCTTCTTTCTTATTGTACGCAAGTTTGGTCCGAACAACAGGTATCCCAATCTCTTTAAGAAGAATTTTAGCCTCCACTTCAGTGAGTTGGGTTCTTCCCTCTTTTTTCAAAGAATTCATTAATTGATTTTTAATCATTACAAAACCCCTTTTTGAATTTCACATTAACAGTTTTTGTATACCTCCGCTCCTATTCCTTAATTCTCCCACAGTCAGGGCAATTTAAATTCTTTTTAAATGTGATTTCGTCAAATTTTAAATTAAGCCCATTGAAAAGTAATAGTCGGTTTGAAAGTAATTTTCCAACTCCAGTAATGTATTTAATAACCTCTGTAGCTTGAATACAGCCTATCATGGCTGGAGTTACTCCAATGATTGGAAATAAAGACGGCGGAGGGGGATGGGGGACAATGCACCTTAAACAACCCGTTTCACCAGGAAGGAGGGTTGTGACCATACCCCGAAATCCACTCACAGCACCAAAGAAGAAGGGGATTCTATTCCTCAGAGCGACCTTATTCAGGATGTACCTTGTTGCATAATTATCCAAAGCATCGATGATCACGTTAGAATCTTCAACCAGTTTAACAGCATTACTTTCTTTAATTCTTTCAGCTATTCCTTCTATTTTAACATAAGGGTTCAAGCGTTCTAGGACTTTCTTTGCCACTTTTGCTTTCTTCTTACCTATATCTTTATCGCAGTATAATATTTGTCTATTTAAATTACTGAGCTCTACCTCACCTTCATCGACGACGCGTAAAACCCCTACACCTACTGCAGTTAAGTAAAGTGTTATCACCGAGCCCAAACCGCCGAGTCCCGAAATAAAAACTTTGGATCTCTTTAGTTTTTCTTGGCCAACCTCTCCAAGATCTTCAATCCTGAGTTGTCTATCATACCTATTTCGTTCTTCTCTATTCAGCATGAGACACTTAATTTCCTCTTCAAAAAGAAATAGTTTTTACCTCTTTAATGGCTTTCAATACCCTTTCAGGATTTAAGGGCAAATCCTTTATCCTTACTCCTGTAGCATTATAAAAGGCATTCCCCAACGCAGCTAACACAGGCACCGACACCATTTCTCCCATTCCTTTAGCTCCGTACGGCCCTTCTTGAAGCGGAGTGGGAGCTATCAGGGCCTTAACATTCCTCACCATTGGCATACTATTTATCGATGTTACTTTATAGTCAGTGAAATTTGCATTAAGTATCTTCCCATTATCTGTTATGACCTCTTCATATAACGCGTGACTAATACCCCAACCTATTCCCCCTTCTATCTGTTGCTCACACATTTTGGGATTAATAGGTTGGATATCAAAACATCCAGCAATTCGTATTATTTTGATTTCTCCTGTTTCGATATTAACTGCTATTTCAACTCCATGCGCCCCATAAGAATAATAAGCGACCCACTTCTCCGATTGTCCTGTCTCGGCATCCTCCAGTTGTGAATAGAAATCGAATTGACCTTTGCCTAATATTTCCGTGACCATCGGCATATACCCCACTGAGGTAACAAAAAGGTCGCTGATCGTTGCCGATTTATCAGGTTTGCTTTTACTCCTTACCATCCCATCCTTCATCTCAAAGGCTTCATCTTTTACTCCCAACTTATTAGCTGCTAACTCAAATAGTTGTCGTTTAGCATCCTGACAGGCCCGGTATATAGCATTCCCTAGATAAAAAGTGCTTCGACTTGAAGCTGACCAGACATCATAAGGAGTAACAGCAGTATCTCCACGCACGACCTTGACATTCTTGATAGAAGTACCAAATTCTTCAGCCACAATTTGCGCTGCCATCGTATTGATGCCCTGTCCAAGTTCATCTAAGCTATGAAGGACTTCTATGATCCCATCTTTATATACTTTGATAGAGGCAAAGGAAGGAGTATCAGCAACAGTAAATTGATTCCCCACAGCAAGTCCTTTCCCTGTTTTCCATGGACCTTCAATGAATTCTCCCTTTTTACCCCATTCCACCCATTCTGCTACTTTGTTGAGGCATTCCTCAGCACCAATGCTGTGTGTGGTTTGTCCTAAACAATTTTTTTCTCCTTCTTTGAGAAGGTTTTTCTTTCTTATCTCTATTGGATTCATCCCGAGCTTTTCCGCTATGATATCCATCTGTTGCTCTACTGCCCACAATAGCTCCGGGCATGAAACACCGCGAAGGCTACCTGTTTTGTGAAGATTCGTATAAACCCCATAGGAATACATTTTGAAGTTCGGAATCCGATATTGGCCTATGGCTGAGCGTACACCCGACCTGACTAAAATGGTGGCAAAATCTGAATATGCCCCAGCATCAAGAATAGTAGTAATTTCTCTGGCGAGGATCGTACCATCTTTTTTAACCCCATCCTTGATATATATCACCTCGCCAGGTTTTTGAGAAATATTCATATAACATTCTTCTCTGTTAAAGGATAACCTAACGGGCCTTTTACTTTTTAGCAATAATAAGACAGCAACTAGTTCGGGCCATGGAGTTAACGCCTCCCCAAAAGCCCCACCGATATAGCTTGTCATGATTCTAATCTTAGACACGGGCAGATTGTAAACGGATGATATTTGAGCTCTCAGTGGATGTATTCCTTGTTTTTTCGTTCTTAATGTGACTCCTCCATCAGGCTCTAACCAGGCATCGATATTATAGCACTCAAGGCTACTATGTTGTACTCGGGGAGTGGCGAATCTGTTCTCCACAATCACATCGGCTTCCTTAAATCCCTTCTCCACATCTCCTTGGTAACCCTTCCAGAATTGAAATATATTCGGTCTGTCTGGCATAGTTCGATAATGAAACTTCCCTAACATTTTAGAATACTTAGGAAGTTCAGGGTGGATCACAACAGGAGGATTTACTTTCATGGCTTCCTCTGGGTCGAAAACAGCCGGTAATGGTTCATATTCGACGTGAATAAGCTCTAAGGCCTCCTCAGCAATTTCTTCGTTATCAGCAACTACACCTGCCACAGGTTCTCCTACATACCGAACAATATCTCGAGCAATCACATATTGATCCTTTACAATCATTCCTGTGAGGTTGTCTGGGGCATCTCTGCCTGTGACCACTGCCCTCACGCCATAGAGCCTCTCTGCCTTAGAAGTATCAATACGAAGTATCTTGGCATGGGGGTGGGGACTCCTCAACAATTTTCCATAACACATACCTTGCATCTTGAAATCAGCACAATACTTTGCCTTCCCAGTAACCTTCTCATAATTATCCACACGAGGAACACTTTTTCCCACAACTGAAAGTTCAACCATTTTTTCTCCCTCCTTTAAAAGGATAGCTTAAGTCCCCTCCTTTATCTCTTTATCCGGTACGGGAAGTTCATCTTCTTCTACCTCTTCATCATATCGGGAAGCCAAAGAACCACTTGAGGAAAGAGTGTAAGAATGACAATACCGATCAGCAACATTACGAACCAAGGCAAAATAGAACGGATGATGTCTTCCATACTTATTTCTGGTGGAACGACTGACTTCAAATAGAAGAGGTTGAAGCCAAAAGGTGGTGTCAGATAACCACATTCGAGAAGAAGGACAAAGATGACCCCTAACCAAACGGGGTCAAAGCCAAGAGGCATCAATACAGCGAAACTGATGGGACCTGCGATCATGATGATTGAAGTCGGGTCGAGAAAACATCCCAATATCAGGATAATCAACACTATTATTATGAAAATAAACCAACGACTTAGCCCGAGCCCCAGTATGAGCTGCGAAATAAAATCTATACCCCCTACACTGGTAAATGTTGTACTGAAGCATGCGGCTCCGAATCCAATCCACATCACAACGCCAGTAAGTCTAAAAGTGTCGTAGGTTGCCTCTTTAATAAGTTGCCAGCTAAAACTGCGCTGAATGATGCTACAAACGACGGTGCCTGCTGCACCAAGGGCAGATGCCTCTGTAGGAGTGGCTAATCCGAAAAAAATCGATCCCAAGACTATAGCAATGAGTCCCATGGGAAGAATCAATCCTTTGCTGAAAATGATTTTCTCTTTTAGCGTAAACTTATGAGGATGAGGTGGGCACGTCTGCGGACGGACCAAACCATTTATAACTATATAAATGATGAATAAAGAGGCAATGAGAAGACCAGGGAGAATCCCTCCCATAAGCATCTTCCCCACCGATTGTCTGGTGAATAAGGCAAGCAAAACCATTGGTATACTGGGGGGAATAAGAATCGCCAGCGTCCCTGCTCCCGCTACACACCCTACTGCTAAACGCTTATCGTACCCGCGATTAAGCATGGATGGAATGGCTAAGATTCCCATAGTGACGGTAGAGGCACCCGTTATACCAGTCATAGCCGCGAAAAAGACGCATACGATCACTGTCCCGATGGCCAGACCACCTCTCAAAGAACCTGCCCAGCGGTATGCTGCTTCGTAAAGGCTTCCTGCCATGCCTGATCTTTCCAGTACTGCTCCCATAAAGACAAACAAAGGAACGGTCATAAATAGTATCTGCCACATCAGGGCAAAAGTGCTGTAAACAATAGTAATGAGGGCGTTAGGCCCTTGTAGGAAATAGACAGCCCCAACAGCGATGGCACCGAGGGCAAAAGCAATGGGAACTCCCAATACCAGTAATATGAGTAAAGAGCCAAACATGAGCAGGATAATAAGTTCAAGGCTCATATTGCCTCCCGGTGATGGCGGTCATCAGATCACGGCTAAATTTAGCCAATCCTTGGATCAAAATCAAAAAAGCCCCTATTGGCACCATCATCTTCGCAGGATATACAGGGGCTCGCCAGGGAGTTTCATCGGGTTCCAATTGGCTCAGCGACGTCCAGGCAAAGTCAATCCCCTTCCACAGGAGGACCCCACAAAAAGCAAAAAAGAAGGCGCTACCAATCAAACTTAGGATCGCTTTCGCTCTTAAAGAAAGGCGATTATAAATTATGTCTACTGTCACGTGCGCATTGTAGCGAAGGACATATGCCCCAGCAAGGATATAATAGGTGGCAAAAAGGCGTTGAGAAGTTCCATGAGCCCACATGGTGGGGTGATGGAATACATACCTCGACACCACCTCCCATACCAGAATGACGATCCCAGCCAGAATCAAGAAAGCAACACCTTTCCCGGACCATTCACTAATGGCATCAACACCTTTGAGAAAAAATTTTAATTTCTTCATTCTACTCTTACCTCTGATTCCAATAAATCCACTCAATGGGTATTAGCACCAATAAGCCAATACCCACTGAGTGACCTGTCGCCTTGTTATTAGGTTCTTACCTCACAGAACCTTGTTTCACTTCACAATACCTATAAGTTTGAGATAATCTTTCAGTATTGCCGCTCCTTTTGCAAAATCAGGGTCTTTTGCTGCATACTTATCAACAACCTTCCACCCAAGCTCAGTGAGTTTCGATCTCTCCCCTTCTGGCATAAATGACACCTTGGCACCCTTCTTTAAGAAGGCTTCAAGGGCCTTTTCACTTTCATACCTGTAAATAGCAGCGATTCTTTCAGTGTGCTCAGCCACACTTAAGTAGAGAAGCATTTTTAGGTCATCAGGTAATGACTTCCATGCATCCATATTTATAATTGTTTCGTCACCTTCAACGGCTAACGGTGGCATGACAACAAATTTTGTAACCTCATGAAATCCCAATTCGTACTGTGTTGAAAGAGGTCCATACACGGCAGCGTCAACAATGCCTTTTTCCAGTGCCCCATAAATTTCCGGTCCGGGGAAGAATACCACTGTAGCCCCTGCCTCTGCCAGCATCTCTCCTACCATACCTGTCGCCCTAACCTTCATCCCTTTGAGGTCGGCCACAGTGGCAACCGGCTTTTTCGACGTCATGACAGCAGAAAGGCATGGATTTTGGCGCAGTAAATAGATATTCTGTTTAGCATAATTTGCCCGTACTAAATCCTCCATACCTAACTTTTGATAAAGCACATAGTGATCCTGAATGTCGCGAAGCGTGAAGGGTATTCCAACAGAAAACCCTGCCATTGGAGTTTTGCCTAACCAAAAGGCTCCGTAAGAAAAACCCATTTCAAACACGCCTTTCCGCACCGCTTCCCACTGTTCGGCGGCTGGTACTATCGCCCCAACCGGGAATAGTTTGATTTCAAGTCTTCCGTTGCTTGCTTTCTTTAGCTTATCGCACCATTTCACGAGCTCCCCATACGCCTCCATTTGGCTTGGCAAGAGGTGCTGGGCTCGCCATCTAAACACTTGGGATGTTGCTGTTGGTGCATAACCAAGAGTGAAAATGCCAACCACTAACATAGCAAACAAAAAAGATATCACTATTTTCTTTCTCATAAATTTATCTCCTTTCTCATTTGATTACTTCCTTTAGTTTCCTTCTACGACATAATCAATCCCCCTGTTACTGCTCCTGTAGTCCTTCATCTTTTGTCCCATTCTCACCTCCTCATTCTCCAAATTT
>Ga0315280_10012456_pt1 | contig 10286 bp, 11 predicted proteins | sample YL17G06_40_MG_FD_203697 | JGI IMG/M metagenome (GOLD analysis project Ga0315280, IMG submission 203697) | Sediment microbial communities from Yellowstone Lake, YNP, Wyoming, USA - YL17G06_40 | ecosystem: Environmental > Aquatic > Freshwater > Lake > Sediment | place: USA: Wyoming | collected... | reverse complement strand
GATTGGGGTCCGCCTCCACGAGCCACGCCCTTCGCTCCGCTCAGGGACGTGCCACCCTTCGTGGCATCCCAGCTCGTACTGAGTACTCAGTACTGAGTACTGCCGACTCGACGTTCAGTATTCCCTGCGTTTCCGATTCAACTCGGCACGTCCTTCGAGTCCACGGATCCTCCGGACGGCCCGGGCCCTTTCCCCAACACGGAGACAAAGACGTCCTCGAGCGACGGTTCGACGGGGCGGACGTCGTCGATCACCAGCCCGGCCGCGGCGAGGGCCGAGCGGGCCTCGCGCACGGTCTCGTCCGGCTGCGTGCTGACCACGTGCACCCGGTCGCCGAACAGGCCCACCGAGTGCCCCGGCATTTGCTCGCGGAGCACCGCGGCCGCGCGGCGGGGCAGGGCGGCGCGGACCTCCAGGATCGTGCCCCGCATGAGCCGCTTGACCTCGTCCGGCGTGCCGCAGGCCAGGAGCTTCCCCTGGTGCACCAGGGCCAGGCGGCTCGTGCGCTCGGCCTCGTCGAGATAGGCCGTCGAGACGAAGATCGTCACCCGCTGGGCGAGCAACTGATAGAGGATCCGCCAGAAGTCACGGCGCGAGACCGGATCGACGCCGTTGGTGGGCTCGTCGAGGAAGAGGACCTTGGGCGTGTGCACGAGCGCGCAGGCCAGTCCCAGCTTTTGTTTCATGCCGCCGGAGAGATTCCCGGCCAGCCGCCGCCGGAAGGGCATGAGATTGCTGAAGGCCAGGAGCCGCTGGACCTTTTCCTTTCGCCCTTGGCGGGGCACATCGTAGATGTCGGCGTAGAAGTCGAGGTTCTCCATCACCGTCAGGTCGGGGTAGAGGCCGAAGCGCTGGCTCATGTAGCCGATGTGCTCCTTGATCCGTTCGGCGTCGCGGACGGTGTGGAAGCCGGCCACCCAGGCGTCGCCGCCGCTCGGCTCCATGATCGAGGTCAACAGGCGGATGGTGGTCGTCTTGCCCGCCCCGTCCGGCCCGACCAGGCCGAAGATCTCCCCTTCGGCCACCGTGAGCGAGAGGCCGTCAACGGCCGTCAGGCTGCCGAAGGTCTTGGTGAGGCGGTCGGTGCGGATGGCATCCATCGGTCGGGGCGGCTTTGTCTGGAATCGAACCCGCTCAGGGTTTGGGGACGGCTTTCTCCCCGCGCGACTCGGGCCGCGCGGCCGGGCCGGAAACGCCGGCGGCCGGGGAGTCCAGTTGGATTGCGGCGTCGGCCGGCATCCCCCGCTTCAGCTCCATGGCGGGGTTGTCCACGTCGATCTTGATGCGGTAGACCAGCTTCGTCCGCTCCTTCTTCGTCTGCACGTTCTTCGGCGTGAACTCGGCCTCGGAGGCGACGAACGAGACGCGGCCCTCGTACGGCGGCTTGCCGGGGTAGCTGTCCGTGGTGACCGTGGCCCGCTGACCCACCTTGACCAGCTCCAGCTCGGTCTCTTCCACGTAGGCCCGCAGCCAGATGTTTCTCAAGTCGCCCACGGTGACCACCGGCGTGCCGGCCGCCACGTATTCTCCCGGCTCGGCGTTCTTGGTCAGGACAATGCCGTCGAGGGGGCAGTAGACCGTGGCGAACGCGCGGCGGGTGCGGGCCTGCTCCAGCGCGGCCTGGGCTTCTTCCAGCCGGGCGAGCGCCTGGTCCTTAACCTCTTGCCGCGGACCCTTTTTGACCAACTCGTACTGGGCCCGGGCCTGGTCCCGCGCCGCCCGGGCCTGTTCTTTCTGCTCCCCCCGAGGGCCGATCTTGACCAGGGTGTAGCGTTCTCGCCCTTCCACGAACTTCTTCACCGCGACCGTATAGGCGTCCCCTTGACGCCGGCGGTCTTCCTCGGAAATGGCATGGCGGATGTAGAGCTTTTCAGCCCGGGCCGCCTCTTTCTCCAACCGCTCCATCTCCACTTGGGCACTCTCCATCGTCGCCTGGGCGGCAAGTTTCTCCTGTTCGCGCGAGCCGGCTTCCAACTCGCTGAGGAACCACTCGGCTTTGTCCAGTGCCGCCTTGGCGGCCTCAATCTCCTCGGGCCGGGAGCCGGCCTGGACCTCGTCCCAAGCAGCTTTCGCCGCGGCGACTTCCGCCTGGCGCAGGGCGACCTCAGCGTCGAGAGCCTGGATGTCGCGGGGGTCGAGTTCGGCGATCGGCTGCCCTTTTTTGACCGGTTCCCCCTCATCGACGAATCGCTTCCCCACCCGGCCGGGGACATTGAAGGCCACCTCGGCGTCAATCACCTCGATGTTGCCCGACACGCGGAGCACATTGTCGTTGCGGCGGGCGGGCGCAAGCCCGAACTGGTAGACCGCTGCGGCCACCGCCGCGGCCAGGAGCACCAGGCCGACGATGAGTTTTCGCGGGGTCATGGTTCGGGCCACCGTGACGATCTATTCACATCGATTCGGGGCCCGCAAGTCTCTTCCGCGGCGATCGCCTGACGGAGGACCTGCCAGGCCCGCTCGGCGTGGCGGGTGACGTCGAAGCCCCCCTCGGTCACGTGCCAGAGGATGCCCGCAGGGACCACAATTCCCAGGACCATCATGGCGACCGTGGACGGGTCCAGATCGGCGCGGATCTTGCCTTCCTCCTGCCCTTGGCGGACAAAATCACCGATCCGGCCGAGGTATCGGGCGAGGATCCGCTCGACGCGGGCCTTCCGTTCCGGGTGCCCGTGGTGAAAATCGTCGGAGAAGATCAGCTGCGGCACTGCCCGGCCCTCGCGGAGAAAACGCACGTGACGCACCAACAGGCTGTGGATTTGCTGGAGCGGGTCGGGCGTCTCCTCCCGGGCGGCCTGCACGTTCTCTTCCATCCGCGTCTCGATCCGGTCCAGTACCGCCAGGATCACCTCGTCCTTGTTCTTGAAGTGGCGATAGATCGCCGACGGGACCAGTCCGACGCGGCGGGCCACGGCGGCCATGCTCAGCCGGCCGAGCCCCCGGTCGGCCACCAGGCCCAAGGCCGCTTCGGCAATCTGTTGGCGGCGGATCTGACGGTCCAGTTTTCGCTCGGCCATGGTCGCTCCTCTTTTGTGATTATACGTTCACAATATCGGTGAGACAAGAAGTTGGCTGCGAAATCTGCGAAACATGTAGCGACCCTGTAAACGAGCGCGGATGGGTTGTCTGCGGGTGAGTGGGGAGTGCAGGGTGGGGGTGCATCCCTTGTAGCGGCATTGCCCGGGATTGATAATTCGCTCATGCACCGGATCGCACCCCGATGGTTGGCCCTTCTCGCGCCTGTCCCCATCTTGTTATCGCTGGCAGGGTGCGTCGTCGGCTGCCGCACGCAAACTACAGGGGAGGCGACGGATGGGCAAAAGAAGGAGCGGCCTGCGGCTACCAAGAACGAGGGGATCCCCGCGAGCCCCAAGAACGGTGGGAACCCGGCCGACGGGCAAGCCAGAGAAGCGTCTCCCCACAAGCGGAAGGCGGTTGAAAAAGCGGACGGGCAAGCGAAAGTACCGCCTCCACACCAGGGGAAGGCCGCCGCCAAAGCGGCCTACCACTTCCCCCTGGAAATCAAGCTGGAGGCCCCCGAAGTGCCCGAAGCCATCCGCCGTCCGTCGCCCCCGATCCCCAAAGAGGCGGGCCAATCGCGCCCGAAGAAGTGAGAGGCTGTTCGGAAAGCTCTCCTCTCCTTTTGGGAGAGGGGCCGCGGGTGAGGGCATGGCGAGGCTGGGCAGTTGAGGAAGTGATCTTGCTGGTGAATCACCGTCACCCTGACCCTCTCCCAGAGGGAGAGGGGACCGATGCAACGCACCTTCCGGACAGGCTCTGAGACCGGGCCCCTGGAGGGCCTCAGTCGGCGGCGGCCAATTGCACTCGGGCCCTTTCCAACCGGTGGGCCAGGAGCTTCGCGATCTGCGCGGTCAACCGGTAGCCCATCAGCGGGTCCTGGGCGCAAAGCTCGCGGAGCCGCGCGGCTTGAATGGCGACCAGTTGGGTGTCTCTGCTGGCGGTCCCCACGGCGGTGTACTTGTACGGCTCCACTAGGGCCGACCAGCCGAGGATGTCGCCGTCGACCAGCGTGTCGACCGTCCGCCGCTCGCCGCTGCCGAGCACGTATTGGATCTTCACTTCGCCGCGGACGATGATGTTCATCATGTCGGCGGGGTCCCCCTCGCTGAACATCTGCGTCCCGGCGGGGACGGACTTCTCCTCGGCGATCTTCGCGACCGCCTTGAGGCTCTCCTCACCGATGTGGGCAAAGTAAGGATAGCGGCGGAGCACTTCAGGCGAGATCATGCTGTCGGGCCTCCTTAGGGCGACAATGACGACTTGAGGAACGCTTCCACAGCTTCCAGAACGATCTTGCTCGCCGGGGCGATTGCTGCCCGGACGGCCGGGGTGCAGTCTTCCCCGAACGTCACGACGTCCTCGGCCTCGATTCCCACCAGGAGGATGTCCTCGTCGCGGGGCAGGGGAACTCCGGTCTGGCGTCCCAGGGCTAGGGCGGTCGGCAAGTTGACGTCGTGGGCCGACGCGCTGTGCTGGGTGGGGATCGAGGCCACGCCGAGCCTGTGGACCGTGCCCGGCGGGGTCCCGGTCGAGATCGCATCGACCACGATCGCCCGGTCATAGCCCGCCATCCGCTCCATCAGCCGCAAGCCCCCCCAGTAGTCCTCGGCCACCTCGACCTCGGGCCGATCGGCGAGCAAGCGCTTCAGCTTGGCGGCGACGCGCAGCCCCACGCTGTCGTCGGTCACCAGGGGATTGCCCAACCCGAGGACGAGGATCTTCATTCCCTACTCGATATCGATCCTGTAACTTACCATCCAGAGTTCAACCTGCTCCAGGCGCTTCCGCCACCGAGCTTTGAACCCCTTCATCCAGAGATGATTGTCGTCGGAGTCGGGCAGGTCCACAACCACGCGGACGAGGACGTCGCGGTACAGGACCGGGCCGTGGCGCCAGTGCCCTTCGACCTTCTGTGTCTCGTAGCTGGCCGCGCCGAAGTGTTCCACGATTTCCAGGACGGCTTCGGCGAGCCACTGGCCCGGCACATCCCGGCCGTCATTGAACTGAAGGGGAAGCAGAACCTCGAATCGCCGCCAACTGCTGCTCATAGGTGGTCTTCCCCTTGACCGTGAACGGGATGTCTTGGTGCGCAAGGGCCTCCAGTGCCGCTTCAGGAACAAGATGTTCGCCGGTTCGCAGCACCCGGCCGGAGAAACGCCCCAGGAGGAAAGCCAACGCTCGCTTCTCCGTTTCCCGGTCAGCAAAGGTAATCGTCACCATGGCGCAGGCACCTCGCGAAACAGCGCGCGTCGAGATCGACCAGACAATCCATCGGCAATCCGCCGCCCGACTCCATTATAGCTGTCCGCGGCCGCCGAACGATGCCCCCGTCACGGGGGGCCGTCGGCTGGCACGCCCTGGAAGGGCGTGGCTTGGCAAGGCGCGACCACGCCCTTCCCTTCGTTCAGGGCGTGCCACCCAACCGTGGTCAGTCCAGGTATTGCCTGAGCCGCCTGAGGACTTCGCCGTCGGGCCCGCGGAGGGTCACCTCCAGGGGCATTTGGCCGGGGAGGTTGTGGGTCGCGCAGCCGAAGCACGGGTCGTAGGCGCGGAAGGCCATCTCGACCATGTTCAACAGCCCCTCGCTCACCTGTCCCTGGTGGATCAGGCCCTGGGCCGCCTTTTTGACCGACATCGAGATCGGGGCGTTGTTGTTGGTGGTGCCGACGATCAGGTTTACGCGGCTGAGGATGCCCCGCTCGTCGGTGACGTAATGGTGGGTCAGCGTGCCCCGCGGGGCCTCGACGCAGCCGACGCCTTCGCTCGGCGTCTGGGTGGGCAGGACGCGGTACTCGCGGCCGGTGATCTCCGGGTCGGTGGCCAATTCGACCCAGCGCTCGGCGGCGTAGAGCAGCTCGATGAGCCGGGCCCAGTGGGTGGCCAGGGTGTGGTGGACCGGCTTGCCCCCCAGGGTCTCGTAGAACCGCTGGTACTCGGCGTTGGCCAGGGGGGTGGCCATGCCCTCGGCGGCGTTGAGGCGCGACAGCGGGGTGGCCTTGTAGACGCCCGAGTCCGGCCCGTCCACCAGCCCCTTCCAGCCGATCTTCTTGAGGTAAGGGAACTTGAGGTACGACCACGGCTCGACCCGCTCGGCGACGTGGTCGCGGTAGTCGCGGGGATCGTACTTGGCCAGCTCGCGGCCGTCGGGGGCGGTGACGCGGATCCGGCCGTCGTAGAAGTTCACGCGGTTGTTGGCGTCGACCGTGCCCATGTTGTAGGTGCGGTGGCCGTAGACGTCGCCGGTCACGAGCTTGACGTACTCGCTGTTTTTCAAGACCACGTCCTCGAAGAGCTTGAGCGAGAACTTGGCGAACTCGATGGCGTGCCGGCCGAGCTCCTCGATTTCCTTGCGCTGCTCCTCGTTGATGCCGCGGCTGACGCCGCCGGGGAGGCCCCAGTTGGGATGGACCTGCCGCCCGCCCATCACCTGGATCAGGTGGTGGCCGTCGCGGCGCATCTTGAGGACTTTCGTAGCGACGTCCATGCCGACTTTCTTGACCACGCCGAGGATGTTGCGCTCGGCGGGGGGGGCCTTGGGGCCGACGACAAAGTCCGGCCCGCCCAGGGCGTAGAAGTGCGTCGTGTGGTCCGTGGCGAAGAAGATGCTGTAGAACAGCTCGCGGAGCTTTTTGGCCGTGGGCGGCGGATCGACGCCGAACACGCCGTCCAGGGCCTTGGTGGCGGCCATGTGGTGGGCCTCCGGACAGACCCCGCAGATCCGCGCGGTCAGATTGGGCATGTCCTCCGCGGGGCGGCCCACGCAGAACCGCTCGAACCCCCGCAGCTCGGGGATCTGCAGGTAGGCATTGGCTACCTCCCCGCGCTCGTCGAGGAAGATGTCGATCTTGCCGTGGCCTTCCAGGCGGGTGATCGGGTCAATGGAGATGCGAGTCATGGGTAGGGTTCGGGGGTCAGGGTTCGGAGGTCGGCGTTCACGGTTCGGGGTTCAAGGTCCGGGGGTTCAGGGGTCAGGGTTCAGGGTTCGCCGTTCGAGGTCCGCGGTTCAAGGTTTGGAATCCACGAGTTCGGCCTCGTTTACCAAAGCCACCTCACCCCTGACCCCTCTTTCCTGACTCCTGAACCCTGACCCCTGAACCCTCACGTGACGGCCTTCGCTCCATCGGTGATTTTCTTCCGCCGCAGCAGGCTTCCGGCCAGGCTGAACCGGTAGAAGCTGCCGATCGGATCGGGGATGCCCTCCTGGATGATGCGGTCGATCTGCTCGGGGGTACTGGCATCGATGACCGAGGCCAGCGCGGACATCAGCCGGGCCCCGTAGTCCGGCACGTTGTCCGTCGGCCCGTAGCAGCCGATGCAGGGGGAGTTGACCTGTGGGCAGAGGGCCCCGCAGCCGGCCCGCGTGGCGATCCCGCAGCACAACAGCCCCTGCTCCAGAAGGCAGGTCTCCTCATCGGGGATGATTTCCCAAGTGCGGCGGAACTTCTGGATTTTCTTCTCGGTGCGTTTGCGGGTGCAGGTGTCGCAGACGGTGCTCTCGGCGCCGATCACCGAGCCCGGCGGCGGCAGCTTTCCCTCGAGGATCGCAACCACGGCCTCCCAGATGCGGTCGGCCTCGGGGGGGCAGCCGGGCAGGTAGTAGTCCACGGCCACGGTCTGGTCGAGCGTCCGCACCGTGTCGTAAAAGACCGGCAAGTGCAGCGTCCCCTCCGCCACCTTGGCCTCCGGTTGGGGGCGGACCTTGGCCGGGTTGTCCGTCGAGGGCGTCTCCTGGTAGGAGGTCGCGAAAATCTCCTCCTTCGTGTTCATGTTGGCCAGCGCGGGGATGCTCCCCAGGCCGGCGCAGGCCCCGAAGGCCACCAGGACCTTCGCTTTCCGCCGCAGGAGCTGGGCCATGTACTCCTGCTCGCTGGTGCGGATCGCGCCGTTAAAGAGGCAGACGTCGATGCTCCCGTCGGCCATTTTCTCCACGTCGCGGACCTTGCCGTCGGTGGCGCAGGGCCAGAAGACGATCTCGAAGGCCGCGGCGACGTCGAGGATCTTTTCGTTCAGGGCCAGGACGGCGATCTCGCACCCGCCGCAGGAGGCCGCCCAGTAAAGGGCGAGTTTTGCCTTGGGCTTTTCGTTCATCGCGGGACCTCCATCGCCTCTTCATGCTCGTGGACGATGTCTTCGAGGGCCTTCTGCCGCTGGCCGTTCTCTTCCCAGTTGGCCGGCCAGTGCAGGGGGCCCAGCTTGCGGACGTCGGCCACCATGCGGTCGATGGCGTCGGCCAGTTGCTGGCCTTCGGCGGCCGAGGCCCACACCAGCCGGACGCGGTCCTCGTCGACCCCCAGCGCGCCCAGGGCGTGCTTGAGCATGTGGAACCGCCGCATCGCCTTGTAGTTCTGCTCCAGGTAATGGCACTCGCCGGGATGGCAGCCGGCCACCAGGACGCCGTCGGCTCCCCGGGCGAGGGCCTTGAGGACGAACGTCGGGTCCACCCGCCCGCTGCACATCACCCGGATGATCCGCACGTTGGGGGCGTGCTTGATGCGGGCCGTGCCGGCCAGGTCGGCCGCCCGGTATGAGCACCAGTTGCAGAGGAAGCCGACGATTTTCGGCTCGAAGCTTGCTTCGCTCATGTTGCGGCCTTTGGGGAAAAGGCTGTCAGCTTTCAGCGGTCAGCTCTCAGCAGTCAGCCTTCAGCCGTCAGCTTTCAGCGATACGCGGGACAGACCCCCGAGCTGAAAGCTGAAAGCTGAGAGCTGATGGCTCTTTCTCTCACACCGTTATTTCGTGGGTTTTCGCCGCCTCTGCGGCGCCGTTGCCGCCGGCCGCGTCCCAGAGGATTCCCTCGATCTCGGCCAGGATCTGGGCGTTGTTGAAGTGGGCGGCGGTGATGGCCTGGGCGGGGCAGGCCGCCACGCAGGTGCCGCAGCCCTTGCACAGCGCCGTCAGCACGCGGCTTGCCGCCCGCTCCTCGTCAAACTCGATCGCGTTGTAGGGGCAGAGGTTGTTGCAGATCCGGCAGCCGGAGCAGGCCTCCTCGTCGATCGAGGCCACGATCGGCTCGATCATCACCTCGCCCTTGGTGATCATGCCGGCGATGCGGGCCGCGGCCGCCGCCCCCTGGGCCACCGCGGCGGGAATGTCCTTGGGCCCCTGACAGGCCCCGGCCACGAACACGCCGTCGGTCATCGTGGCCACGGGATCGAGCTTCGGGTGGCGCTCCGTGTACCAGCCCGACATGCTGCACGATATCCCGCACTTCAGCCCCAGCTCCTTGGCGTCTGCCTGCGGCTCCAGCGCGCCCATCAGCACCACCATGTCCACCGGGATCCGTTGCTGCTTGCCCACCAGGGTGTCTTCGACCTGGACGATGAGCTTTCCCTCCTCGGCGGGTCGTCGCGCGGCGTCGGTCACCTCGGCCACCTTGCCGCGGATGAAGGTCATCCCTTCCTCCAGCAGCCGCTGGTAGAACTCCTCGTAGCCCTTCTGGTTCGTGCGCATGTCGATGTAGAAGGCATAGACCCGGGCACTGGTCTTCTCCAGCACCAGGTGGCCGAACTTGAGCGCGGCCATGCAGCAGACCGCCGAGCAGTGCTCGTTGAAGCGGACGTCGCGGCTGCCGACGCAGTGGATGATGGCGATCTCGCGGGGCTCGGTCTTACCGTCGCGCAGGACGATCTTGCCGCCGGTCGGTCCGGCCGCGTTCGAGAGCCTCTCGAACTCCAGCCCCGTGTAAACGTTGGCCAGCCGGCCGTAGCCGTACTGCGGGATCCTCGTGCAGTCGAAGGGCTTCCAGCCGGTGGCGATGAGGATATTGCCCACCTCGAGCTCGACGATCTCGTCCTGCTGGTCGAAATCGATCGCGCCGGTGGGGCAGACCTTCTTGCAGACCTGGCACTTCTGCCGCTCGAACCAGATGCACGCCTGGCGGTCGATGACCGGGATTCGCGGCACGGCCTGGGGGAACGGCGTGTAGATCGCCTTGCGGTAGCCCATCCCCGCCTCGAAGGTGGCGTCGATCACTTTCCGCGGGCACTTCTCGCTGCAGATGCCGCAGCCGGTGCACTTCTCGGCGACCACCGAGCGGGCCTTGCGGCGGATCTTCACCTTGAAGTTCCCCACCGAGCCGCTCACCTCTTCCAGCTCGGAATAGGTGAACATGGTGACGTTCTCGTGCTGCCCCACTTCGGACATCTTGGGGGTGAGGATGCACGCCGAGCAGTCCAGCGTGGGAAAGGTCTTGTCGAACTGGGCCATGTGGCCGCCGATCGAGGGCTCGCGCTCGACGAGGTAGACGGGGTAGCCCGCGTCGGCCA
>Ga0315280_10012453_pt1 | contig 10287 bp, 16 predicted proteins | sample YL17G06_40_MG_FD_203697 | JGI IMG/M metagenome (GOLD analysis project Ga0315280, IMG submission 203697) | Sediment microbial communities from Yellowstone Lake, YNP, Wyoming, USA - YL17G06_40 | ecosystem: Environmental > Aquatic > Freshwater > Lake > Sediment | place: USA: Wyoming | collected... | reverse complement strand
TCTTTGAACGCGAGTAAAAAGGCGCAAGCAAACCAGAGACGGGCTTGGCAATGCTGGCCGTAACCGCGCTGAAGCAGCCAAACGGCCTCGCTCGAGTCTGCTGGGTCAAACGGCTAGCAAAAAACAGCCTTTTTAGATATTTAAAAAGGCGGAGCGCACGGCGGTTTTTCGCTAAAACGGGCAAAAAATCGCGGTTCATAGGCAGGATTTCCAGAAACACCTGTTTCTGCTTCGGTTCAAAAAATGTTTAAAAGCCGGGTTTTCTGCAGATGAAGGCAGAGCCGCAGCTCCGCCAAGGAAATAGGCAGAAAAACGCGAAAAGACTCGTTTGCGCATGGGCGCCAGCGCTGAAAACGCTCAAAACCGCCGAAATGACCAGAATTTTCGATTTTCAAGTAAAAACAGCGGTTTATCGAGGCAAAATCGCGAAAATTCGCGAAATTCTGGTTTTGCCCAGCAAACTCGCGCTACAAAAAGGTCGGCGGCACCACAAATAGGCAGGAGCGCCCGAAAAACGAATAATTTTTGAAAAAATTCTACGGCTGCCGCGCAAAAACCAGGTTTTGAGGCTGATCCTAAAAAAAATTCGGTGCAAAAACGCTTTTGCGGCCCGCGGGAACGCGTCTGAAAAATTTTTCGGCAAAACTGCGAAAAATACCGTGTAACAAAGTATTTATAAATTACAACGTATTCAACGTTACCGAGGTAAAATCGTGCAAGACCGCGTTGTTCGCTTGAAAGAGAAAACCTACCGGAATTTGGCGGTCCTGGCGGGCCGGCTGCAGGCCGAGCTCGGGGTTTTCGTGAGCGTGGATGACGCCGCGGGCTACTTGTTGGCGAAAAACAACAAGAAAATGCGGGAATTCAAGAAGAATTTGCGAAAGAACAAGTCCTGAGTTCTTGTGCAAACGAACCGTATTGGAATACGCCGGAAAGAGCCAAAAAATAGGCTCAAAGCGCGGACCTGTAGAAGCACCACCTTGAGGCTTTGACATGCCGCTTTGCCGCAAACAACCTGATAAACCCCCTCGCGAAGAGAATAGTATAGTTGCAATCAAGATGCTGGAAGGAGGCAAGGAGCGGTACCTGACTTTAGGCCGTATCGGCATTACAAAAATACTCGATTATTGGAACGGCTGATTTAACGAAAAAAAACACCATAGAAATAAAACGCAAAAACAATAACACTTTAACGATAACAACGCCATTAGCTTGCGCAGAAACCAGGCAAGGCCAACGTTACACTTTTACGTTGTTTTATAGGAAAAACCAGCCACCCGACCAAGCCCAAACCCTTGTTTTTGCCCAAAGTAGCTCGTTTTTGCGTAAAATGCCGAAGCGCTACATCAAGACGGTATGCAAAAGTGCCAAGAAGCGAAAATAAATAACACCATAATGGTGTAAAAACAAAAATCATGAAAACAAAAAATTCTTGCAAAACGAAACGACAAAAAAGATCGGCAACGCCGCAAAACACTGCAAAAAACACCATCACGATGTATTTATGGAAAAACCGCCGTTCCGTTAATCGAATCGGAAACGAAAACGCGCAAATTTTTCAAAAACCGCGTTTTCCGGAAAAAACAGGCTACTCTTGTTTTGAGGCTGGTTTCGGCGTTTAGAACGAAAAAATTCGTTTGAAAAACGCGAAAAATGTGTTTTTCCTGCCAGAACCCGGTTTTGGTTCGTTTACAAAAGAACCGAAAGACGAGCCTTTGGGGCATTCCAAAAACAAAACACAACTTGAAGCGCGCAAAAGCAGGGAACGCTTGTTTGGCGGTTAAGCGTAAAGCTTGTTTTTGCTGATGAACGCCTCGACTTTTTCCGGGACAAGGTGGCGGATGGCTTTGCCTTTTTTAACGCGCTCGCGGATTTCGGTGCTGTTGATGCTCGTCACAGTCGCCAGCCGCGGGTAAAACCTGAAGCCTTGCGGCAGCCGCGGCTTGCGCTCGTGCGGCAGGCGCGGGAACACGAGGAAGCGCGCCTCTTTGCAAAGCTCGTTGAAGCGCGGCCAGCGGCGGGCCTGCGCCACGAGGTCCGAACCTATGATGAAATCGTAATTGATGCCGCGGCTGTTGAGCAGGCGTGCCGTGTCAATCGTGTCGCCTTTCGGGTTATATTTCAATTCGAAGTCGCTCGCCTTGATTTTCGGGAAGCCCGCGCACGCCAGGCGCGTCATTTCCAAGCGCTGCGAAGGCGAAGCAAATATTTTCTTGAAGGAGTTCGTCGCGCACGGCTGGAGCCACACTTCGCCGTAGCCCAGTTCGAGCACTTGTTGCGCTACAATCAAATGCCCGTGGTGCGGGGGGTCGAACGAGCCGCCGAGAACCGCGATTTTCACTAGGGCGTTACACCGTAACGGTAATTAATGGTTGTTGAGTTACGCAGTCATGCCCGCCAAGCCCGGGGAGGCGCCGGCCTCCCGAGGGATACCGTCCAAGCGCAGCTTGTGGTTCGACTACGGCCAGTTGCCAATGGCCGTGACCGCGCGCTGGGAAGCCGAGGACTTTTTGAAACTCGTTTTCCCGCCGCAGTACCAGCAGGCACAGTTCGACATCGCGTTGAAACTCGTGAAACTGCTTTGCGAGAGCGAGGAGGTGGGCGGCGACGCGCTGGCGGAATGGGCGAAGCGTGAAGGCGTGCCCAATTCAACGCTGCGCAACCTCGTGATTCCAAAGCTTTACCGCGTGGGTATGGTGGCGCGCGAGCGCAAGAACCCGTCGGGCCAGGACGCGAGGGACAAGCGGCACCGCATGGTGCTCAAGTTGAGCAATCGTTTCGGCGAGGCGTTCCGCCACGTGGGCGGAGAGTGGGTTTCGCTAGTCGAAACGTGGCGCGTCAAGCGCAGGAAAGCCCAGGTTGCGCGAAGCGCGCAATAGGCAGAGCAATTAAATAATCCGCCGCTCCCGGGTACTTGTGCCGCAAAAACCGAAACCGCTCAACCCCGAGGAGGCTCAAAAACCGCTTAATCTTAAGGACCTTCAGGAACGCTTCCGAGGCACACCGACGCCCGATTTTGAAAAGAAAATAGAGAAAATATCCAAAGTCGGTCCGCTTGACATACCTACGTACGAACGCATTCCCCATGACGAAACAATGGAGTTGATAAGGCGCTACCAGCACGAGCAGGACCAAAAGGCATTGGACATACTGATGACGCACAACGCGGGACTTGTTTTAAAAAGTATGGGAAAATTTGAAGGCAAAACATTCCTACTAAAAGAGGACCTTTTCCAGGAAGGGAATATCGGACTGATGAAAGGAATAGAAAAATTTAATCTGGAGAAATACGGGCATCTGCAGTTATCCACGTATGTCTTCCCTTGGATTCGACAGGCGATGATGAGAAGCTCCCAGGAAAAAGGCAGAGTCATCCGGCTGCCCGTCCCGGTCCAAGAATGCCTCTACAAAATCATGAAATTCCTGGACAAATGCCAAGACTATAAGCCAACACCTGAGAAAATAGCGACGGAAACAGGGCTTAAGCCCAAACAGGTAAAAGTCGCTGAAGAAATCCTCGCAAGGCACGTGGTAAGCCTTACCACGTCCGAAGACGAAGCGCCTATTGAGGTTGAGGACAAAGGCGCACGCGCAAAATTCGGGCAACTGGACATCCATTCGTCTCTTGCCTTGCTGAAACAGCGGCTTGGGCGCCTGGATCAAAGGGAAAGAAAGATGGTTTTGCTGCGTTTCGGATTTGTCATTGACCCCCTTACTGGCGAGGAACTGCCATTAATCTCGGACAAGGCGCGCCTTAGGGAGGTAGGCAAGGTATTCGGGCTAACGCGCGAGCGCGTAAGGCAGATAATTGCACGGGCTATCAGGAAAATGCGCTATCCTTCCAAGGACGTTACACCGTAACGGTAATTAACAGGCAGCGCGTAATCTGCTCCCACGCCCCCATCACCGCGCACTGGGAAGCCGAGGACTTTTTGAAACTCGTTTTCCCGCTGTAGCACACGCAGGAAGGCTTAGGCTCTGGCAAAGCGCGCGATGAAGCGCCCGGCCTGCCTTTTCTTTTGCCTCGTCGCCTTTACGAGCACCAAACCCTTGCCCGGCTGGCCGTAGGCTACAATCGCGCCTAGGGGCGCAAGCAAAACCGCGGGCAACGCCAGCAAGTCTTCCTCGCCTTTCACGAAAACCGTCGAGCGTTTTTTCCTGAACGCCTTTTCGAGTGCGCGCCACGCCGAGCGCGTTATTCTTCCCGCCGGGTTGGCGCAGCGGTAATCTGGTTTTGTTGTGAGCGGTTTGACGCCCTTGCGCTCTACTTTGCAGTCGAACACTGAAACGTCGGGCTTGAGGCGACTGAGCGAGCGCGAAGCCGCGTCGCCCACCGCTACAAGGAACGCGGGCCGCTTGCGCAGCGCCCCGATCCTGCCGAAAGGCTTTTTCAGGGCACACCTTAATGCGGGCGTGAGACGCAAGTCGGTTTCAAGCATGGAAAGCGTTTGCGAGCCAAACTTTAAAACAAGCGCGCAAGTGAGTCATTCATGGAGGAGCTTTTCGAACGCGAGCTGGTCGACCGCGAAAAGGCAGTGAAGGGCGAGGAGTTGCTCAGGCGCCAGGCTTATTCGGAGATAGCGGAACGCGAGGAGGAAATGCGGCGCAGGGGGCTTAGCAAGGAGGAAATGGGCGAGCGGGAGGAGTTCGCGCGCAGCCGGAACAGGCAGATGATGAACGAGACCGCGGCAAGGACTGGGAGCCTCGTGCGCCTGGTCGAGGGAGAAGAGGCGGAGAAGCGCGCGGTGCGGGTGAGGCGCGAGGTTGAGGTGGAATTGAACCTGAAGGGCGCGTTGGCCAGGAACCCGCTGCCGGTTTTCCTCATCGCCGAGGGCAACAGGCGCGCGTGGAAGGAATTCGGATTTTTCGCTTCGAACGCGGTGACGCAAAACCCGAAAAAGGAAGTTAGCCGCGCCAAGTTGAAGAAGGCCGTAGGGCGGGCGTTGAACTTGCCCGACTTCGTAGTCGGAAAGAAGCCGGAAAACCCTTACGTCGTATTCAGCCCCGCCGCAGCTGCCCGCCTTGCCGAGGAGCTAAGGAAAGCCGCGTGACCGCGCGCTTGGGCAAGGAATTAAAAGCGTTGGCGGAAAAGGCGTTTGTATGTTCAAGGCGGTCGCCAAGCCTCTGGCGGCCAGCATAATTACCCAAACCGCGGCTTGGATTGCAGGCGCCTTCATCGTCTACCTGGCGTACACGCACGAAATTTCTTCGGGCAACGTGCCCGCGTGGTTTTTGGGCGGCATGGGCATCGTTGTGGGTGCGCTGAACCTGGCGTTCTTCGCGTGGGCGGGCCGCTCCTCGAAAAGCGCGGGTGCTGGCCTCTTGGCGGGCGCGGCTGTCGGCGTTGCCGCCGCTTTGTGGGGCGCTTTCCTCAACTTCCTGTTCATGGCGCTGGGCGGTGTAAAGCTTACTGTTTTTGCAGCCGCGGAAATGCAGAGTTACGCACTCAAGTTCGCGTTGCTGCCGAGCCCGACCGCTGAAGCCGCGGTATTATGGACGCTGGCCTCGCTGGGCTTGGGCCTTGTCTTTGGGGCGCTGTTCGGCTTGCTTGGAGGCGCGGTGAAATGAAGTCGCTCAACCACCAGGACCGCACGATAAAAAAGCTGTTGTTCCTGCTGCTCGTGGCAGCTGTGCTAACCTATTTGGGGTAACCCACGAAAACCGTAAAATTGTTTTTTGAGGCCGGCGAACTAAAGCGCGTGAAGCGCAGCGGCTGGTGGGCCGCGGGCGTGAAGGACCCGGAAACCGTCGCCGAGCACTCGTGGCGCGCGTCGCTCGTGGCATTCGTGCTGGCGCGCATGGAAAAAACGAACGCCGAAAAAATAGCCGTGACCGCGATTTTCCACGATTTGCCCGAGGCGCGGCTCCTTGACAGGCACAAGATAAGCACGAATTACCTGAAGACGCCAAAGGAAGTGGAAGAACGCGTTTCCAGCGAGCAGCTGTCGCTTTTGCCTGCGGAAGCGAGGCCCGCCGAACTAAACGCGGCGGAGAAAATAGTGCTCAAGGACGCGGACTTCTTGGAATGCGCTTTGCAGGCGCGCGAGTACGACGAGATAGGCTACAAGGCCGCGCGCGACTGGCTCGTGCGCATAGGCAAGAAATTAAGGACGAAGAACGGGCGCAAACTATTCAAGGAACTGTTGAGGGAAACGCCCACGGACTGGTGGGCGGGCTTGAAGCAGCCGCTTAACGAATTATAGCGTCCACCAGCACACGAACATGCCGAAGGCTATGACCCACAGGTATTGTTCTTGGATGTCGAAGACCGACTTTGGGCCGAGCAGGTTTTCGAATATGGTGTGCGCTATTGACAGGAGCGCGATGAAGACGCCTTCGAAGAAGCTTACGAACGCCATCAGCCGCGCCTCGGGAGCGGCAGCAACTCGCCGCATTTCAGGCAAACCTTTTCCTTGTGCTTGTAGTCGAGCTTGAATTGGCCGCCGCCGCAGCGCGGGCATTTTTGCGCGGCACCGGAGGCGTGGAACTCGCGCCACGACTGTTTTGACGTTGTCAGCGCTTCCTTGCGTGCCTGCGTGGAGGCGAACGCCTCCTTTTCGCCTTCCTTGAACGGCCTGCACAGCACGTTCGAGGCGTGGCAGCGCGGGCACTCTACCGCGGCCGCGTCTTCGGCGAACGCGTAACGGCACGACTGGCACACGCACTTGAACGCCATGAATAGTTTTTAAGAGGCAAGGTATAAAATAGGTTTGGAAATGGCGAGCGTGCTTTACTGCCTGTTGGACGGTTACGGCGACGTGGCGTGCAAGACACTCGGCGGGAAAACTCCTTTGGCTTACTCGGAGAACCCGTTCCTCGACTCGCTCAACGGCGGTGGAAAATGCGGTTTCCTCGAGCCCGCGGGGCTCGGCAGGGACGTCCCAATAAGCGACGCCTCCGTAATGACTTTCTCCTTCCTTGGCTACGACGTGCGTTCGTTTCCACACGGCCGCGGCATGATCGAAGCCGCAGGCGCGGGCTTGAAAAACAGGGACGGCGACTTCGTCGCCCGCTGCAATTTTGCCACTTTGGACGGGGAAGGCAGGGTAACCGACATGCGCGCAGGCCGAATCCGCGAGACGAAGGAACTGGAAAGGGCGCTGAACGGAATCGACTTGGGCGTTGACTTCGAGTTCAAGGCGACCACGGGTTACCGCGGCTTGTTGTGGATTAAAGGCGGCACGTATTCCGCCAAAATAAGCGACGTGGACCCGCACGAGGTCGGCAAAAAAATAATGGTCGCGAAGCCGTTGGCGCCCGAGGCGCGCGAAACCGCGGAAGTGCTGAACGCGTTCGTGCAGAAGGCGCGCGTTGCGCTTGGAGAAACGAAAACTAACGAAGAACGTGGGAAAAAGGGGTTGCCGGTGGCGAATGCCGTGTTGCCGCGGGGCTTTTCCGTGCAAGTGCCAAAACTCGAGCCGTTCGCGAAAAAATTCGGCATCAAACCCGTCGCGGTCACTGGAATTGCGGTGAACGTGGGCATTTGCAGGCTGCTGGGCATTCCGGTGATTGCAGTTCCCGAGGATGTGGGCGATTACGCCAAGGAAATGGAACTCAAAAAAGAGCCGGTTTTGAAGGCTTTGGACGGCTACGACTTCGTTTTCGTGCACTTCAAGACGATTGACCTGGCCGGGCACGACGCCAAGCCGCTCGCGAAGGCAGCGGAAATCGAGCGCACGGACGCGTTCCTTTCGAGCCTGGAATTCGACGGCGTGCACGCGCTCGGCGCGGACCACTGCACGCGCTCGGGGGAAGGCAAACACTCGGCTGACTTGATTCCCTATTTGTTGTCGAAAAAGAAGACCGCGCCGCGCAAGTTCTCGGAAGAATCGTGCGCCAAGGGCAAGAAACTGATGCAGTTCGACTTCGTTTCCGAAGCGATTACTTTGGTTTAAGGCTTCCTGCCGCCGCTGTAGCCTTCGATAGCCTCGTTCAAGCGCAAGAGCTGGTTGTACTTGGCCGTGCGCTCGCTGCGGCACGGCGCGCCGAGCTTAATGTATTCGGCCGCCAAGCCCGTGGCGAAGTCGGCGATGAACGCATCCTCGGTCTCGCCCGAGCGATGCGAGACACAAAACTTCCAGCCCGCAGCGCGCGCGGTTAGGGCCGCTTCCATGGCTTCGGTTACGGTGCCCACCTGGTTGGGCTTGACTAGGAGCGTGTTGCACGCGCGCCGCGTTATGCCCTCGACGATGCGCGTCTTGTTGGTCACGAGCAGGTCGTCGCCGACAACGTCGAACTTTGCCTTTTTGGTGAGCAGGGCGAACGAGTCGAAGTCCTCCTCGGCGAACGGGTCCTCTAGGTAGGCGAAGCGGTATTTTTCGCCCAAGCGTAGGTAGTAGTCCGCGAGTTCGGCGCCGGTCAGCTTCTTGTGCAGGGCGTAGTGCTTGCCGTCGTAAAACTGCGTTGCGGCCGAATCCAAGCCGAGTTTCGCCTTGCCCGCCCAACCGGCTTCCTCTAGCGCCGCCGAGATTATTTCGAGGGGCGCCTCCGCATCTCTGAGCGGCGGGGCGAAGCCGCCCTCGTCGCCAACGTTGGTCGCGCTCTTGCCGTACGTCTTGGCGAGGCTGGCCTTGACTTCGCCGTAAGCCTCGCACACGATTTGCACGGCTTCGGAAAACGACTTGGCGCCCACGGGCAGAACCAGATATTCCTGGAACGCGAGCTCGTTGCCCGCGTGCGCCCCGCCGTTAATCAGGTTCGAAGCGGGGCAGGGAACTCGCGGCTTGGTTCCGGCAAGTTTGGCAAAGTAGAGGTGGAGCGGAATCGAGTGTTGTGCGGCGTCGAGCCGGCTTGCGGCCATGCTCGCCGAGAGAAGGGCGTTGGCGCCGAGCTTGGACTTGTTGGGCGTGGGGTCAAGCTGTAGCAAGACGGCGTCCACGTCGCGCAAATCTGCGTTCTTGCCCTTGAGCGCCAGCGCGATTGTCTTGTTGACGTTTTCCACTGCTTTGAGTACACCTTTTCCATGGAAGCGCTTGCCGCCGTCGCGGAGCTCGAGCGCCTCGTGCGTTCCGGTTGACGCGCCGCTTGGAACCATCGCCGAGGCGCAAAGCGCCTTTGCACACAATTCGCATTCCACGGTTGGGTTGCCGCGCGAGTCTAGGACTTCGCGGGCCTTGACGCAGGTTATCTTCTCCAAAACGCGCACCCCCCACGCTTCCCGTAACAAGGCGGTTGAAGGGCGCCTTGAAACTCGAATGCATTAAATAAGGCGTTTCTTATTAAAAGGAATCGGAAATTCGGGATTGAGGGGGCGGTCGGTTTTGATTCTCGCAAAAAAAGAAATTTTGAAGGCGGTAAGGGAAGGAAGGATACGAATAGAACCGTTCGACTCGTCTTCGGTCGGCCCGTGCTCCGTTGATTTCAGCCTAGGCGACGAGTTCCGTTTGTTCGGCAAAAGAGGAAAAGAGGTGGGTCTGACTGGCGGACTTGACTACTTGAAACAAACAAAACCAAAGGTTACGCTTTACAGCCGGGCGAACTGGTGTTGGGTGTCACAAAGGAAAAGCTGGGTTTGTCCAACGGGTTGTGCGGCTGGATACAAGGCAGGAGCAGGATAGCCAGAATGGGTGTGATGGTTCACGTTAGCTCGAGCCTCATCCAACCTGGAGTAGACAACCGCCAAGTCCTTGAAATCATAAACCTATCGCCGAACCCAATAGTCCTGCGGCCTGGCGTCAAGGTTTGTCAAATCGTTTTCGAGGAGCTTTCAAGCGAAGCCGAATACGCTGGGGACTTCGCGAAACAAACCAAGCCATAGCCTTCAAGCCGCCGAATAGCGGAAGTGAGGGGGGTCTGAGGTCCGAAAATGAGTCATGAAAGGCAGAAAAAGACGAGCAGGGCGCGTTTGACGCTGGATAAAACCGTTTTTGCCAAGATTGGCGGCGGCCAGTTCACGCTCTTCGACTTGGTGGATTCGTCCTTCTCGTTTTCGCACGAGAAAAAACAGGACGCCATGCGCGTGCTTGAGGCGCTACGCGGCAGGCCGCAGCCCTTCAAGCGGCTCCATGAGGACCTTGGTTTGGCCAAGAGTTCGCTGTTCTACCTCCTGCTCGCGCTCGAGTCAGCCGGCTTCGTGGAAAAAGAAAAAGGCAAGAACAAAGATTACCGCTTGAGTTCGGAATTCTCGCGGAACCTTTCGGTTTTGGTTGAATGGTGGCGCGGTTGGCTGCGTTCGGGCAATTGAAACGTTTTTATTTGCGTGGGGTGTGAAAGGAGTTCATGGCGTTACTGGACTTATTCGGCAAAAAACCCGCGTCGGACGCTTCGGTTTACGGCGTCGAGTACGCG
>Ga0315280_10012452_pt1 | contig 10287 bp, 17 predicted proteins | sample YL17G06_40_MG_FD_203697 | JGI IMG/M metagenome (GOLD analysis project Ga0315280, IMG submission 203697) | Sediment microbial communities from Yellowstone Lake, YNP, Wyoming, USA - YL17G06_40 | ecosystem: Environmental > Aquatic > Freshwater > Lake > Sediment | place: USA: Wyoming | collected... | reverse complement strand
CTTGACCTTCCGCCTGGCCAATCTGCTCAAGCTCAGAGGGATGACCTTCGGCAACGAGCTCCTGGAGCCAAATCTCCAGCCGCGTCTGCAGGAAATCCTCATCCCTTTGAAGGCCATGATCGACGGCGACCAGCCCATGACAGAGGCGCTGAGATCCTTCATCCATCGCCTCCAGGACACCCTGCTCGTCAGGCGCCGGGAGACCCCCGCGGGGCGGGTGCTGGCGGCCATGATGGAACTGCACTCGGAGGGGGCAGAACTCACAGCCAAGAGCATCGCGGAGAAGGTGAATGGGATGGAGGACGAGGCGGTCCTGAGCGCAGAGAAGGTGGGCCGGCTGACCCGGAAGCTGGGGTTCGAGAAGAACCGGACCAAGAGGTCGCGGGCCATCGTCTGGGAAGAGGGGCGAATGGTAAGGCTGGCAGCCCTTTATGGGATCACCAGACCATCCCCCATATCCCAGGTGGAACCGTCACAACCGTCACTACTGTCACCCGCAAACACAAATCGGGGTGACAGTAATGGCAGGAATCCCCAAACCGTCACCCATACTGTCACCGCATGGCCCAAAGCTGGCGATGACAGTAGTGACAGTAGTGACAGTAATACAGGGGATAGGCCAAAGACAGTGCCCTGTGGCTGGGAGGCGCTGGATGAGGAGTTGAACCAGTTCCTCTCACCGGAAGGCGGGCAACATGAATGAAGTAGCTCCTCTTCTTGGGTTCAATAGACCATCCACTATACCCCTAAGAGACCGTCACTACTGTCACTACTGTCACCCGCAAGTACAAACAGGGGTGACAGTAAGGACCGGGACGCCCAAACCGTCACCCCTACTGTCACCGCACGGCCCAAAGCTAACGATGACAGTAGTGACAGTAGTGACGGTTCTCCAGGAGATAGGAGAAAGGCAGTAGATGGAGGCTGCAACGGATGGGTTCGACTCCCTGAAGGCCAAGCTGAAGCGGGCCATCGCCAGTGGCCGGCAGAAGGGCGTGGACACGTCGGCGTGGGAGCAGCGGTTGCGGCTGCTGGAGCAGGCTGAGTTCGTGGCCCAGGAAACCCGCCGACTGCTTGACACCAGGGGCTGGTGCCTGTGGCAGTGCGCTGCGCTGAGCGGAGAGACGATGGCCCTGATTCGAGATGAATCGGTGAAGAGTACGCCACCGGGCTATGCCGAATACACGGAGGAGGAACTGAGGAAGCTCACCCAGATGAAGAAGACACCCTGGAGACTGGTTTATGAAGCCAAGAAGTTGGCCGGAGCCAGGGTCATCCAGGTGGAGATTAGAACAGATGACGCTGTTTGATCAACTGGTGAAGAAAGCGGAGGAGTGCTGTGGCGACGGCATCAACTGTGACCGCTGTCCGGTGGCCGCCGACTGCCGCCGTTTCTGGGACTCGGTTTGCCAGCGGGAGATGGTAGACAGGCGGGAGTATTCCCGCTATGCCGCCCGCCTGTCTGGCTTCAGAAACAGGAAGCGCCCAGCGCATCGGGGAGGCGTCAATGCCGGATGACGACCTGAATCCCTTCGTCCGGATCTGGCAGCGGTGGCTGGAGGTGGTCCAGCAAGAGACGGAGCGCTGCACGGCGGAACTTATGAAGGATGCCCTCGATCCGGCCCGCCTGATGCAGTTGCTGAGATCGATGGACGTCGACTTCTCGGCGTGGGCCAAACTGGGTGGCCAGCAGGCTGGCTTCGACGCCTACAAGGTTCTGGGTCTGGACCGATCGGCCAGCGACGAGGAGATCAAGAAGCGGTACCGCGAACTCCTGCGTCGGCTGCATCCCGATACGGCCGGGGTCGAGGGCACCGAGCTGCTGCTGCAGGTGGTCATGTCCGCCTACCGGCAGATAGCCCAGGAGAGGAGATGGAGCTGATGAAAGAAGGCGACCTGGAATGCCTGAACGAAATGGCCCGGTTCGAGAGCTCGCATGACATGGAGAAGGAGTACCGCATCGGCTGGTCCTGGCGTCACGTACGGGTCTGGCCCGCCACGCTGAACCGCCTGTTCAAGGAAGGCTACCTGGAGAACGTTTTCCGGTCCAACTCCTACACCGGCTATCGCCTCACCGATCTGGGCCGGGCAGTCTTGGCTGCCGAAGAGACTGAGGCCATGCCTGGAAAGCTACAGAATGAGACCTTGAGCCTTCCCGGAGTCCTCTTCGCTGACATCATCGGCCATGAAGAGGTAAAGGAACTGCTCTGGGCTTGCCTGGTGGCGGACAGGCCGGTGCATGTTCTACTGGCCGGGCCTCCGGCGCTGGCCAAGAGCCTCTACCTGTGGGACATAGAGACCGCCTGCGGGGAGAAGGCTATCTGGCTGGTGGGCTCAGCCACATCGAAGGCGGGGCTGTGGGACCTGGTGGCCGAGCGGCAGCCGCAGTTCATCCTCATCGATGAACTGGACAAGATGAACGCCGCCGACACCGCTGCCCTGCTCTCCATGATGGAGGGAGGTCGCCTGGTGCGGGCCAAGAAAGGCCGCGAACTGGACTTGCACCAGCCGGTGCGGGTGGTGGCCGCCAGCAATCGCTTGGAGGTGCTGTCGCCGGAGCTGCGGTCCCGCTTCGCCATCCGCAGGCTCAAGGCCTACAGCCGGGAGGACTACCTGATGGTGGTCAAGGGCGTGCTGGCGCGCCGGGAGAACACCAGCCAGGAGCTGGCGGAGGAGATCGCTACCAGGCTGGATGGCCGGAGCCAGGATGTCAGGGACGCGGTCCGGGTGGCCCGCCTGGCGCCCCAGTTGGGCGTGGAGAAGGCGATCGGACTGCTGTTGGGATGAGAACAGAGGAGGGTGACCCCCTATGGAGCAAGGCCGTATGAAACCAGGGTCTAGAGTGGCCAATTCCACATGTGGAGTCCACAAAGATTCCATACGTAGTCCACAAGAAGTCCACTCAAATTCCACGCTCCAAATGTGGAATCAGTCCACAACTCGTGTGTGGAAAGACAGAGACTAGCTATGGAAAGCGGGGAAAGGAGACACCAAATGAGTGCCGAAGAGAACCAGGACGACGTGGTCCAAATCCTGGAGGATGACCAGCTAAGTGACGCGGAGAAGATCCGGGCGCTGTCTGAGTTGGGCTTCAGCCGCAAGCAGCTGGTGGACGAGTTTGACTTCTCACGCTCTCTCGTCTACCGCACTCTGCCGGTTCACGCAGAAGCGAAGGACGGAGGGAAGAAAGAGGATCCCCGGGATGACGGCCTGCCCGTGCTGCGCAAGATGGGCGCCGGCATGGATATGGTCACCCCGGAGGCCGTGCTGCGGCGTTACATGGACGGAGAAGACGAGCAGCGCGAGCTGCGGGGCATGATGAAGCTGAGGGCGGCCATGCTCATGGTCATGGACCTGGTGAACATCCTCAAAGGTGAGGCCGAGGCCGATGCCAGAAGATTGGAACCCATCCTGCGGCTGATGCAGGAGACCAGGGCGGAGCAGGACGCCGCTGCTCAGAGGGCCAAGGGATCCTCGGCGGAGATCGCTCAGCAGGCCGCCCAGGAAGCGGTGGGCAGCGTGGTGGGTTACCTGGAGCAGAAGATCCCCAAGGGGCCGCCGCCGAAGGACATGAGCGAGATGCTCACTAAGCGCCTGGACAAGATGTGGGAGATGATGGACCACGTCATGGAGCAGAGGATGCTCCCTGGCTTCCAGGCGGGCAAGCCACCAGATGGATGGCAGTCGGAAGACGCCAAGGACGCAGCAACGGTCAACTCACCCCGAAGTGAAACACCCACAGAGGAGACTATGCCCCGGGGCGAACCCCAGGGCTGGGACAAAGAAGAGAAGAAGGAGGGAGACTAATGGTTAATCCGGCGATGTTCGGCGTAAGCTCACAGCAGATGCAGCAGGCCAAAGAGGTGGGGCAGCACCTCAAAATGGAGATCATCAAGTACCCCAAGCAGGGCCGACTGGAGGTCAAGTTCCTGCTCATCGACCCTAACGAGAGCTACGACCTGCGCGATCCCGTGGAGAAGCTCTGCGACCAGTTGGCCTGGGGCTTCGCCACCATGTTCGACATCAAGGGGAAGATAGTCAATGTGGAATGACTATCTGGCCTTGATGGTGATGGCGGCGCTGCTCCGGGTCTCCCACGAACTGGCCAGGCCCGGGCCAAGCCCTCCCGTGGCGAAGGACGCGGATCCCAACACACTCAACCTCACGCCCCAACAGAGGGAGTGGGCCGAGAAGGCAGTCAGCAAATATGCCGAGGTCCAGGAGCAGAAATGGCGCCGCTGGAACGAGGCCATGTTTGAGAAGGTCTGATGCCGATACAAGTAGAGAGGACCCTCTTCCGGATCGGCAATGGCGGCTTTGCCGTTACCGTGCCCAAGGCCTGGGTGAGGTATCGCAAGCTGCGGCCCGGTGACAAGGTGGAGATCATCGCCGATGAAGACCTGATCATCCGTGTGAAGACGAAGCCCCAAGGCACGAAGATAGTTATATAAATCGTTTCATACTTGACGCTCGTCCGGCGGCGGCGTAGTTTCTGCATAGAGCGCCGAGAGATGGCCGACAAGAGGTCGGTTCTCGAGGCTAGAGAAGGGGTCTGCAGCCTGAACCTAGAGGGTTTAAGGCAGACCCCTTTTCCTTTGGGCAGGCTGCAGTACCTCACTGGCCCGGCCGCGACCGAGCTAGAGAAAGAACAGGAGGTATGCAGATGGGCAGATACGCAAGCTGGGCAGAGCTGGAGAGAGAAGTCCCGCGAGCCTACCAGGAGAACGCCACCCCTGATGCTTTCCGCCGGGGCATGAACGGCATCGCTCCCCCAGGGATGAAAGTCAAGGATGGTCGCGTCTCTCACTACGGGAACGGGGTCACTGGGAAGGGCGACGACGTAGTAGCCGGCTTCAAGCGCGCCATGTATGAATGATGTCATCCCAGCTTGATGTCGTTCTCGGACCGGGCAGGGCCCTCAGAAGTCTTTCTGCTGTCGCGGCAGCAGCCGGACGCGTGATCAAGGCCGTTCCATTCCGTCCGATACCCGACGACAAGCGCCTGGATCTGGAACGCCAATACGGGCGCTGGGCGGTGGAGACAGCCGTAGCCGTTTGCCCCCACAACGACATCAGGTGCATCGAGCGGGAGGCCAAGAGGTTTCACCAAGCCAGGACGCTAAGGAGGTAGAAATGTACGAAGCACAGCAGGTGATGGGGCCAGTGCCCTACAGTCCCATGCAGGTAGCCGGACCCACGACTTATCTTCCGGCCCAGACCAGCGACTTTTCATCGATGTTCAGCATGATGATGCCCATGATCATGATGATCATGATGTTCGCGATCATGGGCCCGATGCTCAAGGGCGTCACAGCCACAGACTAATCAAGGAGGTAGAAGATGTACGCACAACAGTCTTTCCGTCCCCAGCAGTACCAGTACGGCACCGTCTCCGGCGTATACCCGGCGCAGACGAGCGACTGGACCAGCATGATCTCATCTTTCATGCCCATGATCATGATGGTCATGATGCTGGCCATTCTCATGCCCATGATGAAGGGCATGACCAAGTCGTCCTAGGGGGTGAGTCTATTCGAGGGGGTGAAACATGAAGAACAAGCAGATCTCGGCACAGCAGTACCCCGGGATAGCTCCTCCGTCAGGGTGGGTGCCAGCCATAGGGCCAAACCTCATGCCCATGGCAGTGTACGACAACGTCAAGAAGAACTGGGTGGGCCTGCCCATCCAGGCGCTGATCGAAGCGCTGGTCCAGGCGGAGCAGCTCAGCCCGCTAGGCAAGATCGACTCCCGGAACGCCGTTACCCTGACGGTACCATCCGGCGCTGCAGTGGGGGCCTACGCTACCAGGAAGTACATTGAAGTGCCCGCCGACGAGGTCTGGTACCTCAGCCAGGTGCAACTGGTGACCCCGGCCCAGGCCGGAGGCATAGTGGTGGCCAACTTCCGCCTTTCCCCGTGGAAGGACAGCGCGGCCACTCCCGACGCCGATGGGCTGCCCTTCTGGGCGGCCAACCAGGGACAGGCGGCGGGTGGCACCTACACGGCGCAGTGCAGTGCGGTGGCTTCGGGCCTTTTTGCTGTCGGCGACGTTATCGGCGCCCCACTCCGGCTGCCGCCCAGCAGCAAGCTGGCGCTGGTAGCTGAAGTGACGACAGCCGCCCTCACCGCCGATTGCACCGCCACCCTGACTCCATTTGGCTGGAAGGGCAAGAGGCTGGTTCAGTAGAAACGCCATCAGGGCCGGGTGAACTCGGGGTCAGCTGGGGCTTTGGCTGACCCCCACATCGACAGGAGGTGAACATGGGCAACAGAGACTTGGTATTCGTGGCGCTGGCCGCCTTCATCGGCGGCATGGTGTCCGCCATTCTGGGTTGGATAGACTCCGGTGAAGCGTTCAACGTGCGGAAGTTCGGCCGTTCGGCCATCTTCGCCCTCCTCTCCGGCATCGCCTTCGGGGTGGGCTACAACTTCATTGGAGAGGTCGGGGTGAAGGACCTGTTTCTAGCCATCCTCAGTGGCGCTGGCATAGATGTGCTGTCTCACCGGGCCATCAAGGTCACCGGATAGGGTGGGGCCATGCGGGCTCAGGTGATGGCCCTCGAGCCACTCTCTGCTCTGTACGGCACCTATGGCGATCTCTTCTGGGATCTGCCCTCGGTAGTCACGTACATCGCGGGCCAGCAGATGCCCTGCGTCATCTATGTGGCCAACATCACCGATGGTGATCTGAGCTACATGCTGCGGGCCAGGACCTATGACACCAAGGGCAACCTGCTGAGTGAAGGGGTGGTGACCACCAACGAGCGGACCTGGTTCGACGTCAAGGCGCACGAGTATGTGGCCCTCTCGGGGGCCATACTCTCGCCCCAGTCCAACGTGAACCTGGTGCTAGAGCTGGTGGAGTCGGCCACCCAGGAGGTGACCGATGCGGTGTCAGCCTGGCTGCATACGCCCACCACGGCCGAGCTGCCCGGCCTGGCCAGTGGCGGAGTGACCGCCTCCGTTGACCTCATGGGCTCCATCCTGCCGCTGCTGATGATGGGCCTGATGGTCGGCCTGGTCCTGATGGGCAGCCGCGGAGGGCGCTCGGAGAAGAAAGGGGCTTAGAAGCCATGGTGATGGGAAGAGCGTACAGGACTGCCCAGGGATCCATACCTCCAGGGGCCGCCGGCCCCGACATCTCCGCCGTGCTGGACAAGCTGAACGAGTTTGAGACCAAGCTGGACACCATCCGGGACCTGATTCGACTTATCCGCTGGGGCGTCCCCAGGGAGCCCGTCTGGGTCATGGGAGACATACTGGACGAGCCCGGCGACGGAGATGGCCTGGTGGCCTATGACATTGCCGCCGGCAAAACAGTGAAGGTCTACGGCCTGCTCTTGACCGGCAGCGAAGCGTCGGGGGTGTACCTCATCGACGATGACGGCACCTTCATCGGCCGCCGCTATGACCTGGGAGGGCAGGGGACACTTCTCATTGTGCTGGCCAACCCGCTGGTCGATGGCGTTCCAGGAGGCGGCGACGGCAACGGCCTCCTCGTGTCCAAGATAAACGCCGGTGGCGCGGGTTCCCGGTTCCAGGCCGGACTGCTGATAGACGAGGTCTAGGAGTGATCAATGCCGGTCTTCCACAAGCTGCCATACAACTCAGGCACCAGGGTGATCTGCCTGCCGGGAGCGGACCTGGCGTTGGGGCCTATGGCGGCGCTGGGCGGCGTAGGCTGCGATGGCAGCCCCCTAAACCCCAGATTCACTCTCTTCGCGATTCGCCCTGACGGCGGAGCGTCCATCCTGGGCACCGTGGAGGATGCGGAGCGCCTGGCGGGTTCCGCCGGATTCCGCTTCAGGGACCTGTGGGCCTTCGTCGCCTGCTCCATGGTAGATCGGCTCACGGTGGTGGATGTCAGCAACCCCCTTCACCCTTCTGTAGTGGGGAGCGTCCAGGATCATGTGGCCCTAAGAGGGGCCTATGATGTGGAGATCATCGGCGATATGGCCTTCGTCACTGGGGACCTGGGCCGCTTGACCGTCGTCGACCTTCATGCGCCGACTCACCCGGTGGTGGTCGGCAGCTCGTCTCCCTTTCAGTCTCTGCCCTGGAAGGTGTTCCTCTGGGACCAGAGCACGGGCCTGTTCACCGAGAACCCCACGGTGTTTGGCAGCGACCCCTTTGACCTCACCGCCGTGGGGGATTGCCTGTACGTGGGACACCCCGAGATGTTCAGCTCGGTGCGGATTCCGGTGACCAAGCCGGCCACCGGGCGGGTGACGGCGTTCGGGGAGTACTTCAACGGGGCGACCTGGGAGTACCTGCCCTTGGGCTTCGTCTACGGGGCCGACGACTGGTACCTGGCGGAAGCCGGGGAGATCGACGTCCACTGGAGCAACCTGAACACGGACTGGGCGCCAACTATCATCAACGGCTTCCTGGGCTACTGGATCCGCTTCCGGCTGACCAGCATCCTGGAGTCGGAAGCCCCGGTGCAGGCACGGGCCGACCGGTTCCAGTTTTACCAGGACGGCCATCCGGAGCAGCAGATGGTCTACTGCAACGACCTGAACTACACCGACCAGTCGCTGGATAGCGCCATCAACGACGTGCCCGTCACGTCGGACCCTCCAGTGGAGGGCGATCACCTTCTGGTGGGCAACCCGGTGGCCAAGATGGGACGCATCTACCACATCCATTATTCCACTCCGGGGGCGGGCTACTACGGCACCTGGTACTTCCTCAACGATGTCGGGGAGTGGGAGAGGTGCCCTTGCCCGCCGGTGGGCCACGGCTGGTCCGGGGATACCACCAACCGCTTCAAGTGGCCCAACAGCCCGGGCGACTATGTGGACCCGAACATGAGCACGGATCAGTACTCCCGCTGGACAGCCAGGATGAAGGATCCGGCCGCTTGGGGGCCGAGCGTGCCGTTTCCCGGCTACTGGCTCATGCTCTACATAACCTCGGTGAACACCGTGCCCACTCCCGCGGAGTTCGGGCAGATAATGGTGCATTGGTCGGAGCCGGGCTACGCCGAAGATGGCCCTGACCTGCACACCCTGAAGTTGGTGGACGAGCACACCATCCTGGCCACGGGGCATACCCACATAGTCAAGTTCTCCATAGTGGGCGGCTTCCCCAGCCTGGGCGCCGAGTTGAGGGACGAGCTTCATTTTCACCACCTGAAGGGTTTCGACGTCTCCGGTGGCCGGGCCTTCATCGCCAACCAGCAGGCGGCGCAGCTAGTGGTGCTCGATCTGGACAGCATGGACGTCGTCGGAACGCTGACGGACGAGGAGGAGCTCGATCAGATATGTGATGTGAGGATGGTCGGAGATCAGGCCGTGGTCGTCGGCGGACAGTTGGGTGGGGGAGGAGGCTAGGGCGCATGGCGTACTGGCATGGCTGGCCCAAGGTCATCGACTGCTCCGACCCGGCGCACCCGGCGCTGACCGGGTCCGATCTGGAGTTAGATCAACTCACTAACTCACTGAAGATGCGTCTGGTGGCGGTCGGCGGCCGCACCCTGGCCGCCGTGGTCAGCAACGGCTGGGCCGGCAACCGCCTGAATGTGGTCGATGTCACCGACCCGCTGGATATTTCACTGAAGGGCTCGGCACTTTCGGACTACCTGGCGGGAGCCAAGGGACTGGAGATCAGCTTATGAACCCGGAGTGCAGGAGGTAAGCCAATGAGGTATTGCGCGATGTCGAAGTCGCTCCCCCTGGTGGACGTGGAGCTGGCCTGTCTGCGGGCGGGGGCCAGGAACGTCAGCTCGAAGCCCCGCTTCGGCCAGGTCTTCTGCGACCTGGAGCCGGAGCAGGCAGAGAAGCTGTCCAAGCAGCCGAATGTCGTGGTCAAGGAGATCCGCGGCACCAGCCTCTCCCAGGTGATCACCCTTCCCGAGGAGGAGATCGTGGCGCTGGGTACCGGCTTCAATATCAACGACGTGTTCGAGGGGTTCAGAGCCGCCTTCTCGCCCGCTCTGACCGGAGACGGCCTCACGGTGGCGGTCCTCGACTCCGGGATCCGGTCGAGCCATGAAGCCCTGCAGGGCAAGGTGATCCTGGAGCGGAACTTCAGCCAGTCCGAAACCGCGTCGGACATCTTCGGCCATGGCACCTCGGTGGCTTATCTCATTGCCGGAGGCCTTCATGGGCAGGCCAACACCGGCGTGGCGCCGGGGGCGGTCCTGATCAACATCAAGGTGCTTAACGACGACGGTGAGGGCACTGATGAGATGCTCATCAACGGCATCGATGCCGTCTGCGACCTGGTCGACGCGGCTGTCAGGGATGGCAAGTCGGCCAATCACCCGGACTACCCCAACCTGATC
>Ga0315280_10012451_pt1 | contig 10287 bp, 12 predicted proteins | sample YL17G06_40_MG_FD_203697 | JGI IMG/M metagenome (GOLD analysis project Ga0315280, IMG submission 203697) | Sediment microbial communities from Yellowstone Lake, YNP, Wyoming, USA - YL17G06_40 | ecosystem: Environmental > Aquatic > Freshwater > Lake > Sediment | place: USA: Wyoming | collected... | reverse complement strand
CATGCAAAAGGGTGGCGCCGGGACCATGACTCCTGATGAGCTACTGAGGGCGGTGGAGATAGCTAAAGTTAAAAGTCAGGAGTTGCGGAATCTAATCCCTCAGTTGGTGAAAACCGATGGGTAAGACAAAGTCCGTTAAGTCCTCGGGCAGATACGCTCAGAGGTACGGTGCTACGCTAAGGAAGAGGGTACTCGTCATAGAGTCAAAGTCCGCCAAAGGCCAGAAGTGCCCCAAATGCAAGTCCGTCAACACTCTGGCAAGGTCTGCCGCAGGGATATGGGCGTGCAAAGCCTGCGGCATCAAGTTCGCCGGCGGGGCATACGTGGCCCAGACGACCTTGGGCAGAACCATGACTCCAGTGGAGTTCAAGAGTACCAAGGCAGCCTCAACCAAGCAGTAGAAACCGGTCATCCCCATGACCATTCTACTGTGCACCTCCCTCAGGCCAAGCCCGAGGACCAGAACTTTTTGTAACGACCTCGTGGCTGTAACCGCCGACTTCAACTACTACCTGAGGGGTAAGTCCGGCCTCCTTCTGCTATCCGCTTATGCACACAGCGCTGGCGCAGAGAGGCTCTGGATTGTCAACAGCCGATTCGGCGACCCGAAGTTGATCGATTGCTATGATACCACTGGTGGCAAGGCAAAGAAGATCGGGTCCCTACTGATCGGCAGGGTCATGCTGAATAAGGAGCTCAAGGCTCTCAGCCCAAAGGGCTCGAGGGGAAGGCACCTGCGCCTAGTCCCGCCTGAGCACCGTGCGCTCACGGGTCTCTATGAGATGCTACGAAACTCTCTCGGCGACCTCCCCGCCTCAGACCACAGCGTCACGGAACTCCGCCTTGAAGCCGGCAGAGACCACCTTGCTGAGATGGCCTTCACCGACGGCGAAACCCGGGCGCCCTGCGGCCCTAGGATACTCCTAAAGGACTTCAGGTGGTAACCGTTATGACCATAAAATCCACTATCAAAATCGAGTTGGGCGATCCCGCTCTCGTTGAGGATCTCTACAGGGCGATCCTTCCAGAAGTAGCAACGACGAGGTCCAAGGTTTCTAAGGCATCCCTCAGTCGGGATGGAGGGACGCTCTGCATAGAGATAGAGGCAGCCACCATCGCGGGCGTCAGAGCCCTACTCAATTCTTATATAAGATGGATAACAACTTCATTAGAGGTTGTGAACTTAGAGGGTGATTAAAGATGGCAGAACAGATCCCGCCGCAGGTACAGAATCAATTGGTAAGGTTCCAAGAGCAGCAGGAGCAGTATAAGGCCCTCATCCTTCGCAAGCGGCAGTTTGAACTGGAGGCGAAGGAGGTGGAGAAGGCGCTGCAGGAGAGCAAGAATCTTGCGGACGATGCCGTGATATACAAGTCCGTGGGAATCTTGCTCTTCAGGAGCGATAAGGCAAAGATAATAGCCGAGCTCACAGAGAAGAAAGAGGAAATTGATCTCAGGGTCAAGACCATAGAGAGGCAGGAGCAGAGGCTGAAGCAACAACTGGAGGAGCTGAGGAAGCTGATTATGGCGCAGGTCAGCGCCTCGGGCAAAGGGCCAACCTCCGGATAGTGGTGCTCTTGAAGGGCCCGTCTCCTAGCAGTCTCAAGGAGCTCTGCGAAGTTGGGGAGACCGCGGCCCGCCAATTTGTCCTTTACAAGCTCGACAAGAAGCTCATACGCTCGTTGGACATTCAGGTGACCTCTGAGAAAAGGGGCGGAACAACATTCAAAGTGGAGGTATTTGTGGATGTGGAGCCAGCGGTGGATATAGACGTCGACGAACTCGCCGCTTCGGCCGCGGATGCCGCCCTATCTGCCATAGATGAAAGGATGAGGGGCAAAAAGCTTGGTTAGCCTGCTGAACTTTATCTCGAGGTTTCGGAACATCACTATCGTCTGCCACCCGAACGCGGACCCGGATTGTATAGGCTCGGCCTACGCACTCCTTGCCTCTTTGAGGAAGCACCTACCCGATGGGAACGTCATCATGCTTGCATCCGAGGGCATCAGCACTGTTTCCGAAAAACTGATCGATTACCTGCAGCTTCGGCCGGCCACAGACCTGCCAGAGGCAACCGACTTGTACGTCCTGGTCGATACATCCTCCATCGACCAGGTTCCAGCAGTAAAGCGTGCTGTAAAGGAGAGAGGGGTGCCCTACGCCATCGTGGACCACCACGTCTCCGACGAGCGAACCGTGGGCGATGCCTCCTTCTCCTTGGTGAAGGAGCGTTCATCCACGTGCGAGATACTCTTCGAGGCTTTAGACAAGAAGAGCCTCGACAAGAAGGCACTCCAGGCGCTGCTGGTGGGCATAATATACGACTCGAGGCGCTTTCTCATACTCCCAGACTCCACGATCCTCGCTGCCTCAAAACTGATAGATCTAGGAGCCAAGGCCGATCTGGCGTTGGGCCTACTCTCCTTAGAGCATGATCCGTCGGAGAGGATGGCCAAGCTGAAGGGGGCTGCCCGCCTTCGGCTGTACAAGGCCGGTGACTGGCTGATCGCCGTCACGAACGTGGGGTCCTTCGAGGCGTCCGTGGCCAGGTCGCTTACAGACCTCGGCGCAGACGTCGCCCTAGTTATGAACGAGGATGGAAAGAGCATCAGGCTCTCTGGAAGGTCCACAGAATCGATCTTCAAGAAGACGGGTCTGAACCTGGCAAAAGATCTCATGCAGCCTCTTGCTGAATCCTTCTCGGGGCAAGGAGGGGGTCACCCTACCGCCGCGAGCGTAAACCTGAAGGGGTCACTTGGAGAGGTGATGTCCGCGGCGATGGGCCTCATAGCCGGTAAGCTCGGCATAAAAGGCCGCGCCATCGAGGAGATACATACCAAAAAATGAGTAGTTACGTTTATTAGAGCATCTCCCTCCCTCATTAATTCCTTGGTGGTCTATTTGGCAATCATCGAGGTCCGGGACCTCTCGTACTCCTACCCCGACTCTCCCAAGCCGAGCATACTCGACGTCAACTTCACGATGGACGAGGGAGAGTTTGTACTGATAACCGGGCCAAGCGGGTGCGGAAAGACCACCTTCTGCAAATGCCTCAACGGTCTCATACCGAACTCCTATGGCGGGACGTTCAGCGGCAGCGTTATTGTGGACGGTCTACTCACCACCGAGCACCAAGTCTTCGAGATAGCCCAACACGTGGGCCTAGTATTTCAGAATCCGGAGAACGAGCTCTTCTGCACAACCGTCGAGCGCGAGGTCGCGTTCGGGCCTGAGAACCTCGCCCTGCCGAGGGACGAGGTGAGGTCTAGGGTGGAAGAGGCGCTGAGTGTCGTTGGGATATCCCGCCTCTGGGACAAGTCGCCCGAGGAGCTCTCTGGAGGAGAACAGCAGAAGGTAGCAATAGCTGCCCTCCTGGCGATGAAACCGAAGGTGCTTGTTCTCGACGAGCCGACCGCAAATCTCGATCCTCTTAGCGCCCGATCCGTGCTGAACATCCTTGCCAAGCTAAACACCGAGTCAGGCGTCACGATAATCTTGGTGGAGCACAGGCTCGAGATGGTCGCCCACATGGCGGATCGTTGCGCCGTCCTCGACGACGGCAGGCTCGTCCTCGCGGGGGCACCGGGCGACGTCCTCTACTCAGATATGGTGGATAGGATTGGCATAGGGATCCCTAAGGCCATCCAGGTTGCAAAGAGGCTGGCGCTCAGCTCGAAGTTCGGCAAAAGGCCACTCTCCTCGTGGGATCTGGCAGACATAATAAAGGAGGGCAAGCGGTGATCTTTTTCGAAGACGTCTCCTACTCATACACTCCCGGCAGGTACGCGCTGGAGCATGTCAACCTGAGTATCGGTGAGGCGGAGCTAGTCGCCATCTTGGGCGAGAACGGCGCAGGCAAGACCACGCTGGTGAAGCACATCAATGGGCTGCTCAAACCCCAGAGTGGCAAGGTCACCGTCTGCGGCATAGACTCCAAAACCTCGACTGTTGCCGCCTTGGCAAGGAAGGTGGGTCTCGTATTCCAGAACCCCGACCACCAGCTCTTCGCAGAGACCGTCGAGAAGGAGCTCGCATTCGCCCTGGTGAACTTCGGAATGTCCCTCCTTGGCACGTCTTCAGGGGTGGACTGGGCCATGAAGGAGTTCGAGCTGACCCAGTACCGGGAGAGGCCACCGTTCATGCTCAGTGGCGGTGAACGGAAGAGGCTGGCTTTAGCCTCGGTCCTCTGCTATGATCCGCAGATCCTCATCCTCGACGAACCCACGACCGGTCAGGACAGCCGCCAGAAGAGCCGCCTTGCCACTCTATTGAAGAGTCTCAACCGGGAGGGCAAGACCGTAATCGTGGTCACCCACGACATGGAGTTCGTGGCCGACTTCATACCGCGGGTGGTCATACTCTCCAAGGGCAGGGTGATCGCTGAGGGACTCGCCGAGGAGATCCTGACCAACAGGGAGCTACTCTTGAGCGCATCCCTACTCCCGCCGCAGCTGGCCGAGCTCTCGTGGGATCTCGCCCTCCAGAAGCCTTCCATAGACCTCGAACAGGTAGTCTCTGAGGCGTCCAAGCTAATTGGAGGTGCCCAGAGGTGAAGGTCCTCTACGGCTTCGAGTACAGGCGCGGCACATCGGTGATCCACAGGATCGACCCACGGTCCAAGCTGGTCTACGTCGTACTCTTCACCGCCCTCACGGTCTACTTCGCCAGCCCGCTCGTGCTGTTGCTGGTTCTCTCCTCCTCCTTTCCGATTGTTCTCATCAGCAAGATCGGGAGCAGATGGGCTCAGTCGATAAAGGGCTCCCTCTTATTCATCGCTTTCATCTTCATCTTCAACTTCATAGGGATCGTCTGGGCGACGGGCTCGGTTTGGGGCGCGGTGATCTCCGGAATATCCATGTCCATCAGGTTCATAGCGCTGATCTCCATATTCTCGGTGTTCTTCCTTACAACCTCCCCAGAGGATCTGACACAGTCCATGGTCCAGATGAGGATACCCTACGACTACGCCCTGACCTTCAACATGGCAATGCGTTTCGTGCCCACGCTCAGCCGCGAGGCTCAGATCATAATGGACGCCCAGAAGTCGCGGGGGCTGGAGATGGAGAAGGGGAACCTGATCCAGAGGATCAGGAACTACATACCGGTCCTGATCCCGCTCATAATAAACTCGTTCCGGAGAGCCGAGCTCGTGGCAGACGCCATGGAGTCGAGGGCCTTCGGGGCGAGCAAGAAGCGCAGCGCCCTCTACGTCCTGAAGATGGAGAACAGGGACGCCCTCTTCATTGCGGTATCGGTTGCATCCTTTCTACTCCTGCTCTCCCTCAAGCTGCTCTTCGGCATTCAGTAGACACAGAAAATCGTACGTCCTGCTATTTGATCATTGGATTTTCAGCATTCAAATCATTTTTCGAGATTTCAGGAATTTTTTAACAATCTCTTCTAAGCATGGCTCCCCAATCTCCTCCATTTCATAGCAGACTTGGTAGAAAGGCTTCCTTATTTTTACTATCCTTGAAAGGTCGGTGGGTGTACCGCTGATGACAACATCACAGTTGATATTGTTTATCGTTTCCTGCAGATCCTTTATCTGCTCCTCGCTGTAACCAACTGCGGGTAAAACGTTTTCTAAATGGCCATACTTCTCAAAGGTTTCTCTTATAGAGCCCACTGCATACTTCCTTGGATCAACAAGCTCCTTTGCACCGTATTTTTTAGCCACGATGTAGGCGGCTCCGTACTTCATTCCGCCATGGGTGACCGTCGGACCGTCCTCCACAGCCAAAACCCTTTTGCCTTTTATAGCCTCTGGGTTTTCGATTGCAACCTCAAGCCTCGCCTTAATGATCTTTGCTCTTGGATTGAATTTTTTGATGTTGTCCTCTATCAGCTCTACGTTCCTCTCATTGGTTTCATCAATTTTGTTAATTATGATGGCGTCGGCCATTCTGAAATTTGTTTCGCCTGGGTGGTAAATCAATTCATGCCCGGGCCGGTATGCATCTGCGATGGTTATGTAAATATCAGACTTTATGAAGCTGTAGTCGTTGTTGCCGCCGTCCCACAGTATGACATCAGCCTCCCCCTCAGCCTCAGCAAGGACCCTTTCGTAATCCACTCCGGCGTAAACGACAAAGCCGTTTCTTATGTGAGGCTCATAATCCTCTCTTTCCTCTATCGTTGCCTCATACTTCTCCAGGTCGCTCAATTTTTCGAATCTCTGCACGGCTTGCTTCCTTAAGACGCCGTAGGGCATAGGGTGTCTGATTATAACCGTTTTGAGCCCTAGACCCTTCAGAAAGTTCGCTATCTTCCTAGTGGCGGGACTTTTGCCTGCACCCGTCCTCACTGCACATACAGAGATAACCGGTTTGCTGGACTCTAGCATTGTATGATTTGGGCCTATCAGTGTGAAATCTGCGCCCGCGGACAACACTTCTGATGCTTTATGCATGACATATTCGTGTGAGACATCGCTGTACGCGAAAACGACCTCGTCCACTTTGAATCTCTTGATGAGTTCGGTGAGTTCTTCCTCTGGGTATATGCATATGCCACTTGGATATAATTTACCTGCAAGCTCCTTGGGATACCTTCTTCCCTCTGTTCCCGGTATTTGCGTTGCAGTGAATGCGGCCACTTCATAATCTGTGTTGTCACGGTAGACCATGTTAAAGTTATGGAAATCGCGGCCGGCCGCACCCATGATGATTATTTTTCTTCTCTTTTTCATACCAACTAATTAAGCATGGTATTTTAAAAAACCTTTTCTGTGATTAGTACCCTATACTTGATCCTCTCGCCCAAAGATGCGACTACGCATAACTCGTTAAAATAAGTAAATTTAAATCTAACAAATCTCCCCACTTGAATTGATCTCTATGTCCTCAAAGGAGTGTCTCGTGAAGCGCTTCATGCAGGAGATGGCATACTACGTCTTATACGCCGCAAAGATCATAAAGGACGAGGACGTCGAGAAGGGCATATCCATGCTTCTGGACAGCCTGAACGACAACAGGAAGATCCTGGTCGTGGGTGCCGGGAGGTCCGGTCTCGCCGCCAGGGCCTTCGCCATGAGGCTGATGCATCTTGGCTTCAACGTCTATGTCTTCGGCGAGATCATAACCCCCGCCGTGGGTGAGAACGACCTGATCGTCTCCATATCTGGCTCGGGAAGCACGAAGCTTGTGGTCACTGCCTCCACTGCTGCGAAGGACGTGAAGGCCAGGATCCTAGCAATTACGTCTCATCCCGACTCCCCGCTGGCAAAGCTGGCAGATCACGTAATAATCGTCCCTGGCAGGACCAAGATGGCGGCTGAGGAGGACTACACTGTCAGGCAGATACTGGGGGAGCACGAACCGCTGGCCCCCCTCGGGACGCTCTTTGAGATAACCCTCAACGTCTTCCTGGACAGCCTCATAGCGGAGCTTATGCAGCGCCTAGGCAAGACAGAGCAGGATCTGAAGAAACGGCACGCGACCATAGAGTAGCCTTGCCCGCAGCAGCACGTCACGAAAATTGTGGCCTCCTCTCCCAGCTTTCGCAGGGAGCTTCCGCTTTTCCTTCCTGTTACTCCCTCATCGCCTCTGCTCGGGGAGCGTTTCGCGAAAGCCTTTGACGGGGTTCCTGCTTCACCGACCAGACTCGATCCCCCTCTTACGGGGTTACGGAGGTCTTAATGTCCAGCCTACCGCGACCCGGCGATCATAGACATCCCACAGGCGTAGATTCGGGGTGGCCCCTCCCTACGAATATAAGGTATAATATATAAAATCACGACATTCTCCTCTGCCAAAATCCGCGGACTTACGCCGATAAAGTTTAAAAGGCATGGAGTATTTCGCCTTACTGATTAGCGAGGCGTTGGAAATTGCCGAAGTATAAACAGACCGAAGAGATCATAAAGCTCATGAGCAACAAGTTCAACGTGAGGAACATAGGTACTCTTGCGCATGTAGACCATGGCAAGACCACCCTCTCGGATAGCCTTCTGGCTGGTTCAGGTCTTATCTCACAGAAGATCGCGGCCCAGGCGCTCGCCCTTGACTACGTGGAGATCGAGCAGCTGAGGCAGATGACGGTAAAGGCGGCGAACGTCAGCCTCCTGCACGAGAGGAACGGTCAGAGCTACGTCATCAACCTGGTGGACACCCCAGGCCACGTCGACTTCACAGGACACGTGACCAGGTCCCTGAGGGTCATGGACGGAGGAGTCTGCGTGATCGACAGCGTTGAGGGCATTATGACGCAGACCGAGACCGTCATGAGGCAGGGGATGGACGAGAAGGTCCGCCCACTCCTTTGCATAAACAAGATCGACCGGCTGATAAAGGAGCTGAGGCTATCCGCGCAAGAGGTTCAGGATAGACTTCTGAAAATAATCCGTGACTTTAACGGGCTTGTCGAAAGCTATGCTGACCCGGAGTTCAAGGAGAAGTGGAAGGTGAACCCCAACAAGGGGCAGGTCGCCTTTGGATCGGCGTTACACAAGTGGGGCTTCACCCTGCCGATCATCGCGGCGAAGGGCATGAAGTTCTCCGACATTATCGATGCTTACAACAAAGGCGACATAGAGAAATTGCAGAAGGAGTTCCCGCTCGATATTGCCATACTCGACATGGTGGTGGACCACATCCCGAACCCGGTCGAGGCCCAGAAGTACCGTATCCCCAAGATCTGGAAAGGTGATATTAGCTCCTCAATAGGTCAGGCGATGCTCAGCTGCGACGAGAACGGTCCTTTGGTCATATGCGTCAACAAGGTGATAGTGGACCCCCACGCGGGGCCGGTGGTGACAGGAAGGGTCTTCTCTGGCACGGTTCATGAGGGAGAGAATGTCTACGGCCTCATGGCAAAGAGCGAGGGCAGGATCCAGCAGGTCAGCCTCTACATGGGTCCCTACAGGGAGATAACCCCCTCTATGTCCGCAGGCAACATAGTGGCCCTCCTAGGTCTCGAGAACATCAGGGCAGGAGAAACCCTCGTGAGACCGGATGACAGGGGGCGCATGTCGCCTTTCGAGAAGATGAAGTACATCAGCGATCCCGTGGTCACCATGGCAATAGAACCGAAATTCAGCAGGGACCTTCCGAGGCTCATAGATGCGCTACACAAGATGGCAATAGAGGACCCGACGCTCTCCGTCAAGATCAACCAGGAGACTGGCGAGTACCTCATCGCGGGCATGGGAAGCCTTCATCTAGAGATCGCGTTGTGGGACCTACAGCAGAGGACCGGCGGCATTGAAATTACTACAACGCCACCCATCGTCGTCTACAGGGAGAGCCTCACCAAGGCCCTCGGTCCCTTCGAGGGCAAATCCCCCAACAAGCACAACAGGCTCTACGTCACCGTGGAGCCGATCAACGAGCAGACGGTCCAGCTCATCCAGCAGGGCACCGTCCACGAGGACATGGACACCAAGGAGCGCGCCAAGATACTGCGCGAGCAGGCTGGATGGGACACCGACGCCGCTAGAGGGATCTGGGCCATCGACAGTTACATCAACGTGCTAGTGGACGCCACCAAGGGCCTCCAGTACATGCGGGAGATCAAGGACACGCTCGTCCAGGCGTTCAGGCTCGACGTCTCCGAGGGACCGTTGGCTAGGGAGCCTATAAGGGGCATGCTGGTGAAGATCACCGATGCCATGGTCCACGACGACCCGGCTCACAGGGGACCAGCACAGCTAATGCCCGCCATAAGGGACGCCATCTTCCAGGGATTCCTCACTGCAAACCCCATACTCCTGGAGCCAATAATGAAGCTCGACATGAAGGTGCCGCAGGACTTCCTTGGCGGTGTCACCAGGATCGTGGCAGGCAAGCGCGGCAAGGTCGTCTCCATGGACCAGACAGAGCAGACCATGCACCTGGTGGCGGAGATACCCGTGTCCGAAACATTCGACATGTCCGACCAGCTGAGGAGCGCCACCGCCGGAAAGGCGTTCTGGGGAACCGAGTTCGCGCGCTGGTCGTCCGTTCCCTCAAGCCTCTTCGCCGAGACCATACAGAAGATCAGGGAGAGGAAGGGTCTCTCGCCGGAGCCACCGAAGCCGGAAGAGTTCATGTCCATGTAAGGGCGGATCTTCTTTCTTCCTTTCTTCTATCATGATGATAGTGCCCCCCTAGGCAGTGGTCTCCACCTACCGCCTAGGAGGTGACACAACATGGCATTGGAGGCACACAGCCACGGCTACGGCCAGTGCGCTTACCACATTGTGCTGGTGCCCAAGTACAGGCACAAGATCTTTCTCGACCCCCACTTACAAAAGCGTTGTGCGGAGCTATTGAAGGCGATCTCGGAGAGGAACGGTTTCAGGGTTCA
>Ga0315280_10012450_pt1 | contig 10287 bp, 7 predicted proteins | sample YL17G06_40_MG_FD_203697 | JGI IMG/M metagenome (GOLD analysis project Ga0315280, IMG submission 203697) | Sediment microbial communities from Yellowstone Lake, YNP, Wyoming, USA - YL17G06_40 | ecosystem: Environmental > Aquatic > Freshwater > Lake > Sediment | place: USA: Wyoming | collected... | reverse complement strand
CGTGGCTACAATCCACCGCCCCGTTGGGGCGGGTCAGTCATTTCACAACTGCTTCCACTGGGCGAAAACCGTTGTACACGCGGCAGGCCGGGGTGTATGTTTATCGCGTGAGTTGCGGCCGTCGGGGGCCGCTTGAACGTCACCCGACGCTCCCGCGTCGGGCTCATATTAACGAGGAAAACATGATAGCGAAAATGGCAGTCGCGATTTGTGTGGGGTTGCTGGCAAACGTAACGCTTGCTGCGGCGGAGAGGTCGCGGGAATCGTTCAACCACGATTGGCGGTTCGCACGGTTCGGACCGATGCCGGACCGCACCACCTTGCCCGAGCCGGGCGGCGAAACGTGGGCCATCACCGCCACCGCCTCAAGCGAGGAGGTCGAGAAGGGCAACATGGCCCAGATGGCGGTGGACGGCGATCCCGGCACGCGCTGGTGCGCCGGCGGCGCCGGCCAGAACCAGTGGCTGCAACTCGACCTGGGGGCCGCCCGCGAGGTCAGCCGCGCTGAGGTGGCGTGGGAGTTCCCGGACCTGAAGTACCAGTTCGTCATCGAAGGCAGCGCCGACGGCAAGGCATGGAAGCCCCTGCCCGGCAACGTGCGGTTCGTCCGCGTCCGCACCACCGCTATCCCGAACCAGAAGTGGGCGAGCATCTCGGAGGTGCGTCTCTTCGATGCTGCGGGCAAGCAGATCGAGAACCGCCGCTCCAGCGGCGCCGGCACGTCGCCCGAGACCGCCGCCTTCGACGATTCCGCGTGGCGCAAACTGGATGTGCCGCACGACTGGGGCGTCGAGGGGCCGTTCCGCGACGACCTGGCCAACGATACCGGCAAACTGCCCTGGAAGGGAATCGGCTGGTATCGCAAGCATTTCACGGTGCCGGCGTCCGACCAGGGCCGGCGCCTTTTCGTCGATTTCGACGGGGCGATGGCCAACGCCAAGGTCTGGCTGAACGGCGAATACATCGGCACGTGGCCATACGGCTACACGTCGTTCCGGCTGGAACTGACGCCGCACGTGAAGTTCGGCGCCGAGAACGTCCTGGCGGTCCGCCTCGATACGGCCAAGTGGGGGTCGCGCTGGTATCCCGGGGCGGGCCTTTACCGCAACGTCTGGCTCGTGAAGGCCGCCCCGGTGCACGTGGGCCAGTGGGGCGTTTTCGTCACCACGCCCAAGCCCGGCGAGGCAAAGATCGCGGTCATCGTCGATAACCAGGGCGAGAAATCGGTCACCGTGCAGGTGAAGACCGAGATTCTCGGCCCCGACAAGGTGGCCGAGACCGCCCCGGCCACAAAGGAACTCGCCACCGGCGCGTCGGGCACGCTCGAACTCGCGGCCTCCGTGCCGAACCCGAAACTGTGGGACCTGCGGGCGCCGAACCTCTACGTCGCCCGCACGACCGTCAGCGTTGACGGCAAGGTCGTGGACACCTACGACGAGACGTTCGGGTTCCGCACGATCGAGTTCACGGCCCGCGACGGCTTCAAGTTGAACGGCCGCCGCGTGCCGCTCTACGGCACGTGCAACCACCATGACCTGGGGCCGCTGGGGGCGGCGTTCAACACGCGGGCGATGGAGCGGCAACTGGAGATCCTTAAGGAGATGGGCGACAACGCGCTGCGCACGTCGCACAACCCGCCCGCTCCGGAGTTACTGGAACTGGCCGACCGCATGGGCTTCGTGGTCATGGTCGAGGCGTTCGACTGCTGGCGCGCGGGCAAGACGGCCAACGACTACGCCCGCCTCTTCGACGCGTGGCACGAGAAGGACCTGCAGGCCATGGTCCGCCATTACCGTAACCACCCGAGCGTGGTCATGTGGAGCATCGGCAACGAAATCCACGAGCAGAACGGTCCGCAACTGGCCAAGCCGCTGGCCGACATCGTGCGCGCCGAGGACCCGACCCGCCCCGTCACGGCGGGCTGCAACAACGCGGGCGCCGGCACGAACGGGTTCCAGACCGCCGTGGACCTCTTCGGCCTGAACTACCACACCACCGGCTTCGACAAACTGCTGAAGTTCCCCGGCAACGAGAACAAGCCGATGTATTCCAGCGAATCGTCGTCGTGCATCAGTTCGCGCGGCGAGTACTTCTTCCCGGTCAAGCGCGGGGGCGACTCGCGAGTGAACTTCCAGGTCTCCTCCTACGACGTGGACGCTCCTCCCTGGGCCCAGCCGCCCGACGAGGAGTTCGCGGCCCTCGACAAGAGCCCCGCCTTCATGGGCGAGTTCGTATGGACCGGCTTCGATTACATCGGCGAGCCGACCCCCTACAACGCCGACACGACCAACCTGCTGAACTTCTCCGACCCCGCCGAGAAGGCCAAGATGCAGAAGGAATTGCAGGACCTGGGCAAGATGAAAGTGCCCTCGGCCAGCAGTTACTTCGGCATCCTGGACCTGTGCGGCTTCAAGAAGGACCGGTTCTACATCTACCAGGCCCGCTGGCGGCCGGACCTGCCGATGGCCCACATCCTGCCGCACTGGAACTGGCCCGAACGCGTCGGCCAGGCGACGCCCGTCCACGTGTACACGAGCGGCGACGAGGCCGAGTTGTTCCTCAACGGCAAGTCGCTCGGACGCAAGTCTAAGGGTGAGTTCGAGTACCGCATCCGGTGGGACGACGTCGCGTACCAGCCCGGCCAACTCCACGTCGTCGCCTACCGCAAGGGTGCCAAGTGGGCCGAGGACACCGTCAAGACCACCGGGGCGCCGGCGAAACTGCTGCTGGCGGTCGACCGTCCGAAGATCAAGGCCGACGGGGCGGACCTGGCGTACGTCACCGTCACGGTCGCCGACAAGGAGGGGTTGCTCGTCCCGCGCACGCACAACCTCGTAACCTTCGAGGTGGAAGGCCCCGGCGAAATCGTGGCCGTCGGCAACGGAGACGCCGCCAGCCACGAGCCGTACCAGGCCCGCGAGCGCAAGGCCTACAACGGCCTGTGCCTGGCCATCGTGCGGGCCAAGGCCGGCGCAGCGGGGACTATCAAGTTGAAAGCGGCTTCCGCCGGCCTGGCGGGCAGCGAAATTCAGATCAGCACGGGAGCCCCGTAGACGCCGCGCCCGGTACGGCGTTAGTCTTGGGGGGGGGGCATGGTCACGCGCCGTTGCGTGACCATGTCGCAGTGACGCGCCAGGCGTCGTTCGGGGCACATGGTCACGCAACGGCGCGTGACCATGCCACCCGGCGTAGAAAGTGCAGGCGCACGTAACTGACCCCTTACCGCGCCCGCGAGTTCGATGTTGACATCGGCCCACGCCGCCGGTAGTATGCTTGCTCGTTGCACCGAAGTTGCGTTTCCCACGGGGTAGGTATTCCGCCAAGAGCGGACGTGGGGCTCCGGGCGTACGGCCGCCTGAGTCCAAGCCTCGGAAACGCCAAGCGAGCCGCGCATTTCCTTGTGGACTGCGCGCCAAGAATCTTGCGTTTAGGACTGGCTGTCATTGTGATGCCCGCGTGAATTGTTGCGCGGCGGCTCTCCTGAGCCGCCGCGCGGAATACCGCGTGCAGGCATCAGGTGCTTGTCTACGCGGCAGGTCAGGAGACCCGCCGCGCGAAGGGTTACGCTCATGACCAACAATCTGCCTCACGATTGGTTTCGCGACCCCCTGAAGGGCATGCCCGCGCGGGCGCTCCTGCTGGCCACGGGCAACGTCACGCCCGAAGACATGGGCAAACCGTTCATCGGCCTCGTGTCGAGTTTCACGGACCTGATCCCCGGCCACGCCCACATGCGGCGGCTGGAGCGGGCCATCGAGCACGGCGTCTTCGCGGGCGGCGGGGTCTCCTGGCTCTTCTCGGTGCCCGGCGTCTGCGACGGCGTCGCCATGGGCCACGAGGGGATGCACTACAGCCTGCCCACGCGCGAACTCATCGCCGACATGATCGAGAGCATCACGCTGGCCCATCGCCTCGACGGCCTCGTGCTGCTGACGAACTGCGACAAGATCACCCCCGGCATGCTCATGGCGGCCGCGCGGCTGGACATCCCGGCCATTGCCGTCACGGCCGGCCCGATGGTCTCCGGCCGCTACAAAATGGAGCGGCTGGACCTGGTGCACGACACCTTCGAGGCCGTCGGCCGCTTCAAGGCCGGCCTCATCAGCCAGGAAGACCTCGAAAACCTCGAGTGCGAGGCCTGCCCGGGCGGCGGCTCGTGCCAGGGCCTCTTCACGGCCAACACGATGGCGTGCGTGACCGAGGCAATCGGCATGAGCCTGCCCTACTGTGCGGCGGCCCTGAACGCCAGCGCCAAGAAGGACCGCATTGCGTACGCCTCGGGCAAGCGCGTCGTGGCCCTCGTGAAGAAGGGCCTCTCGGCCCGCAAGATCATGACCCGCGCGGCCTTCGAGAACGGCATCGCGGTGGACATGGCGCTGGGCGGCTCGACGAACACCGTCCTGCACATTCCGGCCATCGCGAACGAGGCGGGCGTGCAGTTGCCCCTCGAGATTTTCGACGCCATCAGCCGCCGCACGCCGCACCTCACGAACTTCCGCCCTGCCGGCGACATGATGATGGAAGACCTGGATGCCTCGGGCGGCGTTCCGGCGATGCTCAAGCGCCTGAAGAAGCGCCTCAACAATTGCCTGGGCGTGAGCGGCAAGAAGACGTACCAGATCGCCGACGCCGCCAAGGTCCAGAGCGACGAGTTCATCCGCCCCATCGAGCGGGCGTATCACGCCGAGGGCGGCATCGCGATCCTGCGCGGCAACCTGTGCCCCGAGGGCGCGGTCATCAAGCAGTCGGCCGTCTCGCAGGAGATGCGCCGGTTCACCGGCAAGGCCCGCGTCTTCGAGAGCGAGCAGGCCGCTAACGAAACGATCATGGCAGGCAAGATCAAGGCGGGCGACTTCATCGTCATCCGCTACGAAGGCCCCGCCGGCGGGCCGGGCATGCGAGAGATGCTCGCCGCCACGGCCGCACTGAAGGGCCTCGGCATGGCCGACAAGGTGTACCTGATGACCGACGGCCGGTTCTCGGGCGGCACGACAGGCCCGTGCATCGGGCACATCAGCCCCGAGGCGGCGGCGGGCGGCACGATTGCCCTCGTCAGGAGCGGCGACGAGATTCGCGTTGACCTCGATAAGCGTCGCCTGGAACTCGTGGTCTCAAAAGCCGAACTGGCCAAACGCGCCAAGGCCTGGAAAAAACCCGCGCCGAAGATCAAAACTGGGTATCTGGCCCGTTACGCTCGCAACGTGACGAGCGCGAGCACGGGCGCGATTTGTCGGTAGTTACTTGAGCCCGCCGCGGGCAAGACTTGAGCCCGCCGCGGGAAAGACTTGAGCCCGCCGCGGGAGCGGCGGGTGAGCATCGAACGTCACCCGGTGCTCCCGCACCGGGCTCAAGCATCGGGCTCAGGTAAGGTATGCGGGCGTTACCCGGTGGTGTAACGGTAACACAGGAGGTTTTGGTCCTCCTATTCCTGGTTCGAATCCAGGCCGGGTAGCCAAAACTGAATTTGAGCCCGCCGCGGGTAAGATTTGAGCCCGCCGCGGGTAAGATTTGAGCCCGCCGCGGGAGCGGCGGGTGAGCGTCGAACATCACCCGGTGCTTCCGCACCGGGCTCAGGTAGCACCGGGCTCAGGTAGCACCGGGCTCAGGTAGCACCGGGCTCAGGGCGTAAGGCAAAGGCATGAGCGACAGGCAGGTAAAATCGCTGATCATGGCCGCGGGGCTAAGCACCCGCATGAAGTCCGCCCAGAGCAAGGTGCTGCACGAGGTCTGCGGCAAGCGCATCCTCGACTACGTTCTCGACGCCTGCCGCGGGGCCGGCATCCCGGAGCAAATCCTCATCGTCGGCGCCATGCGCGACCAGGTCCAGGCCGCCTACGCCGGCGCCAAGGACATCTCCTGGGTCGTGCAGGAGCCGCAACTCGGCACCGGCCACGCCGTCATGGCCGCCGAGAAGGCCCTCGGCGACTTCCAGGGCGACCTCGTCGTCATCGTCGGCGACGCCGCCATGATCCGCACCGAGACCGTCAAGGCCCTTCTCCAGACGCACCGCCGCGAGAAGGCCGCCGTCACCCTCATCACCGCCATCCTGAAAGACCCCAAGTGGTTCGGCCGCATCGTACGCGACGGCTCCGGCAACCTGCTGCGGATCGTCGAGGCCAAAGACGCCACGCCCCAGGAGTACGCCATCAAGGAGGTCAACCCCTCCTTCTACGCGTTCCGGTGGCCGGCGCTGAAGGCCGTGCTCCGGAAGATCACCAACCATAACGTGAAGAAGGAATACTACCTGACCGACGCGATCGGCCTGCTCATCGAGTCCGGCCGCAAGGCGGTCGCCTTCGCAGCCGCCCAGCCCGAAGAGGCCGAGGCCGTCAACAGCCGCGAGGACCTCGCCCTGGTGACGTCGCTCATGCGGCGGCGTATCCTCAAGGCCCTCATGGCCTCGGGCGTGACGGTCGAGGACCCGGCCACCACCTACGTCGACTGGAACGTGACGGTCGGACAGGATACGGTCATCAGCCCGTGCACGGTCATCCGCGGCCCGTCGAAGATCGGCGCGGGCTGCCGCGTCGGGCCGCTGGCGAACCTGAGGCCGGGCACGGTCCTGGAAGACGGCGCCGAGGCTCGCGCGTTTGTCGAGACCAAGAACGCCCGCCTCGGCAAGGACGTTTGCGCCAGGCACCTGTCGTACCTGGGCGATATCGACATCGGGGCCGGGACGAACGTCGGTTGCGGCACGATCACGGCCAACTCCGACGGCCGCAAGAAGTATCACACCGAGGTCGGCGCCAGCGCCTACCTCGGGGCCGGCACGCTGCTGGTGGCGCCGACCTCCGTCGGCGACGGCGGGCGGACCGGCGCAGGGGCCGTTGTAACGAAGAGCCATCCGGTGCCCGCAGGGCAGACGTATGTGGGTGTACCGGCGAAGGCGTTGAAAGGAAGTTCAAAGTTCAAAGTTCAAAGTTCAAAGTCAAAGAAGCCGGCTCCGGGAAGCCGCAAGCGCCGGCCGACGCGCAAAAGCCGTTGACGCTTGCACTTTGAACTTTGAACCTTGAACTTTGAACTCCGTTAGAGCAAGGACTGGCATGGACCAACTGAAAATCTTCTCCGGCAGCGCCAACCGCCCCCTGGCGGAGGCCATTGCGCGGTACCTCAAGAAGCCGCTCGGCGAGGTCCTGCTGACGCGGTTTCCCGACGGCGAGTCGTTCGTCAAGATCAACGAGGACGTCCGCGGCCGCGACATCTTCGTCATTCAGCCCACCTGCTCGCCGCAGAACGATAACCTGATGGAGTTGCTCCTCTTCATCGACGCCGCCCACCGCGCCAGCGCCGACCGCATCACCGCCGTCATCCCCTACTACGGCTACGCCCGGCAGGACCGCAAGGACGAGGGGCGCGTCCCGATCAGCGCCAAACTCGTGGCCGACATGCTCCAGGCCGCCGGCGTCGACCGCGTCGTCACGGTCCACCTGCACGCCCACCAGGTCCAGGGCTTCTTCAACATCCCGGTGGACCACCTGCTGCCCGAGCCGGTCTTCGTCAAGCATTTCAGCGCGATGCACCTGCCGAACCTGACGGTGGTTTCGCCGGACGTCGGCAACGTGAAGACCGCCAGGCGCTACGCCGAGCACCTGAACGGCGACCTGGCGATCATCGACAAAGAACGCGTCAGCGGCACGGAGGTCCGCGCCGGGGCCGTCATCGGCAACGTCAAGGGCCGCACCGTCCTGATGGTCGACGACATGATCACCAGCGCCGGCACGATCACCAAGGCGGCGGCGCTCCTTGAGACCGTCGGGGCCGGCGACATCTACGTGGCCGCCACGCACGCCGTCATGTGCGAGAACGCCGTCACGCGCATCTGCGAGGCGCCCATCAAGTCCGTCGTCGTCACCGACACGATCCCCCTGTGCCCGGAAGCCCGCAAACTCAGGAACCTGACGCAACTGAGCCTCGCGCCCCTTCTGGGCGAGGCCATCAAGCGCATTCACCTGCACCAGTCCGTAAGCGAACTCTTTCTCCGGAAAGCCAAACGCCAGCCGTGATTGAAAGGAGTCTGTTGTGGGTATTGCCACCGAAACGCTGCATGGAACGAAACGCGAGAACGCCGGAACACGCGCGTCCCGACGCCTCCGCGAAAGCGGAAAGGTCCCGGCCATCCTCTACGGCCGCAAGAAAGACGCCGTGCCCTTCCAGGTGGACGCGGAAGAACTCGTCGAGGCCCTGCGCCATCACACGCGCATGTTCGAACTCCAACTCGATGATCTCAAGGACACCGTCCTCCTGAAGGAAGTCCAGTACGATTCCTTCGGCGACAACATCGTCCACGTCGATTTCGTCCGCATCGCCATGGACGAGGTGATCACCCTGGAAGTGCCCATCCACATCAAGGGCCAGCCCAAGGTGGAGCACGCCGTCCTGGAGCAGACGCTCGCCATCGCCAAGATCGAGTGCCTGCCGAAGGACATCCCGAGCGCCCTCATCCTCCAGGTCGCCGACATCAAACTCGACGAGACCCGGACCGTCAAGGACCTCGTGGTGCCCCCGGGCGTCAAGATCCTGACCGCCCCGGAAGTCATCGTCGCGGCCATGAAGGCCGTCGAGGAAGAAGTCGTCGCTGCCACACCGGGCGCCGCGCCCGAACCCGGCGCCGTCGAGCCCGAACTCATCCGCAAGGAGAAACTCGAAGAAGGCGAAGTGGGCGAAGAGGAAGCCAAGCCCGAAAAGAAATAGAACGTTTAGCCGCCCTGCTTGCAGGGCGCGGCCGTTGCCGCATGGCCGACGTCGCTTGGGCGTAAATGAAACTGATCGTCGGGTTGGGCAATCCGGGGCCTCGATACGCCGCCACGCGGCATAACGCCGGTTGGCGCGTGCTTGAGGCGCTGGCGGCCCGGGCGGGCACAGGTGCCTGGCGAGAGAAGTTCGAGGCGCTCCTGGCGGAAGCCCGCCGGGGAAGCGAAAAAGTCGTGCTGGCCCGGCCGCTGACGTTCATGAACCTCTCGGGCCAGGCTGTGCGGGAACTGGTCGACTTTTGGAAAGTGGAGCAACCGGACCTGCTCGTCGTCGTGGACGACTTCGCGCTGGACCTCGGCCGCATCCGTCTGCGGCCGGAAGGCTCGGCCGGCGGGCACAACGGCTTGCAGTCGATCGCGGCCCACCTCGGGCATGAGCAGTTCGCCCGCTTGAGGGTGGGCATCGGTCCCATGCCCAAGGGCGTGGACCAGGCGGCGTTCGTGCTCTCCGAGTTTACGGCGAGCGAGCGGCCGCTGATCGAAGAGGCGGTCGGCCATGCGGCCGACGCCGCGGAATGCTGGATTAACAACGGCCTCCAGGAGGCCATGAACAGGTTTAATCGACCTAAGGATAAGGAAGACTAGTGCTCTGTCAGTCGTCAAGTGATGAATGGCCGGGTGGCTCGCCGCGGCGAGTGCCCGGACTGGCGCATGGTCACCCAACATCGGGTGACCATGCCACCCCTCGATTGACGACTGACGGAGCACCAGCCGACGCCAAAAACAGGTTTTACCGACCCAAGGAAGATTAGCCGACGCCAAGGAGGTGGCCGAAGGGCCAACGGATTATGCAAAGAAAGACTGAGAGTCGTGTGTACGAGGCGATGTTCCTGGTCGACAGCGGCGACGCCGCCGTTTGGGGCGACCTGACCAAACACCTCGCCAACATCTTCGCACGCAACGGCGCCGAAATCATCGGCATCACGCGGTGGGACGAGCGGAAACTCGCTTTCACGATCAAGAAGCGCAAGCGCGGCACGTACGTGCTGGCGTTCTTCGTCCTGAAGACGGGCGCCCCGCTGCCCGAGATCGAACGCGACTGCAACCTCTCGGAGAAGGTCCTCCGCGCCATCATCCTGAGGGCCGACCACTTCACCGTGGCCGACATGCGGATGCAACTCGGCGAGGACATCCACGAGGAGGTCGCCCAGAAACTCATCACCGAGCGGGGCGAACCGGCCACCGTGGCCGCCGTCGCCGCAGGGGTCGTCGCAAAGCCGCCCCACTACGGCGAAGCCGCGGGCGTGGCCCCCGCCGCCGATGCAGCCGAGGCGCCGCCCGAACGCTCGCGCCCGAACGATGACGTTTAACCCAGCGCAGGGAGCCGATCATGGCCAACTACAATAAAGTGTTTCTCATGGGTAATCTCACACGCGACCCGCAACTGCGCTACACGCCCAATAAGCAGGCCGTCTGCGACTTCGGCATCGCCATCAACCGCAAGTGGAAGGGCGCCGACGGACAGATGCACGAGGAGGTCTGCTTCGTCGATTGCACCGCCTGGGCCGGCCGGGCCGAAACCCTTGCCAAGTACCTC
>Ga0315280_10012449_pt1 | contig 10287 bp, 4 predicted proteins | sample YL17G06_40_MG_FD_203697 | JGI IMG/M metagenome (GOLD analysis project Ga0315280, IMG submission 203697) | Sediment microbial communities from Yellowstone Lake, YNP, Wyoming, USA - YL17G06_40 | ecosystem: Environmental > Aquatic > Freshwater > Lake > Sediment | place: USA: Wyoming | collected... | reverse complement strand
TTTAATGGCCATGCCTCTATCTTATGTTCTGATGAACGTGCAGACAGGTTCGGAAGAGAAGGTACTCGGCGAAGTTCGTAAGGTTCCAAATGTGAAAGAGTGCCACCGAGTTTACGGAGTCTACGACCTGATTGCCAAAGTTGAAGCTGATTCAATGGATGGGCTGAAAGAGATTGTCACATGGAAGATAAGACGGCTCGACGGCGTAAGCTCCACCCTTACAGCCATCGTAATGGAATGACTCTATCCCCCCGCACGTAGATTTGCCGGCAGGGTAGATGCAGGCATAGAATCCGGGATACTGGTTGTCGGTTGAAATTGTGTAGACAATCCGCCAATGATTGCTTGGAACGGTGAAATCCTCTGTGTACCCCCTGAACCAGTGAGCGCTTTCATCGTCCTCCATTCTTACGCTAGGATTTGTGAGGAAGCTGAGTGAGCGCCTACGATGATCACGATGATTAACACAGAAAGCAGCCCAACTGAAAGTTTCATGGAACTCTTGGCCAGTTACGCTTATCATTCAATTTGTGAAGCTTAAGATTTTGTACGCATAAGCAATTGCTCAGCGAACTCGAAAGAGAGCCCCCAAAGGAATGAGCGCGACCTACTTCTCCGCCAACACCCCTGTTCCAGTGTCGGCGATGAATGGAAGCGAAACGGCTATGGTACTTGGACGGGTGCCAATCTCAAATGACGAGGCCGAAGTACCCCAAATCACGCACACATCCGCGCTTATGGACAGGGTGACTTGGATCGGTCTGAATGGCAGTGGTGAATGTGCTCCTGTGAGTGTGACTTGGCCACGCAAAAGACATGTAGCCGTACAATGTCTGTTGGGAAAGTCTGCTCTAACTCTCAGAATCGAGTAACTGGGATCTCTTTCAGTTATCTTGGCAGTTACGTTGACTATTCTGAACGGCAGTCGGTTATTCAAATCTACGTTGATTTCGGCGGTGTAGATGAACAACTTGATTTCGCCGGGCAGAGGGTCAGTGTATAGGGGTTCAGGAGTGCCCCCTACGACAATCCAATCAGTACATAACACGTCGCCGTATAACGGTACGCAGCGTCTCGCCGCCTGCTTCTCCGAGCCAACCTCCGTGAATGCTCGAATGAAAAGACTCGCGATTTCAGCGTGTCAAGAAAGCGGGTTTCTCCGGAAACATACCTTTGATGCGAAGGAAACGAGACAGGAAATAGCACGTTCACACGAACCCCGTGAGTAATGCGCAGAAGCATTTCGCAATATGAGTCTTCAAGAGCTCAGACTGTTTCGGTCTTCGTGCGTGTCAGGAACACTATGCCTTTGCCAGCTTCAACTTGAAAGCGCACCCACTTGTCATCGTACGGTTGATCTCGCAGCTTCTTTATTCTCAGTCTCTTCGTTTGTCCCCGACCTGATTCCTGCAGCTGTGTCTCGATCACACAGTCTGATACTTCTTCGAGTTTCGTCAGGTCGCCTTTCTCAATTCCTGTTCCGATCGTCACGCAAAGTCTTCCGGAGTTAGCCTTCACCTTAGCCGCGATTGACTGCAGGAAATTCAGAAGATAGTCCATGCGCAGAACGTTGACGAGAGGACTCAGAGAGTCCAGATACACGTCTGCACCCGTACCTGCGCTTTCAAGGCACCTAGAAATCTCCAGTCCCATGCTCGTAAGGTCAGTATGAGAAGTAACATGACGTTCTTCCTTGGATCGAGTGCCGCCAATTGCGGAGTATGCATCTATGAAGATTATTCTTGTCGATTTAGTGTCCGTGGTGTTGCAGATTCCCAGTCTTGTCATGTTCTGTCGAATTGTTTCTGGATATTCTGTGTTGGCTATGTATATGCAGTCGCCCGTTGTTAGATGTTCCGCGACCAGTGTGTTCAGTAAGACACTCTTCCCTGACCCACTATTACCCGTTATGACCATGAAACATGTATTCGGAAGTCCTCCGTGGACAAGTTTGTTGAAGTACTGGAAACTCTGCGGATAGAGCTTGGTTCGCTTGCGACGCACCCATACATATGTGGAAGCACCAAGTGCTGAGAGAGCTATCAGGATGAGCGTGGTTCGATGCGGTATAGGAACGCTAACGGCAATGGTTCCCTCACCGTTGACGGTTATTGGTATTTGATATTGACTCAGGAGATACTGAACTTGGACGGTATAGTTCCCTGCGGGTACTCTGCTGAAGTTCACAGTGCCAAGAGCTCCTGTCAGATGCTCCCTGATCCCCAGACCGCCTTGCGTTAATTTCACGTCGGCAAATGGTACTGGAATTCCGTTCATGGTGACGCGTAAACCTAGGTTGTAAACGGGGAGCACGATGCGATAAGTGGAATCACCGACTACGCTCAAGGTGGAAAGTGTCACGGTCCCCGACCATGCAATCGTCAAATTCAACGGACCTAGCACCAGACTTGATGGAAGTATGAGAGTCGCCCATCCAGTTGAATTTGTCAAAGCGCTCCAACTGGTCTCACTTTCGAAGTTGGCGATCAAGGAGGCATTCTGGATTGGAATACCCGCTGAATCCGATAGGTTGATTCTTGCTATCTGGAACCTTGAAACCCAAACATTGTCTTCTAAAGAGTATGTGTCACCTGAGACATCGCGCAACTCTAAGCCAATCTGCCATTCGCCCGAGCTTAGTCGGGCGGTGAAAAGATATTGGCTTGCATAGTCTGAGCTGTTCGTTGTCGTCAACGGTTCGACGTATACGCTTCCGTTGGGCGCTGTTAGTTTGAGGTGACTGTCAGTCAATCGATAGACTCCAATCGCGTCTTCAACATCGGCAATGACTCTGACCGTTGCCTGACCGGTGACGCTGTCCGCCTGCAAAACACGACCAAAGTGGCTGTCGGTAGAAAATTCTAAGTCAGCTCTCGTGGGCGAAACGGCGGGTAGTCTGAGACTCGTGGGGGTTGCCGGGTCATCCCATACAATGAACGGCGTGCCCGCTGATTTTTGCTGTTCAAAGCGCACGTGTAGCAGAATAGAAGAGCCACGATCAAACTCGTAGTCAATGATGCCTACACCTAGAGTGACGGGGCTTGCCAGCGAGTTCATCACTATGGGGGAGTCAATTATAGCTCCAGGTACGGAAATCTCATTCCCATCTTGCTTCAGTTCTGAAAGCGCCATGACTACTATTCCGAACAATGTTGCGCTCCCTCTGAAATATGCTGTGATGGTAATTCCGCCATGGATCTGCAGATTCTCGCCGAGTGTTGGGACTAGTCTGAACACTAGATCTCTTCCGACTTCGGCCGCCTTTTGACCACCCGATGGTGGGCGCGCGTTCAAAGTTAAAGAGTTGCCAGTGGAATGTGCATAAAGCGTAACGTAGTGTACGCTAGTCGGCTGGCCAGCCACGTCTGCGGATAGGGCAAGTGAACCCAAGAGAACAAGGACTAGCAAAGCAATTGCTGCGCGCATTCATCTTGCCCACTGGTCGGTATAAGGATGTCCCAAATTAGGATTACCGTTGTTCTCAAGAGCGGTTCAGATCTCTCATTCGACCTACACTCGGCCAAACAATATGCGCACCACAACTCATTGGCGCGTGATCGATCAGGTGGGCGTCGTTCGCTGTGTCGCCGATTGGATCAACGCGCATTGCCGAGCATATCCACTCAACTGTCACGCGGTTACTTCGTCATCGCATCGGTTAGTCGTTGATTCACCGTGGTCTGCAGCAGCACAACATTCATCTCATGGGCATGACCGACGGGCTTTCGTCTCGCCTTGGGGTTACCATCGCTTTGCCATTCAGGTCCAATAAACAAAAAGTAGCGCGATGATAACCTTTCACATGTTTAGGGTGTACTGTCATGAGGGCCTCATGTCTGCTTATGTGTGGCTTGATTCTAGCGATATCGCTTCAAATTCCTGTGAGCACGTCGGCAGTTTTCAACATTGAGGATCGCATAGGAGCTGCAATTGATTTCATAAACGGACAACGGCTCATGGGCAGCGTTGGAGGTTTTCTGAGATATACGAATACATCGAACCAGCGCCTAATTTACAGCGAGGATAACGGCATCATCGCTCTTGCCCTTGCCGGATACCAGGACACTCACTACCCCTACAAATTCTATTCGTCTTTGAAATCGGCACTTGAATTTATCATTCAAGCCCAATCACCCTCACGAGACTTCTACGAGTACTACGATGTCGCAGCAGGTTCTTGGTTCAATGCTGGGAAATTGTATTACTGGGACTCATATGTCATTATGGGCGCTGCCTATGCAGCCTATGTTGGAAGCTCAAAGTCCGCTGACGACATATCTTACTGGTCTAAGGTTGTGCAAAGGCTGCGAGTCTGTGTGGACTATTGGCTGCCGCGAAGACTCACTGTTGGCGGAAGCGTATCCTTCTCGTTTCCCAATTCCCCTGATAGTCCTGACATCGCGGCAAGTTCGGCCATGTTGATCGGCCTGATCTACCTTGCTCTTCAGCAGTACACTTGGGGCGACAGAGGCGTAGCCTCAACGTACTCCGCTTGGTCACAGGCAATCGCGTCCTGGATCTACAATCTCCAAGAGACGAACAAGGCGAGCAAGGCGTTCGGGGGGTTCTATTCTGACGCCACGGGAAAAATGCAGCTATCGTTCGAAAATGGTCTCGCCATGTTCGCCATAAACAAATACTACAGCGCGATCTCACTCCTTACAACGAAACCTGCACCATCTGTAGAGGATTCGATGCAGATCATGATCAACTGGGCAGAGGGATTTGCGGAAAGGATTCTAGATGGTTGGGGAGGCCCACAATTTGGCAGAAGCGACGGCAACATCATCAAGTATCCTAAGGAAGTTAAGACCGCATCTCTGATCCTACAGGCACTTGCGGACGTCTGGATAAACATAGGCGGACCGACAATTCGTCAGCGGGGACCGCCCTATTACTGGAGCGACGCTTACAATGTCTATGAGTGGCTTGTAGGCGAGAACGAATTCAAAGTCGATTTGCAGCGAGATCGAGACATCGCTGGGATAGCGGGCGGATTCGTAGACGGACTCTCAGGGAGCGGCCAATATAGTGAAGGAACAATCACTCCGACTACCTGGTCCATCTACGCTTTGATCAGAACATCATACATTAGCATCCCGGAATTTGAGAGCGTCCCGATTCTTCTACCTTTGCTTATCCTGCTGTCCTTAGTAGCGACGCGTCGGAGACAGTGTCGGTACCCCGAAGCAAATTGCCGTTCGTTCTAGAGGAACGATATGTCGGGTCTCAACTGTGAATCTTATATATCCTTGAAAAACGTACATGACATCGGTCATGCACAGTGATTGTGCATAACCGATTAGATTAAGGAGAAAAATAGAAAATGCATAAGAAACTAGCTGCAATACTGACAATCGCGATTTTCGCAATAAGTACTTTAGCAATTGTGAATCCGGTGTCAGCACACTTTACCTTGGGTGACCTAACGGGAACCTATAGGTATCACGCAAATGACTTCGACCCCCATACAGGTCTCATTGGGTACGTTTGGCCAGGAGGTGGCGATAACGCGTATACGGGAACTCCGGGTCCAGGATATGCGTCCGTCAACATGGGGCCAGGATATCAATCCCCATACCCCGGAGGTAAGCCTCCAAATGCTGCGAGCCCGAGTTGGTATCAGCTTGAAGGGAATGCGTATGCACCCTTCGGCGCGATTCTAACCAACTCTACAGGCGACTTGATATTCGCCATCAACTCAACAACCACAACTAGCACCCTAGGCTGGGATACTTGGCTCATCCTGATCCCCCCTGGATTCGGTGGAGTTACAGGTGAACAAGTGGTCTCAACCGTGACAAACAACTACGCTAACATCGTCACGGGAACTGTTGGTGCAAGTGACCGATACGCACCTGGATGGACATACGTCGCAATCACAGCAGATCAGAATACTCAACACCAATTCATCAACTTCACAAGCGCCAAAGAGTGGTATTATGCCAGAGTCAACGGCGTCAAGGCGCCTTCGATTGCGGGCAGATACTTCTTCAAGATGGCGCTCTACGGCAACAACAAACAACTAGGCAAAGGCAGCTATGGCGAGGCACCGACCCAATTCATCCCAGTAGAGAACTGGCCGGTTATGTTGGTGAAGGGAGAGATTGACCCAGCCATCATTACTGGAACAATAAGGTACGCGGGCTACAACGCAACCCTATACGGTAAACCAATCCAAGAAGCTGGCATGGTATGGGCTAAGATGACGACCAAGCTTGACCCATACACTGGCCAAAAGATGACCGGCGCCCCTACCACTGATGCAGTTGGATACTTCAATAGCACCGCGTCAGGCCACTATGAAGTGGAAGGCTTGGCGCCAGGAGTGTACGACGTGTACGCTTCAGCAGCCGGCTACCCACAAGCCCTCATCGCATCCAGCGTTACAGTCCTCAAAGGCCAATCACTACACTTCGACGGTTACCTGCAACCGGGTCCAGTTATTCACGGAAACGTCTTCACGAAGCACCAGTTCGGCGATGAACCATGGCCTAATACTGCCTATATCAAGATCGAACTTTACGCCAATCCAACGGTCAGCCACATCCCCGACGCATCTGCAGGCGCACCCGTATCGTGGTCGCCTCTACCATGCGTCGCAGCCGGTTCGTACAGTGCCTACTACCCATACCGAGATGCTCACTACTGCAGCAACGGTGTGTCCGACAACGTGATCTCATTCCCATGGCATGAGTACAAGGTAGGCACTACTGCAACCGGTGACCCCATCACCGGAGTCGTTGCAACAGGAACCAACCCCTATGGGCAAGACCCCATGGGCGTTGGTCCGAAACAGATCTGGCATGTCACTAAGGGAACCACAACACCATTCCACTTTGAGTTCGGCTTGAAAGGTGAGTACGGTGCTCCAAGCGACCTCAGCGGACTCGTACCGCAGATCTACGCAACTTGGATCAACGGCCTCACCCCTGGAAGATACTACGCGAGAGCATGGGTCTTCCGCTACGTCCAATCAGGCTTGGACGGTTCAACCTTCCAAGAGTACTCATTCGACGTAACACCGAACGAGTGGGCTGGTGACGTAACATTGCCAATCGACCTACGCCTATCCAGCTGGGTGAACAAGACCGTGCACTTCCACAACCTACCCGGAACCCTGATCGCAAGCTCCATCAACACAGGAGCCGCTCACATCTACGGCGACCTCGAGGACGCTAACGGCGTCATCTGGGCATACAACATTACAGGCATCCCACTAGACGAAACCCTCTGGCCAAACGCTGCTCACGCGAATGGTGGCAGTAACGATGCTGTCAACCCGATCAACAAGAACTGCAACACACCAGGATTCCCTGAATTCGGAAGCTGCAACATTCAGCTCTGGGGAATCAACGACACTTGGTCGGGAGAGAACTACGGCATACCATCAGGCACTTACACTCCGAAAATATGGGTGGAAGGCTATTCACAGCAAACCACTGAGCAGGTCTCCGTGACGTTAAGCGGAACCCCAACGCAAGTCAGTGACCACATGTACCGAGGAGCCGGCTTCAACTTCAGCGTCTACAGCATCGACTGGGAAAGACCCAGAGTTAGTAGAAACTGGGTATGGCCCGGTGCAGAAATCGACATAAACGCCTACCAGAACGACAAGATGGTTATGGGATTCGGCGACTGGTACGGTTTCTACGTACTCAACTCAAACGGAGCCTACCAGGATTCAAGGACTGACCACATAACGACTGACGGTGGTGGCCGCAACGTTCAAGCAGGCGACAACGCAAACATGGCTTGGTTCGGGAACGAAGCCAAGTATCAGTTCGTAGGAGGCTACACTTCAGGTAGCTTCATCATCAACAAGTGGAAAGGAGGACAACCATCCTTCACAGCATACCAGCCAACTCACTTCGAGTCAGGCCAATATGACTTCAGAGGCCTCAGCTACGGCTACGTCCAAAGCAGCAGCTACCCATTCTTCTCCGTATACGCCCAAAAGGGACAAGTCGCTGACATCAAGATCAACTTGGTGATCGGCGTCAACATCACCTTGGACATCCTCTTCAAGAAGGAGTCGATAATCACTCGCACAGCGAACAACATGTCTGCCAGAGTCCGCGTATTCGACGACTCAGGCAAACTTGTCGCTGAATGGATGTCCAGCGAAGGAGTATACGCGACTGCGACGGGTAATGCAAGGGCAGCGGACGGAACATGCAGACCAGGCGTAACCTGTGTAGGCGGAGGAATTACCGACCACGACCCATTATTGAAGAGCACTGGCGACGGTGTTTCCTTCGGCGCAGCCAACCCGGCAACCGAAAGATACACGTTCGGCGGCGGAAAGGGCAGTATGAACTATCTGCCCGGAGGAGTAAGACTTCTCCACGTCCTAACCGCAGGCTTACCAGCAATCACAACCTATGCAGTAACGAACCCGATAGCGAATCTAGGCTATACTGGCAACGGCTACTGGGGTGACCCAGTCTTCGCAGGAGTCGGAAACGACTTCGAAGGCGACGTACAAGACTTCGGTCAAGCATCAACCCACTACTTCCACGACTACGGCATCCTGGGCGCAAGCGACTACACAGGCGGATGGACCGCCGAAGTTGACTTTGTCAACTGGTACAAGAACAACACTAGCAGCCCACAATACTACCCACCCACAACAGGCCTACTGCTCGGCGAATCCTTCCACATCATCCCAGGCACGACCGCAACATCAAGCATCAGCCTAACGGAAGATGGCGCACTAAGTACCACCTTCCTAGGTCACAGCATGGCACCGAACCACCTAGGCCCCTACTCACAACAAGGAGTATGGTCGATCAATAATGCACACAACAGCGGCGAAGCCAGCGCAATATTCGAAGTAGACCTCAACGGCCTCGTCTCCGGATCAGCACTCGCCTTCAGTTGGAGCAGTGAGTTCAGACCAGTAAGCTGGGCCACTGTGTCCGTGGTAGGTGCAACCGGAACCGGCGCAGGCGAACCCTTCACAGCATACACGTACGATGGTCGCTACGAGTTCTACCTGACACCAGGTAACTACAAGATGACCATCAGCATTCCAGGCGCAACAGAACAGACCGCGAGCATCGCAGTCACTCCAGGGCAATCGACAACAGGACAGAACTTCTACCTCGAACGGAACAACATACCCGTCCCAGAGTTCAGCGGAATCGCTGTAGTAGCATTCTCAGCACTTGCAGCATCACTGTACCTGCTACGACGCCGACGCAAGTAGGGCGGCAGAGACACCGCCTGAAAGCGGAAGCGCTCGTAGAAATCCCCTTTTTCCTTTTTTTAAGAAACCGAAAGACGAGAGTCTGCAACTTTTCCATGTCCAACACAACTTCACGATTTGTCCGTTGACTTTGCGGACTATTGGTGGGCTCGGACTATCAACTAATTAATGAGTGCAGGTTAAGTGCGAGAAGATCAGAGATATAGAGGATAGCAACCTTGGACCAAATCGTCACGGGAGTCAAAGGTCTCGACGAAGTACTTCAGGGCGGCCTTCCCAAAGGCAGAACAATTTTAGTGGTGGGAAGTCCAGGGTCCGGGAAGACAACGTTCGCGGTGCAATTCCTCGCTGGGTAGCCGAAGCCGAGGGACCGGGACTGGACGTGTCATTGGACGGGAAGCCAGAGAAGGTTTCCACTCAAGTCACGCGTGAGCTTACGTTGAAGCGCGAGAAGAGGATCGTTCAATCGGGTCACGAATTTCGGTTGAGAGGCCCAGCGTGCAATCTGCGCGGTTTAGAAACACTGTTCTTTTGATCGACATGTCGTTGAGCTGACAATAAAAGAAACGAGAATCAATGCGTAACTGAATTAGCGAGGAGCACCCCGCTCAATCGCTTCCCGGGGCTTGACTCTCTCAATGTAGGGGATCTTGTCGAAGTCTCTATCGAACAAGACGATCTGCTTCACGTCCAGATTTACAAAAGAATGCGCAAGAAAGCTCCCTGCCTTTAGGCGGGAGAGTGTCAAGATATAGTCGGCCCTACCCTCGATGCCCACTGCGGCGATCAGGCAGTCGCCCGAGGAGATTCTCTCTTGATACTTGGCTCGAAGGATACCTGCACGTTTTGCAATAGCAATGTTAAGTGACACAATGTCCAGCCCAGAATGCTCGATCTCCGAGAAATATTTCTCAGCAGTATCCCTGCCCGCCCTCTTCCGGGCCAAAGCGTAGAATTCCGCAATCACCGGGATCAATCCCCGATTCCCCAGCCTTCGACAGGATCTAATGACTGCCTTCGTTCTCTGTAAGACGCTGGGGTCCTGAGAGAAGTAATGTAAAGTGAGGAAAGTAGTG
>Ga0315280_10012448_pt1 | contig 10287 bp, 15 predicted proteins | sample YL17G06_40_MG_FD_203697 | JGI IMG/M metagenome (GOLD analysis project Ga0315280, IMG submission 203697) | Sediment microbial communities from Yellowstone Lake, YNP, Wyoming, USA - YL17G06_40 | ecosystem: Environmental > Aquatic > Freshwater > Lake > Sediment | place: USA: Wyoming | collected... | reverse complement strand
TCCCTTTCAGTGACTATGGCGATAGGGGTCTCATATTTCACTACGATCAAGCTTCCGATGTGCTTTTCGCCCATAATCTTGGCAGCTTCATCCATCAAGGCATCAGCAGTTGTCGTAACCACCCCTCGGCTCATGAACTCCTTCACCTCCAGGTGCCTCATGTACTCCCTGTATGCGCTGTCGAGGAGGCTTGGGAATTCCTTTCCTAGATCATTACCCGGTCCCATATAATCCCCGTAATAAAGGGATAGTAACTCCAGATTAAGCTTTACGCTCTAGAGATATTGGGGAAGGAAGAGCCCTAAGTAGCCTTCTCGCCTAAATAATGAGGGAATTACCTTGGGCTCTACGCTTCTTACATGGCCCTCAAAAATTAGATGTTAGGAAAAAATGGGCACATTTAGCTGCAAATATGTTAGGATTACAAGAATGCGGATTCTCAGATTTTTTAACTGAATAGATAAAGAGATTAGATATTAAGGGCTTTGATTTTTTGAAGGCGATACTAGACCTCCGAGATTACCTCCTTGTAATGGATTGCACTTCTGGAACATAGGAATCTCGGGAAGGTTCCAAGGGGAAGAGTAGGAAGCTAATCCTGAATAGCGTGTCACTTTAGGTTGATCTAGGGTGGGTCTAGGATCGCCCGGGGGGGTGGAGTGGGTGGACTGATTATGATAGTTCTAGGATTGGTCTTTCTGTTTGACAGGTCATCTCATCCTGCATAGATTTCTCCAAACTTTTTGTTCGTTCAAGTATCAAATATTCAAGCATCTCTTTTAGCTTACCCCTCCAGAACCTCCGAAGCCGAAAGAAGAATAAAAACAGTAGTCTTCATCAAATATTATTCTTCATAACTTAAAATATTCGGACAGACGATAAAATTCACCCTTCGCTCCTTCATGGCCTTAACGAATTCTTGCTCGTAGAGGCTCCTTCTTTTTCTCCTGGATCTCATTTGGGCATCCAACCCCAACCTCCCTTTTCCCTCTTTTTTGTCTCGCACCGCTGTCCCGTCTTCACAACATTGCGCTTATGCGGTGAGCCAAGGCAGACGCCCTCATTGGGCTCATCGATGAATGCACCGAACATCCGGCAGGTCCCGCATATCCAGGGCCCTGGGGGAAGAGATGAAGAAACCCTAGGGTCCCGCTCGGTCATTTAGCGCACGCCCATATTCTTTGTCTCCCGCGGACGATCCTCGAATTAATAGGCGTCTAGAGGGACATTTAGGATATACGCACGCCCCTTCTCCAAATATCCTATGCAAGCTTCATTATGTCTTCGGAACCACATTCTGGGCACTTTACTCCGCTAATGTGGTCTCGCCTTATCCGTCTTCCCCATCGCTCTTTTCCTCTTCTTCAGATTCCTCGGATTCTTCGGGCTCGTATTTTTCGCAGGTGCGGCTGTAATATGATTCTGGAAGCTTTTCGTCGCCTGTAATCTGATTGCAGCCATAGGTTCCCCTGAACCTGCAGGAGTCGCAAAGGTTTCCTTCGCCGGAATAGTTGTAATCATCCAACAGGCTCCTGCGCTGGTCCAATAATTCTTTCAGCGATCTAAGCATCTTGGCTTTCGCCCCTGCGGCCTTGCATCGCTTGATCTCCTTGCGGGTTTCACTAATGACTTCGTCCAATAGTTTTAGTTGGTTGTCAACTTCGTCCATCATGATTCACCTCCATAAAATGCCTGGGGGGTCCCCATGCCGGAAATTTATTTACCGATCGGGGCTCGTTTCGTGGGATTTGAAGTCGGGACATGAGTCGGCAAAGGTTGCCTCCGGGCGGATTAACTCCGGCTTTTCCTTCGGACATAAGGGAGTGCCGAGGATAAGGCATTGGCCGCAGGTTGTGGGTTGCAAATCGGGGCTTATTTTGGGCTCCGTCGCTACCTCTTGAACCTCTATTTGGGGCATCTCTTTGACTTTTTTATTTCCAGGGTTGGGGGGTCCGAGGTTCAGTTCAAGAGGTTCTTGTGGTAGAGGCTTCCAGGTGATGGCCTCTGTCCCGGGTAGCTTGACCTTCCAATATTCCTCAGAATGAAGCCCTTTTCTATCCTTATCCTCCCTCTTCTGGCTGCTGATAAGCCCTGCTTCTTCAAGTTCCTCGGTGAGAGTCAAACCACGCCTCCGCGGGCAATTGAACGAATATTCTGGAGACGTAAAGAGCCGTCTCGAATCGCTGGAGAAGCAGCGCAACGAACTCATGGCGCTCTTGAAGAAGAAGACGACCTAAAGGAGCACTACTCAATCGAAACAAGTTTCGACCGTGAGAAGAGCGAAAAGATGATACAAAGTTAGCCCGCGCGCTTCTTAATCTACCGTCTGCGTTGAACCTTTTTTACACCTGGGGAGCTCATCTCAAGGATTTCTTCAAAGTGGACGCTCCACTTGGGATCTCTCACAAGTTCCGCGAGCGTTCTGCTGTATATTTTGGACAGAATGAGTTCTCTGTCGTCAGAAGTGGTCTCCTTTTCGTAAGCCCTGCCAATAGCTGTTAGTTTTTTCAGTATATCTGTAGAGAGTTCTTCCATAGTGTCAGTTTTGATCTTCATGAGGCTCCTGTTACCTCTCCGAGAAAGTCTAAATCCACTAAGAACACCTCTTAGCCACTCCTTCTTGCTGTGGATGAATTGCTTCCTGATCTGTGCTGGGATGTGGTCGTAATCAGGTATGAACACTGCCGCCTTTGAGGCGTAATACTTTTGCATGATACCATGCTCTTCTACCTCTGTCCTGACGATCTCTATCAGCCCGCCTTCCATCAAGAGGTTAAGATGGTACCCAATCGATGCTTTAGTTAAGCCAAACACCTCTGAGAGCTGGGTTTCTGTCATCGGCCACTCATCCAAGAGGCGCAAGATCTCTGAACGCTCAAAGTCAGAGACCAAGGCAATCTTCTCCGCATCCACCAAGACGTGAACGGCCGGCCTTGATCTAGAGGCTTTCGAGTTTACCACGGTCACAATTGCGTTAGAGCCCCTTATAAAAATACGGGAAGTGGGGACTTACCCCACGTTACCTGCTGATTCCAGGCGTTGAGGGATTAACTTGCTCCTCTAGGCTTCTCTGCAGGCTTCTCCTCGGTTTTCTCTTCTGCAGGCTCCTCTTCTGCAGACTCCTCTTCTGCAGGCTCCTCTTCCTCTGGCTTCTTTTCCCCTTCTGACATGATCTAGTCGCGGTCATAATAAGGGTAATGACATCGATATAAATGTTCTTACCGTTATGGCTAAACAGAGCCGGCAAAAGAATAATATTATAAGGATACCTTAGGAGAACGGTGCACGAGGTGAGAAGAATAAGATGGGAAAAATAGGAGAGATCACAATAGAACTGAATAAGGACGTGAAGAAGGACGCTAAGGAGAGCCTAGAAGGCCTATTCAATTATACAGCCCGACAAAGTGACATTGTGATACTCGAAGAGGCTAAGAAAGCTGCTAAGGTCAAAGTCACCATAGAAACGGTATAACGCTCTGGTTAAGAAGGTGATGAACATCGGCAACGTTGTCCTAAACCCAATCGCCTTTTATTACTGGGACAACGCCTATCTCGGAGGTCCGGGCTCGAAGGGATCCTTAAGTTTCAGTGGTTCTGGCGCTGCCGGCCCGGTTCAAGGTCCCCAAGATACAACGCTTACCTCGACATGGACGTTTGATTCAATCGCAATTGCCTAGTACGCCTTAGCTTTCCGTGGAGCAGGGAATCGGAAAGGAATCTATGATGAATGAATTCCTAAGAAGAAAACTTTGCAGTGAATATGCTAGGCTGAAGCTGCTAGAGCTCCTTGGTGAGAAGTGCTCCGAGTGCGGGTGTGGGGGTTGGAGGGGTCTACATATTGACCACATCCTGAGCATCGACGGAAGGAGAGATAGGAAAGAAGGAAGAGCTCATTATTCCTGCTTGAATCATCCAGATGAGGCTTTGAAGAAACTTCAGGTGCTGTGCGCAACACAACACACAATAAAACATTCAACTTGGCCAAACATCAGTCTAGAAGAGGCACTGAAAGTAGCAAGCGAGCAAGAAATTAAAATGAAGGAAAGAGAACAGAAGAAGGCCGAATTACAAACAGATAGACTGAATGGACTTAATCGTCTTGGATGGCCCGACTACAAACCACCCGAGATTGATATTACTAAGATATGGAATTTCAACTCGCAGCGCAACTCTATTTAAATAGGAGATGCCACGACAAAGAAGCTGGGAATGCCTACGAAGAATTCAAAGAGGCAGAGACAGATGGCCTATACTCGCAAGGAGTACATAGGGGGCAGCCCTTCCCTGAAGATTAGCAGATTCACTCTGGGCAAATTCTCGGAGTCATTCACCAACATCTACCTGCTTGAGGTCACAGAAGATGGCCTTCTCAGCCATGGCTCTCTGGAAGCTGCAAGGATTGCCGCAAATAAGGTCTTACAGGACGCACTCGGCGAGAACAATTACTTCCTCAGGATCATCCCATTCCCGCATCTCATTATCAGGCAACACAGATTCCTGGCTCAAGCTGGGGCTGATAGGCTGAGTCAAGGGATGAAGAGGGCGTTTGGGAAACCAACGAACCTGGCTGCAAAGGTCCGGATCGGTGACGCCGTTATGGAGGTCAGGGTGGGAGACATTGATCCGAAGATTGTGAAGGAAGCATACCGTCTCGCATCGAGCAAGATGGCGTTAAGATGCAGGATGATAGAAGTCGAAAAGCATGATCGAGGTGAAAAGAAATGAGTGAAAAAGAGAGCGAAGGAAGTCTTTCGAGAATAGCAGATGAGTTAAAGGAGTTGAATGCGAATATCAAGAGATTGGCGGATCTTCAAGAAAAGAGAGCAACATTTAGACAACGTCCAAGAGATATGAGTGGTGGAGGAGAAAGAGGAGGAAGATATGGCAGGCCATATGACAGGCCAAGAACAATGTACAAGGTAACTTGTTCAGATTGCGGCAAGGAAACGGAAGTCCCTTTCAAACCAACGGGGGATAGGCCAGTCTATTGTAGAGATTGCTTCCAACAGCATAGAGAGTAGAGAGAAATAGATTGACGCCATAGGCGCAACCATATCTCGTCCTAGGAAGTCGTCTGATGCTTCTCAATTAGTTACGCTTATAGGCCAAGGCTCACGAGTAAATAGGCAATAATCTGAAGGTAGGAAGTTGAAGTCGTCCGTCGACGTGATCTCTTCCATTATTTTCATGATGGCCTAGCTAACAAGAAAGAGTCTTTCGGAACGGTACTAGTGGCAGTAGAATGTAAGTATGTCACAGCCCCAACAGGTGTCCTGCTCTCTTCGACTGGTGGCCAGTGATAATATTCAATGCTTCATGTGAGATGGCTCTACCCAGAGGTGTCCCAAATGTTATGAAGACACCCAAGGGCTCATTTTTCTGCATCTCCATATCCTGCTAATGGAGCCCTCGTAGGACTCAATGCGATAAGTGGTAAATCGCATCCAGCAACCCGATAGAAGGAGCGTATCCCGACAGATTTGAGCTTCTGTCAGTTTTATTCTATCGAAATTTGGTGGAAATCGCCCGCTATATGGAGGCGGTCCTTTGGAGCTCAATCGCGGCCTTCTTGGCAGTAGTCGCCCAGCTGGTTTTGATAAAACTGAAGAAGGAGTTGAGGACAAAACACATTCTGATCATATTACTGCTCGCGTCCTCTCTTGTCCATTTACGAAGAACCAAGAATGTAATGGGCGAACCATGATACCAAAGCCTTGATGGCGCAAGAATATCTTGTGCAGGCCTTCAAGTTATCTGTCATCCCAATTCGTTATGCATAGTCGACATAAGTTCCTTTGACGCCCAAGACTCTGAATTTTATTCCTTATCGTAAAATAAAGAATAAATGCGTAGAGGAGAGCTATCCTTACTTTAAAAGATATTTATGGTTGAAAGATGTTAATTATAATATAGTAGTTGTCCCAAGCTACCAAGGAAAGTATAGTACAGGGAAATCATGCTTAGCTTTAAATCGAACTTCATCTTCAATGCATCTATTACAAGGTAGTCGAGGTTAAATCCATGCAGATAGACCCGTTCGAATTGACTATGGATTTAAATCAATGTGGTACATACGCCCTTAGCAGAGAACTCACAAAACGATAGAACATTCGTGGATTTCTAGTAATCAAGATCTGAACAGAAACGATGTACTCAGAACCTTACTTACAGAGAACGTAGCAACCATTTTCAACATGAGTGAAACCCCATTGCTTAGGGGAGTAACCGAAAGACCCGTTATCGTCCTACCTTTTCGAGCAGCTAGCACTGTTGTCGCACAATGGTTCAAAGAAAGACCATTCTGGCCCAAGCAATATTTGTTCGTGACGCAATATGAGTTAAAAGCACCGCGCACAGGATCTTTCAATTGTCTCGGGATTCTTACAACGAAGCTTGAAAAAGGACGACTGGCTGAGGACATGAAGCAAATCGTTGTACAGCTTGACCAAGGGGTCATGGGTGATACCGTAAAGAAGGCAATACTCTACCCACACATGACTAAACGGAATGCTAATATTATCGTGGAAACCAAAGCTAAGGTCTTCGAAGGCACACCAAAGCCCGCAGAATACTTCTACGACTTTCTGAACCTTGAACAGCCCATAAGCCCGCTGGATATTTTGGTCAAGACTTATAAGATGTTTCACGGGAGCGGTAAAACATCAATGCAAGCATTAGAGAATAGATTGAGTTCTAAAATAGCGAGTTCCAAACTTCACCAATTGTCTATGTATACTTTCTGTGATATCGCTGCAAAAGATTTCTTCGATGAAGACCATGCAAACTACCTAAAGAAGATAGCAGACGAGGTTCGTTCAACAGCCGACTTCTTTATTGCTCAACTCCTTGCTAAAGTAAGGGAGAAAGTAGATGAGAGAAAGGTGTAATGATAAAAGGAAGAATGGACAATTACAGGGGTAGAATGAAGCGCATTAAATAAGGTGAGGAAGATGTGCGAGGTCTGGGACGAACGTAACAGATTCGAAGCAACATGCGAGATCCACAATCCTAGAACTGACTAGAGCTACCTCACAAGTATCCTTCCGCTTTCCTTATATGAGCGTTAAACATCAACGACATCAGTAAGATTACGGATATGAGTCGCGACGAACAAAATATCATTTTTGTGCAGTCTCAACGGGGTACGGAAGAAAATGCAACGCTAATTGCTAACAGTCTTCCCAACACTAATGACACAAAGGAATCGAGGAACTCGACCTTAGAGTTGAGTCGACACCGTCCACTAGAACCTTAAGGAAAGTGCTACTGAATGGTACTGCATTTCATCATGCTGGGTTGTTTCCTGAGGAACGTGGTATAGTCGAAGATGGTTTTAGAAGAGGTTATATACGTGTGGTGTGCGCTACGACAACACTGGCAGCTAGTGTAAACACGCCAGCTAAGAATGTGATTATACTTTCACATAAAACTTGGAAGAATTAACAAGCGAAGACACGACTACAATGCAAAAGGACGACATAAACGCGTCACAAGCACAAAAGGACGGCACAAACATATCACAAGTAGAGATGACGATGAGGGGAATCGGCAGCAGGGAATCATTCTCGCCTGAAACGCTGCTATTGTACAGTTATATGACGAATAGTGAAGCGGGGATTGGGGTTCCTGCGATAAAGGAGAAGATATCAAACACCAACTCCTTCCAAGACTCAATATGAGGGATCTAAGCGAAGGGGAACAAAGGGAGTTATTGACGAACTTTGTGCAGCTTCTGGAGTTGGCGTCACTATGTATCAGATCGTTCTCCAACCAGGGGCATGTGAGTCGTTTTCCAGCATTATTCGATAAGTTACATTTACAGTAAGTCACTCACTCGTGCGTTGTTGGCAAAAAGGCGCAAAATAAGGCTTTTGAAATTGGTTCCAAACCCTTTTTTGGTTCAAGTCCTGCCCGACCCACCACCCACTGTGTGAATTTGTACTCTTTTTAGGCCCTAGAGGACAAATGGATTCAGGTCCATTTTATCGAGATTTATAAAGCCAGGACGATGATGCTTGGTAAAGGCAATATGAGTAAACTCACCGATCAGAAGGAATTGATAAGGTTGGCAAATAAGATCGTGAAAGGTAGAGTTGACTCCTTGGACGAATGCGTCGCGCGTTGTCTTGAACGACCGCCATTTACGAAATACCCAGCTTTGCTCTATTCCTTTGCTACGATCGATCGTCTAATAGGCGACCCAAAATCTTAAGAATTCATACTTTCTAACTATTATTTACACTGATGTGTTTGAAGATGCGTAAAGATATCACCTTTATGAGTGAAGGATTGCGTTGTAAGGGCTGGCTTTATGTTCCAGATGACCTAAAGACGGGTGTGAAGGCGCCGACGATCGTCATGGCTAACGGGTTTACAGGTGTGAAGGAGCAGTTTTTGCCTGATTTCGCAGTTAAATTTGTTGATGCTGGCTTTGTGACAATGGTTTTCGATTACCGGTACTTCGGAGACAGCGAGGGTGAACCGCGCAGTCAGAATTTCCCGCTTGAGATGGCGGAGGATTATCGTAACGCTATTACATGGGTTTCCGACCAGCCAGAAGTGGACTCCCAACGAATCGGCATCTGGGGGGCCTCCTTCAGCGGAGGCTTGGTACTTTATGTCGGCACCTACGACAGACGCGTCAAAGCGGTGGTCTCCCAAGTTCCAGTGGCCCTTAGCCCAGAACAGCGACGCACTAGGAACCCTGAGAACTATGATAATATGGGTAAACTTCTGCTACGAGATCGTATTGCCCGCTATAAGACGGGTGTAGTCAATTATATGAAAGTCGTATCTTCGGAAGGAGAGCCATGTGTCTTGCCTGGTAAAGAAGCATATGACGAGTATATGGCTGGCAAGCATCCAAACTGGCGCAACCAAGTTACCCTGAAGTCATTGGAGAAGATGCGGGAGTTCGACCCAGTCAGCATGGTTCACAGGATATCACCGACGCCACTACTGTTCATCGTCGCTGAAAAGGACAGCTTGGCTCCTCTCGTAGAAGCCAAAGCGATATACGAAAAGGCCAAGGATCCCAAAGCCATGAAAACGTTTCCCATTCTCCATTTTGAGATGTACAGAGAGCCATGGACATCGAAGGCAGCCGGCGAAGCAATCAGCTGGTATAAACAGTATCTTTAAAAAACACATACGTTGAGTGAAGACGGAAGATCTGTTTGGGTTTGGGTTAGTGCACGCGAAGGGAGTATTAATTAAAATCAGACTCAAAGGAGCAATTTTTGTGGATTGTCATCCGAAGAGCTAAGAGAAGGGCCTCTATTTTTTAATAAGTATCTTCTGCGATGGAAGGACACTCACGAACTCCCAACTATTTTTGAGATAAGACTCAAGTTCCCCTTCCTTAACTATCATCTGCGGGTCTTCTCTCCCTCCCTCATCTTCTTGATCTCGTTCTCGAAGATCTCGATCTGCTCGTCGGGCGTAAGTTCTCTTCTAGCCTCTTTCTCCTTTGCTACCTTGACGTCCCTCAGGTTCGCATCCTTCCAAAGGGTATGAGTGAAGTTCACTTTTACTGACCTAGAGCTACCATTCAGACTAAAAGTTCCCATATAACCTTCCTCATCTCTAGTATAAAACAAATCATCTCTAGCATAAATCACCCCATCGACACCTTGCTTATATGGCCCGACCCTGTCGCTCGCAATTATCCTATCGTCTGCGATTACGAAGGAAATCAGGATGGTGTTGTGCATTATGTAATAGTAGAGGCCACCAATAGAAGCTAAGACAGTAGCTAGAATTGTGGCGACCATCAATGTGGCCTTCCTTTTTCCCCACAGTTTCTCGCTCATCTTCTATCTCCTTCTATACTAGGTTCTTGTATTTTCATCTATATTCCCTCTCTTTAGCCTCACTCTTTCTCTCTTATTCTCTTCTTCTGTAAGAAGTAGAGAACGAAAACGACGATTGTTCCAATTATCGCTAGAGCGATAATTAGCGTAATGTAGTTGTCTTTCACGGTCACAGATGTCTCTGCTGAAGAGGCTCCATATCGGTCATCGCCAAGAAATGATGCCTCTATCGTATAGTCTCCCGAAGATGGCGGCACAAAAGATGTTGAAAACTCACCAGCGTTTGAAGTCAAAACCATACTTGAGTCAAAAACGACAGTTTGTCCATACGAGTCTCTTCTTCCGAATTGAAGCTGTATCGTTGTTGAAATGCCTAAATCGATACTGCCGCTGATCATTATCGTGGTTGCAGCCCTGGTCAGCACGTCTATCGAACCTTCCGATGGAGAGGCGCTAACAGTTAAAGTCGTTGGCA
>Ga0315280_10012447_pt1 | contig 10288 bp, 6 predicted proteins | sample YL17G06_40_MG_FD_203697 | JGI IMG/M metagenome (GOLD analysis project Ga0315280, IMG submission 203697) | Sediment microbial communities from Yellowstone Lake, YNP, Wyoming, USA - YL17G06_40 | ecosystem: Environmental > Aquatic > Freshwater > Lake > Sediment | place: USA: Wyoming | collected... | reverse complement strand
GTGTTTTGCACGTTCCAATGTTTATAATTTCGCCTTCAATATTCTTGGTTTCCAATGCAGCTATCATGGCTCTAACGGTGTCTTCCACATATGTGTAGTCTCGGCTGGTTTCGAGGTTTCCGACGTGTATCACAGGCTCTTTTAAGCAATGCTTAATCATCTCTGGTATGAAATAAGGCAGACTTTCTCGTGGACCAAAGGTGTTAAAGGGTCTCAATATAACAACTGGAAGCTTGTGCTCCCAGTGGAAGGTTTGAGCCCACATGTCGGCAGATGCTTTGGCTACCGCATAGGTGCTTTGAGGAATTATGGGATGTTTCTCATCCATAGGTGTATACTTTGCAGAGCCATAAACCTCACTACTGCTTATGTGAACAAGACGCTTGACGCCGTGGTTTAAGCATGCTTTAAAAACGTTAACACTTCCAACAGCGTTCACTTCGGCAACTTGTAGAGGCAATTCATAGGATAAGGGTATGAAAGCTTGAGCTGCAAGATGCATTACGTAGGGGTGTCCTCGAACCACTGTGGAAACAAGCTCAAGGTCCCTGACATCACCGGTGATTAGTCTTAATTTGTTGCTTTTTGGCAGATTTGAACGAAGGCCGATACTTAGATTGTCTAACACTGTGACCTCGTAGTCTTTCTCGAGAAGTTGCCGTAAAAGTGTACTGCCGATAAAACCCGCTCCGCCAGTGACTAAGACTTTTTTAGACATTCAAGCACCTTCTGGAAGAGCTTAAGAAGAGGCACATAAAACACTCACACAAATATATATCTATCCTTACAGACAAACCCTACACCAAAATATGTAAAGCCTTGCTTTCTCGCTTCTTCTGGGTTTATCACTCGTCTTCCGTCAACAATTGCGGGTTTCTCGTTCATTAACTCTTTCACCCTTGGGATATTGAGTTTTTTGAACACATTGTGGTCGGTTACGATAACCAAACAATCAGCATTTTTAACTGCTTCAAAAACGTCTGCAGTTTTTTTGGCTCCAAAATCTTCGTTAGAATACGGATCGTAGACTTTAACGCTTGCACCTAGATTGATCAATTCGTGGATTATTTCTTCAGCTGGACTGTTTCGTGTATCTTCTACTTCTCCCTTATATGCAATGCCCAAAACAGTTATTTTGGCATTCTTAATATTTTTGTTAGATTTTTTTAACGCCTCAAGAACGAGATTCACAGTATGTTTCGGCATGCTCTCGTTGAGTTTCCGAGAGGGACTTATGAGCCTTGACTTAAATCCCCTTTGTCTAACTGGGTGCAAGAGTAATAGTGGATCTTTCGGTATGCAGGGTCCACCGACTCCGCAGCTTGGATTGTGAATCGTCACTCTTGGATGCGTGTTTGCCAGCCTTATTACTTCCATCACATCTACACCTAACTCTTCACAAATCAAAGCGAGTTCATTGGCAAAACCAATGTTTATGTCTCTGAAAGTGTTTTCAGCTAGTTTGGCAACTTCCACTGTTGCACAATCAGCCACTATGATTTCTCCTTTAGTTATTGCCTTAAATAACTCAGTGGCAATTTCAGCGCTTTCTTTGTTAAAACCTCCAATTATCCTCGAATTTTCCATAAATTCTTGTATGGCTTTTCCAGGCGCTATTCTTTCTGGGCAGTAAGCCAGCCAAAAATCGTGTCCGCACTTGAGTGCGCTTCCTTTTTCTAGTCTTTGAGTCACTAATTTTCTCATTGCTCCAGGCGGTAGAGTGCTTACAACCACCACAAGTTTTCCTTTCAAAAGCCCAGTTGCTACTGTTTTGCATGTGTTTTCTAGTGGCGTCATATCCGGTTCTTTTGTTTTGGTTACAGGGGTCTGAACCGAAATTATTACTATGTCAGCTTCCTTCACCACTGGAAGCATCTCAGTTGACACCTTTAGCTTTCCATTTTTCACCTGTCTTTCGATAAGTTCGCTAAGCCCATGTTCTTTGACATGACTCTTCCCAGTTAAAACCGACTCGACGATTTCTTTTTTGATGTCAATTCCTGTTACATAGAAGCCCGCGTTAGCAAACATTGCTGCCATGGGCAAACCTACGTGCCCAAGACCCACCAAGACTATGCGAGCATTTTTACTTTTGATTTTCTCGAGGATTTGCCTCACTTTAATCCCTTATCATGGCGATTTTGATGGAAGCCTATTCATTAGGTTTCCGAAGCTTATAAGTTCCCGCATAAAACACAACAGCATAAAAGCAGTACATGTGAGTTGCTATGGAACTTTTCATTTTCCCACCAAACGTGCGCTCAATCACAAAAATTTCTATAATGCTTATTTGTCTGAATCGCCTTATTCCAGATGCTGCATGATTTTCTCGTGCCTTCAACAACAGACATGGTAAAGCTGTAAAGCTTCAATAACGGCTGTGGCATATTCACCAAGAGATTATAAGTAATTGGATTGTACGGTAACTGCGTGCTCATGTATTCAAAAAGAGATACAAAGCACTTGGTTTTACTCGGTTTAGGAAGCTTCACATGATATTCAGGGATACTTTTACCTAAAGAATTGGTAGTCGCTAGATGTGCTCCTATAAATTTCTTCTTTCTGAATAGCGCTCCACATTGGGATTGAATCACCTTGCTCCTGGGTGTTTTTTGAATTTTAATTGCCCCAGCCGAGCATGCTTCTTGAAGAATTTTCTCTCCCATTTCAGTTCTAGTTATCAGAATGGACATACCGCTCCTGCAATTACTCAGCACCTCTGGAAGCAAGGCGTCACCACAGGAGATATCTGCAAACTCATTAAGTTGATCATAACACATTTTGCATCGCCAAGGATTGAAGAAAGGCGTAATTGATGTTCTGTATTTTCTACTGAGGAATTTCTCCTTTCCATTCTTTAACCTAAAGAACACGTCTCCTGGCCATCCTTGCCACTTCTTGCTTCGGTACTCAAAATTAGCCAAATCAGTTTTTTGAACCCCAGCTTTGTAGAGCAGAAGTTCGGTCGCCAAAAAGCTTAGAGTGTGAGAGCAGAAGAGTCCTATGTGTAACACAATCTTCTTGCTTAACTCACTTTTCACCTTCTCTAACTTTCTAACTCCGTGCATTTGACAAGGAATCCCGACGAATGCGTATTTGCCCCTCTTCTTCAGTACTTCTTTGAGAGCAACATTCGTTGGAACTTGGCAATACTTTGAACCAAACGCGCTTAAGATTTCCTCTTTGCTTTCTGCCACTAACGTTTCGGGGCTTAAGGGGTCAGATGGGCTCATCCTTGTAACAACTGCGCCATCAATTAACCCTCTTTCCAAGGCGACAACTAGTAAGGCTGTCACAATTCCGCCGCTCTGTCCTGCCAAACGTATCGAGTCCTCGGTTGCATATCCCATGTAACAGTTTAGATGGTTTCCGACCAGTTTGTCCTTGGATTGTGCGCCAAAAACAAAGCTGTTTATTTCATGAAAGTTTACACAGTGTCCGGGACAAACTTTTACACACAATCCGCAATTGTTACACGTTTCTGCATTCACAAGGGGCACGGAAAGCCCTCGAGAGTTCCTAGAAATCACTATAGCGTCGTTTGGACAGATAACAACACAAGTGCCGCAGCCTAAGCACAGTCCTTGATCTCGTATCTCTTGCACATTGACGTAACGACTTGGGATACTGAATTTTCCAATCAATTTCTTGCTACCTTGATGGTAGGCTTTGGATAAAATATGTCGCTAAGAGTTTGATGCCTTCAAGAGCGGACTGCTTTGCTTTTCTCACTTGAGTTTTTAACTCCTCTCTGACTTCTTCTTTTCTACTTAGCACATCTTCTACAAGATGCGCGAGCTGAGGAAAGGATACCGCCTTAGGGTTACACACGTATTTCTCTTGTCCTAACGTTTTCATAATTTCATAATATTTGTGACTCCAAGCTATAGCTATAGTTGGAACAAGCATTGATGTTGAAGCAACAACGCTGTGAAACCTCGATCCGATAAATAAATCGAAGATTCCGACCACTCCTTTCATTTCCTGCGGAGTGTATTCGTTTTCAATCAACTTTACTCCATGCTTGTTCCTTACTGTTTTGTATATCTCCCTCGCAACAAACCTATCATCATAACCGCTCAAGCTTGTTTCATATGGCACAAATACGACTTCAGCATTCAACCTTTCAATTAGATAATCTATGAGTTGTACTATCAACCTCACGTAGTAGTTTCCCGTTTTTTTTGTGTGGCTACGTTCGTAAATTCTAGCGTTCACAGTCACTCCTATCAGTAACTTTCCACCATCTCTACCTTTGATTCCCTCTTTCCGCAATATGCCCTGAACTCTTTCTAAGGGTGCAGGTTCAAGAAGAAAGGCTGAATCCGCATAAACGTGCACTTGATTTCTAATGCCTATTCCATACAAGTATTCTCGGGTTATTTCTCCTCTTACAATAATCAGGTCTGCTCTTCGTAGGAAGAGCCTCGCCAAGAGCCTGTTCATTCTGGAGTTAAAAGGTCCCATTGCCTGAGAGAACATTACAATGCGTTTTCCCATGAACCTGCAAAGAAGAATATTTATGCTAGCTCCCATGGAATGGAATATTCCAAAATGATCTGTGAATGAAAAACCGCTTAAGTCCACAACAAAGTCTGCATTTACAAGTTCTTTTATCATACGAAGAAGTGACAGTAACAAATTAACATCGTAACGGCTATAATAACAATTGAAAAATCTCAATCCATATTGACTGCCGCGTTGAGAATCAAACTTCGGATGCTTAGATGCGACGGCAAATTCAACATTGGGAATAAAACGCTTCAATGCCTTAGTCGAACAGATCAACATGGTTGCGCTGCCTTGGCCCATCAAATTAGTTCCAGTAAAAATTATCTTGCTCATTTCATCACTATTGCGAATTTACTTTGCGTAACAATGCCGCAGAGCTCGAAATCCTAGATTCCTAAAATTATAATCCATCAAGTAGTGGCTCTGAGCATTTCCTGAATCATCAAGTGCAGCTTTTGAGATGCATTTTCCATATTGAAGATGCGCTCGACAGCTTTCCGTCCATTTTCTCCCAGTGTTCTCGCGAATTCTCTATCATAGTAGAGTCGGGTTATGTGATCCTTAAACTCCTCCCAACCGTTGGCGCTTAATCCACACTTACATTTTCTAAGAAAAGAGGCAGTTTCATAATAATACATTGAAACTATGGGCTTTCCAGCCGCCATGTAATCAACTATCTTTATGTGCTGAGCCAAGTCCCAATGGATTTTTCTCGGATAAGGCACCACACAGATATCCGCTTGCTCTGACAGCATGTCTTTCCATATAAACCAGTTTTTTTCTTTTCCAGATTTGACCCATTGTTTGTCTGTCGTGAGGTTTCCGCCGGTTAGTAGCAGGTTTACTTCGATGCCATTTTTCCTCAACTCCTCAGATGCTTTGATCAACTCTGCGATGCCCTTAACTTTCACTAAAGAACCCGAATAAAAAAGTGTTAAAGGTCCTTCTTTTCTTGGAGGTCTTGGCTTTATTAAGTTGGGAAAACTCCCATCATAGATAACCCACGTTTTATGCATTGGAATCTTATACTTTCTAGTCAAGTATTTTTGGTAGGCATCAGAACAAAACCACAAGGCTGTTCCGACTTTGAATGTGAGAATGTCCAAAATCAGCCCAAAGAGAGTTCTTCTCCAAGAAGGCGAATCACTATACGTAAGATGTACTTCGACTGGAGGGTCAATAACATCAATAATTGTGTTAGCAAGTTCAGCGAGCTTTAGAAGTTGAAGCAGAAAGAGCGAAGCGAGAAAACCTATTGGTCTCAGTGTTGCAACATAATGATAGGCGATAATCACCGTAAGCAAAGGACGGCTCTCACTTTCTTTTCTCGCCTCGTTCATCGCCTTAAAAATCGCTGTTGGAAGAGACTTTGTTGTTGAATCAACCACTTTACCATGGGAATCGAATGTACGTAAAGTTCTGTCACGTATTGAATACCAAAAGATTTTATAAGTTGAGGAATATTTTCTCAAAAAGTTTCCATATAATCCAGCATAATGCTCGCCAATACCGCCTCCTATTCGTTCAGGAACGACAAAGTAGCTCGATATGAAGAGTGCAGATGACTTTACCAAATGTGAGTTGTTTAGAGCTTCAGTCTTCAATCTTTACGCTCCGTAAAATGAACCCCACAGCGTTGCGTGCTTGGCTTTCTTAACACTAGGCAGCACACGGAGTTTGTTATTTTGCTTGGCTCTAATTCTGCACTCTTTCTCGATACTCTACGCCATAAGAACCTATGTCGTATGTAGTATTCCTCTTTCAACAGCATGAAGCTTCTTAGAAGCTTATCTAAGTACGCTTTATTGTAAAATCTTTGCCATGACATTTGATACCACTTGCTGAAAGGCGCGGTTAAGATGAATATTCCTTCAGGCTTAAGGGTTCTGAAAATTTCCTCGATAGCAACGCTATCACCATTCTCGTCTAGTCCCACATGCTCCATAACTGATACGGCGATCACCGCATCAAAGAATTCATTTTGAAATGGCATTTTGCGAACATCAACCCGAATGAACTGTAACCCATCAAATTTAGGTCTGTAAGTATTCACGTCAATTCCATAAGCATCGTGTCCCATTGAAACGAGTTCCGCAATTAATAGACTTTTACAACAACCAACGTCTAAGACCCTTAATTTCTTCTCGCCCAAATTCTTAAGCACAAACGGGTATTCAACAACTCTTTCTTCAACAATAAGAGGAAGAAACTGTGCTAGCCTCCAACCGAGCAACTTAAAGTTGAAGAGAAATTCTAGCCAAAGAATCCTAGACCTAATCGGCCCCACTTCAAGGAGATTCACTAACTGATTAATAAAAATGGAAACAACGTTAGCCGTGAGTTCTAGCCCCGCTTTAAACAGTTTACGCACCTGCAGAGATAACGTCGGTGTTTATGTCTCCCATTGGTTTTCTTACCTACTCCCACATCAACAGTAACCACTTTTCAACAACCCGCAAATACACCCTATTGTCTGGTACAAGTACCAGACCCGCGCACCAAGAGGCATGAACCCGACGAGAAAAGGTAACCCAAAAAGGGGAAATCGATAAACCCTAGTTCTAATAGGTAAGCTGAGGAAGAGCCAATCAAATAGTAGGCGAAACGCATCCAAAATATGCAAAATTGTCACTTTTAACCAAAGTTTCTTAGCGTGAATTTTCTTATAGCTCTTCATGCTCCAAATGGCGTTATTCCAACGTTTCTTCCATGACCAAATATGATAAGCATCCACGGGAACCGCCAACCATCTGTATCCTTTCTTAAGTATGTGTTGCGTTATTTCGTAGTCTTCCCATGCTGACAAATCGGTACGAGAGGGTTTCCAGTCTTTAACTGCTGCTGCTTTGAGAAGCGTGTTGTGTGTCCAGCCTCTTTCGCCTAGACCTAATTCTCGAATAGTGCGCCTTGATGAAAACAGAAAAGCGTTAATATCTCTATCCCAATTCTCGCCAGGACCTTTCACAAATGTTATCCCTTGTATAGCGCCGATGTCTTCCTTGATGAAACTGGCAATAGTTTTAAACCACGATTGAGTTAAAAACACGTCATCATCGATAAATGCAAACCATTCCGTCTTCACTTTTTGAATCGCTCTCATCCTTGCCAACCCAAGGGGAGCGCTTCTTTCAATTATGATGTCATTTACAGGAACATTCTTTACTATGTTCGAGTAATTGCCTGGTGATTCTTGTTTAGTTACAATACACACATCAATCTTCAATTTTCTGACCTAACCACAAGTTTGCGAGTAAAATGATAATGGATCTAACAGAGGGGAAGCGCCTTTGAAAATAACGAATTTTTTCATCCATTATAACCTGAATAGACTAGTGGCTGATTAAGATTTCCTAGCTAGGAATATGTAATCAAATTGGACGCTTTGTTCACCCGATACTGTTCCCTGCTTGGCTAGATTATTAAGGCCTATCAACAATTCCTTAACTGCCGTTCCAGCTTTTAGCTTCACGACCTTCAAGTCCCAGTTCGGACTGTACGATGACCAGTAAAGAATCGTGCTGCTTGAACCATCGGTGTATCGCACTTCTCCATAGGCTACCCCGTCCGAGGACTTCCATTTCATAACCAAGTAGTCATACTTATCCGTAGAAACATTTTCTACTTTTGCAGTGAGGTAGTAGTAACTATTCACTTTCAGTCTGAAAACCCCCTTAAGCGTCAATATATCGCCATCCGTGGACACTTCTGGAGGACTATCCGATAACCAGCCTCCTTGGATCCACTTAGTCCACCCAGTTTTGAAACTGTCATCACGCCAACCCACCGAACGATAAATCTCGTTAGCAGACCACATCACCCGATAAGTCTGACTTGGTGTACCTGTAAAGTTTATCCATGAGTTAGCGTCGACCAGCCGCTCGGTTGAAGTGGGCGAAATTTCCTCGAAGGACCAGTATAAAGGCCACTGTGTAATACTATAATTGGTTGAACCTGAGAGAACTAATGTGTAGTTGCTGGTGGCAGTCGTGATATCGTACGTGTAGGTCGTATTCATATATTTCTCAAGATTATACACATACACCGCTGGGCCTTCTCCACCTGCAATTGGCATAAATGGAGGCTTCACGGAATAAACATATGTGTCGTTGCCAAAAACCCCTTCCAACTTTGTATAAGGGAGATCCTCCATTGATGCAAGTATTCGGTCTGAATCTAGTCCACGCTTTATTATCTTACTTTCCGTAAGAATGACGTAAATAACCGATGCATTGTTTATCTGTTTTGCTTGGTATATGTAGATCAATGAGGGGTCTTCAAGCATTTTATCATACAATGACAATAAGGATCCCGGTCCTTTCGTAGGAGGGCGAGGGGCGTAGCCTGGAGCGGGATTATAAGCAGGAGAGTAGAAGGCCCGAGGATTTGACAGACCAACGGTAGCTGAACCAGCCCATGTGACATACTCCTCCGCGATGACAATGTATGTCTCGTTTGCTATGGACTCAATAAATCGCACCGCCTCAAGTTCAGAACCAGTTACAAGGACTACACCCGTATTTGGATAGGAGTTGAAGAGCACCGCCGTGACTAAAGCTACCACCGCCAGAACCGAGACGACTTTAGGAATAAAATCTTTGATTGCCGATACGGTTATCTTAGTCCCAGCCATTTCATGCGCAATCTTACTTTTCGAAAAGAAGTTAACCACACTTTGAATGGCAACTGGGAAAAACAAAATGGCTAAAAAGTCTCTCAAAACCAGTATTCTCTTTGGTGAAAATGGAACACTAATCATAAAACATCTCGTAATTCTATATTCAACAATGACTAAAACGAAGATCAAAAGCAAGAAACGAGTCAAGTTTCTATTATAGCCAACTTCAGTCCTGCTCAGAGCAACGTAGATCAGCCCTATCAATCCAATTAACGGGACTACTCCCTGCATCAGAACATCAGCAAATGGCATATTTGCATAGTCTCCAAAAATGAGCAACAGAATTGCAGAGTAACCATCCACACTCAGAAGAGGTTGCAAACTAGGCGTGCCGCCAATTTGGGGGGAGGTAGTCCATCGTCTAGCATACAGCGCTGATGGATATATAAGAATGGATAGCAGCAGTACCAATAAGAAAACTAGTTTCTTTGAGCGCGTATTCTCTCCCATCTGACGGCGTTTATAAAAGAAGGCAATGATGACAATAGAAAGCGAAACCATGCCTACCATAGCATGTTCCAATGACGCAAGAAAAGCAACGAAAACAAGTAACATGATGTTCCCTTTACCAGAAAGATATCGCAACAAAAGAAATAATAAGAAAAAGTAGAGAAGGAAGGCAAAGCTGTTAGAGACCGTTACAGCTCCCCAGCTAACAAGCGAAGGTATCGACAGGGTAAGTAACGCAACTGTCAAATGAATTCTTTCATCATCGCACAACATTTTAGAAATAGCATAAGCTATAATTGGAACAAATATGCCCCACAGTAATGGCACAAACACCAAGTGCGTCCAGTAGACATCAACGTAAGACATTCGAGCTAACAGCGCTGACAGATAAGGGGACAGGACCATCTGAGCGAAGTGAAATACCTTGACGGGCAAAACCGTTAAAATATCCCCCGAAACCGGAGTGAAAATGTTCCACTGAGGCACCTCACCACTGTAGGCGCCTTTGGAAACCCACGCACCTATCCACATGTCAAATCCCATACGAGTCTCATAAAGCGCAACCCAAAAGATGTGAGAAACAATACAATGCAAGATTAAAAGCCCCAGTCTTAGATTCGAATTTCCTTTCTTCGCTATTAGAGCTAACAG
>Ga0315280_10012445_pt1 | contig 10288 bp, 7 predicted proteins | sample YL17G06_40_MG_FD_203697 | JGI IMG/M metagenome (GOLD analysis project Ga0315280, IMG submission 203697) | Sediment microbial communities from Yellowstone Lake, YNP, Wyoming, USA - YL17G06_40 | ecosystem: Environmental > Aquatic > Freshwater > Lake > Sediment | place: USA: Wyoming | collected... | reverse complement strand
GTCCCGCCAATGGCCCTCCTTTCTCGTCGATCAGAACTCCGCTCAGCGGGATACGATCACCATATGATCCTGTGAGGTGGGTCGCAGAGGGTTCGAGAATCGTCTTCAATGGCGTCGCGTTCAAAGCGCCTTCTTGTCTTGAGTATAGCAAGAGAATTGAGCTATGCCCCGCCAAGAATGTGATGTAGACATGATTGGTCGGGTCGCGAAATACGTTCCCAACCGCAAAGGCAAATTCATCAAGAACCTCAGCATTCACTGGGCCAACCAAAACGGTAGAGTTGCTCGGATTCACCAACTTGATTATTCCATGACCGGATTCGACGTTCTCGTCAACGTAGTAGATCAGGATGCCGGAGCTTGGTAGCTGTGAGTCCAAGCCGGTCCGGGTCCTATACTCAATGAAATAGTACGTGCTCGATGAGAGAGGGATCATGACTGACGACGCCTGTGGAGATTCCAAGGGGTACAAAGTGAAGGAGGAAAGGAGCGTGTTCTCTTCCGGAATCGAAGGGGAGAGCCAGCCGAGCTTCCAGTCTCCCCATGCACCAATGTAGGATAGTTCGGCCGAATCCATGAGTGACCAATGACCCACGTAGCTGCCGCCGTCGTAACTGTAGAAATCAGGTAGACCGAAGAGGTGGCCCCACTCGTGAGCAAAAGTACCCACAGAGTCGAACTCTGAAAGGAACGCACAACTCTTCTGGAAGTATCTTGAGCCCAGATTCAGCCGTATCTCCGATAGCTCGCTACTCCATATCTCATCGGAGAGTGCTCTGCTCTGATCGGCAGCTTGGTCTTTGCCTGCGTGAACAATCACTAGGAAATCGAAGGAATCGACACTCACTGATGGTGGCAGCATGGCGAGCGCGTCATTGGCTAGGGAGCCCAAATTGTCGTCGTCGCCTGGTTTCCTAGAATCATGCCCGTAGTAGCCCATAATGTGACCCGTCGTGTACCAACCGTATGTCTGCCCGGAAATAGAGACCATACCATACGAGATCTCATGATAGTAAGAGTCCAACTGGTCAAGAGCCACCTTCTTGACTTCATCGGGACTCTTCGAGTGATGGACGTCTTGGAAATCCACGAGTATGACGAGGGCTCGCTGCTCGCCAATGATCTTGTGCTCTCCTGCGAGAACATTGTACTCGTAACTTATTTCGAGCGGTCTCGACGATGGAAAAGCCGAGCCAGTGGTCGCTAATGTGGTCGATATCACAAGGCATAGAAGCAGAAGCGTGAGGCAAGTTGGCAGCTTCATTCAACACCCTCCGGATTGGAGAAACGCCAATCCTTGGCGGAAGTGGGGCTTGCTCAGTATATCAGCTTTTGAGCCGAGTGATGTGCTAGTTCCTCGGATCTACTAGAGATCATGACATACGGGACTTCATGGTGTTCCAGTTGAATATCTCAAAGACAGCGTTCCTGAGTTCCGTAACACTCGAGTGACATATGGCTCACAAATCCAAATACGGGATACCAAGGAGATCGCAGATGTGGCTTTCATCTCAGCAGGTACCAACTGCGTTCTCTCGATGTCAACTGTCTCTATGCACCAACGATGACAGTTGCTAGACTAGTATCTGTTTCCTTCCACACTTCCTGCAGAACATAGCGTCTGATGGCATAGTCTGACCACAATAGTGACAGAAGACTCTTTCCCCCACATCAGACTCGTACACTTTGGTCTCATCTCGTTGTTCCCCAATCCTCGATTCGTGGATCCTCTTCTGCTTATCTCGCAACAAATACAAATCATAGGAATAGAGCGGTAGTCCCACCACGAAAAGCACCAAGACAAGGAAAGAGCGGTTCGCAATCTGAAACCTCTTAGAGTCGTAGCGTACATAGACCGTCACGCTGATGAGTACAGAAACAAACGCTAGAAACCCCACGTATGGTAGGAGGGCAATGAATAATGCAAAGAAGACTAGACTCGCATAGCACAAGATTGGTATACATATCTCGAAGATATGCACCGTCGGCGCACTGTTCAATGCCTGCTGGCTCATGGAGCTTCTCCATAGAATGTGTGGATATTCCTTTCCATAGGGCGGATGGTTGGTTGCAAAGCAAGCTGCAAAACACTTGTTTTGTAGTTCAGAAAATGGAGACATATAGGACCATTTCGACGCAGGCCCAAACAAGACGACGCACAGTAGGGTTTGGTTTCCTTGTATAGTATCAGTGGTGCGCACACACGCACGATGATACGCACACAGCAAGACAAGGAATACCCACCACAGAGAGGAACACAATCCTTGGAATGGACGGCTAGCCTTCTCGTGAGAGGAATGTGTGCGGAGGCTAGGAGCCTCCTAATAGATCTTGGTCCCTTCTTCAAGTGAGACTCCGCAACGACCGCAGAACCTAAATTCCTTCAGATTTGACTGATATCCACAACTTGGACACACGACACCTGCAGGGCTTTTGGGCTTTGGAGAGGAACCGGTCGAGCATCGCATGGTACGCCGCCACGCTACTAATGCTAATGCTAAGGAGAGTCCTACGAAGAGTACCATGGCTGCGGTACCCCAATCCGGGCCGCTTGAAGGAACTAGTTGGAAGGATATTGTTGCAGACGAGACCCACTCCATTCGAAGCCCCAGTCCATTACCCACCATCATGAGAAACACAAACTCCCCTCTCTGGGATCGCCTAAGCTCACTCAACATTCACAATCCTTCATGGTCATGGCCTTCATTAGGATCGAACTAAGGGAAGTCGAAAACTCCTCGATATCATAGTCAAGCATGTTGTGTCCACTACATAGCTTCATCCATAGAGAATCAATCTAGGACTTGAGAAACGAGCGGTACGAGCGGACGCGCTGGATCCAGAAGAAACGTGGTTCGTCCAACCCCTTTTCAGACAGCTTCGCCATCAGACGCAATGAAGCCATGTCCCAAGTGTGGCTACGTCAATCCACCGGAGTCAAGGTTCTGTAATCGTTGTGCATTCGATCTGGTCATGGAGGACCACCAAACGAGAGTATACTAAGATGCATCCAAGGTTGGGAAGATATACCTCGGTCAGTTAAAACGACTTGTCACACAGAGGCAATCTCACGATCAATCGTAAGGGATGAGATTGGTGTAATTAGCCCGCAAACTGTTTCGTGGGCCACTCGGACAGCATCCCCTCATGTAAGTGGGCTTTCGGATTCTTGTGTTACATGATGTGACTTTAAGCGTGGAATAGCCATTACATTTTGCCCGTAGAGCCATCTTGGCCGAAAGCTAATTGAGACCCTCAATATTCCAAGTATTGAACTGACTTTCTTGCTTTGTCGATCGTGAAGCGATATATCTTCACAATGAGACGTATAGTCTAGGTTTTGCCAATGGCTCGTCGCCGAAATCGATCTATTCTCCTGATTCTGTGCTTGGCGCTCCTTGTAATCACACTGGAGGCACCTCTAGGAGACTATCTCGGCGTCTTCAACTGGACAGAGTACGTGCGAAAAGAGTTCGTGATTGGAGGTGGCAAAACAGAATATATACGCACAGTCACACTGGCGCCGCTGGACTCATTGAGCATAACTGTAGCCTTTGAGAGTCCGCCATACCTTGTATTCGTTTTTCTCGTCTCTGCGAACGTTTGGAAACAGGAGGCACATGAAGATTATGGGAGGCTGGGTGAGTTGCTTGCGACGGAGAATTGGCCGACTATAAATGAAGCCCAGTTCACCAACCCAAGCTCTCACTTTCAGATACACTACACGACGCTCACCGGAGGCGACTTCTTGTTGCTCGCAAATGGAATGGGCAAGGAGCGCGGAGGCGGTGACATTCGCGGCAACGTTATGGTTACAGTTTCCAGGCTTTACTTGGCGCTGATCCCTGCTTTCTTTCTCGTCTCATCAATCATCTTTGTGCTTCGGAATAGACGAACTCATCCTACATTGAGTCCCACCGCGCCCCGACAGGTTCCCGCACAAAGATTCTGCATGAATTGCGGTGCTCCACTCCGAGCTTCGGCAACCTACTGCACGAAATGCGGGTCAAAACAATAGTTGAGAACAAAGGGGGAACGGCCGCCTGGGTCTTGTCCTCTCATTTGCTCGTCTGGCGGGTCCTATGTGCGAGCTAGGTTTCTTCGCTGCCTCCCTTTCTCATTCCAACCCCTTATCTAGGTCCAGGTTCGTCAGCAGACTCTGATCTCATCAGATAGAGTGTGGCCGCACGAGTGCTTCCATGTGGATTCCTCTAGCCACAGAGGGAGCAAGGTATGTCTCTTCTAGCAGGAACTCTTCCCATCGAAGGCTTCGTGAACAGCATGGCGAATCAACTCACGCGTGATGTCATCGATTGGGGCGAACATGAAGCCAGGACACAGGCAGGTGAGAGTCAATGACGAAGTCAGAAATCAAGAAGTTACAGGACCGTGTCCAGCAGCTACCCGGCGATAGTTGGACAGCAAGCCGCGAGTGTGCCACATGTCACAGCGCCGAGACCCCTTGCCACCATCCGACGCGGCCCCGCTAGACGTGAACAATAGATGAGTAAGGAAACGATGTGACACGAAGGCAATTGTTAAGTGCGACTTGAAAAGCCATCATTCTGAGAGATTGGTTTCATGAATAGATTCGCGATAGCACTTCTCTTCCTCCCTTGTTTGCTGCTTGCTGTCGTGCTTCCCATCGAGTCAGTTTACGCAGCGGAATACTCGGAAGATTACACAATATGGTCATGTCAGGGGCCGCTCGGGTGCTGGGGGATCGTGGGGTCGTCACCTGTGAACGGAGCCAAGATCGCTGATATACACGTCCACTACGCTTGGCCTGACACGCTAAGTTCAGGACAGACATGTACTGTTGACGTGGTCTTAACGTACGTTAAAAATGAGGATGCGCACCTGCCGTGGCTCGAATTCCACAACATAACAGTTACGATAACGTCTGGTGCCTACATGCCTTCTTCCGTAGTCTCTTCGGCTTCAGATACGGGCAGGACAAGGGTTGCACCAGGTGGGTCCTACACTGCTTCTATTGTCTTGCAAGTTCCCAGGAATGATGGACCCACTGAATTAAGGTACTTAATCACGCTCGGCTGGAGCGTGTATAATGGCGTCAAAGACTTCTTCAAACAAACTAGCGGTGGCCCTCCATTAGTGGTGATGGCCTCTCCATCAGTACGAGATGTGACCTTTAACCTCGGCAACGTCACGACGACTAGCATAAGCGTAGACAATAACGTACAAAACGTTGTCGATGGAAGGCTGAATCTCTCGATCCAAACTGGGAGCGATCATACGTTTGTGTTGCCGGAGACAGTGGATATGGGTCCTGGTGTACGCGCCGTGTTTCAGCGGTTCTCGGGACTTCCGGCATCAGCCATTGTGCAACCCTCATCACCTAGCAGATTCTCACTCCATGTGTGGTACGACGTGAATGTGATCGCGGTATATGACCTCCAATATTACCTAACTATTCTAAATGACAAAGGAGCTTCAACAGGCGCTGGATGGTACGATAGCGGCTCTGTTGCGCGCTTTTCGATTTCGCGCACGACCGGATTACTCATAACACAGGACTTCGATCATTGGGAGGGAGATTATTCGGGATCAAGTAGCTCTGGAAGCTTGACCATGGACCAGCCCAAGAAGCTGACGGCTGTTTGGCACACAGGCTACTGGGAGCTGTACGCTGTCTCCGCAGTCACTATTTCCATCATTATTGCGATGGCGCTTGTTATCAGACGAAAAAGACGCACTTCACCTTCTGTGCGTCCAGTTCCTCAAGCCGTTCCGACTCCAACGAGGAAGTTCTGTATCAACTGTGGCGCATCACTACCAGCGCATGCGCCCTTCTGTAACAAATGCGGCTCGAAACAATAGGCTACGGAGCTTCTGCTGATTGGTACGTGCGGTCAGTAGATCTTCGTCTCGTCATGAACGGGTCTCAGGGTTCTCGTGCCGAGGACGTAGGCTATGGGACCAGAACTGCAAGAACGACTAGAAGCAACGTTTCTGTCGCAGAGACCGAGCCGAAGAACTTTGCTGTCACTGTTTCGGTGAGGGGAGAAATTGTCTTTGTGCTGATTGCACTGTCTTAGGTCTACGACAGGAGACGCTGATCTGATCCCACTCTCCGTCAAGGGTAGGCTTCAGCTGGGATCAACACTCGTGGAAGCGAGCATGCTAGGCTTCTTGACCTTGCCAGACGACAGAACTGTGGTGTCAGTGGTCTTGTTGTGCACGGATGAGTACTATTCACCGGTCGTCCATGACACGGAGTTCAATTCTGAACTCACGGTGCAATCAGACTCGGAAACATGAGCCCAACCAGAAACGAGACCATGTTCATTGTCACGGACGCTACTAGGAGACGCCGCTTCGAAAGTGGAAGCAAGACGCTGAGCATTATTGCTTCTGACAATACTGCAAAGAGTTCTGCCGAACAAGCGTACGCCCAGTATGAATCAAACATGAGAGGCATCAGAAACCAGACGACCGGAAGTGAAACAGCGTTGACAAAGCAGACCGCGACAGAAGCTTTGAGGAAACGGATCCGTTTGGCGACAAATGGATAGAACACAAGCAACTCCACGAACACGGCTAGCAAGTAGGCCTTGGCGAAGCTGATCACATAGGAATGTGTGAAGAAGCTGAACAGCATTTCGACTCACTCAATTGTCACACAAAAGATCAGATAGACTTCCCCTATATCAACTGCCCATTCTCGTGAGAACACTTCATGATCATGAGGGTCAACTTCGTTCACTTGTAGCTTTCATAGATCCCATATGATGGGTGTCGAAAGTGTGAAATGCGTCCTATGTCGATCATGTGATGGGGTCGTTCGTCTTCCAATGGAGCGAGCTATGGCGGAATCGCTCTGGGTCGGAGGGATCATGAATTGCAGAGGAGAATTGTGAGTCTGACAGTAAGCATAGTCGCGATTATCGCGATTATTTCTTCTTTCGGCTTCGGGGCGAGGGTCCAATCCAATCCCCTGCCTTCTTTCACCGTTGACATTTACACGAACAAAGGTGGCCAAGGCCCCAACCAGTATGGTGGTTCATTCACAATCGGCGAAAGCATACTCTTGTACGTCTACTCGAGCATTGACGGAACCGCCACTCTCCAAATTACACTCCCTGACGGCGAAGTAGAGACATCGGAACCTTTCCAAGTTGTGGGAGGTCAAACGATCTCAATTCCTGGGAGCGTAGGTCCTCCTCCGGGTGTCCATCGAATTGACCTTCAAGTGTGTCGAGCAAACCCCCCCACTGAAACAACAAACACTACTCCATTTGCTTCTCCTCCACCGCAGGACTCCCAGAACCCCTCGGCCGGAAGATCTCCGGGCCTTGGGCCATCAGACATACTGCCGCCTTGTGCTCAGGATTCGACTTGGATCGATGTTGTGGGCGGTCCAGCGGACATCTACGTCTCGCACTGTTGGGTCAATCCAACGAACCCATTGCAGGAGGACCAAGTCACATTCTACGCAACTGTCGGAAACAGCGGCGGGACAGATGCGCCAAACGTCAAGATCGATTCCTACTTGGACGGCTCATTGTTCAGCACTGAGCGTAACTCGCTGCCGGCCGGGTCATCGGGTACGTGGCAAAGCGATAGAAAGTGGACTGCCGAGGATGGCTCACATACACTGCGGGTGGTAGCAAACGCAGATCACTCAGTCCAAGAATCAGACTACAGCAACAATGAAGCCAGTTGTACATTCTTCGTCAGGCCGCACACTGTGACAGCGACCGTGACGACAACGAAGACATCTACACGGACCCAGACTCAGCATACTGAGACTACGATCACGGTAACCCACACCACCACGAAACTCTATACGACGGACACCACGATCCTACAAACCAAGAATGCGAATCCGGTTACGGTCACGCAGACCCTCAGCGGCTTGAGCACCTACACCGTCTACTCGCCAACGGTGACAATTACAGTTCAGGGTTCGGTTCAGGCGGGTTCGAACCTGTTCCTCTGGCTTGCGTTTAGCTCGCTTATGATGGTTGGTGCAGTGCTCCAGTCGCCATACAGCGAAAGACTGAGAAGACTCTGCCGCAAGATTGTCGTTCTTCTCCCGTTTCCCGAACTCCTGAGCTGGCTTGCGAAACGGCATGTGAGGAAGACGCTCTTCGCTCTGTGCCTAATCTCGGTGGCGATACTGTCGCTCACATCTCAGGCGGGTCAGCTGGCATTCGGGAGCACAGTAACATCGACTCGCACAACAACCAGCACAGAGTGGACAACCATAAGCACAACCCTTACCTCAACACGCTACTCCACATCCACAGTTACCGACACATCCACATTCACCCGAACCAGCACGAGTTTCACAACAGTCACTCCAACGTTAACCACAACGATTAACGAACGATCGACTACAACGATCTACCTACCAACGACAACATGGACAACTCAGCATCCCACCTCTGTGTCCGGGGGAATCATCATCCTCGGGGTGCGTGCCTTCTGCGACAGCTCCAAGTGCGTCGACCGGCAACCCACGAAAGGTTTGCCATTCAGCTTTGAAGTCCAGATGAAGAATACCGATTCTGTTACTCACGAAGTCTCGCTGACTCTAGATGCAAGTTTGCCTGTGAAAGGTCGTGGTGATTGGCAGTTGAACTCAAGAACAAAGCTGTCCCCGACTCACTACAGTCACACGTTCCAGCCCGGGGAATCCGCAACCGCGACTTTCTCCATTACAGGTTGGTGGAACTGGATCAATCCAGAAATTACCAACGCTCTGGAGATTGCGAGCCTCTTGGCTTCGGGGATGAATCCGGGCGCCTTGGGTGTGCTTGTGGCAGACTATGTGTCGCTCATGGCACAGCTGGCCGAGATCGGCACAGCCGCGCCCAAATTAGTCCTCACAATTGTGCCTTCCGGGAGTAGCGATGTGCCGCTTGGCACGCAACACGCCGAGGTGCAGGTACGGCGTTTCAACATCCTCATGCTGGCAGTCAGTATCGCTCTTGCAGGGTTCTCACTTGGCCTAGATGCGCACGCAGTTGCAACCTTGGTTACGGCTTTGATCGCGTCAGCCGCGACAGCAGAACCCGTGCCGCTTCTTGTCCCTGCCGCAGAATTCTTGCTTGGCGCACTATGCTATGCCCTATCACTTGCAGCATATCAGTTGGCGAGAGGCGATCCAGATAACGACTATAGAGCGATCGTGACACCACAGAACATCACTGTTCCGGAGCTTGAAACCATAGACGACGCCGACGTGAAGAGATTGGGTACGGAGACACTCGGCCTCTTTTCGTATTTTAATGCCTCACTAGTTTCTCTGGCTAGATTTTTCTCGGCAGAAGAGGCCGGGGACACCGCCTATATGGTCAAACAACTTGACGCTGCAGCGAACTTCATGGAGACATCGAGGCAGAAAGCGAAGATTGTTGGCCAGATTGAAGAAGAGAAACTCTCTGGATCTATGCCGGACGAAAATGCCGTCGAAAGAGCTAAGGTTTGGCTAGCCGACAATGGTATGCCTCTCTTCTCTAAGGGCGCCCTCGACAAAATCGCGGGGACAGGCTCATCTGATGCCTTCGTTCGATCGCTCAGCACAGTACCTAATGCGCTCATTGCATCCAGCGCGAAATACATGCCGAAGAGCTTGGACGATCCCCTACGAAGTTTCATAGATGAGTCCCGCCGAGAAAGTGAGGAAATACGATCTCACGAAACTGGAAATCTGAGAATCGACTGGCTTCCATACTCGTATGTGTTGTTGCCTGTTGCGGTCGCGATAGTTGGAATCTACATATTCATGACGCGCAGGCGGGCTGGCCTGATCCGGCCTCCTGGTGGCTTTTTCTGTCGAAGATGCGGGGTAAAGAACAGGCTCGGGTCGGGTTTCTGCAGGCATTGCGGTGCACCCCTCAGCCGGGTAGGGATACCTTGCCGGTCCTGTCGAACACCCAACAGGCCTACAGCCAGCTTCTGCAGAAGATGCGGCAGCCGACTACACTGAATTCAGCCTAGGAAGAATCTGCGTGAAGTCTTGGCGTTGTTCCCACGGGTTGTCAAATGTGATCGAGCGGTTAAATGAAGGGTGGAATTGACTTGCGAACATTGTCTCGTTCGTTTGTCGTTCTGATTCTGTTCATTAGCTTGGGCTTGATAGTCACACCTGCTCATGCTCAAGTGACGATTACTGCTCTCGACTGGACGACGACAACAGCCCAAATGGGCGCGGTCATAGTTAACCATGTGAGGGTCACCAACGTTGATCCTATCAACGTTCACTCCGTCACTCTTTCGATAGTTGGATACGCTGGGGGTTGGTGGTGGGGATCTTTCT
>Ga0315280_10012444_pt1 | contig 10288 bp, 7 predicted proteins | sample YL17G06_40_MG_FD_203697 | JGI IMG/M metagenome (GOLD analysis project Ga0315280, IMG submission 203697) | Sediment microbial communities from Yellowstone Lake, YNP, Wyoming, USA - YL17G06_40 | ecosystem: Environmental > Aquatic > Freshwater > Lake > Sediment | place: USA: Wyoming | collected... | reverse complement strand
GCGCTCCTGCAGCGGCCCGCAGCGCAGAGCGAGCAGACCGGCGACGTATGGCGCACCGGCTTGGCCCCGCACCAGGGCCTCGGCGACGACCAAGCCAGCCCGCCAGAGCACCGCGCCCGCCCAGGCCGGGTCGCTCGCGGCGCCGGGCCCGTGCAGGCCGGTCGGGAAGGCGACGAAGACGGCTGCGACCGCGACGCCCGTGAAGTCGCCGGGCGCCCACGGCTCTGCAGCGCGGGCTCGCTCCGCGAGCCCGCGCTGCAGAGCCTCGAGTTCCTCCGGCGTCGCGGGCCACTTCGTCAGCAGCTCATCCACGGCATCCTCGTTTGCACACACGTTACTACATCACGGCCGACTGCACCCGTCGATCGCCACGACAGCGGAGCACACGAGCACTGCCGCTGGGACAGGCCGCCCACACCGTGAGCATCCCGGTCGCCTGTGCCGAGCGCGAGGCGACGTCCCCCTGCAAAGGGGCATGCTCGGCAGACGCCGCACCACTAGTGAAAGCCCTTCGGTGGTAGACTGACAACCGCCATGGCGCCCACGACGAAACAGGTCCCGCCATCGCTCGACACGGTGCGCGAGTTCGTCAACACGCGCGACATCGACGAGGGCACCGACCGGCTGTCGGACCCCGATGCACTGCGCGACTGGCTGGCCGAACAGGGTCTTCTCGAGCGCGACGCGCACGTCGCTGCGCGCGACCTCGCCCGCGCCCGAAAGGTGCGCGAGGCCATCCGCGCCCTGCTCCTGGCCAACACCGAGGGCGACGAGCCCGAACCACGGGCGATCGCCGCGCTCAACGCCGCCGCCTCGCGAGCCGAGCTGTCAGTGCGCTTCCACGACGACGGCAGCGCCCATCTCGAGCCCGCGGCGCACGGCGTGCCGGGCGCGCTTGGTCGCCTGCTTGCCATCGTCTACGGCTCCCGCCAAGACGGGAGCTGGAGCCGCCTCAAGGCCTGCCGCAACGACACCTGCCGGTGGGCCTTCTACGACCTGAGCAAGAACCGGTCGCGCCACTGGTGCAGCATGGCCGTGTGCGGCAGCCGGTCCAAGGCGCGCACCTACCGCAGGCGCCGAGCCGAGCGCCGGTTCGACAACCCCCCGCACGGCGCCGGCCCGTCCGACCTCCTGCGGAACGACCTCCTGCGGAAGGCGTCTCTCGACGACGCCCTTCGAGCAGCTCCTCCGGCAAGCCGCGCTTCATGAATCACCGTCCACCGACACCCCTGCCACGGATCGCGGGACTGCAAGCGTACGTGCCCGGTCGTCCGTCGCCCGGCGAGGACGGCAGCCTCGCCTCCAACGAGTCGCCGTTCGGAGCCTCGCCCAAGGTGCACGAAGCTGTCGCGGAGGCCGTCCGGACGCTGCACCGCTACCCCGATCCCCTCGCCGGCACGCTCCGCCGCGCCCTTGCCCGAGAGCACGGCGTCGACCCCGAGGCCGTCCTCGTGGGAAACGGCTCCGACGAGCTGATCTATCTTCTCGTGCTCGCCTACGCGACCGGCGGAGCGGTGGTCTGTGCCGATCCGCCGTATCGCCTCGACGACATCGTACCGAGGGTGATGGGCGCATCGGTGACCAAGGTCCCGCTCAAGGACTGGACCCACGATCTCGACGCCATGGCGGCGGTCGAGGCCGACGTCGCGTTCGTCTGCAACCCGCACAATCCGACCGGCACGACGGTCTCGGGCGCGGCGCTGCGCTCGTTCGTCGAGCGCTGCCGTGCCCGACTCATCGTCGTCGACGAGGCCTACGTCGACTTCGTCGACGATCCCGCCGGCACGACGCTCGTCGCCGCAGCGACGGGCAAACTCGTCGTGCTGCGCACCTTCTCCAAGCTCTTCGGGCTGGCCGGCGCGCGTGTCGGGTACCTGGTCGGCTCGCCCGAGATCGTCGAGACCTTGCGCAAGATCCGCCCTCCGTTCTCGGTGGGGACGGTAGCACAGGCGGCCGCGACCGCCGCGCTCGCGGACACCGCGCACCGCCGGTGGGTCAAAGAGCAGGTGCGCCTCGGCCGCGAGCGCCTGCGCGACCTGTTCACAACGGCCGGCTTCGAGGTCGTGCCGTCGCAGGCCAACTTCGTGCTGGTGCTCGCTCCCGACGCGGCAGCATTGTCGGCTCACCTGGAACGGCACGGCATCAGCGTCAGGCTCGGCGCGGCCCTCGACATCCCCGGGACCGTCCGCGTCTCCGTGCCTTCGACAGAGGGATTCGCGCTCTTGGAGCGCGCGCTCCGCCGACCGCTGGGTGCGGCCGACCGCTGAGAAGGTCCTCGACTTTACGAGCGGCCCTCGATCGACCGGTCAGCGCCCCCGCCTGTCGTCGACCCGATGGCAGGCCGTCTTTCCCTGGCCGCCGGTCATGCGCGGCAGCGAGAACGGCTCGGCAAGCTCGATGCGCGGGGTGACTCCGATGGCCGCTTTCGTCGACGTGACGAGCTTCTCGGCGAGCTTCCCCCGGGCCTCGCCGGTGAGCTCGCCGAGCCCGCGCACCTCCACCTGCAGCGTGAGCCGGTCGAGATTGTCCACGCTCTCGACGATCATGCAGAAGTTGTTGCCGATCTCGTCGTAGCGCAGCAGGACTTCCTCGATCTGGCTGGGAAAGACCACGAGCCCGCCGATGGACAGGGCATCGTCGCTGCGACCGGTGATGCGGCCGATCTTGGGATGAGTGCGGCCGCAAGCGCACGGCTCCCAGGTGAGCGAGGAGATGTCGTGGCTACGGTAGCGGATCAGCGCCATGGAGTCGCTGGTGAGCGAGGTCCACACGAGCTCGCCCGGCTCGCCGTCGCCGACGGGCTCGTCCGTCTCGGGGTCGATGCACTCGACCAGCAAGTGGTCGGACCAGACGTGCATGCCCTCCTTGACGGGGCACTCGCAAGCCATGCCGGGGCCGAGGAACTCGCCCATGCCGTACTCGTTGAAGGCGTCGACGCCCAGGGCGGCGCCGAGCCGGGCGCGGCCCGACTCGGGCCAGGGCTCGGCCCCGAACAGGCCCACACGCAGCCTGGAGTCACGGGCCAGGTCGATGCCTTGCTCCTGGGCTTTGTCGGCGAGGAAGAGCGCGTACGAGGGCGTCGTGCAGATGGCGGTCACGCCGAGGTCGACGATCAGGTCGATGAGCAGCTCGTGGCGGCCGATGCCGGCCGGCACGACGCCGATGCCCGCCTTCTGCGCGCCGTACTGCAGCCCGACGCTCGTTGCCAGACCGTAGGCGAAGCAGTTCTGGAGGAGGTCGCTCGGGCGCAGCCCGACCATCCACAACGAGCGCGCGTTGCGCGTCGCCCAGTGGTCCATGTCGGTGCGCGTGGCCCAGATGGGCGTGGGCTTGCCGGTCGTGCCCGAGGTGCTGTGCACCTCGATGATGTCGGCGAGGCCGCAGGTGCGCAGTCCGGCCGGGTAGGCGTCGCGCAGGGTGGCCTTCTCGAGGAAGGGCAACTTGCGCACATCGTCGAGCACCCGGATGTGGCGGGGTTCGACGCCCGCCGCGCGGCACATCTCGCGGTAGGTGGCACTGCGCTCGTAGGCGACGGCCACAACATGCTTGAGACGCTCGAGCTGCAGCGCCCGCAGGGCGCCGACCTCGAGCGTCTCGGCCTGCGGCTCGAAGTAGAGGCGCCGATCCACCACGCCGCCGATCGTGCTCGTCACGCTCGCAGGCCTCCCTCGCGCTTGTCTGCGCCTCCCTCGCGCTTGTCTGCGCCTCCTTCGGCGTTTTCCGCGGCTGCCCCAGCCGTTCTCGCATCCGCCGCGACCTTCCCCGCGCATGCCGCGTCCCCGACCTTGCGTCCCGCCGCGAAGGCGGCGAGGTTCGGTTCCAGCCAGCTTGCGGGGACGTTCTTGGCGATGGCCTGCCGCCAGATCTCGACGGCGAAAGGCAGATGCGTCGAGAGGGCGCCCACAAGCACGACCCCCGCCACCTTGACGTCGCCGACCTCCTCGGCCACGGCGTCCCCGTCCACGGGCAGCACGTTGCGGCCCTGGGCGCGCAGGCGCTCCAGGGCGTCGAACGGGTAGGCGAAGTCGCCGTACGAGGCGAGCGGCGGCACGATCTGGCGCGTGTTCACGACGGCCACGCCGTCCGCGGTAAGCGAGGGCGCCAGGCGCAGGCCCTCGGCGGCCTCAAAAGCGAGCAGGAAGTCGACCTCGCCGGGGCTGATGACGGGGGCCACGACCTTCGGTCCGATCCGGATCTGCGACTGCACGCCGCCGCCGCGCTGACTCATGCCGTGCGTCTCGATGAGCTTCACCTGCAGGCCGCCGTGCAGGAGCGCCGTGTCGGCGATGATGGCGGCGGCCATGATGACGCCCTGACCGCCGACGCCGACGACGAGGATGTCGGCGACCTTGCGGCCGACCGCGCTGCCCGCAGAGCTGGCCTTTCGCTTCGCGCGGCTCACTGAAGTGCCGCCTTCGTGATGGCCCCGGGCTTGCACAACTGCGCGCAGAGCGAGCAGCCCGTACAGGTGCTCGCGTCGATCGCGACCTTGTGGCGCTTCTTCACCACGGCGTCGGTGTGGTGGAGCGACGGGCAGCCGAGCTTCATGCACTGCTGGCAGGCGGTGCAGATGTCTTCGTCCACCTCGTAGTAGCCGTCGCCGGCGATCTTGCGCGGGAAGAGCATGCAGGGGCGGTCGGTGATGATGACCGCCGGGCCGTCGAAGGCGAGCCCGGCCTTCAGGGCATCGAGGCAGGACTGATAGTCGTAGGGGTCGACGATCTGGATGTGCCGCACGCCGAGGGCCCTGCAGATGCCGGGCAGGTCGACGGGGGTCGACGTAGCGCCGGCGAGGGTGCGCTCGTTGCCCGCGTGCGTCTGCCCGCCGGTCATGGCGGTGATGCCGTTGTTTTGGATGACGAGGGTCACGTTCGTCCCCTGGTGCACGGCGTTCAGCAGCCCCGTCAGGCCGGAGTGGAGGAAGGTCGAGTCGCCGATCACGGCGATGGAGCCCTTCGTGCTGCCGCCGGCGCGCGTGAAGCCTTGCTCCATGGTGATGCTGGCGCCCATCTCGACGGCCGAGTGCATGTGCGACACGGGCGGCAGGCTGGTGAGGTCGTAACAGCCGATGTCGCCGTGCACGTCGAGGTCGAGCTTCTTCATGGCCGTCGCCATGCCGCGGTGCGGGCAGCCGGTGCACAGAACGGGGGGCCGCGGGATGACGCCGACGTCTTCCGCGGCCTTCTCGACCGCCCAGCGCGGCAGGTCGAGGCCGGCCGCGACGAAACCGCGTCCGACTCTCACCGGTGTGAGCTCGCCGAGCGCCGAGAACCATTCCTTGCCCTCCACGGCGATGCCGGCGGCAAGGATCTGCTCCTCGAGATAGGGTTCGAGCTCCTCGACCACGAAGAGGCGGTCGACCGTTTCGGCGAAGCGCCGGATGGCCCCGATCGGCAGCGGATGGATCATGCCGAGCTTGAGGAACGAGGCGTCGGGCAGGGCCTCCTTGGCGGAGATGTAAGCGGCGCCCGCCGAGACCACGCCGAGCCGGGCGCGGCGGGGGCCGGCGAGCGGCCGCTCGCCGGCCCCCGCCGCGCCCGGCTCGACCCGCGCGAGGGGACTCGCTTCGGCGTACCCGCGCAAGCGCGCGACGCGCTCGAGCAGGCTCGCGTGCAGCGGCCGCGAGAACCTGGGCAGCAAGCAGTACTTCTCGGTCTTGCGATCGGGCGGCTTGCGTTCGCTGCGCTGCGGCTCGTCGACCCGGACGACCGACTTCTGGTGCGCCACCTGCGTCGTCAGGCGCACCATCACCGGCACGTCATAGGTCTCGCTCAGCTCGAAGGCCAGCTTGACGTAGTCGTGGCACTCCTGACTGTCGGCCGGCTCGAGCATGGGCATGCCGCTGATGCGGCCGAAGTAGCGATCGTCTTGCTCGGTCATGCCGCTCGACATGCCCGGGTCGCCGGCGACGACGACCACGAGGCCGCCGCACACACCGGTGTACACCGAGCTGATCAGCGGGTCGGCGGCCACGCTGGCACCGGCGCTCTTCATCGCCGTCAGGGCGCGCACGCCGCCCATCGCCGCGCCGAAAGCCACTTCGTAGGCCACCTTCTCGTTGGTGGACCACTCGGCGTACACACCGTCGTAGCGCGCCAGGTTAGCGACGATCTCGGTGCTGGGCGTGCCCGGGTAGGCCGCAGCTACCCGCACCCCCGCTTCGTAGGCCCCCCGAGCGATCGCCTCGTTGCCGAGCATCAAGCGGGTTTCCATAGGGTGCATTCAAGCGTGTAGGCAGGCAAACGACAAGCCGATCCCGGCGCGGTCGCCGATGTCGGCCAGGTCTTTCGCAGCGCACCGCGGCTCGGCCCCCAGGTCCTTCGCGTCGCGGCCCAGCCCCCTCCCCCGAGGTCTTCCGTGTCACAGCGGGGCTCAGCCCTTGTTGCCCCCTCGCCGACCGGGGCCATATGATGCTCCTAAGGGGCGATGCCAGGGGGCGATGCCACATGGGCTTGATCCGCTTCGACACCTGGGCCGAGAAGGCCACCTTCCACAGCCCGCTTGCCGGCATGGACCTCGCCCACTCCGAGGTACAGGTGCGGCGCGACCCGCTCACGGGCCAGACGGCGGTCGCCTCGGAGGACCTCGCCAAGAAGGCCGAGCTCTTCTTCGGCACGACCGACTGGGAGCGCGCCGAGGAGCTGGCCGCCCGCACCAAGCCCGGCTGCTTCTTCTGCCGCGAGGCGGTCGAGAAGGGGACGCCACGCTACCCCGACGAGCTGCTGCCCGGCGGGCGGCTCGAGCGCGGACCGGCACTCGTCTTCCCCAACCTGTTCCCCCTGGCGGCCGTGCACGCCGTCGCCTGCTGGCCCGACCACCACTTCCTAAGGCCGTCGCAGTTCACGCCCGAGTTGCTCGAGGCGGGTCTCGGCGCGGCCGTCGAGTTCGCCGGCCGCGCCGAGGCCCACTTCGACGGGCTGGTCCACATCTCGATCTGCTGCAACAACCTGCCGCCGGCCGGCGCCAGCGTCGTGCACCCGCACCTGCAGGTCTACGGCGGCCGCACCACGCCGTGGCTGGTCGAGACGTTCTGGTCGCGTTCCGCCGACTTCCTCCGAGAGCACCGCGTGTCGTACTGGCGGGCGCTCGTCGACGAAGAGGAGGCCCTCGGCGAGCGCTCCATCGCCGTGCAGGACGGCGTGCACTGGCTGGCGCCGTTCGCTCCGACCGGCGGCCGCGAGGTGCTCGCGGTCCTGCCGGACCGCGAGCACCTCGCGGAACTCGGCCCGGAGCAGGTCGCCGCGCTGGCCGACGGCCTCTCTCGCGTGCTGGGTTGGTACGAGAGCCGGGGACTGTCGGCCTTCAACTACACGCTCTACAGCGCGCCGCTCGACGGCCGCCGGGCCGGCTTCCCGGTGCTCCTGCGCATCGTCGCGCGGGCGGCCTTCAGGGTCGACTACCGCTGCGACGACTACTTCCTGCAGCGGCAGCTGGGCAGCGAGCTCGTCCTCGATCCGCCCGAGCGCATGGCGGCCGAGCTGCGCGGCGTCTTCGCCGCGGGTTGACGGCCATCGACCAGAGGACGATCACGTCCTCGTCCACCGAGGCGAACGAGTACACGCCGCAGAGCACGGCTGACGGCGTAGCCGGCGATCCCCGTTCCGCCGCGTCAGGTCTCCTCGAAGAGTCCGGGCAGCGTCGTGTGTTGAGCGCGGTAGGCCTCCTCGACCGCGGCCACGGCGGTGAGCAGGCGCTCGCGCGCCGTGTCGTACTCGGGCGAGTCGACGCCGTAGCCGTTCACGGTGCCGATGAGCAGCCAGACCGCCTCGCGCACGCCGGCATCGGCCAGCAGGTTGCGCGCCACCGTGGCGTCGAGCTCATCGCCCAGGGTACCGGGGTCGATGGCCGCCACGATCGCGTCCACGGCATCGACGAAAGTCGAGAACTTCATGGTCTCTCCACCTTTCTCCGTGCGCTGCCTGAGCGACGACCCCGGGAGGCCTCCCGGGTTTCGCTGACGGCGTGAGGGGGCCTGAGCGACACCGAGGCCCCGGGGTTGCCACGTGACCGCGCCGGCCGGCCGCGGAGCCGCCAGGCGAACCCGGCCAGCCGGGCCTCGTCGATCGGGTCGCCGTCGTTGTAGACGAAGAGCAGCGGGAACTCCGCCTCACGGCGCAGCTCCGCCTCCGAGATGAGCGCCGGCCCGCAGCCGCGGGGGCTCACCACCACGACCCCGTCGACCGGCGCGCTGCGCCACGTGAGCAGCGCGCTGCCGATGGTGGGGATCGTCTCGCCGAACGGGTAGCCGTCGAACAACGGCCGGCCGGCGCGGTCGACGGCGCGCACATCGTGCCAGAACATCCACGGCTGCCGGGCGCGTGCCGCGCCCAGCAGCCGGTCGATGATGAAGCGCATGAAGCGCAGCGTGGCCGCCCGCTTGGCGCCCAGCTTGCTCGCCAGGCCGTGGTCCTGCACGTCGCGCAGCGCCAGCAGCTCGAACAGCTCGCTGAACGGCTCGAAGATCGGGCGCAAGCCCTGGTCGGCGAGCTTGCGCTGCAGGTCGTCGTTGCCCCACTCGTCGACGCGCAGGTAGATGTCGCCGCAGAGGAACACGTCGCGCAGCTCGGCGGCGCGCGCCGGGGGCGGCGCCAGCCGCCCGAAGGCGCGCGCCGCCTCGCCCATCAGCCGCTCGACGTCGCCGAGCACGGCCATCACCTCGCCGAACCGCTCGCGCACGCCAGTACCGCTACGCCGGCGCTCGAGGATCGCCGTGAGCCGCTCGCCGAAGGCGGCGAAAGCGGCGTCGGCGTCGCCGCGAGCGGGCTCGGTGGCCAGGTGGTAGAAGCGCATCATGTTGAGCAGGTCGATCGCCACGAGGCCGATCCAGACGATGCTCGTGAGCGCCCAGTCCTCGAAGAGCAGCGTGAAGTCGGCGATCTCGATGAACTCGCCCATGCCCAACCGCTCGAGGCTGAGTTGCTCGGCGAGCGGGAAGACGTTGGCCCGGCACGCCTCGAAGCCGCGCCCGATGCTCACGAAGAGCGGCTTGTGCGGCTCGTGTCCGTTGCCCTGCGGCGGGTGCTCCTCGAGGAAGGCGGCGAGCGTCCCCCAGATGAGCTGGTAGGGCAGGCACTCCTTGCCCGAGCAGCCCTCGCGCGCCTTCTCGAGCGCCGCCGGCCCCGTCGCGCCGACGAAGGTGACGTCGAGCCCCGAGCCGCGCATCGCGGCGGCGACCTGCCTGCCCGACACGCCGCCGATGTTGCCGAAGTACATGGGCCGATCACGGTTGCCGTTGAGCGTACGCGGCACGGGCGTGTCGTAGCGCTCGAGGCGCTCGGCCGGGATGGACCCTCCCGCTCCGAGCCCCCCGCCGAGAGAGTCCCGATACCCTCTGACGGAGTGGAGGAACGCCTGCACGCGGGTGACGTAGCCGGCCTTGCCGCCGTGGCCGTCGCTCTCGAGTACCGTGTGCGGGTAGTCCTCGAGCAGATCGTTGAAGAGGTGCTCGACGAACGAGTTCGGCCCGCACCCGTAGGCGCCGAGCAGCAACGGGAAGACGTCGCCGGCGCGCGCCGCGGCCACCGCCGCCCTCAGTGTCGCCGAGGCGCTGCCCCAGTGCACGCGCTGCAGCGGCGGCACGTCGTCGGGCACGGCGAAGCAGTCGAGCGGCAGCGCCACGGCCCCGTTCGCGGCGACCAGTTCGTGGATCTGCGAGTTGAGGACCGGGTCGTGCACGACGTGTGTCTCGCCGACGACGAGCACCACCGGGTACCCGTGCCCGCGCGCGAACGCTTGCGCCCGGCGCCCGATCTCGTGCAAGCCTTCCTCGTAACGCCGCTGCGCATCGAGCCCGGCACGATGCGCGGCCCAGAGCTCGGCCAGGTCTTTCGGCGACGTGCCGAAGCCGGTGCTGCGCGCCAGCTCGCGCACGAACCCGGGCGAGCGCACGCCGCGCCCACCGCGCCGCAGCAGCACCGGCCGCACGACCCGTGTGCCCGCCCCTTCGGCGCGGAGAGCCTGCTCGACCAGGCCCGGCGCGCCCTGCGCCATGGGGCAGGTGTAAGTACCGGCCTTCCCGTGCACGGGTGGGAGATTGACGATCTTCGGCAGGAAGAGGAAATCGACGTCGCCCTGGGCGAGCCGGTGCGCCAGCCCGTGGAGGATCTTCACCGGCGCGCACGAACCCGACGCCGCGCACAGGCGATCGCCGTCGGCGAGGGCCTGCGCGTCGGGACGCAACACCTCGACGCGCGCGCCGAGCCGGGTGAAGAAGGCGCTGAAGAAGGGCAGCAGGTCGATCAGGTAGTGGGCGTACGGGAGGCCGAGGCGCGGGGCGGCGACCGCGTCG
>Ga0315280_10012443_pt1 | contig 10289 bp, 7 predicted proteins | sample YL17G06_40_MG_FD_203697 | JGI IMG/M metagenome (GOLD analysis project Ga0315280, IMG submission 203697) | Sediment microbial communities from Yellowstone Lake, YNP, Wyoming, USA - YL17G06_40 | ecosystem: Environmental > Aquatic > Freshwater > Lake > Sediment | place: USA: Wyoming | collected... | reverse complement strand
CCCTTTTGGCTCCCTTTATTCGCTACGATAATTTGAACTATCAACAAGTAAAACAATCTCTCCAAGAATTTTTATTTAATATGTCTATCCCGACTCGGGTCGGTTTTCAAAATCCATTTTCAAATATTACTTTAGATTTAAAACCCTCACCAAATTTTGCTAAACAACCAGTGATTATCGGCGGTAAACCTCAAAATGAAACATATGAAAAGTTTGAAGAAGAAATGAAAATTTTTGATAAAGCACTTTATGAGGTTTATTTGGAAGGTGACGCTAAAGGAAGAGTTTTTACTTTTCCAATCCCAACAATTAATATCATTAAAGATTTCCCCTGGGATGAGCCAGCATTTGATGGAATCTTTGAAGCCTCGGCAAAATACGGAATAAATTATTTTGCCAATTATATCAATTCCGAAATGAAACCGGAGGATGTGAGAAGCATGTGCGTAACCCCAGACACTCAGATTATTTATAAAAATGCATCAGAAGATATCGAGAAAACCCCTATTAGAAGAATCGTAGAAGATTTTATAAAAAGAGGAAATTTAGTTAAAGTATTGATAAATGGTGAATTTGTTGAAATTAAAAATGTTCTAAAACTGCCTAATAAGATTGGATATGTTTTGAGAATAACCTTAGAAAACGGAGAAAGCTTCAGAGTTACGCCAGATCACCCTTCAATGATTATTAAAAATAGTAAACTCCTCGAGATTAAATCAGAAAAATTAAAACCAGGAAATGAAATACCTATAGCTAAAAATCCTTATAGGGGAGGTTTAGGAGATTTTGATTTAGGACGTTTCATCGGTTTATATATAGCAGAAGGATACTTAGCCCACAATGGAGCAACCACTGTCTTTTCTTTTGAGTTAAAAGAAAAGAACTATTTTAATTTTGTTACAAAATTTGCCCAAAAAAGATTTGGAGCTAAAACTACACCAAAAATAGAAAAAGAAAGACAATCGTTAGGAGCTGTGATTAATGAAAAGGCAGTTGGAGTACTTGTTAAGAATTATGTTCGTGGAGAGAATTCATTGGATAAACGGCTTAATAGTAAATTATTTGGGATGTCTTTAGAATTTAGAAAAGGTGTTCTCATCGGAATCTTAGAAGGTGACGGTCATATTTCTGAGAAAGATATTGCTCGAAATATTCAAATTAATTCTAGCAATTCAGAATTAATAGATGATATCGGCCTACTTTGCCGCAGTTTAGGGATCAATTATACTAAACAAATCAACTTAAATAATACCCATTTTGGAGTAAAGTTTACTTCCTACAAATTATTATTAACCAATGATTTTCCTAAATGGTTAGGTAAGTATTTTGGTAGAAAACCAGGAAAAAGCCGGGTATATAAAAATTATAAAAATTTTTATGGGATAAAAATAAAATCAATTGAAAAAATTCCCTATACCGATCAAGTATATGATTTCGAGACAAAAAATAAAGAACATATTTTCCAATTGGCTAACGGGGTTATTACTCATAATTGCTGCCGGCTTCGTCTGGACTTAACTGAACTTTACAATCGAGGTGGGGGAGGACTGTTTGGCTCAGGAAGTAACACCGGCAGTATTGGTGTGGTTACCATTAATATGCCGAGGGTCGGATATTTATCAAAAACAAAAAAGGATTTTTTTGAAAGATTGGCAAAATTAATGGATTTAGCAAAAGAAAGTTTAGAGATAAAAAGAAAAACGATTGAGAACTTTATTGAAAAGGGATTGTATCCGTATTCAAGATTTTATCTATCAGGGGTAAAGAAAATGAGAGGGCAATATTATGCCAATCACTTTGCTACCATTGGTCCGGTTGGAATGAATGAAGCCCTTTTGAACTTTGTCGGAGAAAATATTGGTTCAAAGAAGGGAAGAAGATTTGCCTTGGAAATTTTGGATTTCATGAGAGATAGATTGGTTAAATATCAAAAAGAAACCGGAAATATTTATAATTTAGAAGCCACACCGGCTGAATCCACGGCTTATAGATTGGCCCAAAAAGATAAAGAAAAATATCCAGATATAATTACTGCTGGTACAAAGAAAGTTCCCTACTACACCAATAGTTCCCAACTTCCTGTAAATTTCACTGACGACATTTTCGAAGCCCTAAAACTTCAAGATGAAATTCAGTGCAAATATACTGGTGGAACAGTTTTACATTTATTTTTGGGAGAGAGGATGCCAGGGGTTCAGGCGGTGAAAAACTTGGTAAAGAAAGTCTTTGAAAACTTTAGATTACCATACATCACCATTACCCCGACTTTCTCAATTTGCCCCGTCCACGGTTATTTGGAAGGGGAGCATTTTGAGTGCCCGAAATGCACAATCAAACAACCCTGCGAGGTTTATACCAGGATAGTCGGATACCTCCGGCCCGTGCAACAATGGAATGTTGGAAAGCAGGCTGAGTTCAGAGATCGAAAAGAATTTAAAATTCGGAAGTTGGAATTAGCCAAAATTTAATGCAAATTGGTGGCTTACAAAAACTTACATTAATAGATTACCCGGGTAAAGTGGCGGCCACTGTTTTTCTTACAGGTTGTAATTTTCGCTGCCCCTTCTGCTATTCATCAGAGCTGGTCTTACCAGAAAAAATTAAAAACCAACCCAAAATTTCTGAAAAAGAACTCTTTGAATTTTTAGAAGAGAGAAAAAATTTGATTGACGGCGTAGTTTTATGTGGAGGAGAACCAACGACTAGCAAGGGGTTAATTCCTCTCATTAAAAAAATAAAAAAAATGGGTTTTTTTATGAAATTAGATACTAATGGTTCAGACCCCACGGTATTAAAAAAGTTAATTGATGGGAAATTGGTGGATTACGTTGCGATGGATATAAAAGCACCGAAAGAAAAATATAGTAAAGTTGCCGGAACGAAAGTTGACATTAAAAAAATCCAAAAAAGTATTGACATTTTAAAAGAAGGTAAAGTTGATTATGAATTCAGGAGCACTATTGTTCCTACTTTACATACCAAAGAAGATGTAATAGAAATGGCAAAATGGATTAGGGGAGCCAAAAGATACTATTTACAAAATTTTAGACCCGAAAAAACAATTGACCCTTCCTTTGAAAAAATAAAACCATATCCTCAAGAGTTTCTTTTAGAAATCCAAAAAGCCATCTCTCCCTTCTTCGAAATCTGCCAAGTAAGGTAAAATTCTCATGTAATAAAAAAGCCGAGATGTGAAACGCATTTCGGCTTATTTTTAAAGCAGAGATTTAATATCTTGTTTTACAACGAAGAGATCAATTCCTACTTCTTCTTCGATTCTTTCACAGATTTTTAATAGAACTTTGGCGACACTGGATTTCTTTTTCAGATTTTGTAATTTTATGACCTCTTTAGAGACTTTTTCTTCGATACTTTCTCTTTCTTCTTCTCCAGCCTCCCTGATTTCTTCTATAGTTTTTTTGACAGATTCAGGAGTGATTAGTTCTAGCGTTTGCTCTATTTTCTCTAATTTTTCTTCCATTTCTTCTAATCTTTCTTCCACTTCTTCTATCCTTTCTTTTAATGAGCTCATTTCTACTCCTCCTTTCTTACACTATCAAAGCCCCAAAACGTTGTCAATTTAAATAAAAAAAAACAGAGACCCGGTCTCTGTCAAACTTAATAGTACGAGAACATTTCTCGTACTGGTCTCGTACTGGTTTATTTTACTCTTTACCCAGCACCTAACTTGTTTTGGTGCGGGGCTTTTTCCAACCCACAAAATTTATGAGCTCGAAAAAAGAGGGGAATGGTTTTGGCTATATTTGTTTCTCCAACTCTTTTATTTCTTCTAATTCTTCGTCCAGAGCCTTGTCAAAAGCATCTTGGGCCCTCTGCAGCGCCCCATAAGCTTCTCGATCTTTCCTTTGAGCTTCTTCAAGTAGTGGAATGTACTTTTCTGATAATTTTTTTATGGTTTCACTATTGTTAGAAACTCTTCCGCTTTCTTCTTTCCATTCTTCAAAAATCCGCATAACTTTGTCTTCAGCTTCATACAACTCTCGCCACTTGCAGTTAAGTTCAGACTCTAGTCTGTCAAGTTCTCCTTTTTTCTCCGTTTTTTTTCACGCTCCGTAGGCAAGAAACCATTTCTGATTTCCTCTCTGCGGAGGTGAAATTTTTTCCTTCCCCATAAATTTTTAAGAACTAAATTATAACTAAATTATACACTTCAATAGAAAATTTGTCAAGCATCGTCGTTTATTTTAGACATTACGCGACAAAATATTAAAATGAGATAATGACTCCTTCAAAAATTCTTTTTTGTTTTTGTCTTTCCCTTATCGGAGGGATTTTTTTAAATTCGTTTTTGGAAATTTCTCAAATAAAAGTGCTGATAATTTTAATTTTGGGACTTTTGTTTATTTCAGTCCCGCCCTTTTCTAAAAGAGCGGGATTGGTGGTTTTAGGTTTTTGTCTATTATTTTTAGCAATCGGAATTTTTCGCCATCAAACTTTCTTGGCAAAAATTGAAAACTCTCCAATCAAAAATTTTATTAGTAAAGAAACTACCTTAATTGGTTTAGTTGATAGCAAGCCGGAAATCAGAGAAAAAACCACCAAATTGACAATTAAAGTAGAGAAAATACTGACAGAGGACGGATCTCTGTCAGTTGAGGGAAAGGTTTTGGTAACCACTAGGAGATATCCTGAATATCAATACGGAGATAAATTAAAAATTATCGGAAAATTAGAATCCCCCACCACTTTTCAAGCAGAAGGGTCTGAGAAAACTAACTACGCAAAAAGTGGTGGGGGAGAAGGATTTAATTACAAAGATTATTTATTAAAAGACGGTATTTTGGCAGTGATGGGTTTTCCTGAAATAGAATTAATCGGAGAAAATTTTGGCAATCCAGTAATGAAATCCCTTTTTTCTTTAAAAAATAAATTAAAAGAAAGTTTAAATAGGGTAATGTCGCCACCTCAATCAGCTCTTTTGGAGGCCTTATTTTTTGGCGATGAAGAAAATATGCCAAAGAGCTGGAAAGAAAAATTCAATCTCACCGGCACGAGACACGTTACCGCCGTTTCGGGAATGAATATAACAATCATCTCTGCCTTAATTTTGAATTTTCTTTTATTTTTGGGATTTTGGCGACAGCAAGCTTTTTATTTTTCCATAATTTTAATAATTCTTTACATTTTAATGATCGGCGCTCCGGCTTCAGCAATTAGAGCCGGAATTATGGGAATTTTATTTTTAACAGCCCAGCATTTCGGCCGAATTTCCACCGGTTCACGGGCAATTGCGATTTCCGCTACTTTAATGTTATTTCTAAATCCTTTACTTTTGAAATTGGATATCGGATTCCAACTTTCTTTTTTAGCCATACTTGGCTTAATTTATCTTCAACCAATTTTTTTAGATTTCTTCAAGAAAATTCCTCAATTTTTCCAACTAAGATATACTTTAGCCGCAACCTTAGCTGCCCAATTTTTTACTTTTCCAATTTTAATTTATAATTTCGGCCAAATTTCTCTAATTAGTCCCCTGACAAACATTCTCATTGTTCCTCTTTTATCAATTATTACTATTTTGGGATTTATTTTTTCTTTTTTGGGAATAATTTTTCAGCCCTTAGGTCAAATTCTTTCCTGGCCGGCCTGGCTATTTTTAACTTACATCTTAAAAATTATTGATTTATCTTCAAAAATTCCTTTTACCAATTTTACTTTTCAAAATGTTTCCTGGATTTTTCTTCTAATTTCTTACTTGATTTTAGGGTTCATCACTTGGCGACTCCAAGAAAGAGAAAAATTAAAATTTCTTCAATATTAAAATTTGGAATTTAGAATTTTGAATTTAGGATTTGTTTAGGATTTAGGATTTAGAATTTAGGATTTTTTATTTTATGATTTTTATTAAGGTTAGGAATAAGATAAAATAAATGTATGAATGAAAAGGCGTGGATAATCTCTGTTAATATGGGTTATGGCCACCAGAGAACTGCTTTTCCCTTGAGGGGTTTAGGTCAAGTTATTAATGCTAATGATTATTTAGGAATTCCGGAAAAAGATAGAAAAATTTGGGAGTCAACAAGAAGAGGCTATGAGTTTATTTCGAGATTTAAAAGAATTCCCTTAATTGGAAATTTAGTTTTTTCAATTTATGATAGATTTCAAAAAATTTTAGAATTTTATCCCAAAAGAGATTTATCAAAACCAAATTTTTCCTTGAGGCAAATTTATTCTCTGTTTAGAAATGGTTGGGGAAAAGACCTTATTGAAAAGTTAAAAGTTAAAAGTCAAAAGTTAAAAGTAAATTTGCCAATTATTTCTACTTTTTTCATCCCAGCTTTTATGGCTGAATTTTTTAATTATCCCGGAGAGATTTTTTGCGTTGTTTGCGATGCCGATATTGCCAGAAGTTGGGTACCTTTAAATCCCAAAGAAAGCAAAATTAAATATTTTGCTCCGACAGAAAGAGTAGTAGAAAGATTAAAACTTTATGGAGCAAAAGAAGGAAATATTTTTTTAACTGGATACCCGTTACCTTTGGAGAACATTGGTTCTGAAAAATTAGAAACTTTAAAAGAAGATTTAAAAAATCGACTTTTCAATTTAGACCCCAAAAGGAAATATTTTGGAAAATACAAAACATTGATTGAGGAGAATTTAGGTCAATTACCGGAAAAACCAGACCATTCTTTAACAATAATGTTTTCAGTCGGTGGTGCTGGGGCCCAAAAAGAACTCGCAATTAAAATTCTAAAATGTTTAATCTCCCAGATTAAACAAGGTGAAATTAAATTAATTTTATCAGCCGGTATCCGAGAAAAAGTTAAAGAATTTTTTGAAAAAGAAATTAATAAAATCTACAGGGGTCAGACCCCTGTAAAGATAAACATAGGTCTGACCTATGTTAATTCTGGAGTTGAGATAATTTTTGGGGAAAATATTGATGATTATTTCCAAAAATTCAATTCGGCTTTAAGAAAAACCGATATTTTATGGACAAAGCCGTCAGAACTTTCTTTTTATGCCGCTCTGGGAATACCAATTATTATTGCTCCACCAATTGGCTCTCAAGAAGAATTTAATATGAGGTGGCTTTTAAAATCAGGTTTTGGAATTTTACAAGAAAACCCAAATTATACAAAAGAGTGGCTTTTTGATTGGCTGGAAAAAGGGTATTTAGCTGAAGCAGCGATGGAAGGATTTGTTGAAGGAGAAAAATTGGGAACTTTTAAGATCTCGCGAATAATCGCGAATTTGGGCACGAATATTCACGAATAAAATGAAAAGGATTTTAAAATATTTTTTATTTGGATTTTTAATCTTTCTTTTATTTTCTATTTTTTATTTTTTTGTCGGCAGGACTAAACCAGCAGAAAAAATTGAATGGGGAGTAAATTTTTCTCAAAAGCACAGCCAGAATTTGGGTTTGGATTGGAAAGAAAATTATTTGGCATTGTTGGAAGATTTGAAAGTGAAAAATATAAAATTAATTACCCATTGGGATTTGATTGAGCCAAATAAAGACGATTATCGTTTTGAAGATTTAAATTGGCAGATAAAAAAAGCAGAAGATTATAATGCTAAAATTCTTTTGGTGATTGGGATGAAAACCGGGAGATGGCCAGAATGCCATATTCCCGACTGGGCTAAAAATTTATCAAAGGAAGAACAACAAAAAGAATTGCTTAACCTGGTTAAGCAAATTGTTTTGAAATATCGAAACTCCAAAGCAATTTGGGCATGGCAGGTGGAAAATGAGCCATTTTTTCCTTTTGGCGAATGCCCCTGGGTTGATGAAAAATTTTTAAAAAAAGAAATTGAATTAGTGAAATCCCTCGATTCTAAAAAAAGGCCAATTATTATTTCAGATAGTGGGGAAGGTTCTTTTTGGATTAGAGCTGCTCAACTGGGCGATATAGTTGGCACTACAATGTATAAAAAAGTCTGGTTTCGCCAACTCGGAACTTACATTCATTATCCCTTTCCACCAATTTTTTACTGGCGAAAAGCCCAAATTATAAAAAAATTATTTGGCAAAGAAGTAATTTGTATTGAATTTCAGGCTGAACCCTGGGGACCAAAACTTCTTTATGATTCTCCATTAGAAGAACAAGAAAAAACAATGAATTTGGAACAATTCAGGCAAAACATTGAATTTGCTAAAAAAACTGGTTTTGATAAATTTTATCTCTGGGGGGCTGAGTGGATGTATTGGATGAAAGAAAAACAACAAAAACCCGAAATCTGGAACGAGGCGAAAAATCTTATTTCTAAATAAAATGCTATTTAAGAATAAATCGAAATTTTTTTTAAGCTTTGATTTCCTTCTTTGGTTTATTTTAGCCTTTGTTTTGATTATTTCTCATATTCTGCCAAGATTTAAAGAATTAATCCTTATTATCGTGGCTGCTGGTGCCACCATTCCAGTATTTTTCAGTGCTGTTAAAGCCTTAAAAAATAAAAGGTTATCAATTGATTTATTGGCCAGTATTGCCTTATTTTTTTCTATTTTCGCAAAACAATGGGATTCTGTTATTTTCATTAATCTGATGCTTACCTCGGCTCGAATATTCTCAAATTACATTGAAACTAAAACCCATTCATCTATCGAAAGTTTATTAAAAATGAAACCAAAAAGTGCCAGAGTCAAAAGGAATGGAGAAATTATAAAAATACCAATTGAAATGATTGAAAAAGGAGATAGAGTGATTGTTGAATTAGGGGAAAAGATTCCGGTTGATGGAGTGATAGAAAAAGGAGAGGCAGAAATTGATCAGTCTTCACTTACCGGAGAGTCCCTACCGGTGTTTAAAAAAGTTGGAGATGATGTATTTAGTTCTACCATCGTTAAATCAGGTAATTTAATAATCAAAGCAGAAAAAGTTGGCAAAGAAACAATGTTCGAAAAAATTATTGATTTGGTTGAAAAATCTCAGAAAAATAAAGCCAAAATCATCACTTTAGGTGAGAAATTCACCACCTGGTATATTCTTTTTACTCTTGTTGGTTCTTTTCTTTTATACATTATTTCCAAAAATTTACTTTTAGTATTAAGTATACTTCTCGTAACTTGTGCTGATGATATTGCTGTTGCTGTTCCCTTAGCATTCCTCGTTTCAATAGGTCATGCCGCTCACCACGGTGTTATTATCAAAGGAAGTGAATTTATTGAAGCCTTATCAAAAATGAAAGTTTTACTTATTGACAAAACCGGCACCTTAACCTGTGGGAAAATGAAAGTAGAAGAAGTTTTTTTATTAGGTGACCTAGTCGATGAAGCTGGCGCTTCATCTTCACTCTTCGCTAACGCTCGGGTAAGTGAAGAAGAATTTTTGAAGGCTGCCGGAGCAGTTTCTCTCCTGTCGCAACATCCAATTTCCCAGGCAATTTTCGAATATGTCAAGAAAAGAGGTATTTCTATCGAGCAACCTGAAAAGTTTATTGAATATAGCGGGAAAGGGGCAATGGCGAATTTAAGGAATAAAAAAATTTTAAGCGGTACACTTTCATTTTTAAGAGAGTCAAATGTGAAAATTACTAAAAATCAATTGGCTATTGTAAACCGAGAGAAAGAACAGGCAATCAGTATGGTTTTTATTGGGATAGACAATGAAATGGTTGGATTTTTTACCTTGGCTGACGAGATTCGACCGGGGGTTAAGGAAGTTATCAGTGAATTAAAAAGAATAGGAATTAAAAAAATTGTTATGCTCACCGGTGACAATGAAAGGATTGCAAGAAGTGTAGCCGATAAGGTAGGCATCGAGGAATTCCATGCTAATCTTCTGCCAGAAGATAAAATAAACTATGTTAAAAAATATTTGAGTAAAAAATATATGACAGTAATGATTGGAGATGGAGTCAACGATGCGGCAGCTCTCGCCATATCCAATGTTGGTATTGCCATGGGAGCAATTGGTTCTGATGTTGCCATTGAATCGGCTCACGTTGCCTTGATGCGAGATGAGATAAATCAGATTCCTGAACTTATAAAATTGAGTAAAAGTACTAGTCGGGTTGTAAGGCAAAATTTTTTAATTTGGGGAATTATTAATGTTATTGGTCTTATTTTGGTTTTTAATGGAATTTTAGGTCCAGAAGGAGCCGCTGCCTACAACTTTGTTACCGATTTTCTCCCCTTATTAAACAATCTTCAGTTGTTTAGGTAAATATGACAAAATAAATTTTTATGATTAGGCATTCAATAAAAACTGGTTTTAATTTTGGTTTATAAATATGGATTATCAAAAGGGTTTAAGCCAGATTGAGGCTAAAGAGAGGCTCTTAAAATTCGGGCCAAATCAAATTTTTAAGCCAAAAAGGATTAG
>Ga0315280_10012442_pt1 | contig 10289 bp, 13 predicted proteins | sample YL17G06_40_MG_FD_203697 | JGI IMG/M metagenome (GOLD analysis project Ga0315280, IMG submission 203697) | Sediment microbial communities from Yellowstone Lake, YNP, Wyoming, USA - YL17G06_40 | ecosystem: Environmental > Aquatic > Freshwater > Lake > Sediment | place: USA: Wyoming | collected... | reverse complement strand
CTATAAAAACAAGCGTTATAGCATCAAAAATTTTAGCAGTAAAAGTTACTTTTAAATGATTCAACGACTAACCTTTTTGTATGGATACTCTTGCTGATGATGTGGGAAGTTTCCCACTGCCATATTACGTGGACAGAGAATCGTTCAATAGGGCATACGTTCTTGCTAGAGAGGCACTTATCAGGGGAAAAGATATTAGAAAAGACGATTTCTTGTTAAACAATTTTTATCGAGTTATAATCGACTCTTTTAGGAAAAAATGTCAAGCTGGCTTAGATGTTGTTAACTATCCGCAACATTACGACATGCATAAGCAGTTTACGGATACAATCCACAAAGCCATGGATAAAGGCACGTACCTAGTTGATGAAAAACATGCAATTATACCCGAAGTGCAGGTGATTAGTCAAGAAGCCAAACAGTTATGTGAAGAATTCGGAAAAAAAGTTCTGCTGCGCGTATGCGTTACGGGACCAATGGAACTATATCTGAAGGAAATTGGAACCACGCCTTACAAGGACATTCTCTTGATGTTTGCAGAAACAGTAAGACGGTTTGCAAAAAATTCTGTTTTAAATCTTAAATACGTAAAAACTGAAGTTGTGTCGCTGGATGAACCAAGCCTCGGATTTCAAGACATATCTGTCGATAAAGACACGATGTTAGACTTTATGGAAAAAGCCTTCGATTTTAACGATGTTACAAAGCAGATTCACCTACACTCCTTCTCGAAGGTCGCAAATATGTTAGAAATTAAAAACCTTGACGTGTTATCATTTGAGTATGCAGCATCCCCAAGAAACATCGAAGCAGTTTCAAGAAAAGTGTTGGAAGGGGCGGACAAGCAAATAAGGGTCGGCATATCAAGAACAGACATAGACTCAATCATGGCAGAATTATATGAGAAAGGCATAACAAACCCAAATCCAGAACAGTTAGTTGAAAGTGAAGAAACTATAAGGAAAAGATTTGAAACTGCGAAAGAAAAATATGGCCACAAAATGACTTTTACGGGTCCTGACTGCGGCTTAGGCGGATGGCCAACACAAGAGGCAGCTCAACTGCTTTTGAAAAGAACGGTGAACATTGTAAAATCGGTAAAGCCAACCCTCTAAATCTTGTTAATTTGACCAAAAATGAAAAGTTTCATAAGGCATTTCAGCGTAAATGCTACTTATGAAGCAGGAAAATCTAGTCAAACTACTCTTTGAACTTGTTAAAAATTCAAAGCGAAGCGATAGAGACTTAGCAAAAATCTTGGATATTTCTCAGCCTACGGTAACCCGGTTAAGGAACGTTCTGGAAAAAGAAGCCATAGAACAATACACGACTATTCCAAATCTTCCATACATAGGCTTTGATATAGTAGCTTTCATTTTTTCCAGTACAAAAGAGCTTGTGCACCCCCTTTGGGATAAAGCAAGGGAATGGGTGAAGGAACAGCCGAATATAGTGTTTGTAAGCACTGGCCAAGGGATAGATGCGGACGCGCTTATGGTTTCAATGCATAAGGATTATGCGGATTTCTGTAAATTCTACCACGTTTTTAGGAGAGACTGGGGCAAATACCTCGACCACTTCAAAGTCTTTCTCATAAGTATGTCAGGAAGCGTCATACTGAAATCCTTCACCTTCAATTATCTGATAGACGCATACAAAAAAGGAACTGGCAAACAATAACTCACTTTTTCTTGCGCTTCTTGTCCTTCTCTTTCAAAGCTTCAAACAACGCGTGGAAAATCGTGTAACGCTTCGAAGACAGAGAAGAACTATCATCATCATTTTCAAGTTTGTATTTGCCTGTCAAAGCCCTCTCCAAAAAAATACGATTTTGCAAAGTATATCAACGATATTACCAAATAGGAAATATGGTTAAGCAACGAACTATCATTCTATTCCTACAGTTAGACGTTTGCTGAACTTAGACGCTTTAAAACTCTTAAAGCAATCAGAGTAATCCATTTGCTAGATTTGCCCTTGGCTTCTATGTTAGTTTGCATCCTTCCAATTGGGGCGCTTTCCAAAATCCATGATCCATTGCTTTGTCTTTTTTGCAAGAGAATCTCAGCCGCATCGTTTAAACGTTCATCCTTTGCATAACCAAGTTTGGTTAAGACATCCAGTCCCCTTAGGATGTTGTATCCGTAAAACCATGGAAAACTAAACTTCAACCAAGACTGATTAATCACTTTATAACTGTGATGGTCAGCCTTGAACAGACGATGCATAAGCAAAAATTCTGCACCCTTCTTAATGGTTTCCTTCATTTCTTTCGTTAAATTTTCCTTCTTTACTTCTGAAAAGGCTTCTAAGGGGCAAATTGTTCCGTAGAAACAGCCATGTTTATCTTTAATGTGGGCTTTCCAGTAAGGGCAGAGCCATCCGCCGTCTTTGTTTTGAATTTTTACGAGCCATTCCAAAGCCTTCGCCACTCTCGGGTCGTCCGCATAGCCTATTCTGATCAACGCTGCTGCCATGTTGCCTGTAAGACATGAATATTGATGCTCAAAAACTAGGGATTTCACCCATTCATTACGCGAGGGCAGTTGCTTTTTCAAGAGCCAATCGCATTCTTTTGACGCTGTCGCTTGAGTATGAGATGAGAAACCGCCTTCTTCTAATTGAAATTGAAAAATGTATTCACAAGCTCTTCTAACTCTTTCATCACTTCTGTCGATTCCCAACTGGCCTAGCGTCATTATTTGCCAATAGGAAGACTTGTACTTAGGATGGTAGGGATTATCTGGTTCTTCCCAATTTCCCTCTGGTTTTTGCTTCTGCAATATTTTATTAATCACTTGTGATTTGGGGATAGCCTTTTTTGCAGCTACAACTTGAGAGTCATTTTCATCTTTATTGAGGATGTCGCGCAACGTGAAGTATTGAACGGATGGGTTTGTTTTTTCAAGGAGCCAGTCGATCGGACTTTCTTTCAAAATCTTCAACCAGTTAATCATGATGCTCACCATTCGAGCTTGATAGTGATTATACCTCTGTTATATAGGTTAAATTTCCTTTGACTAAAGAAAAGTTTTAGGAAATTTTCAATTGTTAAATTGATAGCCCCCTATCATTTTTCAGACCCTTCCCTCTAGGTTTCTGCGTTGGGGTTCTATTTGGTTTCAGATAAGTAGCAAGAGGCGATTCTTGTGTATGGCGGGGCCCGACAGGTCTGGCACTCAAATGGGGGCGGAACCAAATTCAACAATTCATATAATCGCCTTTACCAGATTATCTTCGTTTTGAACCCTTTTCCTGCTGATTCTTGAACCTAAAGAGAGGTCTAAGCACCGGCTGCCAATGTTTTTTTTAGGATGGCTTTGGCGATTTCTTGCGCCCAATTCTTCGTTTTCTCCAACTCGCCATTTTTCAGCTGCATTTGGTTTGTCTTGCCCGCTATGTAGGCAATAAGCGGAGGGGCGACTATCTCGAAACCCAGTTTCTTAAGCTTGTTTTCTATGCCCTTAGTCGCATTTCCACTGAACCACGTTGGCATTTGTGTGTCAAAAGCAGCGGCCAACTGGCCAGAAAAATCTTTTTCGGGTAGACTGTTGAGAAATCGCATTATTCCGCTTGATGCTCTAAAATACATCGTAGGCGAACCAACTATCAGACAATCATAATTCTTGATGGTCGCTTGACCAACATCTTTAACGAAGAAGGACTTAACCTCTATTCCTTTGTCTTTAAGGGCTTCGCCAATGGTTTCAGCGACCTTCGCCGTTATCTTCATAGGCGAGACGGTGTCATACACAATCAAAACTTTCATTCAACTGAAGCTCCCTATATCTACCTGACTTATGCAATATCGCAGGCTATTAAGGGTTGCCGCATTCAACCGCCAATGGTTCCGATCCCAAAAGGGGGGCTAAACCATTAGCGGGCCCGACGGGATTTGAACCCGTGACACCCGGATATCTGCGTGAACCTTTTCACTTAAGAGTCCGGTGCTCTAGCCTTACTGAGCTACGGGCCCGAGTTTCTTTCGGAAAAGAACCTTGAGTGAAAATATTTAGAGCTTTCGGTTTCGTTTTGGTTTGACAGATACTCTAGTGGGTTGTTCACTTTCACTCGAGCGATTTTCTTTTAATCTATGTTGATTCATGGCTATTCCTTCCTTTCCGCTTGCGAGCGAATGAGTTTAGCTAATGTGGAAAAAGTCAAAGGTCTATAACGCACATTGTCCTCCAAGTTTATCAGAAAACTATTGATTTTTTCCACATCCAAGAAGTCGAATTGCCTAAGCCATTCCGAGACTTTAAGATAGGAAGCATAGTCCTCATGCAATGAGATAATAACACCGTCAAAACCTAAACCGTCTCCTCTCTCAAGCATGATAAACTCGAAATGCTTCTCTTTTACACTATCTGCAATAGTTTTCCGTGCTCTTTCAGCTTCTTCTTTTGCAAGGAATCGGGAAAGAGCGAAAGTTATCGCCATTATTTTGTATCCAAGTTTGCTGAAGTCAGGTATCATCGTGTACTCTCGAATGTATCCTTCTTTCTCAAGTTTATTTCTAATTCTAGTAACCGTAGGTTGAGAAACCCCAATAGTCCTAGCTAAATCTCTATCGCTTTGTCTAGAGTTTTTCATAAGTTCAGAAATCAGGTTCAATTCAACTTTTTTCATGGCTTATCCCTTCCTTCTTTGTAGAATTCGATACGTGCATCTGAACGCGTCATCCAGTATTTGCTCTGAACCCTTAATCATAACCTCTTCACATTTAGGACACTTCTTAACTTCACTCATGGCTTAACCCTCTTTTTGTGGGGTTGAGTTATGAGGGTCAACAGTTTTAAGTTTAATCCTAAATTTTGATTGTGAGGCTGAAAATGTTGGGTGAACTTGCTTTCGTTGGACTTGGTTTAAACGATGAGATGGGGATAAGTTTACACGGTTTGGAAGAGGTTAAAACTGCAGATACCGCCTTTATAGAGCTTTACACGAGTTTTATGCCTAATTTTTCACTAAAGCGCTTTGAGGAGATATCCGGAAAAAGGCTTAGCGTTGTTTCGAGAAGAGAGCTTGAAGAGAAAAATGGAGAAATTATTCTAAAGGCTGCTGAAAATGGTAAGGCTGTTCTGCTTGTTCCAGGCGACCCGCTAATAGCTACAACGCATGTTGCATTAAGAATAGAGGCTGAAAGGCGTGGAATAAAAACTCGTATAGTTCACGGAGCTTCTATACTCTCGGCTGTTATAGGTTTGTCGGGTTTACACAACTATAAATTTGGAAAAAGCGTGACTATACCTTTTCCAGACGAAACCTTCTCTGAAACTCCATACAATGTTATAGCACAGAACAAAAAACTTGGGCTTCATACTCTTTGTCTTTTGGACATTAAGGCAGAAGAGAAACGTTGCCTCAGCATTCGTGAAAGCCTAGACTTGCTTTTGAAAATTGAAGAGAAAAAGAAAAAAAGGATAGTCACCGTGAATTCGCTTGTAGTTGGAATAGCTAGGGCTGGAAGCAACAACCCAACAGTGAAAGCCGATTCCATAGAGAAATTGCTGAGTTATGATTTTGGAGAACCACCCTACAGCATCATTTTTCCCGGCAAACTTCATTTTATGGAAGCTGAAGCCCTGATAATATTGGCTGGCGGTCCAGAAAAGTTGAGGAAGGATGTTAAATGAGTTTGGAGAAGCTTGTTTCAAAGTATATAGCTTCTGCTGAGCGCGTCTTTTGTGAAATGGAGATTGCTGAAACTTGCACAAATATTGATGCGCTAGGCGTTAAGAAGGTGTTGGAATTTGCCAAAGCCTATTTAGAGGACGCCAAATATTATAGGGACAAAAAGAAATTTGAGGTAAGCTTAGCTTCTGTTGCCTATTGCGAAGGCTTACTAGACGCGGTAAAACTGTTGGGAGCCGTGAAATTCGAATGGCCAGAAAAAATGAAGGTAAAAAGCGAAGGATAGTTTTGGCTTCAGGCGTATTTGACTTGTTGCATCTCGGACATGTAAAGTTTTTAGAAGAAGCAAAAAAGGCTGGTGGATGGAACGCTGAACTTATAGTCATCGTAGCCAGAGACAGCACTGTGGAAAAGAGAAAGGGCAAGAAACCCATTATGCCCGAAAATCAGCGACGAGCACTTGTTGAATCCTTAAAAGTTGTTGACGAAGCCATTCTTGGATACGAAGAATTTGACATTGGGAAAGTTATTGAAAAGATAAAGCCAGACGTAATCGTCTTCGGATACGACCAAAAAGGCATGGAGAAAACTGTGAAGGATTACATAAAAGTGAAGCGATTAAAAGTGAAGGTCGTGAAAATTGGCAGGTTCGAAGAGGACGAGCTGGACAGTTCCTCAAAGATTAAACAGAAAATCATTGAACATTTCGAAAGATGAACCTCATGTCTAAAAGTTCTAAAAAGTATATGCCAACCTACATAATCATCGCATTGAACATAATTTTTTATGTTTACACCTCAATAATTGGCGGAGATTTCATGACAACGGGTGATCGTGCAATCTTTTTGTTTGGGCAAGTGAACTATTTTGTTATCTATTATAGTTGGTATTGGCAGCTTTTTACATCCATGTTTGTCCATGTCGGCATCGTACACTTATTGGGCAACATGTTCTTTCTGCTTATTTTTGGGCTTAGAGCAGAAGAAATGTTTAACATCCAAGAATACCTTCTCATATACTTCCTAAGCGGTTTAGCTGGAAACTTGCTGTCATTAGCGTTTGGGCCTTACAGTGCCCCTGGAATTCCCTTTGTTTCTGCAGGAGCTTCTGGAGCTATTTTCGGAGTGTTTGGAGCATGCATCATTTATGTTAGACGCGCAGTCGGCCAGTCAATAATAACTGCATTAATGTACGCCTTCTTTTTGTTTATGATTAACATCGGTCCGGGCGTGAACTTTCTAGCTCATTTGGGCGGTTTGGCTGTCGGATTATTGATAGGTTATGTGCTTGGAGCAACACGTAGGCGCAGTGTAACACCCACTTATGGGTATCGCTATTCTTTTTCCAGTAGAGGTTAGAATTTTATGGAAGTGTTAAAACTTCCACCTTCACTTTGTGCCCATCTTTGAGCTTGAGATGTTTCCGCAGAAAAACAGGAGCAATAATCTCGATCACTGAAGCGTCATAGTGGCTTCTTAAAGCTAAAATTAAGGCGCCCTTCACCCTGTTCTCTATTGTTGCAGGATAGCATTTCACCGATCCAAAGGTGCGGTCTTCATTTTTGAAACCTTCAATTTCAATTGCTGGGTAAGCCTCAAGTTCTGAGCGTGTCTTAATGTCATAATCGGTTGTAAGTTTTAGATTAAGCGTGCCAGGGTAAGGTTCAAAGCCTAATTTCTCGATGAACTGTTTTGTATAGCGTTCTTTTGATATGTAGTAGGCTCCCTCACCTAGCCCCGTGAAGATTACGCCTTCTAAAGTTATTGATGGCGGATACGCTGCTTCCATCAAAAAGCGCAGATTGGAATAAAGCTTTTTCAGTTCTTTAATGCCAGCGTCCGTAATTTTTATGAGGCAGCCTTCAGGCGTAATAGTCCGCTTAATCCATCCATTGTTATCCAACTCAATCAGGTAACGAGAAGCCGTCTGTTGGGAAGCCTCTAACTTTTCAGCTAAATATTCCGTGGAAATCTTGGCTGTTCTTCGGTGGGCTCCCATCTCGGCTAACTTTAAGAGCGTAAAAATTTGGCGCCACTCATGCTTTTCAGCCATTTTAAAGCCTCAGTTCCCGTTTACTTAGAAGTAATATCAATGCATATTTAAGTGGCTCGAAAATTATTCGCAAGGCTTAGATTTCATAGCACGTTGTATTTGCTTGAACAAATATGTCGCGCACATCATAAATGTGCGCTGAAACCTGCACGGCGTTCGAAGGAGTTGAAATGGTAAATGATACGCGACACGTGCCATTGCCGTAATCCATAATGGAAAGGTTATCTGATAGATCAACGGGCAGCCAGCTTCCAAGCCTCTCATAAAAAAAGGTCATGTTTTTAGCTAAACCAGGTTCTCCTTTGTTATATACATTACACGTTAAATTTACCAGTTTTTCATTTCCACTAAGCTTAGTAAAATAGCCATTAAGTGTAATAGCTGTTGTTACGTTAACAGCATAGTTCAATGTTACATTCATTGCCATACCATAAAGCTCTAACGTGAAATTTGCATAGGCGCTTGAAACTCCCATGTCGCTTATGTTCCATGAAAGCCATGTGCCTGAATCATAGTTTGAATCGCTGAGCGGAGTAAAGGCTAGTTGGCAGATTCCCAAATTATTTATGCTCCTAAAAACCTGGGAAAGCCTATTCAAATTCGCTGCCAAAACGTTTTTTTTGCCTCCGTTTGAAACGTTTGCTAGTGAACTTATCATAGCGTTTCTTGTGCTCTGCTTTAAGGCCAAAACAAAATTGCTGATTGCCGAATAATCTTCGCTGTTTGTTTCCTTGCTAAGTTCATAAACGTATATTGCTGTTGAAGAAATTAGTATGGCTATGGCTAGAGCAGCCACTATAAGAAGCTGTCCAGAACTGTTTGCCCTAAACTTTCTTTGACGCTTTTTCATGTGGCCACCGCCAAATGCAAATGAATGATATAACATCGAAAAACCATGCTCTGACTTGCACAAATATACTGTACGAAGGCTATTTGTTGACTACCGAAGCCTCCATTAGAGATAACAGCAGTGTTAACTTGCTGCATCTGATCATTGTAAACTGTCAGGTTGAAACATATGCCAGCTGGCAAGACAATGTTAAGAGCATCCCGCAGTGCAGTCCAGTTTCCACAATCTATGTACTTGCTTAAGCTTCCGTCAGAATCCAACTTTACAAGTGCTTGCAACCCGATGGAAGCCAAATCTTCGCTTTTGTTTACATTTTGCCTTACACTCAAGTTGGAAGAAACAGCAAAGGACGAAAAAATTATCAGTGCTGCCAGAAAGGCTTCGATTATTCTGATTTGCCCCCTATTTTGGCTTTTCATTCTCTTGGACCTCCAAGCCAAACTGTGCATTCGTAAAGGGCTGAATTTATCGTAACAGTGTACGTATTGGTGAAAACGTTGGAGAGAGTTATTGAATCTGCAAAGTTTGCGCCTGTTTGAAGCGGTATCTGTGGATATGCAGTCCATTCAGTAAAGAAAGTTGTGGAGTTCCATCCGGTCACAACAATTAATGTTGGACTTGGGTCTAGAAAATGTGGAAGGCTGTATGTGACGGACTGATTGTCGCTTACAGTTTGCGTCAAGTTTGAATAGTAGTTGATGGTTAGAGCATAAGTCTTTGACAAGTTTATCCCAGAGATAATGTAGGATGCGGTTAGGGTATAGTTCAGTGGGCTGAGCCTTAGAAAAGTCCTCTTAGGTTTGGGTTCACCTGAGTTATGTGCAAATGTATAGGTTCCAAAAGACACGATTTTGGAGTTGCAAACAGCCTTTGCGAAAGCAACAAAAAGGGCTGGTCCCTTAACGTCGTTTGAAAGTGTTATGTTGACGTAAGCTCGGCCATCAGAAGCGTAAGCAAGATTTGCTTCTAGGTAGTCTTCTGCAATAACATAACATTTCAGTTCTGCTTGAATCGGAACTCCGTGTTTTTCTGTTGAAATTTCGAATAGATAGATGGTTTCATTTGCTGCTTTGAAAGTGGCGGTTAAATTTATCGCAACTTCAAAAATTGGTTTTATCTCTATCCTGAGAGATACGTCAGGCATTTTAAGAGCGGTGAATATTTGTGCATAACTCATAGCGTAGAGATTTTCGCTGTTTAACCTTGAAAGCTTGTCTATATCTAACTCATATGCATTATTTGAGCCAGCCTTGGCTAAGCCAAACGTTTCAGGGATTGTTTGACAGTTTTGCCCCCAATTTGATGGCATTCCATCATTGAGAAGTAAATATTTCGAGATTTCCTCATATCTTTCAGCGATATCATCGTTAACTGCATTATTTATGTGCGGATATAGAAGCTTTGACGTACTAGCCATAGCTGAAAGCACAAGAAGAACCATTAACGAACACGCAAAGAACGTGTCAACCGATATCGCGGGCATTTTGTGTAATCTCCACTTCCTTTGTGTCGTTTAATTAGGTGGGGATAACGCCATACATGCCACCTAGGAAGTTTTGTGAAAGAACAAGCGAAACATAGGCTGTAAGCACGAGCATCGCAGAATATTTAAAGCCAGCAGCAAATGTGCCCTCGTTTACTTTGCCTACGAAGAATCCTGAAAGCCAACATTGCAGTATTATGCCTGTGGAGAAGAGGTTTATTTGGCTTTGCATTGCTTCAAGCGGCATGGCTGCTGACCCTGGCAGCGATA
>Ga0315280_10012441_pt1 | contig 10290 bp, 8 predicted proteins | sample YL17G06_40_MG_FD_203697 | JGI IMG/M metagenome (GOLD analysis project Ga0315280, IMG submission 203697) | Sediment microbial communities from Yellowstone Lake, YNP, Wyoming, USA - YL17G06_40 | ecosystem: Environmental > Aquatic > Freshwater > Lake > Sediment | place: USA: Wyoming | collected... | reverse complement strand
GATACTGATGCTTTGCGACGGCTGCAAGAAAGAGTTTCCAGCCAGCTACTTGAAACCGTTTGTTTCAGCGCCTCACGCGATCTTGCCGCGTGAACTCATGCTCTGTTCTGAATGTAGGCGATCTCTTTGAACTGGAATGACCTGATGCTACCGCTCGCCATGATCGCGGTATTCGCTTGGACTTCGATCTACTGGATAGTCAAACATGATCGAGAACATCAACCGAAGCCAGCAGTCTATCCGTCATGGTGGAATGAACCGCGAGCTTTCATCACGCCAAACTCGAGAGAACGACCCTTCCCAGGCCTCTACTGTCCGCATTGTGGCAAGCAAGGCGCAACAGTTCAAGTCAAAGAGAAAGTGCCGACGAAAGCTGGCAAACTCGACTTGCCATACTATCTCTGCCATAACTGTCGCAGCCGCTGGTACGATCACAGCGACATCACAGGATTCGTTGTGACATATCTGTTTGAAAGGAGCTCTTCAATCTAGAGCCAATCAATTTCTCGGAATCAATCCGCTTCTTCTCTGATGAGGACCATATCACTGTCGATCGACGCCGGTCTCACTACTCGGCAAAGTATTCTTTACGCAGTCTCTCGTATCCGCTCACTATGAGCTCAACCATACGTGAAGCTGATTCCTTGTTTCTCTGATCATAGAAGCCCGCGCCGAGGATTCGAGGAAGGAGCTTCGCCAGCTCATCTTCGGCTAGGTAGCCGTAGTTCAAGACAATTGAATCCAACTCCCGCTTGCCCCTGTCTACTCCTTGAGGTTTCGAGCTGATCGGGTCGGAAATATACGTTAAGTTGGGCCCTTCTTTGTCTTTGATTATGAAATCGTGGTACTTGGTCAGCATGAAGAGCGGGGTGTAGAGTTTCTCAAGCTGTCTTTGGACTTGTTGGCGTTTTCTTTGCTCTTTTGTACGGGATGGTATTAGGATGAATTCTCGCAGTGAGAACAAGAGAGCAGCGCCGAGAATTCCGCTGAGTACGGAGAGCAAGAATGCCGATGGATCCATGATGTGAAAAGCGATTCGACAGGATAAATGTTTGTTGGTACGACCCCTTCTGACTTCTCTCATGATGAAGTGACAGAATTTGGTTTCAGCGATCAGGCTCCATGGAACTTCTGGTGAACGTGCAAGACACATAGAGGAAGCCATACCTGTCACGAAAGGCGTCATGGACACGATCTATCCATGGTGGTGGGATGAACGCGAGTTTCCACGCAGAGCCGTGATGACAGAATGGTTCTACAATCCACTCAAAGGCCAGCCGAGATACGTGGACATCTATCGACTCCGCGCCTTAGCCGCGTCTGAATGGGTCTTCATGTGCACCAGCACAATCATTGAAGAAGTAGCTCAAGTGCCATGGGAGATTGTGCCGAAAGATCCGAAACTGCAAGAGTCGCCGCCTGAAGACATCCTCACCGACATTGATGAAGTCAAATACTTCTTGAACAATCCAAACGACAACAAAGGCGAAACAATCAACACAATCTTCCGCGCCTTCCTACAGGATTCGCTCACCATCGACGCAGGCTGCTTAGTCAAAGGATTCAGCGCAGACAGCTACGCCAGACATCCAGCTGGCGGCTACGAACTGAAACCGCAAGGCGAACGAATGCTCAGCGAACTCTTCGCTCGCGACGGCGGATCCTTCCTCAAAGAAACCGACGTCAACGGAATCGAATACCGTTATTGGCAGTACAGCTACTTGCATCCAGCAGTCGCGCCTATAGAGTTCGACGTCAACGAGATCATCTACTCAATCAGGTATCCGCGTTCATACAGCGTCTACGGCTGGTCAGAGATTCAGAGCATGGAAACCATCTTGAACCTGTTGATCAACAGTGCATTCACAAATTCAACGATGTTCCAAGAATACGCGGTGCCAAGTGGAATCGTCAGTTTCACCGGATCAGAAGAAGATGAGAACAGACTACGCGCATACTTCGCCTCAGAGATCAAAGGAAGATTCCACAAAGTCGCAGTGCTCAACAAAGACGCGAAGTTCGTGCCACTCACCTACACGGCCAGAGACCTAGAGTTCTTAAAAGGTCAGGAATGGTTTGCGAAACTTGTCTGGGCAATCTACAAGCTGACGCCAACTGAACTAGGCTTTCAAGACGAGATCCGTGAAACTGGCAAAGCCATGGCTGGACAGGCTAAGATTCAGAAGCGGAAAGCAATCTTGCCACTGCTACGCCTCATCGAACAGGTCATGAATCTGCAAGTGCTCAGCGAGTTCTCGCCAAGAATCAAGTTTCAATTCAACTTCGTAGACAAAGAAGAAGAGTTCGCAGAGACAGAACTCGACATCCAGAAAATTAACCAAGGACTCGTCACAATCAATGAATGGCGTAAGAAACGGAAAGTCGGCGGCCCAGTCGCTTGGGGTGATGAACCGCTTCAACTGACGCTTAGAAAACTGCAAGCGCCAGCAGCCTTCGGCATAGGTTCGAATCCGCGAGAACAGATTCCAACAGGTCCAGAAGACGGAATCGAAAAGCCCGGGCAAGAAGCACTCAGAGACATGACAGCGGAAGAGAAGGCCAGCATTGAACTTGCGAAGGCTTGGGGTGGCAGACCAGTCGCCAGCTATGATTTCGAAGACAGGGAAGACCGGCCAGCACCAATCTACACTTACGATGATAAACGTGGCAAAGTGATTCAAGTCGGAGACACCACCAGAGTTCCCAGACTCGACAACTTCAAACCTGAACAGCGCAAGGTGATCGAGAAAGAGTTAGAGCAACAGAGACAAGAAGCTCAAGCCCTCTTCAACAAAGAACGTGCTGAACATCCAAACTTCTCAGATGAAGACATCTGGCAAATTGTCAGAGACCACTTAGAGAAAGCAGTCGGCCCATACGCTGGAAGAGCGAAACCGACACCATATCCAATGGGAGCTCTCGGCAATCGACCAGATGAACCGATCCGTGATGGAACCATGCTCCCAGGCGAGTCACCTGAAGAGATTGAGAAGCGAAGGAAACTGGGCGGCGAACTTGTCGGCCAGCCACTGGAAGAAACTCGCGAAGTAACTAGGCGAACACCTGTCAAAATCATTGAGCATAGTGGCGGCCAAGGAGCACACCACTGGGAACGTGACGAAACCGGCCGAAGCATCGCCATGGGCAAAATTCCAGATAAAACTCATGGCATGGCGCCGCCGCGGAGAACCACGGATCCAGTCACCGACGTCGAGAACCGGATAATTCCAACACCACCGATCAGAGCTGGGCCTATCAGGTATCCTAGAGACGTGCCGCCGGTAACTAGTGCCACAGGTCCTAGCCGTAGACATCTCGGCGCATTAGAAAGAGACAAACCCGAACTCATTGAGAAGATGGCTCCACCAATTCCTAGCGCAGGTGGCGGCAAACGTAGAGAAGCCAGTTTCCTACGGTCGCTCATACCTAAACACGATCTCTATGTTGAACCATTTGCAGGCGGAGCAGCCTTATTCTTCATGTTAGATCCGCATGAGAAAGCTGTCTTGAATGATGTGGAGCAGGCGTTTCCTAAAGTCTGGAAGTGGATTCAAGAAGCCAGTTCTGAAGACATTGAGGATCTCAAGACTCGGAAATGGTCAGCTACCAGAGACCAGTGGCTTACGATACGAGACCAGTACAGGCCGAAATCTCTCACAGATGAAGTTTGGAAGATTCTCTATCTAACTCGACACAGTTTCCGCAACACACGGCGGACATGGCGAGGCGAGATAAGCGACCCTTACAGGCAAAAGACGCAGAACCGTTACCCCTCATGGCTGGATCGAATAGACGAGTATCGGAGACAACTGAACGGAACCAAGGTTGAAAATCGAGACTGGAAAGAGGTTATGCGTGACTACGACTCACCTGACACCTTCTTCTACATCGACCCACCCTACGAGGAAAAGTTCGCTAAAGCCCTACCAGAGATACTTGAGGAGACTCAGGGAAAATGGCTTCTCAGCTTTGGAGACGACGGGAACCTGCGGAAAGCATTAGACGAGAGAGGCTTCAACACTTTCCGAGTCCCGACCTATAATCAGATCAACAAGCCATCTGGAAAAACCCGCACAGTGCGCTATGAACTGCTCGCCAGCAACTATCCCATACATGTTCCAAAAGATCTCATGTTCAAAGCGATCGGTCCAGAGCATGCCCACGCAGACAAAGTCTTCTATGGATCCGTAAGAAGAGAACGGCTCTTAGCCAAACAACTCAGCCAGATTTTGCAGTCATATCGAACTGGAAAGATAACGCGAGACAAAGCCCTTGTCGAAGGACGGAAGGCAATCGATGCGAATCAGGCCAGAGTGTTAGAGATTGCGAGACGTAAGGCTAGTAAAGTAGTCGGCAAACGAATTATTGAACTCTCGCCTGAAGTCAGCAACAGACTTGAAGCGATTCGGACGCAAGCGTTGACCGATTTTCAGAGAATCATAGATGACTCAGGGCCAGTTTGAAACGAAACTTCAGCTCTATGTGAGCGAGCAACTAGCGAAGCAAGGAATCAGAGTTTTCAACAGCAACGTCATCAAAGCGCCTGAACTTGGTAAAACCATTGAAGTCGATCAGATCCTTCCGGACCATGGAATAGTCATCGAATACTGGCATTCGAAAGATACGCGATACCGCGCTAAAGCAGACGGTACTCTCAGAGTTCGACGCTATGACAAAGACGTCGCCAAGACCCTGTTCTACATGACTGAAGGCTATCTACCATTTTGGGTTGATCAAGCCAAGATACATGTTTCATCGAGACACGCTGACGAACTGGTTGAAACTCTCATCCGACTCTGCGAACTTAGAAGATTCACCCATAAGGAACTAGGCTTCAAGGGGTTCGATCTTGTCAGTTGACTTTTGGAAAACGTCCAAAGGACTCATGACTCGAATCGCAGACATAGCTCATCACTTCACATGGGCCAGTGTGAACACAGCTGTCAAAGATCAAGTGCGCGAAATGGTTGCAGTAGTCGAACCGGAAGAACGAGAACGTAAGATGAAACTGTACTGGGAAACGATGGGTGACGATCGAGTCTGTACGTACTGCGTGGATCATGAAGGCGAATATGAACCTGACGATCCGTTCTTGCCAGTGATTCCAGCTCATCCGCTCTGTAGATGTTGGTGGAATGTCGAAGTTGACCGAACTCGAGGTGTCTAATCTGTGGCCGACCCTCTCAACGAACTGCCACGGCTACGGTGATCCCTACGTCAGAAGCTCAATGACAAGAGGTTGAATCACGGTCGGTAAAGATTTCTTCATGAGAACACTCTTATACAGCGCAAGCGACCGGTTTTATGATCAGAAATGAAGCTCAGAAGGCTCCTAATTAGCCTCGTAATCTTCACCATTATTGCCGGAAACATTCAGATGATTAGAGCAGAGTCTGCCGAGTCCTACTCACAGTCATCGGGCAAACTGATTCCACCTTTGAATCTTACTTTCAAAGCTGCGATAGACCACAGCGAGAACGATGATAACGACTTCAATACCATCATGCTGTTTAATGACAAGGTCCTTTTCGATGGTGATCATGAAAGCTCACTATACGTAATGGATCTGAACAGTGGCAAGATTGTCTGGTCGTATAAGCCAGAGGCTAAGATCATAGCTGTCCAAGGCTCGCCCTTTCCATGGTTCCAAATACACGATAACCTGATTCTAATGGGTCTAGATTATACAGCGCCGCCGCCCAGCGGTACACATGTAACTTGGAATAGTGGTTCAGGTGCGGTCATAGCTGTCGACATGACCACGAAAAACGTGGTTTGGAAGTTTCCCACTAAACAAGCGCCATTCCGTCTGCATGTGGTTGATGATACGCTGTACTTTGATTCAAATGAAGAGGGAATCTACGCTCTTGACGTCTGGACTGGGAAGGTCAAATGGCTTTACCCCGAGCTTCCCGATATCATGTCCAGCACTGGCAAAATGGGGTTCCTTGACCTCTTGGTGGTGGATGACACCATCTACACGACAACGTATGGCAACTTTCTAGGGGTAGATCCGAATACCGGTCTAGGAAAGTATAACGGAACACTCCACGCAATAGATAGGTTCACTGGCAAAGAGAAGTTCAGAGTTGATACAGGACGACCGTTAGAGAACCTAGTCTTCGCAAACAATGTTCTCTACGGACATACACTGGAATGGAATAATGTACAAAACAATTACAACACCACTCTCGTCGCCTTTGGCCTCTCCACCAAGCGCATCATATGGAAGGCACTCCTCTTCCCATTCAGCTATGGCGGAATGTCACCGGCAATAGTGACAAACGAATCAGTCTACGCGAATGGGCTTTCAAGGAGGTTAGGAGATGAATCTACCACTCAAGTAGATGTATGCACAATATATGCCCTAGATGTTTCCTCTGGTCAGATCAAGTGGAGTGTTGAAGAGAATTCTGTTAGATCAGCCATGGTTTTGGACGAACCCTACCTTTACGCACTCGGCGAGAAGTACCTAGGTGACCAACGAAACACATCTTTCGGCCAAATCAACGCCTATGATACGAGAACCAGCGAAAAGGTCTGGAACTATACTATCAATGGCAGTTACATACGCACTGGGTTACAATCTAGCAACGGAACTGGTAGAAAAATGATATACTGTGCTGGCATGGGATACTTCGTTTATGGCTTCAGTTCATCATCCGCAGAACCCATACCAGAACTTCCAAACACGTTCATGATATTCACAATCTCTATCTTAGCTTTGATTCCCATATTGTTCAGAAGGAGATGGAGGCGGGAATATGCTTGACAAAGATAAGGTCAACAGAATTGATGATGCAAAAGAAGAGATGGAAGAAGAAACTTATTCGGTTATCTTCAGAGCTTTGAAGCATCCCGTCCGTCGTCGAATAATGAAGACACTCTCGCATAAGTCCATGAACTACATGGATCTTGCAAGAGACTTGAGCATCGAAACAGGCCATCTGAATTACCATCTCGATAGTTTGAGCCATCTGGTTTCCAAAGACGATGAAGGAAAGTATAGCCTCTCAGTATTTGGAACAGCCGCGCTACACCTGTTCAGTGAAGTGGAAGGCGACGCCGCACATGGCATTAGACAGAACTTCAAGGATTTCGCTGTGAAACTGAAGAGATGGCGAATTGCAGCCCTGATAGGATGCGTCATAGCGGCCATTTCATTAGCTTCCAGATTTTTTCATGGAATCTATGGTCTTTGGGAGTTAGGCCTCTTTGCGCTTTTGACCGTATCTCTGGCTATGGCTGTTTCAACTAAGGATCGAGTCAGATCCGCATCGAAGTTTTCAAGTATATTTGGGGGTTTGGTGTTGATCGGTCTTCTAATCGCTCCAACGATTGTGATGAATTATGTCCCAGGTTCTCTTCCGCGTGAATACGATCTCTCTTTTCCAAGTTCTCTGAACTACAGCCTTAGAGACTATACGAGGGCGGTGGAGAACTCGCCAGCTTTTCAGCTATTCGTCTACGAGCATGGAGACGTTCAACTAAACCATTTCATGATGCACAGCCGAAGCGACCCTCAGACGCCACCCGTTATTCTATTCACGTATCTTTCGTCAGACGGTTTTACAATTATTCTCTCCACACAACTGTCAAGTAACGATCTGTTGGTTAAGATTGGAGAAAGAAGCGCGTACAAGCCAAGGTATCTGAACGATCTAGGTTTGAACCTCTATTTCCAGAATAGGCTTCAAATAATCTCGGAGACCAGTTTTCAGAAATACTACCAAGTTCTTCTAGACGCCTACGTGAATTCGATTACTGGCAACTCAGGCAAGACAGCGCCGAAGCCTGATGGTGTGGATATTGGCATTATCCTTGACTATGATACGAGAGAGATATACCTACAGATCTCCACCTCTTCCAAACCACATGGACAACTCTTTAGTGGAGAACTCGACCCCTTTGGCAACATACTACGTTTCACAACATTCTATCCTGTTTAAGATCATGGTTCAGCAGCCTCGAACTGACAGCTAACTGGATTGCTCGCGGTAGTGGCGATACTAGTGGTTATCGTCTCATGATCATGTAATATCTTTGCAGACCCTTTGTTCCGAAAGCGCTTGCCTCTCAGTAGCTTAAAACCGAATAAACGAGCACATTCCCTGCTACAGAAGACACGATCCTTGTCGCCGCAAAATTCCCTTCCACACTTTTTGCAGCTATGCCGCATAAGCCTCAAGTGGAACGAGACGATCACAGAAATAAAACGATTCCAGTGAAGAAATCTTTACTAACTGATACCCGTCGCACCTCTAATGAGACTGGGAAGCAGTTTGTCTTTCTCTTAGAATTATTCACTCAGAAACTCGAACTTAGGCAAGCCTGCACGATCTGCGGCAAGACCTTCACAGATCGAACCGCTTTCATCACACACCGTCATGATGGCCTTCTCTGAAATGGACCTTAAAGGATGGATGAAAAGACCTGACGAACACTCCCAAGCCTATCGGTTCGAATGTTTCAGCTGCGAGTTCTATCGTTGGCATATCTTCGGTGGCCTAGTCGTTGATGGAGTCAAGGAGAGGCGTTGGCACTGCGTTCTCATTGACGATAGGAAAGAGCTCTGCAAACTTGAACCAAGAGAGTCCAAGCCAGTTTCAGGACCGGAGACGCAAACTGTCGAGCCGCGACTACCTACTCATAAAATTCCTAAGCCGGACACACTCGATACGCCACCTAGCCGAAATCTTCCAAGTATCGCCAAACTGGATCCGCCTCATACTGAGAAACCCATCCTTGCGCTGTCCAATCTGTCGAAAGTGGAAAGTCCAAGGTTACGTTCTAAAAAGCGACGCAGATCCTAACTATTTTCTATGGATATGTCAAGAATGCGTGGATTTCGAAACTAAACAGCGCACAATAGTGTAGTTATGCAAGTCCAGCCTCAAATTAAGCCAAAGCGGAGCTTAGAAGCTCATGCCGAAGCGCCCGCCCAAAGCATGGTGGAATGAGAAGTACCGCGAGATTAAACGCGGCTTACGTAAGGCTCACCCAAATTGGTCAGCTGAACGACTTGATGAAGCAACTCGCGGAACAGTCGGCCAGATCTGGCATCATGAACTGACTCCCGGGCAACGAGTTGCTAGAACTCGCAAGGCCGAGAAGAAAGGAAAAGACTTCGGCGGCTGGACTTCGATGAATACGGACTGGGAACGCGGCTACCGTGAAGGTGAACGCAAGGCAGAAGATCGAATGAGAGGAATCAACTTGAGAAAGAATCGTGAACACCAACTCAAACAATATGATCAACTCACCTACGCGACTGAAGCTGACAATCCAGTCAGAGAAGAACAGAAGAAACAGCGACGTGCTGGCTTGCGTTATCGCGCTGGCGAAAAGAAAGAACAGCATCAAGGAGTCGGCAAAGTTCCGGTCACACCTGGGACCCCGACAAATCCCAAGTCATATTCACGAGATCATCCAAACCTGACCTGTCGCCAAGCTCATCCATACGAGACTCATGTCAAATGGGCTGCTCGCAAAAAGATGAAGTGGCTTCGATCAGATCGTTACGCTCTCTTTGTACCGATAGGCGTCAAAGTCGCGACGAAGTCAGTTGGAGAAGTTGTACGCGGAGATCTCATGGTTGAAGGCTTCGTTTCAATGCCGGTTAAGGATCTGCAAGGTGACGTTCTCGAACTTCCAGCCTTAGTCAAAGCCAAGAATACTATGGTAAAGGCTCCACACAATCTTGTCTGGCTGGATCATGAATCGCCATACGCGAAACCTGTGGAGAATCAGGGAACTCCACCAATCGGCAAATTCGTAGCTGCCAAGATTCTGAGGTTCAAAGGATTTCCAGCGTTATGGGTTCGAATGCTAGTCAACAAAGCTCATCCGAAATTCAGTCAAGTCGGGTATGAACTCAAGAACGGATTCTACAACGCTTTCAGCATGGAGTTTGTGCCAATCCATGGCGGCGTGAAATTCATCCGTGGAAAACTCGCGAACGCCATAAACGACATCAAATATTTCGCGACATCGCTTGTCAGAGCGCCAGCAAATGAAGGCGCAACTATCACGCGAGTCTACCAGAAGGCGTTCGCTAATTCGTTACAGTTCTATCCGGTAAGGGTCACTGGACCCAACTGGATTGGACAAATCGTAAGAACCAAAGGAGTAGGAAAATTGCAAAGGGAAGATCTGCTTCGAAAAGAAGCGGAGCCAGAAGACGAACCAGAAGACGAGCCAGAAGACGAACCTGAAAATGAGCCTGAGGAAGAACCTGAAGAGGAGCCTGAGCCTCAAGAATCTAGGATGTACCCAGCCAGCCGAAAAGAC
>Ga0315280_10012440_pt1 | contig 10290 bp, 12 predicted proteins | sample YL17G06_40_MG_FD_203697 | JGI IMG/M metagenome (GOLD analysis project Ga0315280, IMG submission 203697) | Sediment microbial communities from Yellowstone Lake, YNP, Wyoming, USA - YL17G06_40 | ecosystem: Environmental > Aquatic > Freshwater > Lake > Sediment | place: USA: Wyoming | collected... | reverse complement strand
GACTCGGTGCAGCGCTATCAGCCAGAGGCAGGTAAAAGGGAGGAACCAGTGTTAGCTGAGGAGACCCCAGTCAAAAGTCGCCGGCTGGTAATAAGCATCAGCCAGACCAAAGACGAAGAAGCTGATGTTGCCGAACTGCGTAAGCTGATTGATGTCTTACGGGACTTCCCCGGCGAGGATGAGGTAAACCTTTGTGTGACCAACGGGCAAAAGATTATTAACCTCAAGCTATCCAATATCTATACTAATTATTGCCCCGAGCTCCACCAGCGTCTGGTAGAGCTGGTGGGGGAAGGGGGGATAAGGGTGGAGCCCAATGGCTAAAGCCAAGAAATGGGTAGTCTTGACCACTGCCCCTGACCAGCTGACCGCTGAGATGTGGCAGGATATCCTCCTTCAAGAGGGTATTCCAGCTATGGTCAACCCTGCTGATGCCGTGTCATTCCTGGGGGTTTCTAGTTTCCCCTGCCGGATAATGGTCGCCCCCGGCTACCTCAAACAGGCTAAGGAAATCCTAGCCAGCCTTCAATCAGAGGGACAAGAATGACAAAGAAAGATATATTAGCTGGTCACCGAAAAAGGCTGAGGGAAAGATTCCTCAGGTCAGGGTTTAGTGGCTTTCATGACTATGAGATTATTGAGTTGCTCCTGACGCTTGGCTCACCCCGCCGGGACTGTAAGCCGCAGGCAAAAGAGGTCATCAAGAAGTTCAAAACCCTGAGGGAGGCACTCTCCGCCTCCCCCGAGGAGCTACAGCAGATAAAGGGCATTGGTCCTCATAGCGCCTTTGGCATTAAGCTGGTGCGTGAAGTAGCCGCCCAGTTTCTCAAGTTAAAGATTATTGATAAGCCAGTATATAAGACCGGCAGGGAGATTTTTGACTACCTATACCACTCAATGCGAGACCTCAAGACGGAGTTATTCAAGGTCATTTACTTAAATAGCCAGAACCAGATTATTGACATCGCTGACCTGTTTGAGGGGACGGTTAACGCCAGCTCTATCTATCCCCGGGAAATCATGAAAGTCGCCATCAAGCATGATGCTGTCTCCCTCATCTTTGTTCACAACCACCCCTCGGGTGACCCCGAGCCCAGTAAATATGATAAAGATGTAACCAGGGATTTGGTCTTCGCCGGTAATATCATGCGGATTAGGGTACTTGACCACATCATCATCGGCAATGACCGGTACTATAGCTTCGCCGCGCAGGGGCTGATTGAGGAATATGAAACCGACTTCTTAAGCCTCAGAACCACAGGAACTGCTGAGGCTAAACGAAGGCGATATAGGGCGAGATTGCCAGATACCAATTATTTAAAACCCTGATACTGCCCTCCCCAAACAGCCTATGACAAGTACTATATTCCTATTGACTTTTAGTCTAGACTGTGATAGACTTTAATGGACAATAAGTATTAATTATTCTCAATAATACCCAATAGTGCCAGGGTAGTAAACTAAGGAAGGCAATATGGCAAAGCTTATGACGGTTAGTGAAGTGGCTGATTATTTGCGGGTAACCAAGAAGACCGTATATCGGCTGCTCATGGGGGGCAAAATCCCGGCAACCAAGGTTGGCAACCAGTGGCGATTTGCTCAGGACTCAATTGATAGGTGGCTTCAGCAAAACGCGGTTACGATAAAGGCGAATATCCTTGTTGTTGATGACGAGGAGGTGATTCGGTCACTGTTTAAGACAATCTTAGAGGAGTTAGGGCACCGGGTGACAACTGCTGAGACGGCGGCTAAGGGATTGGAACTGGTGAAACAGCAGGATTTTGCCCTGATTTTTCTCGACCTTAGAATGCCGGGTATGGATGGGGCTGAGCTTTTTCGCCAGATAAAGCTCGTCAAGCCCAAATTGCCTGTAATTATCATAACCGGCTATCCCGATAGTGAGATTATGGCACGGGCTTTAGCTTATGGTCCCTTTGGGGTTATGAATAAGCCTTTCGGCGAGGCGGACATTGTTGGCGCTGTCAACAACTTTCTTAAAGTCATTACTGCCTAAAAGAGGTAAGGGGGGTGGTAGGCATGAGAGCAAAAATGAAAACGGCTGAGCATGAGGTAAAAGAATTAAAGCAGTCAGTAAAGAGGCTTCAGGCTTTGGTAGATGAAGCTCCCGTTGGCATATTTAACATAGACCTCAAGGGCAAGATTACCTATGTCAACAAGAGATTTGAGGAGGTCTCCGGTTATTCACGGGAGGAGGTGGTCGGCAAGAACGGGTTTAAGCTTGGTTTGGTCTCCGATGAGACGGTAAAACTATTGGTAAAACGGATGAAAGAGAGGCTGATGGGAAGACCTCCTCGTCTCCTGGAGATGCAGTTCAAATGCAAAGACGGACACTGGATATGGGTAACGTTAGAAGGGAAGCTTATCCGGGAGCAAGGTGTCCCCGTTGGCTTCCAGCTTATCTCTAGAGATATCACCGAGCGCAAGCGGGCTGAGGAGACGCTTCAAGCCGAGAAGAATAAGCTGCAATCAATAATAAGTGTCATGGAATATGGTCTCACCATACAGGATAAAGACTATAACATTCTTTATCAGAGCGAGCCGCAGAGGGCAACTTTTGGTGACCACTTGGGGGAGAAATGCTACCGAGTCTATGAAGGTAAGGAAGAACTTTGCGAAGGATGTCCTGTAGAAAAGGCATTCAGGGATGGTAAGTCACACACCTCGGAGAGGAGGGTGATAATACCTTCGGGGGAGGTTACCTTCTGGGAGAATACGGCTAATCCCATTAGAGACGCCGGGGGAAGGATTATTTCCTGTCTTGAGATTACCAGGAATATTACTGAGCGCAAGCGGATGGAAGAGGCATTGCTAGAGTCTGAGGAACGGTTCCGTTCTATCGTGGAAAATTCTCAGGCGGGAATAATGATTCTAGATGACGCCTATCGGTTCGTCTACGTGAACCCCGAGCTGTGCCGAATGTCAGGATATTCTCGTGAGGAGGTCATCGGGCAGGACTTCCGCCAATTTCTTGACGAAGAGAGCCGGCAACTCGTCGCCGACAGGTACGTCCGCAGACAGAGGGGGGAGGAACTTCCTCCCCGCTACGAGTTCAACATTATCCGCAAAGATGGCCAGAAGAGGCGTGTGGAAATCAGCTCGGCTGTTATCAAGGATTCGGCGGGAAAAGTAAAGACGGTGGCTCAGATTTTGGACATCACCGAGCGCAAGCAGGCAGAGGAAGCGCTGAGGGAGAGTCAAGAAAAGTTGCGGAGAATGTTTGAGTCGGTCACCGAGGGGATATCAGTTATTGATTTGAATGGCATCATCACCGAGGTAAATCAGAGAACGGTGGAGATTCATGGCTACGATTCTAAGGATGAGCTCCTGGGGAGAAGCGCCCTGGAACTGGTTGCCCCCCGCGACCACGAGAAGATAGCCAAAAACATGCGGAAAGCGCTAAAGGGGGTAATAGTTAGAGGCGTGGAATACGCTCTGCTTAAGGCTGATGGCACCGAGTTTCCTGGGGAGCTAAGTACCAGTGTGCTCAGGGATGCTTCAGGCAAATGGATTGGTCACATCACCGTTGCCCGCGACATCACCGAGCGCAAGCAGGCGGAGCGGGAACTGCGCCGGGCAAAGGAACAATTTCAGGGGCTGGTGGAAGAATCCCCGCTGGGGGTGGCACTGATAACAGGGGATGGTCATTGCCAATATCTCAATCCTAAGTTCGTTAAGATGTTTGGCTACACTCTGGAAGAGGTGCCTACCGGGCGAGAATGGTTTGCCAAAGCGCATCCTGATGCAGAATACAGAAAGCAAGTCATCTCAACCTGGAAGGGAGATATGAAGGCGGCAGGACATGGCGAGAGACCCAATCGGGTATTTACCGTTACCTGCAAAGACGGCTCAGAGAAGGCAATATACTTTAGAGTGGTGATATTGGAAACTGGTGATTACCTCGTAATTTATGAGGACATCACCGAGCGCAGGCAAGCTGAGGAGAGGGAGAAGAAACTGCAACAAGAGCTTTATCTTGCCCAAAGGCTAGCCTCTATCGGTGAGCTGGCAGCCGGTGTTGCCCACGAGATAAATAATCCCCTTACTGGCGTACTGGGTTTTTCTCAGCGACTGCTGAGAAAAAGTAAAGATGAGGAATTAAGCCGTGATTTGGAAATAATCCATGGTGAAGCTCAGCGGGCAGCCAAGGTGGTGCAAAATCTCCTCACCTTTGCCCGCCGCCGTGAGCCAAAGAAGGAATATTCAAACATCAATGATATTGTGCAGAAGGCTCTGGAATTGAGGGGTTATGCACTGCAAACAGGCAACATTGAGGTTATGACCGACCTCGCCCCCCGCCTCCCCCAGATAATGGTCGATTTTCCCCAGATTCAGGAGGTTTTCTTGAACATCATTCTGAATGCTGAGCATGCCATGAATGAGGCAAACGGTGAGGGTAAGCTCATTATCAAGACCCGGGAAGTAAAAGACTATGTGAGGATTTCGTTTGCTGACGATGGTCCTGGGATTCCTCCCGAGCAGCTTGCCAAGGTCTTTGACCCATTTTTCACCACTAGAGCGGAGAAAGGCGGGACTGGCTTGGGACTCAGTGCCTGTCATGGTATTGTGACCAAGCATGGTGGGAGGATATATGTCAGGAGCAAGCCGGGGAAAGGGGCTACATTCTTTGTTGAATTGCCGCTGTCCCCAATTGAGACTACTGTTGGGCGCAGAGCTTAGTGAGTATTGACAACGTAACAAAGAGGTGGGAAAATGGCTTCAACTGTAGTAAAAGGGCAAGGACACCTAACCTTGTTGCAGGAAAGGTTTATCAGGTCAGGTTTTGACGGTTTCAGCGATGAGGAAACTATTGAATTACTGTTAAGCCTGATTTTGCCCCAGCGGGAATCTAAGAAGCGAGCCAAAGAGTGCATTGAACGGTTCACTAATCTGAGGGGGTTGTTCTCAGCTGAAGCCGAAGAACTACAGCAAATAGGGCTTACCCCTCAATGTATTTTTGGTATCAAGCTCTTGCACGAATTACCCACCGAGATTCTGAAAGAGAAGATTATTGAACAGCCCGTCCGTACCTCGTCTAAAGATATTTTTGACTATCTCTACTACTCAATGCGGGACCTCAACAGGGAGGTATTCAAGGTCATCTATCTAAATAGCCGAAACCAGATTATTGACACCGCCGACCTTTTTGAGGGAACACTGGAGAGTATCCCCATTCGCCCCCGCGAGATTGTAGAGGGTGCCATTAACCATCATGCCGCCCACCTCATTTTTGTCCATAACCACCCCTCAGGCGACCCCACTCCAAGCAAGAGTGATAGACAGCTAACTAGGGACCTGGTCTTTGTCGGCAATATTCTGCACATTAAGGTGTTAGACCATATCATAATCGGAGGCAATAGATACTTTAGCTTTGCTGATGAAGGGCTAGTTATCAAATACGAGGATAGTTTCCTAAACCTGAAAATAAGAGAGTTGCTTGACCACGGGGTTGATTATTTGAAAAAAGTACCCCAAGAACACTGAGACCTTTTCTCTCTACTTCCGTTATAATATAGTAGATGATTGATAGGAGGATTTAGTGAGAAGGTCTTTGCTTTTAATGGCAGTGCTAGTCACCACTCTTTTAGCTGGCTGCATCGGGGTTGAGACTTACACCGATGAAGGGCAGACAATAGAAACTAGCGTTAACCAGCAGTTTGTTATCGCCCTTGGCTCTAATCGAACCACCGGCTATAGCTGGCAGGAAAGCCATGATGAGGCAATGCTTAAGCTGGTGGAATATATATACAAGGAGAAACCAAAGCCGGGTCTGGTTGGCGCTGGCGGGGTTGAGTATTTCCGCTTTAAGGCAGTGAAGACAGGGAGGACTGTGATAACCCTGGTTTACAGGCGACCTTGGGAGGAACCAACCCCCGAGGATGTAACGAAGGTATTTACCATTCATATTAGATAGCTTTAGAGGCTTCCAGCTCAAGAAGCTCTTTTTTTATCTTTACCCCACCGCTATAGCCACTGAGCTTGCCATCCTTTTCTATTACCCGATGACAGGGAACGATAATGGGCAAGGGGTTTTTCCCCAGAGCCCTCCCCACCGCCCGCGCTGCCCCGGCTTTGCCCAGCTGCTCAGCGACCCAGCTATAGCTCCTGGTCTCACCGTAGGGAATAAGTCTGGTTATCTCCCATACCTGGCGCTGAAAGGCACTAGCCTGGGAAAGGTCAAGCTTATCAGGAAAGCTCACCCAATGACCAGCGAAGTAATTCCTTAAGCGTGGCACAAGGTCGTGGAAGAAGTTATCAGAGCGGCTTGCTTCTTTTACCCTATTACCTAATTGCTGCTTGGCTTCTTGGGCTGAGGGGAGGGGTAGGGTAATGCGTAGTAGCCCTCTATTTGAGCCCAATATTCCTACCCAGCCCATCTCAGTATTGAAAACAGTGTATTTTAGCTCCCCGCTCATATCTCCCTTGCCAGCACCAGCCCCCACACTGAGATGGCTCCAGCCTCTTTCAGTGCCCGGGCGCAGGCATCAAGGGTAGCCCCGGAGGTGGAGACGTCATCTATGAGTAGAACCTGCTTACCCTTTAGCCTCAGGTCGCGGCAGGAAAAGGCATTGGCGACATTAATGCGCCGCTCATCAACGGTGGCTGTCCTCGCCTGAGGAAGGGAATGACGCTGTCGGATGAGGCAATCGTCCACTACCGGTAAATTGACGAGTTTCCCCAGCTTTTGAGCCAGCAGGTGGGACTGGTTATAGCCACGCTCCCTTAAGCGTTTCGGGTGCAGTGGCACCGGCACCAAGACCTCCCCGGGTAGAGGGTTGGTGATGAGATAGTCATTGAGCCACCGAGCAAAGAGCCCAGCGATGGCTCTAAGGTTTTGATACTTTAGCTGGTGAATCGCCTGGCGTATTACCCCGTCAAATCGGAACGGGGAGCGAATGCCGTCTATTTCTGCCTGCCAGCCAGCGCAACTGGGGCAGAGTATGGCGCTGGACTGGGGCAGACCACACTTAGGACAAAGGGGAGATACAATTCTGGGTAATGACTTGAGGCAGGATGGGCAAATAAAATCGCCTTCCCTCCCACAGCCAACACACCAGCGTGGAAAGAAAAGGTCAAGTGCTATCCCCTTAAGTTTATTTAACTGAGGAAGCACATTTAACCCCGTAATCTAAAGCTTCGGAGTGAACCCTAACCTTTAGCGGGAGCGGGCACTATGTAGTGACCCGCTGATAATGGGTTCGTTAATATAAATATCGCCGTTCCTGATTTTCAGGTTGAAACCACAATCAGGATTGGTGCAAACCCATGCCTTGTAGTGAATGTCTGCCCCCTGACTACCAAAGTCAGAAAGGGGCACCAGGTCGCCAGACTGGCATTTCTGGCATTTGGGGAAATTAGATTGTTCCATTAAGTCCACCTCCCAACCGAAATTTAGGTCTTTCGCAGTATACACCATACCGCATTTTTTGACAAGGGCTTATTTTAATTTAACTGAGCTGATTTGGCTATAAATAGCCCCCTCCCTGGTCAGCTGGCTTCTTATCAGGCTGATAGCATCTACCTGAAAACTATAGCCTTCCTCAAACTTGGTGCCGGCTATAAGCTGCCCCAATCTTTGCCGCTCATCGGCTGATGCCTGGTTGCGAACTCGCGCCAGGGTGAGGTGAGGGGTGAACGCCCTCGCCTCGGGGGCAAAACCCAGCCTAGCCAGATTGGACTCTATGCGTTTTTGGAGTTGGAGCAGTTTCTCTACCTCCCCGCTTACCCCCACCCAGACGACCTGCACCCGCCGCAGGTTGGGGAAAACACTTAAGCCCTTAATTTCAAGGTGAAAGGGGGATATTCCCTGCGCCGCCTCCATCATGGCTTCGGTTATCTGGCTGGTCATATCCACATTAACATTGCCCAGGAATTTTAATGTCAGGTGAATGCTATAGGGGTCAACCCACTTTACTGGGAACTGATTACCTGATTTTAATTTAGCCCGAAGCCGGGAAAGCCCAGCTTTTATCTCCTCGGGCAGCTCAATGGCAATAAAACAGCGTAGTTGCTCCATGGCTATTTACCTTTAATACCGAGAAGCCTCCGGGCATTTCCTGACAGGATGAGGCTCTCTACTTCTTGAGATAGTTTAAGGGCTTTAATCTCGTTGAGTTGCCGACCCTGTGCTATTAGCGGATAGTCGCTGCCGAAGAGAATTTTATCGGCACCGACAAGCTGGATAACCTGGTTATATATCTGGGGGGCATAGAGAAATGGGGAAGCGGCGGTATCAAAAAAGACGTTAGCCATTGCCTTCCTGACCTCGGGCATCAAGGCATAAAAGGGTAGCCCTCCTCCCCAATGGGCACAGACTATGGTTAAATCGGGGAAGTTTATAATAAATGGGTAGAGGATGTCTGGGGTGATACCACCCTTCCCCGGATATTCATGACCTACGGGTTCTGAGGCGTGGGTGAGCAGGATTAGCTTATGCCTTCTCAGCGCCTCAACAAGGGGTGTCATTATGAACTCGTCGGTGGGGTCAAAAAGCTGGATATCCGGTCTCATCTCGCCGATGCCTTTTATCCCCGCCTTAGCCAAGCGCTCAATTTCAGCCACAGCACCCTCGGGTGACTGCGGCTGGACGGCACCGAAGCCAATAAGCCTCTCGGGGTAGCGGGATACTGACTCTATGATGTAGTCATTGGTTTCAACGCACAGCTCGTGGGTAGTCCAGCCGATATTGGCGATGACTGAGATATCAACGCCGGCTTCATCCATGCTGGCGATAAGCTCATCAGCGGTAGCGATTTTGGCTTTAGGCTCTGAGTAGAGGATGGCAAAGCACGGGTCAAGCTCAATATATTTACTTCGGTCTTTCTTTATCTGGGGCGGGAATACGTGGGTGTGGAAGTCAATAATCATCGCCAGATTTTAGCAGAAGCTTTGGACTAGCTTCACTCAGCTTCCTGCTCCTCTGGTTTTTTCTCGGCTCCTTCTTCAGCTGCCTCTTCGCCTGCGGCTTCAGCCGTGACCTCTTCGGCGGCAACCGCTTCCGGAGCTACCACTTCCTCTACCTTCTCTATACGTACCTCGCTGATCTTAACCACCATCTGGTCGGGGTCAGTATGAAGTGTAATATCGGGGCTAAGGGGAATATCTCGGACATAGATTGACTGCCCCAGCTCCACCAGTGGGCTCAGGTCAACCTCTATCTGGGGTGGTAGCTTATCAGGGAGGCACTCAATACTGAGGCTGGTCAGGCTGTGAGTCAGGGTGTATTCCTTTACCTTCATTGCCGGTGCTTCGCCAACCAGAACAATAGGCACATCCACCCTTATCTTCTCTGTCTTTTTCACCTGATAGAAGTCAACATGAAGCAGTTCCCCGCTGTAGGCATCCCGCTGGATTTCCTTGATGAATACGCTCCTTGGCTCTTTATCCCCTTCAATGCCAAGGGCAATAAGCCTGGTTCTTCCTGCACGGGCAATAAGCCGATTAAGCTTAGCCGTATCACACTCTAGGGCTAGTGAATCAAGACCGTGCCCGAAGAGGTGAGCCGGGGTAATTCCCTGGCGGCGTAAAAACCTTGTCTTCTTGCCCAGTATATTCCTTTTAGTGGCTTCTATGGTTAAACCGTCCATCTTGTCTCTCCTCTAGTCTGTTAATTAAAGCAGAGATGGAGAAAAAAATCAAACTAAATAATATAGACCTGCACTCTATGAGTGTAGTATAATCAAAGAATAGTAAGGGGTAACAATGTCGCTGGCGAAGAAAGATAGTCTCAAAGCCTCGGCTAAAAAAGTTAGAGCCGAGGTTTTTTCTTCATCAGCCTCAGTAGCTGAAATGAAGGCTATCGCCAAAAGGCTACGCCGTCACATTATTACTATGATAGGGAAGGCGGGTAGCGGTCACCCTGGCGGCTCCCTTTCCGCCGTGGAGATTTTGACCGCCCTTTATTTCAAGGTGCTAAGACATAAGCCACAAGACCCTCACTGGTTGGATAGGGATAGGTTTATCCTGAGCAAGGGGCATGCTGCCCCTGTCCTCTATGCTACCCTGGCTGAATGCGGCTACTTCCCGGTGGCGGAGCTAGCCACCCTGCGGCAGATGGATAGCCGCCTGCAGGGTCACACCGATATGACGCGTACCCCGGGGGTGGAGATGTCAGCCGGGGCTCTGGGACAAGGCTTATCTTTTGCCATTGGTGTGGCTTTGGCTGGGCGACTTAACTCTAAGGATTACCGGGTATATGTTCTATTGGGGGATGGGGAGTGTGATGAGGGGCAGGTATGGGAAGCGGCTATGGCTGCCGCCCACTTCAAGGTG
>Ga0315280_10012438_pt1 | contig 10291 bp, 12 predicted proteins | sample YL17G06_40_MG_FD_203697 | JGI IMG/M metagenome (GOLD analysis project Ga0315280, IMG submission 203697) | Sediment microbial communities from Yellowstone Lake, YNP, Wyoming, USA - YL17G06_40 | ecosystem: Environmental > Aquatic > Freshwater > Lake > Sediment | place: USA: Wyoming | collected... | reverse complement strand
GCTCCTTGCCTGTCTGGGACTCTCCCTCTCCTCAAGTCCGCATGAGCCGTCGGGGAGTAGCGCCCTCTTCTCGCAGAACGCATAGTTGCACTTTGAGACTACGCAGACGTCCCCTACCCAGTTGCAGAAGGCGCTTCCCTCCTGCGCCGTCCGCTGTTCCCACGGGTTGCTCCTGTAGCCCCCTGGATTCTGCGGGTTTGTCGATCTTATGTACAAGGCTCTCTGTCCACACCTGAAATGAGGACATGTTGCTTCACATGGATGTCTACCCTTCAATTTCAAGACCTCATTTTATGGCAATTTCAGGCATTTCTTGCATTTCTATCACAGTTCAAAAGGTCTGGATAAAATAGAACATTTACGAATAGATAAACCTTATCGTTGGTTCGTGACATTTCTCCTGGCCAAATCACCGTTTGTACCCGATCTTTCTGAGGAACTCGACCCTATCTGCCCTGTCCTTCTCGCCTTCGACGCCCTTGGGTGAACTCCCGTCTATCACTCCTAGGATCCCTCTTCCCAGCTCGCTCTCGGCTACCACGACCTCCAGCGGGTTGGCTGTGGCGCAGAATATGTTGCAGACCTCCTGCACGTCCTTCAGGCGGTTCAGCACGTTTATGGGGTACGCCTCCCTCATGAAGACCACGAACGTGTGCCCTGCCCCTATCTCCCTGCAGGTCTCAACGGCAGCGTCCCGGAGCTCCTGGTCGTTCCCGTCGTGCCTCACGAGGCACTGTCCGGACGCCTCAGAAAATGCGACCCCGAACTTTGCTTTTGGCACCGCGGTGACCATCGCCTCATAGAGGTCCTCCACGCTCTTTATGAAATGGGTCTGACCTACGATCACGTTGGCGTCCTTCGGCATCTTTACCTTTATTACCTTCAGGTCCATCATCAATTCCCCACAGATCTATTGCAGAAGGGATATAAATCCGAGTTGCTAATGTGAACCATCATAAGCGTTACAATACAATGATTTACAGGTGAACCTCATGAGATTCTCTTGTTACGATTTCAATATGGTCCTCCCGAATGATTGGAAGGTTACCATTGACAAGAAGTCGCAGTACGGCTCGGGAATAATCAGTTTTATTACCCCGAAAGGTATTGCGCTCGATATCGTCTGGGAGAATCTTGACAGGTACAAGGCTAAAGCCCCGACGGTCGAGGTCTTCATCAACAATTACTTTGACGAGATGAAGAAGAACAGGAACATCAAGTCGCTTGAGGTCGTAAAAGGGACCCCCACCACGGCGGACGAGCACGAGACCTTCCCGCACGAGTTCACCTATAAGTACAAGCAGCCCCTAAGCAGGGGCGTCAGCCTAAAGATCGTCGGTCTATCCATGTACTGCCTCCACTCAAACAGGTTTGTGGTCCTCTACTCGAGGACAGACCCGAAGAAAGAGAACCCTGATGAAGCCGCCATAAGGGACGCTATAAAGACCTTTGAGTGCTTATGTAACAAAAATGCCAAACTTTAAAAACTCCAAGGTATCCATTATCATTAGGAGGGAAGCCACATGGCAGATGGTCTTATTTTCATTATAGCAGTGGCTGTCGTGATCGCTGTAGTAGGAGTAATAGGTCTAGGTCTATGGGGCCAGAAGGCAGAAGTCCCCGCGACGAAGCGGGTCTACGACAGTTATACCCAGACTTGGTTCGACATGGACCCAAAGACTGGCAAGAGAACTTTAGCGGTTGTGAAGAAATAATAGCCCACCTTTTTTATTTTTCTCTCTTTTTGAGGTAGCATTTTTTAATTGCAAAATTCAAAAAAGAAAAGAGAACTAGCTATATCACCTCTTACGGCTCCGTCCTGAAGCGGCGGCTGCGCAAGTCTAGGGCCCTTGCACCATTGAATGGCCCATTATCACTGCTAGACCATGCACGCAGAGTTCCTTTAAGGGTGTTAGCGTTTGTGCCAATAGTGGCCTCAATGGTGCAACTATCAACCTTTTAGTTGATCGCTACCTGACAGTTGTTGGTGTTCACTTTCGCACCTCTTTGAAATAAAAAAGCTTAAATCTAAAAGAAATCTGCTCTCTTTAGGTGCCAACTATGTTCGATCCGTCCTTCCTCCAAGTCGGTGACCTCTCCGCCCTGCTCGCCCAAATACTTGTAATAACGGGGCAGATCTTCGCCATCCTCAACCCCATAAGCGTCCTACCGACCTTCCTCTCCCTCACCGACGATCTGGAGGCGGACGAGAGGCATAGAATAGTCCGGAACTCTTCAGTTGCCGTTTTGATAATAGCGCTCCTGCTGGCCGTGGGCGGCAACTACATCCTCAGCTTCTTTCATGTGGGCATAGCCGGCCTGCAGGTGGGCGGTGGCATCCTGCTCATGAGCATAGCCATCGAGATGCTCGGTGGCCTTCCAAGGACAAAGTCCCTAGAGGAGCGTGCTGAAGTTGCTGTCGTGCCGATAGCTACGCCACTGCTGGTCGGCCCAGGGACTATGACAACTATAATAGTGCTCTCAGCAACGGTTTCCATCGTCTCTCTCTTACTAAGCATCTTGATAGTCTCTGCCCTAACCTTCCTGTTGCTGAGGTACTCCGATCTCCTCGTCAAGATCCTTGGCCGCAACGGGACGAGGGCCCTGGGTCGCTTCATGACCATAATAATCGCGGCCTTCGCCGCCCAACTGATATACTCTGGAATCAGTGACTGGCTGAAATCGTGGGGCGTTAGCCCGAAATAGATCTGCCATCTTATTACCGCCTTTAAGGGACCGCTCCGCCAATGAGTCAATTTTGCCAAACCCTTTTTGACAAGCCTGAAAAAGTTTGGGAAGACATTGAAAAATTCGTCCAGCTCTAACGGAGCGGTCATCCATGCGCGGGGTCATATATACGTGCTGATCAGCCCCTAAAGGGGTCATGATTAAGGGCCTCAGAAGACCAAGGCAGTATTAGAACAGCGTAGAATGGTAGCCCGGGAGATATCCGTGCACATGCTCTCATATACCGGTTTGATTCTGTTGGAGCTCCCTGATTATGGCCTGCCTGAGGGCCTGATTCAGGACCTCTATCTTCTTCCGCTCGGGATCAACTACGGTCCTGTGAGGCATCGATAGTGCTTCCCTGCTAAGGATCTCGTTGGGATTCATTCCCCAAGCCTCTATGATGAGTTTCAACTGATCGAGCTTCGAGACCTTTGTCCTGGGCCTTATGCTCAGTCCGCTTGAGGCGTAGAGGTTCCTTAGAAAGTCTATTCCCTTCATCCTCACGTCGTTGTAGGTGCTGATTGTGTGCCCCATCATGTACTCGATGTAGTCCGTGGGGATCGTGCCCAGGGAACCGAGTTGGGTGCGGAAGTACTTCCTTATGGAGTGGGCTCTGAGCTCGTAGCGCCTTCTGGTCCTCTTTTGGATCAGGCCTGCCTTGATGAAGAGCTTGTGGATCGCAAGGTGGATGCTTCCTGGCGTTACTGGCTTAATCCTCTTCGTTTGGTCGTTCCTTATCAGAGGCGACTCGTCGTTCAACTCTTCAGGAGGCATCCCCCACCTGTCTCTTCTAGTGCCCTTTCTCCTCGCCTCAAGGTAGGCTCTGAGGTACTCGACTGCCTCAGCTCCTATGAACGTGTCATAGTCGTGGTACTTTCCCTTGGTGATCTCCGCCTCTGCATGGACGTGGACTGGGACTACTCCAGCCTCAAGATCCTTCCGGACGTGTCGATACCGAAGCCCAACCAGGGTTCCCAGCCTGAAGCCCCCAAGTGCGAGGAGGCTGATGATGACCCTCTCCCTGAGGCTGGCTATGTCCATGATTCTTGTAAGCTCTTCCGGTGTTGGCGCTCTGTCGCTGTATTTGACCCTCCGCGGAAGCCTGTAGGGGAGGACGATCTCCACGCCGTTTGCTCTGAATAAGGCCTTTACACCCTTCACGTGGTTGGCTATGGTTCCAGGGGCCAGTCCCTCAGCTTGGAGGTCCCCCACGAAATCGTCGAGCGAAGAGGTGTAGCGTTCCCGGGCTTGGAGGTCCAGGTGCAATTCTCTCATGATCTCATCTGGGCTCTTCCCTATCCACCTGCAGTACCGGTGGACCCCGAAGACGTATTGGTATAGGGTTGCCCTGCTGCCGATCGTGTGCTTGAGAAGGTAGGATGCCAGCTTTAGAATAGACTCGTTCTCCAGGGCGAAGGGAATTAGGCTAGACATCTTTCCTCTGAAGGCGTCGATGGCGTACTGTCTCGCGGCCCGTTCTCTTGGTGATAATTCCTGTGGGAGCACGTGTTGACTGTGTTGCTCGGTTGCTGTCAGCTTCTCCATTCTTCTCGCTCTCCTTTTCTTGTTTCCGAGCAGTATGGGTGGCGACAGCCGTTTAAACTCTTCCCTCCGTGGAGGAGGACGGAAAGATCTACATCACGACGAGGATTTGAATCAGCCAATCTCCCTCCCCTCCAAGATATCGCTCTTCAGGATTATGAGCCCCGACCCCTTGCTTGGCAGTTCACCAGGAAGGGTTCCCACAGTCCGGTCGAAGCACAGGCAGATAGCGTCCTCAGTCTCCCGGGCCAACCAACCCACGACCTCCCGGACGCAGGGGCCTAACAGGGTAGGGTCCGTGTTGTGGAAGAGCACATGGTCCCGGTAGCGGACGTAGACGAGTTGTCCGGGCTTCGCATGTGGAAAACTAGACCTTCTCCCAGTCACCCTTAAGGGCCCCTCTGCCCTTCTGCCCAGAGAGAGGCTGGCCATGACTGGCCCCGCGCCTGAGGCTGCGCCCGGTCCCACGGCCCTCCTTGCACCGGGAGGGGCCTTTACCGCGGCTCCTTTCCGTGGTATTAGCCTCGTGGTCCTTTCTGGGCGGCCGGAAGTGTGCACCGTCTGCACCTCAAAGTAGTATACCGGTCGTGTTTATTTAAAGCCGGAAAATGGCGGGGCTATCGTGCTGTGTTGTACTGTACTGGGCTGGGATGCCTCAGGTTTTTACGTAGAACCTGACGAGAAGGCCCATGGTTTTTCGATTCGTTTCAATCCAACTCCTTCGACTGGGGCTTCTCTTCTCTATTATTCTATGCTCTGAGCTGCTGGCCGTTGTCCTTTTGCGCTCCTCCCCTGGTCGATTATCCTGATTATCTCTATCCCGCGGACGCGCCAGGCCCTGTTAGGCAGGCGTATGCCCTCCACCCTTCCCTTCTTGATCCACCACCTGACCAACTTCTTGTTAACTGAGAGCAGGTCCGCCACGAAGCCCATCGTGTACAGCCTGTTGGGATCAACGCCGTATGGTCTCTCTGTCCACGGCCGTTCCTCTTCCCCCGCCACTCTTTCCATCAATCTCACCATCATCACTATAGTCCTTCCGTGGATGAATATTTAAAGGGCGGTCGTTTCCCTCTGCCTCCGCCTCTGCCCGCCCGGCAGCCGCTGAAGACCCAAAAAACGCCACCCTGCTGCGCCCTTCTTACCATCGGTTGACGTCGGGGGCCGCCCGCCTCGCCGCGGTCCAGGGGCGCACCCTAGCTTGGGTTGTGCCGCACGCTCCTTTTTATCGCACGGCCCTTCTCCACCGTAGCCCGGCGCAGGCCAGTTGAGGTTTGTGGTTGTAGCGGTGAGGTGTTGCAGTTTCTTGGGCGTTTTATGGAGGGTGTGCACCATGAAGCATGCCCCTCCATGCCTGTTGGAATTAGCTCCTTTCTCTCATTTCCGTGGCTGGATGGAACACCATCAAACTGATGGTGGAGGCCCCGACAGCCTCTCTGGCTGATGATCTCTCCGGCACCTTCACCACCATCAGCTGATGGTCGTCCTGCGGGACGGGTGCTCGTCTGCTTCTGCCAAAGTCTGTGAATAGCAGTGTGGCGAGGTGGCCCGCCTTGTGGCGTCCGTGGTGCCCAACGGCCGACCTCCGTCCGTTGCACGGAAAGCTCCTGGCACGCCCGGAGTATGCACACCCCTGCCAGCGAGAGGGGCGAGATCCCCCTGCATCCCTCCTGCCCTGGAGCGCCTTGGCACGCATAAAATTTATACGCACATCCGATAAACTAAGAAGAGGTGACTAAGGATGAAGTGGTATTGGTGGCTCCTCGTAGCCATATTCTTCCTTCTTGGCGTTTGGACTCTGGTGCCTGCCCCAGCATCTAAGCCGTGCCTTCTGGGATACTACGCGCACTGCACCTTCACACCGATCAGCACCATAATCTGCTGGATAGTCGCCGGCGTTTGCTACTGGCTCGGCAAAAAGAGTGCCACGAAAGAAGCTACAAAGGAAGCGGCCTCAAAAGAGGAAGCTAAAAAGGCTCCCTAAACCTAATCTGAACACCTTTTTTCCCCGCCGGTGAACGGGGGCTCGTGCGCCTGGGACATGAGCATCGCATGGTTTGGCGGCCGTGTCGAGTCCGCCGGGAGAGTCGTCGGGATCGAGCAAAGAAGACCCCGCACAAAAACCGCAGCCGCGGTGGGGGCACCTGCTCGGGTCGGTGGAGATGCGCTTTCTGAAAGCAAAAAGGCTTTAAAGCCCGTTAAAGTTTTTTAAACACAAGTTCGTTTTCGGAGCGAATGTTTGTGATAAAGCCCTCTGTAAGGATTGAGAACGTCGTCGCCTCGGTCACAATGAATCAGAGCATAGATCTCGATGCCATCTCCGGGAACGTCCCGGGTGTGGAGTACAACCCAGAGCAGTTTCCAGGTCTGGTCTACAGGCTCCCCAAGCCGCGCACCGCGACGCTGATCTTCTCCTCTGGGAAGATGGTATGCACCGGTGCGAAGCACGAGGACGAGGTAAAGGTAGCGGTGGAGAAGATCCACCAGAAGCTGAAGGATCTGGGGGTCCTCTACGAGAAGTAGAACTCGGCATCCCGCCAACTTTTTTGTCCTTCAGGAGTTCAAGGGCTTCTCTGCAGGCGGAGCTGGGGGCACCTCCAGCCACCGCGATGCACCCCACCGCATCGAGGCCAAGAGGGCGCCAAGCGTGTGTTCAAGGTAAGGCAGGGCATGTCCTTGCTACGACAGTGCCACGGGCGAAGGTAAAGAACCTCTTCTCCTGTATTTGCTGCTTTGTGGGTTAACTATCATCCCCGTAAACTTCTCCACACTGCCGCCTCCCTTCGCCCTTCCTGCGCATCTCGCCTATTACCCGGTCTACGAAGAAGGCCTTGAATGGGGGCGTCGTCCTGCTGAAGTTGAGGTCAGGTCTAGGTACTATCCGGACGGTGTTCTTCCCGATGTACATGGTGCCAAGATCCTCCCCCTCTTTGATTTTATAGGGAGGGACTGTTCGGCGGCTGGGGGTACCTCCACCTCTTCGAGGACCCTTGGTGCCACCGCCACCTTGGGTGCTACCGCTATCTCCGGTTCTACCACCTTCGGTTCTGCCGCGATTCTGGGCGCCTCAACCTCTGGGTGCTGTACAGGCCTGCCGGCTGGCTTGTAGATAGCCTTGGCAAGCGCCTCGTCCACAAGCTTCAGCGAGGCCTTTAAAAGAGGGGAGCTGAGCTAATCTAAAATTCTTTCTATCGCATCCTGCTCAACTTCGTTTGGCAATGGTATGCCAGTGACTTTAGCTACCATTTCAGATAGACTCATCAGGTCGTTTCTATTTATGAGCCCTAACTTCCACTTTCTGTTACCAGCTAAAAGTTGTTTCAGTCCAACGCCGATGCGGTCTGTCAGATAAGTATATAATGCCACAGCTTCCCATGGGATTTCCTTGAAGCGTTCGCCATACTTTTCTTTAAGCTCTGGGGTTGCAATAAAGAACTTTTCTGGAGTGTTACCAAATCTATCGGCGAAGGTTTTCGGCAGTTTGCCCTCCTCAGCTAACTGTTTGAAGTAGCTTGCTTTCATAACTGCCGTTAGCGGTGAGCGCCCCATCAAGACAGCTTTCACAAGCGGACCATCTCCAAAGTTGCTCATTGCTATAGCTTTAAAAATCTGCGTCTCATTTATGAAGCCACCCGCCATCACCAAGTCTGGAAGATGACGCCCCCTTTTCTTCAGTATTTGCGCACATTTGAGAACTATGGCTTCTAAGTAAACTGTTGGGATGCCCATTTCATCCATCATCGGCACAGGGCTCATCCCGGTTCCGCCACCAGCCCCGTCAAAATACACAGCATCAATTTTTGCCTCAGACGCTATTTTCAATGTGTAGGCGACAGCTGAAGGCCTATAGGCACCTGTCTTGAGGGTTACATGCTTTGCTCCTTGTTCTCGCAACCATTCTATATCTTCTATCATGTTCTTTTCTTTTGGAATTCCCACTTTGCTGTGTCTCTCGAAGGATTTGAAAACTCCTTCTTTAAAAGCCCTCTGGACCGCCGGGTCCTCCGGGTCAGGAATTACTATGTAGCCCCTTTTCTTTAGCATTATGGCCCTTTCTAGGTCTCTTACCCGAACCTCTCCTCCTATAGCTTTTGCGCCTTGTCCCCACTTTCTTTCGATGACATTGACTTCTAATTTTGAGATGGCGTAAACATCCACACCAAATCTTTGGTCTTCAACGTTTGTTTGCACTGCAATGTCTCCATATTTTCCATCCCAGAATTTTCTGAATATGTCAACTCTTCGTTTTAACTCCCTTGAGTATGTGACCTTGCCATTCGTGAATTTGGCTTCAGGATCCATGCCGCAGACATTCTCTCCGACTATTATCATTGCGCCCGAGATGGCTGTGCCTATGGCTAAGCCTTCCCAGTTTAGCCTTCCTACGTCGGTTGAACCGAAAGCTCCTGTTAAGACTGGAACCTTAAGAGGTATGCCAGCCACTTTTGTTTCAATGTCGACGTTTGGAAATATTGCAACGTCTGAATTCTCTTCTATTCCGAGCGCTTCAAACAGTCCGGCTTGTATGTTGAAATGGGACCAGTTTAAACCAAAGTCTTTGAGGGCCCCTGCAGTACTATATCCAAATTGAACTGGTTCTGGATATAGGGCCTCCCTCCCCCTAAAAGCTGATAGACTAATTTCACACATTATTGGGCAGTCGCTAATGCATATAGGACACATTCCACTTGGGCTTGTGTCTTTAACACGAGTGGTTGTTCCAGTTGTTGATTTCCCGTTCAAATAGGCACTATATTTCTGTACACGTTCAGTCATTCTTTTCGCCTTTACATTTGCAAACTTTTGGTGCTGTTCAATTTGTAGTACTTACATTGAAGTGAAACATTTATATACATTTCTATAAATAGAATGCTATGAATTGGTCATAAAAATAGGAGAAGTGCAACAATTGGTCAAAAAAGTAGGGCAGGTTTTTTCGATTGATGATAAGGATAGGGCAATTCTAAAGAGACTCATCAGAGATCCGACGATCTCCGACAATCAGATTGCAAAACTCACAGGTATGCCCGTCAAGACGGTGAACAGGAGGAGGAAGGCGCTGGAGGAGAACGGGATAGTCAGTTACCACCTGAACGTAAACATGGGCAGGGGGGGGACCGGGAGGTTCTTGGCAAGGCACCTCTACATTATAGAGTTCAAGCTCGGCTTCCCGCAGTCCAGACTCATAAAGGAGATAAAGGAGGAGCCGAACGTCAGGACGATCTTCACAGACCACATCTACGAGTCCCATATTGCCGAGATAGACGGGCGTACCGCGCTGATAATGCTCGTGGAGGGGCGGAGCGACGAGGAGATAAACGAGGCCTTCAACTCTAAGATAATTCCCTCTCTGAAGAAGAATCACGGCGAGGATGCCATAACCAACGTGAAGACCATAAGGCTCAGCGACCCCATCAGGGTATTCCACAACTACATCTTCATGGTGAACATGGAGAAGGGGAAGATCCGGGGGGAGTGGTCGGACAACGCCATATTTGTGGAGTGAACGCCCTCGGTAACCGCGATGCTATCTACTGACCTCAGCCCTTCTTTGGTTTCCTCCTCGTGGAGGCAATACTGATGATGTCCCTATCGTGGAGCATGTAGTCCTTCGGGAGCCTGAGCCCGCTCGTGGCGTCTATCGCGTAGAGGAATCCGTTCGCGAGGTCAGAGTGGATCGCCCAAGCCAGGTCCAAGGGGGCGGATCCCTGAGGGAGCATGAAGGCGTCGGGGAGGACGTTGCCCTTCCTGTCGGAGTACCGCTTGGCGTCCTCCACGGGATAGACCACGTTCATCATGAGGAGCTTGAAGACGGCCACGGAGAGCGCCTGATCCACGCCGGTCCTCAGCCACTTGTCGAAGACCCTGGAGCGAACGTAGCCTATGGCCCACTCCTGCTTCGGCGTCAGCTTCGACTCGTCCTTCACACGGAAGCCCTCCTCGCCGGGCACGTACGAGATGGCGCCGGTCTTCTCCGCCCTCCTAAGCATCAACTCCACGTCCGCGGAGCAGGGAACGA
>Ga0315280_10012436_pt1 | contig 10292 bp, 6 predicted proteins | sample YL17G06_40_MG_FD_203697 | JGI IMG/M metagenome (GOLD analysis project Ga0315280, IMG submission 203697) | Sediment microbial communities from Yellowstone Lake, YNP, Wyoming, USA - YL17G06_40 | ecosystem: Environmental > Aquatic > Freshwater > Lake > Sediment | place: USA: Wyoming | collected... | reverse complement strand
CACAGCCCCGTAGCGCCAATCGGGGGCCTCACCACTGTCGAAGATGCGCTAGCCTGTCGGGCTGGCGGCTACCCATGCTGGTAGCCCTGGTCCGGGTGACCGACTGCCGGCGCTTCAGCGGTGTGCCCCGGCTCGTGGTTGACCAGCCCAACGACGTGCTGCGACCTGCTCTGGCCGAGGCGAAGTACCCCGGGGACGGGGCTTCCCGCCCAGACGGGAGGCACCTACCACGCCGGGGTCGGGGGTCGTAGACTCATCTCCAGGCGTTTGCCCATGGCGCCGGAAGCCATCCCAGGAGGGCGCCTCCCAGAACGAGCCACGCCGGGTTGACCTTCCAGCGCAGCACCACCGGTGCGGCGCCTGCCACGATGATCCACGCGGGCCAGTGGGCCAGCACCTCGTGTCCGAGCTTCACGGTCACCGCCGCCATCAGGCCCACGGCGCTGACGTTGACTGCGTCTCGGCCGAAGACGATCGCCAGCTCCCCGAGTGCGGCGGTCCTGCCTGGGCGCTGGTCCGGCATTCCCCGGCTCCCCGATCCGCCGCGTACCCACTCAGTACCAGATCAGCACAGGCACATGAGCGTTCCAGACAACCTCGTGGGCCATCTCCGGCCACAGTAGCCGCCCCACCAGCCCGCGTCGCGTTCCCCCCATGACCACCAGGTCGACGCTCTCTTGCTTGGCATGGTGGAGGACCTCTGCCACCGGGCCGCCCTCTTCCCTGCAGTGGGCGCAGTCCGCCTGGAGGGTATCGAAGGGCACCTGGTGCCCCCTGAGGTAGCCCGCGCCGGCGCCGAGGAGCTCGGTTCGCCCGAGCGGCGGGATCAGGGTCACCAGCTTGATCGCCACGCCCCGCTGGCTGAGCGGCTGCGCCAGGGAGAGCGCGTGTCCGGCCTCCGGGTGCTCCGTGTAGACGAACAGCGCCCGCTGGATCGGTCGGGCTTCCTGCGGGACAATGACCAACGGCTTGGTGCTGAGCCTCTTCAAGCGCTCCACGTCGGGCCCGATACCGGCGCCGCCGGCGGGCTCGCCGTGCAAGGCCTTGCCTACCACCCCGAGATCGCAATGCGCCAGTCCACGGACCGCGGCCTCGATCGGCGCGCCCGCCGCCCGAATCACCCGGTGCATCGGCCTGGCCTCCGTGTCACCCGACCCGACCTCGTCCCCGACCAGCGCCTCAGCTTCTGCCTCGGCCGATTCACCAAGCCCCTCTGCCTCAGCCAAGGCCTCAGTCTCGTCGGACGATGGGCGCCGAGTCAACGTCAGCGTCCACAGGTCCCCGTCCAGCAGGCGCGCCAAGTCGTCGCCGAATGCCAGCACAGCACCTCGGTATGGCGAGTCCGTCACGACAGCGAGGATGACCTGCATTGTCCTTGTCCTATCCGGCCGGGGTTGCCGCACGTGAGATGGCCGGTCGTGCCGCTGGCCATGAGATCAGCCATTACGAACCGAGCTTCGCTGTCCGGGCGGTTAGGTCCTCTGGCGGCGACACAGGCTGCTGGGCGACGTCACCCTCGGGTCCATCGTGGGCGAGACGTTCGGCCCCGCGCAGATCCCGCAGCTCACCAACAGCCTGAAGCGGGACGCGAAGGGCGTGCCGACGGCTCTGGAGATGGCATACACCTGGCAGCCCACGATCCACGGGGTCAGCATCTTCGAGCCCCAGGACCTCCGTTGAGGTGACGGTCGAGGAGAGGGACCCGAGCATCTCGGGTGGGCTCGGGTGGCGGCCGGCTCTCGACCAGCCCATCCCGCTGGCCTGGACAGGGCAGGGCACTGACGGGTGATGGAGCGCCACGATCACACTGCCCGGACCCCGAACGCCGAAACGCTTCCGGCTGGTCATCCCCGAGCACGAGTGGTTCGTCGCCGACGGCCCACCCGCCAATCCGCCCCCGAACCTAGCCAACCTCCCGGACTCACACGCGGAGAGGCGGCTGGTCTACGCAGACCTGCTCGAGCTCTAGACCCCCTGGGCCGCAGGCAGGAAGGCCCTTGGCGCGCGGCGCCAAGCGGCCCGCGCTTGGGCTGCTATGGCTCGATCGCGACCCCATCGAGCCACACCCGCCTGTCTGTACCCCTTGGGTCCTGCTCCCCCGTCACTTCGACACGCAGCACGTGCTCCGCGGGCTGCTCCCAGCCCCGCTCGAAGATCGACCAGCCCGGAATCTCGTCGGCCGCGTAGCAGCTCACCGTTACCGGCGCCTCGCCATCGAGCATCACCCGCGCCTGCCCGCCCTCGGCCCCGAGGCGGGAATGCCACGTCACCCGGCGTCCCGTGAAGCGCACGGTGAAGGACGCCCCGGCCTGGTTCGCGCTGGTGAGCGTGTGGCGGTAGGCCGGAGGGAAGCTCGTCTCTCGCGACCACTCGCCCATGAACTCGATGCGCGCCGCATCTGCGTCGTCCAGCACCAGCCGCCGCGGCGTGTCCGCAGGCTTGGCCTGGGCTGGCGGCGACTCGTTCCCGCTGCCGTCCACGGCCCTCACCTCATACTCCGCCGCCGGATCTGCCCCGGCCGAGTGGTCGAAGTAGAAGCATCCCTTGGCGACGCGGTCGATCATCTCCCCGTCCCGCCAGATCGTGTAGTGGCTCAGCCAGTGGTCGTCCGTCGCCGCCTCCCACCTCAACTCCACCCCCGAAACGCCCATGTAGCGCGCTGTGGCGGCCCTCGCATCGCGGGGAGCCGAGGACGGCGTGCGGTCGATGGTGTTGCCGGGGTGATCCGGCAGGTTCAGGTAGATCAGCTCCCCCGGGGAAGGGTCTGTCAGCGTGATGCCCTCGGCCATCAGGGCGGCGCCGGTTCGCTGGAAGGCATCCTTCGAGTCGTGGAAGCCGACCTCGTAGGTGCGGTCGGCGAGGAGGCCCTTCGGTCCGATGGTGACGCTTCCGGCGATGCGGTGCTTGGTGATGATGATCCCGCGCTCGCGATCCCAGCTCAGCCGCTGGAGGTACATCGTCTCGTCGTCGCCCTCGATGAGGGGGTGGTACACCCGGACCCACCGTCCCGCCACACCTCGCGACAGGAGGTAGTGGTAGACGTCGATCACGTCCCGCAACCCCTCCAGCTTCGCGGGATCGAACGTGTCGCCGGTCAGGTCGAAGTTCGAGCACAGCAGCCCCCGCCACGTGGCCGGGTCGTACTTGTCCGGGTCCCAGATGTCCGGCATGTTATTGATCTTGTCCGGCGTGAAGAGGTAGCTCGCGTAGTAGTCTGCGAGTTCGCCCGCCTGGCCGTCTGTGAACTGGAACCCGCTGCCGTAGGCGAGGTACTCCCAGTTCAGGGCCATCCCCCCACCATTCACCCCCTGGAAGGCGCAGTCGGGGTGGGCGTCGAGGAACCGGCGCAGCACCTCCATGAACCCCTGCTGCTGCCCCAACAGCACGGTGTCATCGCCGTTCCGCGGGGCAAGGGGGCTGCTGTCGTTGCGCCACTGGTAGGGCCCCCAGCGCTGGCGAAACGAGTGCAGGAGGTCCGCCTCGTAGTCGACGACCTCGGGCATCGACTGGTCGAGCGTGTTGGGGTTCGCGAGCCAGTCGGGGTGTGCCCGCGCGACGGAGGACTCCCCGTCAACAGTGTAGATGAAGGCGTAGATGAGCTGGCCCATGCCGTACTGCCGCAGGTACTCGCCTGACGAGCGGAAGTCGGGCCCGTTCCAGTCGCCGGCGCGGTCCCACCAACCCCAGTCGCGGTGGTACGTATCCCCGCCCACGGTGCGCATGAAGTCGGCGGTGCGGAAGACCTTGCGGTAGGCCGACTCCATGTCCGGGCCGCCCCCGACCCAGCCATGTGAGCCCCACTGCGTGCCCTTCATCCAGTACCCGAGCATCCGCACCCCGGGGAACCAGGGCTCCCGCGTGTAGTCCCACAAGTACCGGTACTGCCACTCGAGAATCTCCTGGCCCATGTCGTCGAGGTCGTGGGCGAACAGCCCTGTGAAGGCGTAGGGCGTGCGCACCGTCTCGCCTGGCTGAACGCGTTTCGAGTACCCGGCCACCCGGAGATCGAGGGAGGCGCCGGAACCCTCTGCCGGGAGACACTGCGCCCGCCAGTGGCCCATGCAGTCGAAGCCCACATACGCCGCGTCGCCGGTGGTCGGGTCCATCAGGCAGAACCAGGGAGCATACGTCTGCGTGCCCAGGCGGAACCCCGGACCAGGCGGCCCGGCGTTGCCGGAGTTGCGGAGGGCCCCCGTAACCCTCGCAGTGCCCGCCTGCGGCGCGGTGAACACCCGGACGGCGCAACCGCGCGGATCGGGGTGCATCTCCGTCGCGGAGACGAAGGGCTCGATCACGTTCACATCCAGCCGCCACCGCTCGCCATACCGCCCCGGCACATCCGCGTAGGTCAAGTCGCGGAAGGCGCCGGCATCACCGAGGTAGCCGTACGACCAGCCGTTTGGTCCCTGCTGGTTGCTGAACCCTTCGGAGGCCCGGAACGTCGGACCGTTCTCGTACGCGATGACCGGGTCCCACTCGGTGGTGTCGCACGTCATGTTCTCCCGGCGGCCCACCACGAACATCAGCCGGTCGCCCGCCCTGAGCTGGACCGTGACGTCGTGCGTCTTCACATCGCCCGAGTGCGCCGACTCGACCCAGCCCTCGGCCGGCCAGAGCGGCTCGCCATTGATGAGAATCCGTGCCTCGATCCCGTCCCCCGGCAGTTTGGCAGCCGCCGCGGTCGGCGGCACGTCATAGGAGTCGAACACCCGCCCCTCGGGCGCGAGCGGCTCGGTCCTGAGCCGCCATGAATCGCCGGAGAGCTCGGCCCCGCTCATCCACTTCAGCTCGAGGGGCGTCCCGTCATGCCGCAACGACTCGATCGGCGGGTCGCCCAGTGTGATCACGTCGGCACCTGTGTTCGCGATCTCCAGCCACCCGCGAGTGAGACTGAGGCCGGGGTACAGGACATAGGCCCGGGTCACGGTGAGCCCACCGCGAGTGAGCGACAGACTGACCCTCAATTCCCCGTGCTCCAGCTCATCGCACGCCGGCTGGCCGACCTGCCAGACCGGGTCGGCACTGGAGACGCGTTCACCGTTGATGGTCAGCGCGAAGTCCTCGGCCGCGCCTCCTCCGATCAGGTCGCAACCCGTCTGCTTGTTGAGCCAGCTCACGCGACGGAGAGCCTTCCCAGACGTGTCGAACCGATGACGGACCGCCGCGGTCTCAAGCTCGAGGGCGCCGTGTCGCCAGCGAATCGCGGCGTCGCCCGATCTGAGCTCCCCGGCGTGTGCGGCGACGAGTAGGCCGACTGCAAGGATAAGGGCCGTCAGCAGTCCGAACATGATCGAGCTACCCTCCGAGTTCCCCAGTCGTGTGCGTAACATGGGCTCCTGCTCGGGCTGCCGCGGGGGCGCGGGCCTCCGAGCAACCCGCTCTTCTCCGCCGGAGGCGCCGACACCTACGCGCGCGGGACATAGTCCGCTTCCGACGGCTCGGCAGGTGGGTGGGAGAGGCGACGGGGAACATGCGCCCCGCGGACCGGTCACCTGCGCCTCAGGAGGAGTGTCGTGAACCGCAGTCATTGTCTCTCGCTCATGGCGGCCCTGAGCTGCACGGTCGGGCTTCCGGGGCTGTTGCCCGCAGAGAACGCCGCGACGCCATCGGGCGAGCCGGTCCTCGAGCAGCCCACGCTCCACTGCCTGGGCGCTTACTGGATCATTCGCGGCGACGACAACCGCAACGCGAGGGTCGAGGTCCAGTGCCGCCCGGCGGGGGCCGCCGAGTGGCGGTCGGCGATGCCGCTCTTTCGGGTGGAGAAGGGTGCCTGGAAGGGCGAGTCAGGTGACGCGCAGGTGACGGTGCCCGACGATGCGTGGCTCTTTGCGGGCAGCGTCTTCTTCCTGCAACCGGGTACGGAGTACGAGCTGAGGTTGAAGCTGGGGGACCCCGACGGAGGCGAGGCGGAGAGGACACTCACAGCACACACGATCGCAGAGCCCCTAGCGCCCACGGACGCGCCGCAGTGGCACGTCGTGCCCGGGGACGGTGGCGGGACGGGCACCAGGGCCGACCCGTACCGAGGCCTGGCCGCGGCGCAGGGCCGGGCGAAGCCGGGGGATGTGTTCCTGCTGCACGCGGGGACGTACCCGGCTCCCTTTGAGGTCGAGAGGAGCGGCGAGCCGGGGAGGCCGATCATCTGGCAAGGGGCGAGGGACGGCGAGGCAGTCATCGACGGACAGGGCAACGGGGGGGCCTGGGCGCCACGCGCGGTATCGGCCAGCGATTGCCACGATGTGTGGTTCGAGGGGCTCACCGTCCGCCACGCAGAGTGGGGCCTCGTCGCTCACGACTCGGCGCGCATCGTGATCCGCGGGTGCCACTTCACCAACGTGAAGTGCGGCATCACCAGCACCCGGAACACGCGGGACGACACGCGAGGGTTCTTCATCTCGGACAATGTGCTCGAGGGACCCATGAAGCGGCCCCGGCCGGAGGGCGAGATCGAGGAGGACCGGGGCATACAGATCACGGGCGCGGGGCACGTCATGTGCTACAACCGCATATCCGCCTTCAAGGATGGGGTCGATACGTTCCCGTCGTCCCGCTGCGAGGCCATCGACATCCACAACAACGAGATCAGCGAGTGCACCGACGACGGCACGGAGATGGATGGCTCGTACCGGAACACGCGGTGCTACCTGAACCGCTATACCAACGTCTTCCAGGGGGTCTCCACCCAGCCGGTGTACGGCGGGCCGGTGTACATCCTCCGCAACGCGCTCTACAACATCCAGGTCGAGCCGTTCAAGCTGCACAACAGCCCCTCGGGAGCCGTCATCCTGCACAACACCTGCGTCAAACAGGGGATGCCCGCGCTCGTCTGGACCAATGACCCGGTGCGGAACTGCGTGTTCCGGAACAACCTCTTCATCGGCACCGATGACAAGTACACCGGCGAGTTCCTCCCCCCGATGGTCGACTGCGACTTCGACTACGACGGCTTCTCCCGAATCCAGTGCGCCAACTTCCTGAAGTGGAACGACGTCCGCTACCCGACCCTCGACGAGCTGAAGGCCAAGGGCCCGGTCGAGAAGCACGCGACCCTGGTCGATGCCGCGACGCTGTTTGCCTCCGGCATCTTGCCGCCGGCCGACTACCGGCAGCAGTTCGCCCTCGGCGTCAACGACCTGCGCCTGAAGGCCGCCGCCGCCGCAGTTGATGCGGGCGAGGTGCTGCCGGGGATCAACGATGAGTTCGCCGGGAAGGCCCCCGACCTGGGCGCGTACGAACTCGGGAGTGAGCTGCCCCACTACGGCCCACGCCCGGGCAAGTGAGGAGGACCACGATGGGGAGCCGCCAGATCGCCGGAGCGTTCCTGGTCGTGACCGGCCTCATCGCGTCCGTGGCGGCCTGTGCGCATGCGGCGGAGGCGGTCGGTGTGGTCAGCCACATCAAGGTGCTCTCCGACAAGGTGCCGGACGTGTCGAGCATGGAGGCGTGGAAGACCTCATGCCTCCACGAGGCAATGACTGACGAGCAGAAGGCCCTCGCCGTCTGGGAGACCGTGGTCCGATTCCGCCACCAGGACGCTCCACCCCACGAGTTCCTGCAGGAGGAGGCGGACGTTCACGATCCCATCAAGACCTTCAATGTGTACGGATACGGGATGTGCTGCTGCGCGGCCTCGAACGTCGAGGCCCTGGCCCGGTACGCGGGGCTCGATGCCCGCGGCCGGGGCGGCTTCATCGGCCACAGCTTGCCCGAGGTCTACTGGGACGGCGCCTGGCACACGCTGGACGCCTCCCTGATCGCGTACTTCCCGAAGGCCGATGGGAAGCTCGCGAGCGTCGATGAGATCGTGGCCGGAGTCAAGGACTGGCTCTCGAAGAACCCAGACTACCGGCACAACGGCGGCAAGCTGATGGAGTTCATGCGGGCCGGCGGCTGGCGCAACGGTCCGGAGATCCTATCGCGCTGCCCCCTGTACGATGACAACGGGTGGCTGCCGGCAGCCACGCACGGTTGGTGCTCGACCATGCAGGAGTTCGACTGCGACACGCCATTCGTCTACGAGTATGGCTACTCACAGGGCTATCAGGTCAACATCCAGCTCCGCCCCGGGGAGCGACTGACCCGCAACTGGTCGAACCGCGGCCTCCATGTCAACATGATGGAAGGGGAGACGCCCGGCTGCCTGCACACACCTGTCGGCGAGGGCGACCTGCGCTATGCGCCCAAGTTCGGGGACATCGCCCCGGGTCGCGTCGGCGATGGCACGCTGGAGTACCAGCTACCCCTCGGCGATGCCGGCTTCCGCTACAGCGCCCTGACCTGCGACAACCTGGCCTCGAAGGGCGAGGACAACGTGGCGCCGGCCCTCCATGTCAAGGACCCGGCAGCCCCGGGGGTGCTCGTCATCCGCATGCCCAGCAGCTATGTCTACCTCGGCGGAGAGCTGCGCCTCAGAGGAGTGATGGCCGAGGGCGGTGGAATCGAGGTGTTCCTTTCGGACAGCAACGGGCTCGACTGGAAGCAGGCCATGGCGGTCACCCAATCCGGCGAGCGAATCCTTTCCCTCACTCCATGGGTCTACCGTCGCTATGACTACCGCCTGGAGTTCGTGCTCAGGGGCAAGGGCACGGGCATCGAGGCCCTCAGGATCAGCCACGACCTCCAGCTCTCCCAGCGCGCGCTACCGGCCCTGGCAGAGGGGAGGAACGCTATCACCTTCGGCGCGGGGCCGCAGGAGGGCACGGTCACCATTGAGGGCAACACCAGCCAGGAAAGCGCCCGCGGCAGGCAGATCGTCTACACGGAGTTCCATCCCGTGCTGAACGGCCTTGAGGAGCAGTTCATGCGGGTGGGCGACACCGGCAAGGGCGACGTCACCTTCTCGATCGCCACGCCTGGCGACATGACGCGCTTGCGCTTCGGGTGCCACTACCGTGCCCGGGATGCGCGGGACGTCTGGGAGGGGCAGGTCTCCTTTGACGAGGGCAAGACGTTCAAGCCGGTCGACCGCTTCGAAGGTCCGACGCAAGGCAAGAGTAAGTACGTCACCCTCTCGGACATTCCCCCGGGCACCCGGGAAGCGCTGGTGCGCTGGTCGGGTGAGCAGCGGAACACGACCTGCATCTTCAACTTCCGCATCGATGCCGACTACCGCGAGCCGAGCGGCGGCTTTCGCCCGGTGAAGGTGACCTACGTATGGGATGAGGGCGGCACGGAGAAGCGGGACGAGCACATCGCTCGTCAGCCCAATGAGACCTACGAGATCAACTGCGCCGCGAAGCCCACGATGAAGAGCATCATCCTCGAGTTGGCCGACTAGCGGGCTGCACGCGGCGCCGCCCAGAGCGGAGTGCGAACGACACGCATCCGAGGTGGCCCGGTGAGATCGTACCAACTGCTTGCCGCCGAGAGCATACAACTGCAGGACATCCCGACGCCCGAGCCGGAGGTCGGCGAGGTGCGCGTCCGCGTTCAGGCGTGCAGCATCTGCAGTCGCACGGATCTCGTCTACTACCTCTACTGCGGCATCAAGCCGCACTGCCATGTCGGTCACTTCGGCCACGAGGTCGCCGGCGTCATCGACCAGGTCGGTCACGGCGTCACGAACTGGCGCGAGGGCGACCGCGTCTTCCTGCGCTTCCCGTCTCGGGGCGGCGGCTTCTCGGAGTGCGTCATCGCCAGTGACCCGGCCATCGGGCGCCTCCCCGCGCACATGAGCTACATCGAGGGGGCGCCCTGTCAGCAGGTGCCCATCGCGGTCAACGCCACTCGCACCTTGCGGGCCGGCGACAACGTCGCCATCATCGGCCAGGGGTCCGCCGGCCTGCAACTCCTGCAGCTTGCGCGGATACGCGGCGCGGCGAAGGTGGTCGTTGCCGACCTGTACGACGCGCGGCTGGAGATCGCCCGTGAGCTGGGAGCGGATGTCCTCGTGAACGCCTCCTGTCAGGACACGGTGGCGGAGGTCCGCAAGGTGTTCCCCGAAGGTCCTGACGTGGTCTACGACGCCGTGGGGATCAAGAGCGTCGCCCAGCAGTGCGTGGACGCCGTCCGGCACGAGGGCATTGTGTGCATCTTCGGGACCCACCACGTCGAGGAACAGGTGACCTTCAACCTCGTGCAGTGGGAGGCCAAGGCCCTCACCATCCACATGGCCAACGAGGGCTCGCGCCATGCCGCCGCGGAGGCGATGCGCATCGCCGAGCGTCTGCTCGCCAACCGGCTCATCGAGACCAAGCCATACATCACCCACGTCTTCGATCTCGAGGACCTGCCCAAGGCTCTGGAGTTGCTGAAGGTGTCGCCCATCCTCTACCCCGAGGGTGACCCCAGGG
>Ga0315280_10012434_pt1 | contig 10292 bp, 13 predicted proteins | sample YL17G06_40_MG_FD_203697 | JGI IMG/M metagenome (GOLD analysis project Ga0315280, IMG submission 203697) | Sediment microbial communities from Yellowstone Lake, YNP, Wyoming, USA - YL17G06_40 | ecosystem: Environmental > Aquatic > Freshwater > Lake > Sediment | place: USA: Wyoming | collected... | reverse complement strand
CATTCGTTATGTCGCCTCTGACAAACAGTTCAATCTGTTCCCGCAAATCTGCCGGGGTTAAGCTCAGGGTGTGAAGCTCCATCAAACCATCAATCTCACCCTGTGAAAAAAGTACCGCTAAGGTATGGTTATTCCCCACGTTAACCAGGAGGGATGGCAGGGTGTTTTCCTCCATACAACCGATGATGGCTGAAAATGAAGTGTCCATGAGGAGGATGCGGGCATGAGAAAGCTGTTCTCTGGCTGCCTGGCAGGCAGAAAGCATCCTCTTGTACTGAGGAGGAATCTCATTATCCCAGTAGGCAAAATTGATTGGGCTTCTTTTTACCCGCAATAATCTTTCAAAGGTCGCAAACCTGAACTTTCTGGCTGAGGAGTTCAGAGGCGGGGTACCGTGATCCTGGACCGCCAGGGCTATCACCCCGATGTTGAAGTCTTCGCCGAAGTTTTTGAGAAATTCTCTCAGAAGCTCCAGGTTAACTTCCCGTAAATAAAATTGATCTCCGGTAAAATCTGGAGGAAGTGCGTCTCTAATCTCAATGCCCAGAGACTCAACCTCTTCGAGGTTATCCCGCACAGAAAAGGCTGCATCTCTCGTCATGATTACCTTATGCCTGCTCTGTATGTGCTTTTTGATAACCGAGGTTATGCCTCCCCCTCCAATGGTATCACCGGTAAAAAAAAGATCTCCCCTGCACCTCTCTATCCTCTCCCCGAAGAACAGGGTGGGAGAAGGGAGAACCAGACTGATCATGCCTTCCATAGTCTTCTGGGGATTATAGATGAGAATATCCTGTGTCCCTGCCCCGATATCGATGGCAAGGATTTTTTCTCCTTCAGCCATGTTTAACCCTCAAAATCTTTGAGCCTGAATACAATTGGTACCTTTACTTCGATGGAGGGATGCTCGATACAGATCGGGAAAGGTGGATAGGGGGCTGCTTCACTGATTGCCTTCCTGGCAGCCTCATCTAACACAGGATAGCCGGATCTTTCGACTATCCGTATATCCTTTACCCCTCCACCCCGAAGAAGAGTAAAGGCACAATAGGCTGTTCCTTCATACTGGTTCTTCCGGGCAAGGAAGGGGTACGATTTTACCCTTTCAATTTTCTCCTTGATCCTCCTCTGAAACTCTTTCAGCTCATCGCGAATGCCGCCTCTTCCCTCACCTTTACCGGCGCCAGCCCCGCTTCCAATCCCGCTGCCTATCCCGCTTCCCACTCCACTGCCTATACCGCTGCCAACACCGCTCCCGATCCCGCTTCCATTGCCATCACCTGCTCCTCCACCCGTACCAACACCTTTTCCAATACCCGCTTCAGTCTCTCCCAAACCATTCACGACACCAGATGGTTCCTGTATGGAAGCAACCTTTTTTTCTTCTTCAACCCTCTGAGGAGAAGGGATTACATTCTCTCTGCTTTCCACTGACAAAGGTCTGGACAAATCTTTTTTTGCATTTTCTTTTAACCTTTCACCTTTAACCTTTAACCTTTTGTCTCCATTTCTCCCTCCACCTCCACCCCCACCACCTTCTTTCATCCCTATCAGCTCAACTTCAATTGAAAAAGGGGAATTAGATTGGATGAGCATCGACTTTTCAATCAAAAGGCTAAAAAGAAAAAGGTGAAAAGAAAAAGAGACGATCAGGAAAAAAGAAAATCTGTCCTGGGGTCTTATGGCAAGAAATTTTCTCGCGAATTGTTTGAGCATACTGAAAAATATAACGTTATCTTAAGTCCAAATCAATCCTAATCTTTTTGATAGTCGAGCATAATGCTGTTGAAAACTTTTCAAATACAAAAGGCATGCCAAAGGGGTAACGCTACATTTAAGGGTCATTATCCATAACCTGCTGATATTTCGTTACTTATTTATTGCTCAAAAAATGACCAATCTGCTAAAACCCGCTTTAATATGAGGGTTCACGAAGAACAAATGCTGGTTTATCAACAAGCTATCCACAGGTTAAGCTAAAAACAAAAACACTAAAAACAAAAACACTTGAATACCCCGTTGAAGATCGTTTATAATCACTCTGCTATGATAAATATGAGTTCCCTTGATCCTGTCATTCTCATCTTGAATCTCTTAAAGGAAATTCTCAGGGGATAAACATTTTCAATAGAGGGAGGAATTATGAAGAAAGTGATACCGTTTTGCCTGACACTTGTTCTGATCTGCCTGTTTGCTCTGCCATGTAGTGCAATTGATAACACCGGTGTGCCCTGGATATACCGGCCTTTTAAAAAACTGGGACGCGGGGTAACCAACCTTGTTACTTCACCTCTCGAGATCCCCAATCAAATGTATGTTGTCTCGCGCAAAGAGTATGACGAGTCTGCTCAGACCTGGGCAGTAGTCGGCGGTTATATCGCTGGATTTTTTTCTGGTTTCGGTTATGCCGGCTGGAGGATGGCTGCAGGAGCTTATGACACGATCACCTTCCCTTTTCCCAGTTACGAGTATTCTCTCATTGAACCGGAATTTATCAGCACTGAGATGGCAACAAGGGTTGAGAAAAAGGAAGTGAAGAAGGGAGAAAAAGGGGAAGAAAAGAAAGAGCAAACGACTCCCCAGAGTAAATAAGGGATAAGTATATTATTTGCCGTATTGTTGTTGACAAATAAGATTGAATATCTTAAATGTTGATTTAAAATTAACCGTGGAGAGGAGGAAAGAATAATGCCAGCAGTTGTGGATGAAGCAAAATGCACAGGTTGCAAGACGTGCGCTGAAGTGTGCCCGGTCGAGGCAATCACCGTTGAATCGAAGGCTAAAGTTGATCCTGATACCTGTGTGGATTGCGGGACCTGCGTGGAAGAGTGCCCTGAAGGTGCCCTCTCCCTGCCTTAAGGTTTGAAAAAAGCAGGGGGGCTTTTCCCCCTGCTTTCCCCTCCGTTAGTTTTTTGACATACAAACCTACTTCTCTTATTTTTCCCACGCGACATAAGGAACTTTTTTCAGAAATTACCTGGCTTCCCAGATGGCATGTTTAATTCCTTTGCTGGTATGGTGGTAGACCATCCTGGTAGGAGTGACCCGGATTAGCCTCAAAATTCCTTTGGGGATCTTGATGGAGCCGCCTGCCGCCTTCTCCATATCCTTGAGAATGGGACTGATGACTTCCATGCCCTTGGCAAATTCAGGCGTTTCATCGTCAAACACCTCGGCAATGCCCCATATATTAACACCCCTCGTCTTCATAGCCTTGGAGCCGGTCCCGATCCCGATACCAACCCTGTTGTTTTCTCTGAGGTTCTTGAATTTGTCCCCACCCTCGCTGAAGATATAGATGGTAAGACCATTGTTAACATAGTCGACCACAGAGACCCGTGGCCATCCATCCTTCCCACACGTTGCCAGCGAACAGGGCTGTTTCTTGCTCAGATAGTCAATAATCTCCTTCTCAAGCTCCTCTCTTGTAAGATGCTTCCTCTCTATACCCATTTTTTTCAGGGCCTGGTCATACATCTTATCCCGTTCCTCATAGGTTATTTCTCGAACTGCCATCACATGTCCTCCTTACAATACGGTTTTTCAGGGCTCAGGTGAATGAAACAAGACGCCGCTTCATGGACCTCCGCTGACTTTAGCGGCTGATTATCACAGAACATTCTACAAGTAAAGTATAACTTGTCTTTCATCGTCAGCAGCATCCTCTCCTCCTGAAATATAACCGCCAGGAAGTTTTGGACGTAATCAGGCTCTATCAGCTTACCGGTTTCATAGAAATAACCGTAACAGGTCGCTTAACTGATGACTCCCCCATTATTGGTTCAGATGATGTGACAGTGAAAACTAAGAAATAGAGGTTAAAAAGCAAAGGAGATGAATCCTCAAGAAGTACAATTATCTTCTATCAACCACAGAGGCAGGGGTTACAGCTCCTGCCTTTTTGCTTCATAAACAGAATCAAATTTTGCCTGATAATATCTCACCCTCTTGCCCTCTTCTGCTTAACCGCATCCAGATATAAATCCAGGGATTGCCCCAGGGAATAAATTAATCTTATAAAATTTTAGGTAATTATAAAACATTTGCCACCATAATATAATGGTGGGACGGACATAGAATCATTCGAACTCCTTATAAAGGCTGAGAAATATGCAAAGCGGTATTTCAGGCGGCTGTGTCAAAAAAACAACCGTATTTTCTGCACACGATGTAGAAGCAGAAAAGTCTACAGAATCAGGCGTAGACGGTATCGCTGTGGTCAATGTCGATATGAGTTTGGAGACTTCACCGGGAGATGGATTGGCGAGCTCAACATCTCCTGCAGGAACTGGCTGTGGTTCATCAAACTCTTTGAGCTGGAGGTCTCTGCAAGGAAGGCGTCTTTGCAGATGGGGATATCCTATCCCACGGTCCTGAAGGCATTCCAACTCATCCGTATAGCGATCACAGCCAATAGTGTGGACGGTGATACGCTCCTTCAGGGAGAGATCGAAGCTGATGAGACCTACTTCGGGGGAAAGCGCAAAGGGAAGCGAGGCAGGGGTGCCAGGAACAAGATCCCTGTCTTCGGCATCCTTGAGAGGAGAGGGATTGTCAAGGTCGAGGTTCTGAGAAATGTAACTGCAGAGGAAATCCTGAACCACACCATTAAGACCGTAAGAAGAGGCTCTATTGTGTATACGGACAAGTTCAGAAGTTATGATTCCCTTATGTTCTGTGGATACCGGCATCTCCAGATCGACCATGGAAAGCGATTTGCCAGAGGCAAGGTCTACATTAACGGTCTTGAGGGATTCTGGAGTTATGCGAAAGAGAGACTCATTAAGTTCCATGGTGTCTCAAAAGAAAAGTTTCCTTTTTACTTGAAGGAAATGGAGTTCAGGTATAATCATAGAAAGAAACGAGTGTTTAATATCGTGGCTCAATATCTCTGTAATTTGGTGGCAAAACCTTTATAATCACCAAATTTTATAATCTGTCGATATTTATCTCAGAAGCTACGTATTGTTACGAAAGTCGTGCTGCTGCTCACTTGAGCTTGAAGTGTCTGTGAGGAGAATATGGCAAAAAATCACGCAAGAAAAAACAAGGATTGGTATGAGGACGAAGACGTTTTAAACTCCATTAAAAACTTCCTTGGCAGATACACGCCTGTTCTTAAGAAAGATGTCATAACGGCCTTCAAAGAGTTCATAGATAAATTCGAAAAGCTTGAGCTGCTCTGGGATGAATGGGAAGTTATTTATAGGGTAGGCAGATCCCCAGAGGAAATAACAAACGATATCTTATATCCAGTATATGAGAATACATCTATCTCCCTTCCCGAACTCCCTGAACACAAAAGATTCAAACCGTATTTTCGTAAAAAGGGAAGAAACCACAACAAATCACTTTTACAAGCTTAGTGGCAAAAATCGATAAACTTTCTTTTAAAAAAATCAGTTCAAATTAAAAGTATTGATAATGAAGCAATCCCCATTATTGTGAAAGCATAACAGCGAAGGCAGGGGTCTATAGCTCCTGCCTCTTCTTCCCCCCACAATTGCCTTGCAATCTCGCATAATCTGATATATAGCTCTTTACGAAATAACACACATGTAATACCCTTCAAAAAAGGGAAGGATGAGCAATATTTGTGGGGGCTGGGTCAAAAAAGCAATACTATGGAGTTTACGATGACTAACATAAAAAAAACTATGATATTTTTTGGAATTACAATGATCATAGGAGGATTGATTTTTACAACTGTTAGGCAGAAACTACTAATGTGAAACTACCGTATGCTGGCGCGATTGATCTTTCTGAGTGTATTGGTGAAGCTGTCGATTTTACTGGTGTAATTCATATAGTGAATAAATTTCAGGAGAATAACGGTCACCTGTTGAGTATGGCTCATGTTAACGTAAAACTTGATGGCTATGGTTTAACGAGTGGGGATCTGTATCAGGGCATGCAAGAAGAGGAAATTATTATAAGTGGCCAGTATTTTGAATACCCACTTGAGTCCACAAACATCATAAATGTGCAGTTTATTGGGCAAGGAACTGTTAAAAACTTCATCTTGCATGTGACACTTCATAGCACTATTAATGCTAATGGTGAGATGACTGCGCAAGTGGAAGACACAAATGCTGATTGTAATTAATATAAAAAAGATTGATTATCGGTTTAAAAAGAAAATAAGGCCGGTGAGCGCGACACCAAGGATGATACATGGAACTGGCAGGTAAGACTAAGTAATTAAGATGCTTTCATAAAGGCAGGGGGTATCTGGCTCCTGCCTTTTTATTTTAACTGCTTAGGCAGACCTTCCTAATTGATTTTAACCTTGACACAATACTCCATTCAGTAGTAGGTTTTGTTTACTCAACGTAAGCAGTAATAAACCTGACCGGCTAAGGGAGATGGAAGATCTATGGTATCTGTATATGGATACCCAAACAGGCCCGCCAGAAGGTTTTTCCACAGGAGTAAAACTACGTGCAAGAAGATGTTTTGCCCCACCAAGAAAAACACCTGTTCAAACGATTATCCCATCACCTTAGCTGGTCAGTTTATAAGGTGATTTGGAGGAACTCCTATCAGCCTGAGTGCTGATGGGGGCTCTTTTATTTGGCGCTTTTTTTAAAGCAAAGGAGAGTATCATGAAAAAAATAATCCTTTTCATCTGTATCATCACTTTCAACCTTGCTTGTGGGAATCTCACTTATGTATATGGCTCCTATCAGTTCGTCACCAAGTGGGGCTCCACAGGCACAGGGGACGGCCAGTTTAATTATCCTTTGGGAATTGCAGTGACCGTAGACGGGTACGTCTATGTAGCTGACAACTCTAACTACCGTATCCAAAAGTTTGACTCGTCCGGCGCCTTCATCACCAAGTGGTACTACGGAGACACCGTGGAAGACTGGCTTATCCCCCTCGATGTTGCCGTGGACGGAGACGGGTATGTGTACGTGTCAGACAACCTCTATTCGCGCATTTACAAATTTGATTCCTTTGGGAATTACGTCACCAAGTGGGGTTCCCAGGGGACAGGGGACGGCCAGTTTTCATGGGCCTATGGTATTACTGCAGATCCGTTCGGGTATATCTACACGGCAGAGTGCGGGAGCAACAACCGCATCCAGAAGTTTGACTCATGGGGCACCTTCTTCACCATGTGGGGCACCCGGGGCACTGAGGACGGCCAGTTTATTGCCCCTGACGGTGTTGCAGCCGATGCAGACGGGTATGTCTACGTGGCGGATTCGACGAATTGCCGCATCCAGAAATTTACCTCTTCCGGCACCTTCGTTTCCAAGTGGGGCTCCGGAGGCACAGGTGAAGGCCAGTTCAATTATCCGGATGGGGTCGCCGTGGACGCAGATGGGTTCGTCTACGTGGCAGACTGGTTGAATAACCGCATCCAGAAATTTACCTCTTCCGGCACCTTCATCACCATGTGGGGCTCATTAGGCACAGGGGACGGCCAGTTTAATAATCCGCGGGGCATTGCCGTGGATGCAGATGGGTTCGTCTACGTAGCAGACTCCAAGAACAACCGCATCCAAAAGTTTGAGCAGGTCTGTCCAGTTAGCGCTTTAATGGATAACGAACAGGGGAACATCGATCTTATCAGGAATCTCAGGGATAAGATACTTATCAGTACTCGAACAGGAGAAGAGTATATTCAAATGTTTTACAAGCATTCCACGGAGATTACTGAGATTATGAAGTATAACCCTGCAATCAAGGAGACAACCTATGAACTTCTCCACGCTTCATTCTCATATATCCTCTCGCGATTGATCGGGGATAGCGTTACTGTACCCCCAGCGTTTATTGCTGAGATTGAAAAGTTATGTGATGCCGTGAGCATCAAGGCAAGTCCTTCACTAAAGAAGGATATCAACAGAGTAAAGGCTGATCTTAAGAACGGGGGACTACTGAAGGCATTTGGGGTCGAAGCAGCAAAACCTTAGACATATTTGAATTAACTTCCCAATCTCAAAAGGGAAAGGCTCCTATCAGTACAACTTGAAGGTATCGACCTGAAGGGCAAGAGCACCATGCACGGGCCGGTGAGCGCTACGCCGAGGATGGTAAACGGGATAGCGAAATAGAAAGCGAAATAAATTAGGTTTGCAGAGGCAGGGGTCATCTGGCTCCTGCCTTTTTGCTTCCACTGCTCAGGCTGATCCTTCCCAATCCTTTTCTCCTTGACACGATACTCCATTCAGTAGTAGGTTTTGTTTAATCAACGTAAGCAGTAATACAATCTGACCGGCTAAGGGAGATGGAAGATCTATGGTATCTGTATATGGATACCCAAACAGGCCCGCCAGAAGGTTTTTCCACAGGAGTAAAACTACGTGCAAGAAGATGTTTTGCCCCACCAAGAAAAACACCTGTTCAAACGATTATCCCATCACCTTAGCTGGTCAGTTTATAAGGAAGTATGGATAAGCTCCTATCAGCCTGAGTGCTGGTGGGGACTCGTTCTGTAGATGATATGAAACGGATCTGGATACCACAGGTCATTGCAAGCGGCATGCTGCTTTGGGCACTCAACCCTGGGAATCCATACGGTTACTATATCCTTCTTCGTTGGGTCTCTTGCGGAGTATTCGCTTACCTTGCTCTTCAGGCTTTCGCCCGAGAAAAGCAGGGCTGGACATGGGCCTTGGGAATCACTGCACTGGTCTACAACCCCATTCTCCGAGTTCACCTCACAAAGGAAATCTGGCGAGTCGTGAACGTCATCACCATCGCGATTGCCGTAGCATCGATCTTTACCGTTAAGAAAGACGATAATGCAGAAACAACCAAGAAGAAGAACTGAACTCACCCTGCGAGTGGTTTGGTTGTTGGGAAGGAGTCAAACATGAAGGTACTCATGGGACTTATCACAACTTTGTCAATTCCCTTGGCTATTCTCAACATGCTGGGCGGCATTGTCTCGGGGGTCTGGCTTGGCATTCTCGGGTCGTGGGGCGCAATCGGTCTGGGTATCTTGTTCTTTATCGTTTCTACCAGTGCTCTTGGTCTTGTTCTCATGCCTTCAATGCTCCTTGCAGCACCTGCCGCGTACTGTGCGGAAAAAGGAAAGACCTTTGGTTTCATTTGCTTTGGTGCCCTCAGCAATCTTTACATCATTGCAGTTATCACGATCTGGTGCTGTGGCGTCCTCTTTCTATTTGTGAAGGATGCAACCAGTAGCAGTCTGATCCCGAGACTCATCTGGTCATACGGAGTGGCAACCGGTCCGTGGGCTTACATGTCATCGGAAAAACAGCAAGGCGGCTTCGCCTCAATTCTCGCCACGTTCTTAGCTGAACTGGCGTACATGGTCATCATGCTCTTAGTCATCTTCACACCCATTATCCTCCTCCAGGCAATCAAGATATTTGCAGGCTTCATGCTCGTAGGCTTGGTCATCCAGATGACCTTCGCTATTATGATTCAGAAAGAAATGAAACAGACTGCGGAACAATCGGCTGCACTGTACGACTGACCCGCACGCGGAACGGGCCAGCCGCAAGTGAGCCGTGACGTTAGGCATACAAAGGAGGTATTTATGAGTCGAGCAGTTGGGTGGGGGTTGCTGCTCCTTGTTACCGTGCTATTCGCAGGATGCGCTACATCCCGTATTTCAACCATTCCAGTCTCTGGAAGACTCGCTACTTCGGTTAAGGTTATTGCGCTTGATCCCGGCGGTGGTCTTCTCGCCGACGCAGTCGGTGTCGAGCTTTCAAACAAGGGCTTTACAGTTATTGATTCGGCTACCACTTCAAAGCTCATGGCTCGGCTCAACATCAACGAGATCGAAATATCAACTCCAGTGGGACTTCAAAAACTCAAAGAGCAAGGCGTTGAGGCCTACCTGACTGTTCGGGCTGCAGGCGGCTATGACCAGCAACCTCAAAGTGCCAGCGCCCGTGTCAACAGAAAAGATACTGGGCAAATAGTTGCGGGCATCACTTGGCAAAATGGCTGGGGCGGGCAGGCTGGCTCGATTGCCGATCGCACCATGCGCAAAGGGCTTGCAGAGGCTGTAACAGAGATTGCGGAAGCTTTGGTCAAGTCTATAAGTCCTCGATAAGAGGCGTGGGAGAAAGAGGGTCAATTCTTTATCCTTGACAGAAGACGGAATGACATTCCTCTTCGAAGTGAAAACAAAACCGGCAACCCATGCCGGAATTACAGGCTTTAATTATTTTCATGGTGCCGAGGCGCAGAATCGAACTGCGGACACACGGATTTTCAGTCCGTTGCTCTACCGACTGAGCTACCTCGGCACGATTCAGTAAGTAAATGTATCTTAGAGGTAAATTTTAGTCAAGATTTTT
>Ga0315280_10012433_pt1 | contig 10295 bp, 6 predicted proteins | sample YL17G06_40_MG_FD_203697 | JGI IMG/M metagenome (GOLD analysis project Ga0315280, IMG submission 203697) | Sediment microbial communities from Yellowstone Lake, YNP, Wyoming, USA - YL17G06_40 | ecosystem: Environmental > Aquatic > Freshwater > Lake > Sediment | place: USA: Wyoming | collected... | reverse complement strand
GGACGAGATTAAGGAAGGATTAAGGAACGCGCCATCGGAAGCGGTCTTTGGGGAAGAGCTGGACGCAGGAGTCTTCAAGCCCAGGCAGCCCGAGAGCAAAGAGCTTCCATGGTGCTTCATAGGTGCGGGTGGAGCACCAGTATCATCCGAAGAGGTTTTCCTGAGCCTTGTGCAGGGCTACGGAGCAATTGGCCTAGCTGATGCTATCACGACACCTGAACTGACCATCATAGATGGAGTGCCGATAAGGGTCAAGACTCCTTTAGAGATATACGGCTCAATCAGGAATGCTATCTTGGCCAGAGATGCATTAAGAAGAGTTGGAAGACCGGGTCTACCAATAATGAACGCGCTCGCAACCGCCGCATCAGACACCGCGCTTATCGCGGCTCTGCACCCAATGTACGGCCTAAGGCCATCAGATGGATACTTTGTCGCAACGATGGCGGAGCTAAAGACAAACTACGAGCTGATGAACAAGGCATGTGTCTTGACCAGCCTCGGAGCAAGGATAGGCACACTCGCTGGGTGTGTGATGGGGGGCTATTGCGGTGGGCCTGAGGGGACGGCCTTAACGGTAGCGGCAGATCATGCACACGGAATCCTTGTCAACCAAGCGACATACCACCTGAATCATCCAGCTCATATGAAGTACATATCCAACAGCGCGCCTGAGATGTTGTGGGTGATCAGCATGTACGCCCAAGCGATCAGCAGAAACACCCATCTGCTATCGCTTAGCTTGAACTACACGTCCGCCGGTCCCGCAACAGACATGGCTCTCTACGAGATTGCTGCCCAAGTTATCACAGCGGTTGTATCTGGTGTTTCCATAGAAGCTGTGGGTCTCGCTAGGGCAGTTCACGTAGACCATCTGACGCCAATCGAGCCAAAGTTCGCGGCGGAGGTAGCGCATGCGGCAGCTGGAATGAAAAGGACTGGGGCTAATGAGATTGTAAAGACTTTGGTGAAGAAATATGTCGACAAGATCCCGAATGCACCGGCCGGCAAGAGATACCAAGATTGTTTTGACATGAGGACTGGGAAGCCTTCGCACGAATGCGTAGGAATCTACACCAGAGTCAAGAAAGAGCTTGAGGATCTAGGCCTAGAATTTAAGTACTAAGTGGATAACTCGTTTGCGGCTTGAAGGAGGACGTAAAGTGTGATCACGTACATGGATGTTCTGAAGGAAATTCATTCAGGACCGATTTTATCCGAGAGAGATTTTGATTTGAAGATCTTCGCGCCAAAACTGCAAGAGGTTCTGAAAGCGCATGATGTGAAGTTTGATCCGAAGAACCCCGTGCCAGCGGATGATGGGTTGGCTGACGATGTTTGGAAGGCGGCCAAGGATTTCTACTGTGATGTTGGAACTTACTGTCTTGACACAGAGCGAATAGTGAAATTCGATGAGGATGACATAGCCCTAACGTTGAAGACAGCGCCTTCTGAGTTCACCTTTGGAGAAGGAAAGGAGAGGAAAACATTAACGCAGAGAAAGCCTGAGGACGGAACTCCGCCTTGGTGTTTTCTCGGGGCGGGAGGCGCCGCAGTTTCGTCAGAAGCGAACCTTCTGAGCTTGGTGGAAGATTATGCGGCGATCCCGGTAATCAACTCATTGACATCACCCGCCCTAACCGCTGTGGATGGCGTGAGGATCGCCGGAGGATCTCCTCTCGAGATATACGGAGCGATCAGGGCAATAGGACTTGCAAGGCAAGCGCTGAGCAGAGCCGGAAAGCCTGGGTTGCCCATAATGAACTGTATTTCAACAGCTTCCTCGGCCATTGCTACGATCGCGGCCAGCCAGCCACAATTCGGGTTGAGGCCGTCTGATGGCTGGCTGTGTGGGACGATAGCTGAAATGAAGGTTGATTATGGCGTTCTGTCCAAAGGCGCGTACCTACTCAGCTGGGGCGCAAACGTTGGGTCAGAGACCGCACCTGTCCTTGGAGGCTATGCAGGCGGACCCGAAGGCACCGCGTTGGTCAACACGGCTTACAGCATACTGGGCACAGTTATCCAGAAAGCCTCTTACCAACTATCATTTCCGATGCACTACAGGTTCGGATGCAACACGGATAGACAGACCTTGTGGAGTATTAGCCTGAGTACTCAAGCGATAAGTAGAAACTCAGCACTTCCTCTATTCATGCTTGGCTACTTGGCTTCAGGTCCGATGACGGATATGGTTCTGTACGAGACGGCTGCTTGGGTCATAGCAGCTGTTGCTTCAGGCGCTCACATAGAAGCTGAAGGAGTGTGCAAAGCAACTCACATCGATCATTTCACGCCGATGGAACCTCGATTCGCGGCTGAGGTTGCATACGCGGCCGCGGGCATTAAGAGGAGTTTCGCGAATGAACTTGTAAACAGGCTCTTGTCGAAATACGAAGAGAAGATCAAGAATCCCCCGACGGGCATGACGTATCAGGAATGCTACGATCTAAAGACAGGAAAACCCCGTGAAGACTATCTCCGACTGTACTCCAGAATAAAGACGGAGTTAAAGGATCTAGGGTTAGAATTCAAGTACTGAGCGCGGTCATTGGGCAGCGGAAATTCCAGCCAGGAACCTTGCGATTTGCCGTATGATCAGCGCTCACTTCATTATACTCATAATTGCTTGAGGTAACTGGTAGAAGTCGCGGACATAGGAGTATCTTCCTCTACCGGCCGTTGCGAGCTTTACGCACATGTCGGAGTCTCCGCCGCCTGTCGCAAGCGGAACTTGTATCACATGTAGCTTGGGATATTTTTCAGCAACCTCAACAGGATCCCCACCTCTAGTAACCCAGCCATCTGTTATCAGAACGCCCGTGCCATCCAGCTGGAGTAGCCTCTCTAATTCTTCCAACCCTTTCCCGAGAGCCTCCTCTATGTTTGTAGACCCCCCAGGTTGGAGATCCAACATCTTGTCGATTAGCTTCTCCACATCCGGGCTTTCCTCTATCGGCTTCAGCAAGTGCGCCCGGTCACTAAACGTGATGATTGAGTAGTGGTCGTCCAAAAACTTGTACGCAAAGACCCCGACTGCTAAAGCCGCAATCAACATCTTTTCGGCTTGCATTGAGTTACTGACATCCAAGATAAGTGAAAAAGCCTTCTTCCTCGTGCGTTTCTCAACACACACTATGTCCCTGTAGTCCAAGGAACCCTTGCCAAGAAAATTCTCAATCGTCTCTTCCAGATCAAGCTCTTCTAGCCCTGGTTGGAACGGAACCATAACGTACTCTGCGGAACGGATACTTCTTCCAGCTATCTTGGCCGCAATTCGTCTAATGGTTCTATTCAGAACTGTCTTTGCCCTTCGTCTCCGTTCAGGGTCTAAGTTTGACTGGGTCATGAATAGAAGCTGGAGCGCGGGCCATTTCAGATCTGAACGTTCCGCTACCTGCAATATTCTGTTCAATAGGTCTTCTTCTAGGAGAATTTCAGAAAGGGATCGCGGATTCTCCTGCGAGAGACGCACTATTTCTGCAAGATTTTTCCCTTGAATGGCTCCTTTTATCCGTCTGACCGTGTCAGAGTCTCCCTCTTTGTTGTTCTGAGCGGTTTCTAACAGTGTGCTTGGCGCTTGATCACCCGTGTCTTTCGTATACTCGCTTAGCACTGACGTGACTATATTCGCAACTACTTTCTCCATCTTCAGAGTAGTTCGATCTTGCAGTTGGATTTTTGTTGCCAGTGCCATAGTTCCCACTTTGACCCAGACATCCAAGTTCAAAGTCACGCTTTCCGAAAGTCGCTGAATCAGTTGCGTGATGTCAATCGCAGCTCGGACGGATGCTCCATGTCTAATGTCAGGTTCTTCTCTGGTCTTCCTAGCAATCCTCACAGCTATGGCAATAGTCCTGTGGTCGTTGTATCCCGTTTCTTTCTTGACTATCTCGCGTTCTTCCGGTTCTGTTTGGTAGTCGAGGCGAAGCCAAACAAAGCGGTCCTGAAGGGCTTCACCGAGTCGGCTCGTCCCTACAAATTCCTCAGGATTCTGAGTCGCCACTATCAGAAAGCCAGGTTTGGCTATTATTGTGCCAATCTTAGGAATGACAATTTGTCCCTCGTCCATCGCGGGTAGCAACACGTTTTGTGTGCCTTCCGGCAGTCTGTTTAGTTCGTTAATGAAGAGGAATGAGCCCTCCGTCATAGCCTGGGACAATGGACCGGGTATGAATGTTTCCCATGAATATCCTTTTGCGACAACTAGTGCTGGATCAAACCAACCCGTCAGCTTATGTTCCGTGTAACGTTCGTCTCCGTCGATCCTGAAAAAACTTCTATTGAAGTGCCGCGCAAGGGCCATGGCAACGACTGTTTTTCCAACTCCTGCAACCCCCTCAACAAGAAGGTGTTTATTTGATGAGACAGCGGCAAGCGCTTTCGCTAGTTCTTCTTCGCGGCCAATTATCTTGTACCGTTCCTGAATCTCTTTGATTTCGCTGCTTATTCCTGCCATGGCGACAGGTAGTGGAATGGAGAGTTGCTTAAGAATATCTCCAAGAGTCATCGGTCACTCAGCGAACACCACCACACTCTCATTCAGAGGGTAAGTTACTTCAAAACCTACCCGCCTTCGCATTGCCTAAGGGACATGCTCTGTTTTCGGCTCGGTTAATGGAGCCACATTGAAGATCGCGAGGTTTTCAGGGCGATTCGGCGGCTTCTGGTTATACTGTTGCAACAGTTACGCCGAGGCAGTCACCGATCTTGTGACGTCTTTCGGTGGTGGAAAGACACACGCCCTGCTGAGTAAGTTTAAACGCCAGCCCCCTCTCACCCTTTTTGTGGAACTAAGAGACTAGGGAATCAATTGTTGCTACAGGGCCCCGGACTTTATGCTAAGCCAGAATCCTGTGAGAGCACTGGAACCGTCTTTGACATAGCACGGTATTCTACTCACGATGGCCCAGGGATCCGCACAACGATCTTCTTCAAAGGATGCCCTCTTGATTGTTGGTGGTGTCATAATCCTGAGAGCCAATCCCCCAAGCCGCAACTAGTCTTCCGGGCAGACAGGTGTATCCATTGCCTGAGCTGCTTGGAAGCATGCCCACGTCACGCAATTGTGCTAATTGATGGGAATCCGGTAGTACTCAGCGACAAATGTCGACTCTCCGGCAACTGCGTTAGAGCATGCCAGTCAGGGGCACGGGAAATAGCTGGAAAGAGAGTCACCGTTGTCGACCTCATGGAAGAGATAGAGAAGGACACAGTCTTCTATGACGAGTCGAGCGGAGGGGTTACATTCTCTGGTGGAGAACCCTTCATGCAGCCCATCTTCCTCCGAACCCTCCTAAGACTCTGCAAAGAGAGAAGAATCCAAACCGCGGTAGAAACCTGCGGTTTCATCGATACTGGAACTTTGTTAAACACCAGTCCCTACGTTGACCTATACCTCTATGATTTGAAGGTCATAGATGATAAAAAACATCAGAGATTCACTGGCGTGTCAAACAGAGTGATTCTAGAAAACTTGAGACAACTGTCTCGTTCCCACGACCATATTACAATTCGGTTCCCCGTAATCCCAGGAGTGAATGATGATGATCGAAGTGTATCACAAGTTGGCGATTTCGTATGCTCCCTACAGAGAGTTAAAGAGGTTGATGTTCTCCCTTATCATCAACATGGGATCGACAAATACAGAAGGTTAGGGATGAGGTACAGAATGACCGAAACCCACCCACTCTCAAATGAAGAAGTAGCGAGAATAACTGAACGATTGAGTAGTTTTGGGTTAAGAGTGAAGGTTGGAGGTTGAAATCCATGAATGAAAGAGTAAGAAAGCTGAGGCAAGCAAGTCTGGACGTGAAACCGTGGATCTCCACGGAGAGAGCGGAGATGATGACCGAGTTCTACCGACACTCCGGGGAGCGATCAGCGCCGGTCCTCAGAGCTTTGGCATTCAAACACCTAATGGAGAACAAGCCTATTTGCATTGGTGATGGGGAGCTAATCGTTGGAGAGCGAGGCCCTGCACCAAAGGCCACCCCCACCTACCCGGAACTATGCTGTCACAGCCTCGAGGACCTTCAGATCCTGAATGACCGAAAGAAGATCTCCTTCACGGTCAGCGACGAGACGCAGAGAACCTACAAGGAAAAGTTGATCCCGTTCTGGCGAGGCCGGTCCATGCGCGACATCATCTTCTCCGAGATGTCGCATGAATGGAAAGCTGCTTACGAAGCCGGTGTTTACACGGAATTCATGGAGCAACGAGCCCCTGGCCACACCGTCCTGGATGATAAGATATACCGCAAAGGATCCCTCGACTTCAAAGCAGATATCGAGAAGAGCTTACAAAACCTGGACTACTACCGGGACCCGGAAGCCTACGATAAACAAAAGGAGTTGGAGGCCATGTCCATCTGTTGCGACGCCATCATCCGATTCGCCGAACGCCATGCAGAGAAAGCCCAAGAGATGGCGCGACACGAAACCGACCCCCAGCGACGGAAGGAACTGGAGAGAATCGTGCAAGTCTGTTCCCATGTCCCAGCCCACGCGCCCCGCGACTTCTGGGAAGCCCTGCAGGCTTACTGGTTCGTCCACCTGGGCGTCATCACGGAGCTGAACACTTGGGACTCCTTCTGCCCCGGCCACCTCGACCAACACCTCTACCCGTTCTACAAGAAGGGAATAGAAGATGGTACGTTAACCCCGGAAGAAGCGAAAGAGCTCCTCCAGTGTTTCTGGGTGAAGTTCAACAACCAGCCCGCTCCGCCAAAGGTCGGAGTGACGGCTGAAGAAAGCGCGACATACACTGATTTTGCAAATATCAACCTTGGCGGCCTACGACCGGACGGATCCGACGGAGTCAACGAGGTCAGCTACCTAATCCTAGACGTTATTGATGAGATGAGGCTTACGCAACCCTCATCCAACATCCAACTTAGCAAGAAGAACCCCGACCGCCTCCTGAAGAGGGCGTGCGAGATCATCCGAAAAGGATGGGGTCAACCCTCCGTTTTCAACGCTGAGCTGGTCATCGAAGAACTCATCCGTCAAGGCAAATTAGTTGAAGACGCCCGATCCGGGGGCATCAGCGGCTGCGTCGAAACAGGTTGCTTCGGCAAAGAAGCTTACATCCTAACAGGATACCTGAATCTGCCAAAGATATTGGAGATCACACTCAACAATGGAATCGACCCACGGACAGGCATAAAGATCGGCCTCGAGACAGGAGACCCCACCGAATTCAAATCCTTCGGGGACCTCCTTGACGCCTTCAAGCGGCAACTCAAACACATCGTTGACATCAAGATTAGAGGCAATAACGTGATCGAGAGACTATTCGCCACCCAAATGCCGGCCCCATTCCTCTCCATCCTAATTGATGACTGCATAAGATCCGGCAAGGACTACAACAACGGCGGCCCAAGGTACAACACAACATACATCATGGGTGTCGGAATCGGCACCTTAACCGACAGCCTAGCAGCCATAAAGTATCAAGTCTACGAAGAGAAGAATCTGACCATGCAACAGATGCTTCGAGCCCTACGTGAGAACTTCGAGAACCACGAGAGGACCCGACAGATGCTAACAAACAAGACGCCCAAGTACGGGAACGACGACGACTACGCAGACACAATACTCAAGACCTGCTTCAACCTCCTCCACGATGCGGTGAGCGGCCGGAGCAACACGAAGAGTGGAGCCTACGCGGTCAACTACCTCTCGACCACTTGTCATGTCTATTTCGGGTCTGTGGTCGGCGCAACCCCGGACGGTAGAAGAGCTTGGGATCCCCTATCTGAGGGAGTTTCGCCCGTGCAAGGCGCAGATAGGCACGGACCCACCGCAGTCATAAAATCAGCCTCCAAGATGGATCAAGTCAAAGCCGGCGGAACCTTGCTCAACCAGAAATTCACCCCGTCACTGTTGGAGGGTGAAGAGGGCATCGACAACCTAGCACATCTGATACGGTCCTACTTCAAGTTGGATGGACACCACATCCAGTTGAACGTCGTCACAGCCGAAACCCTCCGCGCAGCCCAAGCCAATCCTGAGAAGTACAGAGACCTGATCGTTCGAGTAGCCGGCTACAGCGACTACTTCTGCGACCTAAACAGGGTCCTACAAGACGAGATTATAGCCCGAACCGAACACAAATCCTTCTGACTCGAGAAAGTAAATTCGAACCGCTCGATTCATCTACACAAAGTGAATATCTGTCTCACTCGACAATCATCACGGGCTTCAGCACTTCCATCTTCGGCGTGATCCCAAGGCCCGTCAAGTTAACAGAACCCCTCCGCCCCTAGCCCCCAAGAGATTTGCCGTCTCCCCGATCACATCGACCATATTGACGCCTTGGGATAATGCTGTTCGGCCAGCCGCCGTACCTGGCAGACCTTCGAAACCTAGCCTCACATATTCTGGAAAGATGGTTCCGTTGCTCACGGTTCCATTACAACTCCTCGCTCTTCAATGTCGGTGACAACATGGCCGATTGCTCCTCACGAAGTTTGCCTCACTTTCCGCACGGCCTGGAGAAAAGTGTGCAGGTCCTTTGTCATTTGGTCGATTGTGTTTGTTGACCGTAGCAGAACCGTGCAATGGTGCGCCACATTGAAAGGTTACGCTAGACTATCTCACTGTGCCAGAATTTTCCAATACTCCTTAAAGTGCCTCTTCTCACGATCAAACTCCATATCTCTTAACTCGGCTTGGACGCCGAGCCTCTTCAGAGCCGCAAACATAACGTTCGTCATGTAGTGGGATGGTTGTTTCTTTTCTCCCAGAAGTTTGGCTGAAGAACCAGTTACCGAAACGCCAAACATTTCAACTGAAGCTTCTTTTTCATCAATCCTGTTAATGCGTATCTGCTCCATATAGCCAAAAGATTCCAAGTACTTCGCAATTCTTATCAAAACATCCATCGGTTTATCATCCGGCTCAATTCTTACGAGGCCTCTTCGCAAGGCCTCATCTAAGTGATACTCACCTACTTTTCTGAAGAATTCAGTAGCTTTTCCGTCCAAGTAATCATTGACGGCCTGGCAGACCGCATAGTTGATGATGTCAAGGAATTCCGGTTTGATATAATTAGCCATTCTAGATCATCACAGCTGTGGGATGGTTCTCGTATTGCAATAGCGATAAGCTCTGAGATAACGGTTCCGTCTGCACTGAGCTTCGGATATGTTTCCTCTCAGGCATCGTCAGTGCGTTTGAGAGGTAGGAATGGCCATACTAATTGGATTCGCAGATGAACTTCCAATCCAAGACCGAGGCGAACGAGACTATTCTAACAATTCAGGATTGGCCAAGTTCATCGGTCTAATTCCCATTAGAATCCTCCGCGTCTCCTCGACGGCCATCGAAGCCTCTTTTCTGAGGGCGTCGACAGTCCAACTCGCGGCATGCGGTGTCAGAATCACGTTGTCTAGAGACAAAAGAGGACTGCCGATTGGCGGTTCCGTTTCGAACGCGTCGATAGCCGCGCCTGCTATCTTACCGTCACGCAACGCTTCATACAAAGCCTTCTCATCAACGAGTGCCCCTCTCGCCGTGTTTATCAAGTAAGCAGTTGGCTTCATTGATGCAAACTCACTCTTTCCGATCATATGTCTCGTTTCGTCCGTAACTTGAGCATGAAGGGTGATTACATCAGACTGGTGTAACAGTGTGTTCAGATCCGTTAATTTCGCGTGTACGAGATCTGCTTTCTCCGCAGAAACATAGGGATCAGCCGCGAGAACTCTCATTCCGAGGCAGCTCAACTTGCTAGCAACCTTAGACCCGATCACGCCTAAGCCCACAACACCAACAGTCTTCTCGATCAACTCAAGTCCAAGACATGAAGCGTTTCTCCATTCATTTCTCTTCATAAGCGGCATAATGTTATGAAGTCTTCTCGCCAGCGCGAGAGCTAACGCCACGGTGAATTCAGCAACGCTATCTGAATTCGCTCCTGGCGTGTATGAGACTAGTATTCTTTTCGCGTTTGCGGCGGACATCTCGACATTGTCTAAGCCAGGTCTCGATCCATATTTCACGATAGCTCGTAGTTTCGGAGCTTTCTCGATGAGGTCCTTCGTTATCCGGTACTGAGAAGTAATGATGACCACGTCTGCATCAGCCATCTCCCGCGCTAAGTCTTCTTGCGAGTAGGACCGACCAGTTTCACCCACTTTGACTTCTGCGATCTCTCGCAAAGCGTTTAGCGATTCAGGTTCTTCAGCCTCTGGTACGAACACTTTCAAGTGCCGCAAGGTGGCCGCCTAACCTATTCTGAAGTATATCCGCCTTTTGAACCGGAGATTATTCTTATCCAACAATGGGTT
>Ga0315280_10012431_pt1 | contig 10296 bp, 11 predicted proteins | sample YL17G06_40_MG_FD_203697 | JGI IMG/M metagenome (GOLD analysis project Ga0315280, IMG submission 203697) | Sediment microbial communities from Yellowstone Lake, YNP, Wyoming, USA - YL17G06_40 | ecosystem: Environmental > Aquatic > Freshwater > Lake > Sediment | place: USA: Wyoming | collected... | reverse complement strand
ATTCTGTGTATTCTTCCCCGGCTGTCTCCGGTGGTAGGGTCTACATCGGCTCGGAGGACAATAACGTCTACTGCCTGAACAGCTCCACTGGTGTGAAGATATGGAACTACGTTACCGCAGGTAGACTCGATTACTCTTCTCCCGCTGTATCTGGCGATAGGGTCTACATCGGATGTAACGACTACAAGGTGTACTGTCTGAACGCCTCGACTGGTGCACTAGTATGGAGCTACACCACGGGCAATGATGTGCGCCATTCCCCGGCTGTCTCCGGTGGTAGGGTCTACATCGGCTCTTTGGACCGCAAGGTGTACTGTCTAAACGCCTCCACTGGAACGAAGATATGGGATTACACCTTGGGCGACCAAGCGTCTTGTTCTTCGCCCGCTGTCTCCGGTGGTAGGGTCTACATCGGCTCTTTGGACCGCAAGGCGTACTGTCTAAACGCCTCCACTGGGGCACTGGTGTGGACCTACACAGCGGGCAACTACGTGGAATCTTCTCCAGCCATAGCCGACGGAAAGCTCTACGTCGGCTCTAGTGACTACAAGGTGTACTGTCTGAACGCCTCGACTGGTGCACTAGTATGGAGCTACACCACGGGCGACATCGTAGGCTCCTCTCCTGCCGTTGCAAGTGGCAGGGTCTACATAGGCTCTGACGACAAGAAAGTGTACGCGTTCGGGGGTGACTTCAGCCTGAGCGTGAGCCCATCCTCCAGAACGGTTAACCGGGGTAGCTCGACAACCTCAAGTATCACGGTCACGGACATCGGCGACTTCGGCGTGGCGGTCTCACTCTCGGCGAGCGGCCTGCCCGCAGGAGCCTCAGCGAGCTTCAGCCCGTCCTCGGGAACACCCACGCTCACCTCCACCATGACCGTATCCACCTCATCGGCGACGCCAACCGGAACCTACACCATTACTATCACAGCCGTGGGAGAGGGGCTGGCCAGAACCACCCAGCTCACCTTGACGGTGGAAGCACCCGTATCCACAGGCCTCCCAGAGTTTCCAACCGAAATCGTTGGAGTGACCACCGCCATCGCTCTGGCCGTGATCGTTCTGATGACCGTGAGACGGAGAGACAGGAGCGGCTCTCCTTCGGGGGAGCTGTCATGGTGAACGAGCCGCCTCAGAAGCCATTTAGAAGTGTCTTTGGGGCGCAGGTTCTCCTTCTCTCCACGCTGATAGTCGTAGCACCCATCCTTCTGGCGGAGAGCTACGCGGTCTTTGTCCTCGGCATGTCCTTCCTGCTGGTCGGCAGAGACTGGCGGAGGAGGGTTCTGCCGGCCGGATTGGTCGCGGCAGCGTACATCGCATTGAGGTACCTTCTACACCCGAGGCTGTACCTTCACGACGCGATAGAGCTCCTCTGGGAGGGCTCAGCCATCTCCAGCGCCTACACCTCATGCGTCGTCTCCATCCTGCAAGCGCTCCCTCTCAAACTCAATATCAATTGGATTGAGAACAACACCTTGCTGGTGGTTGGCACACACGAGTTTGGCATGCGGATCGGCTATGCCTGCACGGGAGTGTACGGAGCCTTCATGTTCCTGATAGCCGCGGTCTACCTCCTCTCCAAGATGGAGTGCTCCCGCCTCTCAGCAGCCAAGTACCTCGGAACAGGGCTTCTCGGAGTCGTCCTGTTGAACATCATAAGGCTATCGTTGACCGGGATAGTCGGAGCGTTCTACGGGTATGAGGTGGCGTGCAGCTTCCACACGTACGCCGGAGGGGTTCTCTTCTTGGCATTGATTGCTCCGTTTAGCTACTGGATATCAAAGAAACAGAGGTAGTGCGTAGGTGCTACAAGGGCGAAGAATTCATTGAACCCTACGATATCGCTGGTACAGTTCCCTCCCAGTCCATGAAAGCTGACCCCTCCCACTTTGCGGACTCGCATAAATGTCTATGCGAACCCCTCTAGGCCCGCCATTCCAATTCCCGAGTTAGTTTTGGCAACCTTGAATTCTTCTGGCAAGCGTTCTTCGTACGGGTAGCCTTTTCATTACGAGGGTTTCTTTTTGGGGTAGGGTGAAGGACTTGGGAGAGCTCGTGTTCGTGGGCATGGGGTTGAACGACGAGCAGGGAATCTCCTTGAGGGGTCTCGAGCTGGCTTCAAAAGCTGATCTTGTGATTTGTGAGTGTTACACAAGCCTGATGCCCCGCCTCTCCTTGGAGTCCCTTCAGACGAGGATCCGAAAACCTGTGAAAGTCCTCTCTAGGAAGCAGTTGGAGGATTACGTCGACGAGTTCGTCGTGGAGCAGGCCAAGAAAAAGATGGTGGTTCTTCTGGTGCCGGGCGACCCCATGATCGCGACAACCCACATCAGTGTCAGGATCAGAGCGGAAAAACAGGGGATCAGGACGAGGGTGGTCCACGGCGCCTCGATCGTCACCGCCGTCATGGGGCTCTCGGGGTTGCAGAACTACAAGTTCGGTAAGTCCGTTACGGTTCCGTTTCCGAAGGGCGAAGTAGTATCCGACGTTCCTTACCAAGTAATAGCCGAGAACAGGATGAGGGGGCTTCACACACTCGTATTCCTGGACGTGAGGGCTGAGGAGGGACGTTACATGACGATCAGGGATGCTCTGGCGATTCTAAGTTCTTTAGAGTCGTTGAAGAGTTTGGGCGTAGTTACGGCTGAGACGCTTACAATTGGGGTCGCCAGGGCCGGGGCGGATGACCCGCTGGTCCGAGCCGGTCCAGTGCGAGAGATTCTGAACTTTGACTTCGGTGGTCCTCCGCACACTTTGGTCTTTCCGGGGAGATTGCACTTCGTGGAGGCGGAGGCCCTCGAGGTTTTGGGGGGTGCTGCCAAAAGTGCCTTGAAGGGGTATGCTGAATGAGCGACGTTGAGGCGAAATTGGCGAAGTACATAGACAACACTGAGAAGGTTCTTAGTGAGCTTAGCTTGAGCGCAGTTCCGGGTGTGAGCCAGAAAGGAGTTGCGGAGGTTCTTAGTTTGGCGCGCTCATACTTCCAAGACGCGCAACACTTCCGAAGGTCAGGAGAACACCTTGTTGGCCTGGTCGCGGTCGTCTACTGTAGCGGACTGCTGGATGCGTTGAGAACTCTTGGCCTAGCTAGTTACCGTTGGAGCAGCGAGGTTTAAGGATAGTGAGATCTACGAGTGATGATCTTCGCTCTTGGGCGGTGTCTACTGCTCCTCCCTTATCAGGGATATGATCCTTGAGGTCTTTACGCCTGGAATGTACGATGACAGGCGCACAACTCTCGTTCTCAGACCCATTCTTTTCAGAGCCTTCTGCAGACTCTGTTCATCCTCCTTCTGGTCGTAGCCCAACGCGATGATGTCTGGTCCTACCTTCCTAACAATTCTATAGGCGTCTTGGGGATCACCAAGGAGAGCGAGGTCCACTGGCTTCAACGCCTTGACTACTTGTAGTCTCGTCTCCTCATCGTTGACCGGCTTTCGATTCTTCAGTCTCTGCACAGTCTCGTTCCTAGCTACGACCGTGACGAGTATATCCCCCAGCTTCCGTGCCTCTTCCAACGTGCTTACGTGGCCTACATGGATTATGTCAAAGACTCCCCCAGTCAGCACGACCTTCAGCATCGACCTTCCCTTTTCAGTCAAGACGTATCCGATTCCGGTTACCTTGTTTTGACCAGCCGCTTGAGGCTCCAAAGGGCGTACCAAGCCGTCTCTCAAAAGATCTGATAGAATCCTTCTCCACACCTCAGCTGAGTACCCCATCTCATCATGGAGAGTTTGAGCGGAGGCCGAGCCATGACGGATCTCCGCCAAGAATATGGCTCGAATCTGCGCATCGAGAGGGTTCAGGGGTTTGACCATAGAGCCGTCATATCCGTCGAGCGCTGTTTTCTGCCGAGATGAACGCCTCCACCTCGACCCTGTCTCCATCCTTCAGGCCCAGCCGTTCTCTCAAACTTACTGGGGCGATCAACTCGACGACCGATGCGTCGTAGTGGGTTCGCTGTATAACAATGAGCCCTCCCTTAACCTGTCCGTTTATCATCACCTTGTAGCATCTCAGGGGTCCAAAGCTACGGTGCTCATTTTCGAAACCTTCGATTACGATTGCGGGGTACGTTTCGAGCTCCTTGCGGATTTGAAGATCAGCCTTCGAGCCTAGTCTGATGTTTAGTGTTCCAGGATAGGGGTCGAAGCCGAGCTTCTCCACGAACTGACGTTGGTACTGCTTCTGGCTCAGGTAATATGCTCCCTCTTGCAGGCCTTTGAACACCGTCCCATGAAGTTTCAGTGTGGGGGTTGCGCCTTCCATCACAGTCTTGAGATTGAGGTAGACCCTCCTCAGCTCATCCGTCCCCTTCTCGGTAATTCTTATCGACCCTCCGTTTACGTTGAAGTGTCTCTCCACCAAGCCCATTCTCTCCAACTGTATCAGCTGTCTCGACGCTGTCTGCTGCGAGGTGTCGATGACTCTGGCGAGCTGTGTAGTGGAGACCTTAACTAATCTGTGATAAGCCCCAAGCTCCGCAAGACTGTAGAGTGTGTTCCAGAGAGTGGGTTTTATCAGATCCGTCCACTCCTGAGAAAAGTTGCTTTGGCAAAGTTGGCTGCAAGGTGCGCTCTGAATAGTGGCTCCGGGAGTCTTCTCCCTACTGTGCAGTGTCGAACTATCTCGATCGCCCTCTTCAAATTAATGTTGCTACCTACGCTTACGTAGATCGGCTTACTCGTAGAGGTATTTAACGCTGCGCCGATCACCTCGCTGCCGCCCGTGATGGGAGCTCGTCCCTCAGGGTCGAATGCGCCCACTTCTCCCCAAAGCAGGCTTTTCGCGACACCGATGGCGGGGATTCCTTCCGTCACTCCCACGTAGGTTGCTAGACCGCAGCGATAGGGATGAGCGGCACCGTGACCGTCTACAATAAGGACGTCCGGCCTGGCTTCGGTCTTGCTGAGTACCTTAGACAGGGCGGGTGCTTCTCTGAAAGAGAGAAGGGAGGGGACGTAGGGGAAGGTCTCTTCGACGGTCGCGGTCTTGACCTCTACTTCTTTCAGCGTTTTGTAGTCTAGTACCGCTAGGCCTGCGAAGACTAGTCCTCGGGTGTAGGCAGCGTCCGCTCCCGCGACGTAGCTCAGTTTGGAGGGGAGGAGATCCTCAAAGGTGGCCATGTCAGCGATCTTGCGCTGGAGTCTCCTAGCCTCACTTACTGAGAGTTTGCTAGATTCGCCCAACGAGCTTCCCCTTGTTCCCGGTGAAGGCTGGTTGTCTGAGATCTATCTTTCGGTTACTGTTGGTCACGTAGCGTTGCGCCACTTCACCGATTCTCGGAGCTTCAGGTCTGTACCGCTTGAAGACCCCGCTCTCCTCCCACGCATCATAGAAGCCAGCTTAGTTACTCTTGTGAGTATCCTCTTTGGGTGCAATCCGCCCAGTCTTGCTCCTTCTATGTATTGCCTTCTCGAGTCGAACTATCGCCTTCTCAAGTTGACTTCGTCTCGTTTCAACCGCCACGTCACCCCTAGTGGCTTCTATTAGGTGTCTGGCAACGTCGCACTTTCTCCTCAGTTGGGGGGTCAGCGAGTAGGCGCTCTCGAGGGAGATGAGCCCAAGATAGATCTGCTCCATCTGTGAGAGGGACTTTTCAGCTTTCTGAAGATCATTCAATCGGAGCGCATCTATAGCCCTCCTCCTCAACTCCCCTATCACGTCGGCCAGCCCGAGAACATAAGGGATAGAGGGCACTCCAACCTCCCTTGGATTTAGGAAAGCGCCTTTCCTGCAGAGGTTGAGAAGGACCTGTGCCTCAACGTACTCTTGGTACGCGTTGCTCAGAGCACCGCTATGCTCCAAATCCGGGTGATCTCGGCAGAATCCTCTCACCTCGTCCAGCACCCCCCCAGCCTTTCGCAAGATCTTCTCCGCTTGTCCGAGCCTTGCTTGATGTATCTCCATTATCGCCTGCTTCGAAAGCCTGGTTGCGGTTCGAGTTGCTTCGAGTAGCCTTTCGCGTGCGGCGTCCTTCCTCCCAAACTCTTTCTGGAGCTCATGAATAGTCTTCTTCAATGACAAGGCTTGTCCCCTCCCAGTCTTATGGGCTTCTCAAGTCGGCTCAGCAGTGTCACGCGGCTATCTGGCGACTCGTCTAGAACACGGTATTGTGTAAGTCCGCTCAGGGCTTCGGCGAAGCGTCTGATCTCGGTGTGGGATGGCATATGATCGAAGTCGAGTCTCTTCCTTGACAACCCCACGTAGACGTATCCCTTCGCCTCGACATAGGTTGGACTGGCGCGCTCTATCAGCCTTCCATAGCCCTCGGGATCCTTCAGGTTCAAGTTTCTGGCTAGTGTCAATCTCATCACCGTCGGGCAACTGAAGCTGCCTAGGAGCTGTAAGGTCCGGTTGAGCTTCTCCCAGGCGTGGGGTATCTGAGGGCGGCATACCTCCTTGTACGTAGCCTCATCCGGGGCGCAGACGGAAACGTACAACTGGGTTGGCTCCTCATCGAGCTTTTCAAGAGCCTCCGGTAAGGTGCCGTTAGTGACTAGAAATGTCGTGAGACCACGCAGATGAAACTCCTTGAGCAGACCGCTCAGATGGGGGTAAATGGTGGGCTCTCCCGCTAGGCTGACGGCGACGTGCCGGGGGTTGACTGCCTCAGAGTAGGTCGCTCTGTTAGGTCTTCCGTGCTTCTTGTAACCGCTCAAAATCTGCCTCTGCGCCTCGAGGCAACCCTCAACAATCACCTTGGGTTCGTCCCACCCGGGCGTCTCCATCTCGTCCAGAGGTATTGAGATATCGTCTGGCTGGATCCTCCAGCAGAACCTGCACCTCATAGTGCAGCTCGCTACGGTGGGCGTCATCTGCACACATCTATGGCTCCTTATACCGTAGAACTTCTCTTTGTAGCAAGCCCGTCCGTCCACGAGACTTTGATGAAGCCACCTACACTTCTTTACAGCAGAATGTCTTCCGACAAGCTTGTACTTCTGCCTCTTGAGAGCTTCTACCAAGGGAGCCGGCAGCCCAAGCTGTGGCCTTGGCGTTTCCATGATATTCAAGGGAAAACCTTGGGTCTTGGGTAGCGTCCTCGATTTATCTCTTTTCGGTTTGGAGAAACCTGGCGCTAGCCGCGTTTCTTCTCGTACTCGGCGATCTTACGCCTCAGGTCCTCGTATAGTGGGAGGTCACCGACGTAGATGGGCGTATCCTCAAGCACGAATGAAGGCGTGGAGGCTATCTGCAGCTGGAGTGCGGTTATGTAGTTCTCGCTGTCTGACATGTCCAGTACCTCGACCCGGATGTCGGGTCTCTCTCTGGCCAACCTCTCGGCCATCTTCTTGGCTTCCGGACACTTGGCGCAGGTGGGAAGGGTAAATAGTCGGAGCTTCAGCAACAGAATTCCCCTCGGACTGAAGCAGCTTACAGGTTTCGGCTGGCTAGGGTGGGATGTTCTCTTCTTTCGCTTCGCTCTTCGTGATGAGGAGCAGGTCAAGCCCATTGCCGCTAGACACGTCTCGAGCGGTCGCGGACTTCACGGCTCTTATGACTAGGTTTCGGGCTTCTTCCATCGACATTCCGTCCTTGTAATCGGACTCAAGGATGCCGGTGGCGATCTCGGCTCCAGATCCGACCGAGGCGTACTTATCTGGGATGAGTGAGCCCAGGGGGTCGAGGATGTAGAGGCTTGGTCCTGACTCGTCTACCCCACCAACGATAGTCTGTGTGAAGAGTGGGAAGAGCCGTCGTTGGAAGAGTAGCGTTGCCATAACCTTAGCCACCGACTTTACTGAGATGGGTCTGCTGTTCTCGAGTTGGTACAGGCTTGAATAAGCTCCGACCTCGCGGATCAGCATCTGCATGTCCGAGACGAGCCCAGCGCACGCGGCTCCCACTGAATCGGTTATCTTGAAAACTTTCTTGCCAGCCTTGCTGAGCACGAAGTACCCGTATGAGACCCTCTTCTCCGAGGCGAGTATAACGCCATCTCTACAGATCATGCCTATGGTCGTCGCCCCGGGTAGGCGCATCATCTCCTCAGCCATCTTGAGTCCTCCTTTAGTACCAGCATTCACAACGGTCGCCTAATAAGGTTTGAAGGGGATAGATAAATCCGTATCTCCTTGACGCTAAGAGAGCTTCTCAACAAGATCCAGTGGGATAGGCGGCAGAACCCGACGGAGTACGAGGTGACGTTCATCCACCGAGGAGCCTCGTCGGACATGAGAACAATCGAGTTTGCGGCGATCTCGGTCATCGGCCCCTCCTGGTTCACGTACCGTGATGGAGACGAGGTCCTGATTCCATACCACCGTGTCCTGACCGTCAGAAACACTAGAACAGGGAGAGTTGTGTGGGGCAAGAGATGTCATGGAACAGCTGTTCGCTAATATCCAACCGATCATGACCGCCTCACAGCTATTGGAGGCCTCGCTAACACGTGAGTTGAGATCAGAGCGTAGCCTCCCGAAGAGGACGACGCCACTGATCAAAGCGAGGATAAGAGAGAGCGCGCGAATCCGCGAGGCAGGCGGGTTCATCGCGGATCGGTTGGGGACAGTGGTAAGTGAGTTCCCAAACTTGGAATCTCTTCACCCTTTCTATCGTGAGCTCACCGCAGTCGTCTCAGACATAGGTGAATTGAAGCGGTCCCTTGGTGCTCTGAACTGGGCTTCTATCTTGATTCGAGGATTCGCTTCAAGATACTCTGAAAAAGCATCTCGGGCTGGGAATCCTGACCGGGCGGCTGCCGCCAGGAGGGAGGCTTACGGCAGGATCAGGTCGGTGGTAAAACGGGTTGAGGGTGATCTCCAGTTCCTAGAGGAAGCTAGAAGGAAGCTCTCCCGCCTCCCGTCGATCGATACCACTGTGGTTACCCTGGTTGTCGCCGGTTGTTCTGGTGTCGGGAAGTCCACCCTCGTGAAGCGGATCTCCACCGCGAACCCCAAGGTGGCGGGATACCCATTCACGACCAGAGAGATAATCCTGGGTCACTGGGAAACCCCGCTTGGCAGAGTTCAAGTGGTCGACACCCCCGGCTTGCTAGACCGTCCACTGGCTGAGAGGAACAGAATCGAGCTGCAGGCGATCATCGCGCTCCGGCACCTGGCAGCCGCCATCATCTTCATTGCCGATCCATCGGAGACGTGTGGATACCCCTGTGACTACCAGCTGAACCTTTACCAAGAGATCGTTCGTGGCTTCACAAGCGTTCCTGTGGTTGTCGCTCTAAACAAGGTGGATCTTGTAGACGCGCAGCGGTTGGAGGAGGCGAGGAAGGTGTTTGGCGGCGAAGCCCTAGAGACGATTGGAACGAGGGGCCTCGGTGTCAAGGAGGTCTTCGAACGGGCTCTCCTGGCGGCTCGCTCCGGCTTTGAAAGAAGTTCGGTGGGCTAGTTGGTAACTGAAAGCTTGAAGATAGACGGGTCACGGGGCGAGGGGGGAGGTCAAATCCTCAGAGTCTCGGTCGCCCTAGCAGCTGTCATGGGCAAGCCCGTGGAAGTGTACAACGTACGGGCAAAGCGCTCGCCTCCGGGGCTGAGACCGCAGCATGTGGCGGCCGTGAAAGCGCTGACAGAAATCGCTCAAGCGGATGCGAGCGGCTTGGTAATCGGGTCTCGTCAGGTTCGCTTCGTTCCTAAGGAGCTAAAGAGCGGGGAATTCTCTTTTGACGCTGGCACAGCTGCTAGTACCACCCTCATCCTCCAAAGTCTGATGCCGGTCATGGCCTTCTCGGGGGGCGAGAGTTCCGTGGAGGTACGAGGGGGCACTAACAATCCGTTGGCTCCAACCGTGGAGTTCCTCCAGACCGTTCTTCTTCCTGCCATTGGGAGGCAGGGGTTTAGAGGTGCTGTTCAGCTAGTGAGAAGAGGCTTCTATCCTCGGGGTGGCGGGATTTTGAAAGGCAGAATCGAGTCGATAGACGCACTTCGGCCTCTTGTGGTGACCGAATTCGGGAGTGTCACTCGCGTGTTCGGTCTTTCCTATAGCTCGAGACTTCCGTCCCACATAGTGGAAAGGATGGCTAGGAGCGCGGCTGAGAGGCTTCGAGACGGGGGATACGCGGAGGCTGAGATCGCCACGGAGTCCCTTCAACCAGAAGACCCGAAGTGTGCACTCAGCCCTGGGTGTGGGATCATCCTCTTCGCCGAGCTATCGTCCGGTGGCATCCTCTCAGGTGACAGTCTCGGTGAGCTCGGGAAGCCTGCCGAAAAGGTGGGAGCCCAAGCGGCTGAAGACCTTCTCAGGCAGCTGAGGAGTGGTGTTCCGGTTGAGAAGCACCTCGGTGATCAGGTGGTTGTGTACATGGCGCTAGCCGACGGACGCTCCGTGATCA
>Ga0315280_10012429_pt1 | contig 10298 bp, 7 predicted proteins | sample YL17G06_40_MG_FD_203697 | JGI IMG/M metagenome (GOLD analysis project Ga0315280, IMG submission 203697) | Sediment microbial communities from Yellowstone Lake, YNP, Wyoming, USA - YL17G06_40 | ecosystem: Environmental > Aquatic > Freshwater > Lake > Sediment | place: USA: Wyoming | collected... | reverse complement strand
GGAAAGAGTCGTTCTTCCGCGTCCTGAAGGGACGAGCGAAAATAGCCAGGGGCAACGCCCCTGGAAAACGACGGCCCCGCGGTGGTCAAGCCCTGACGGGGCGCGCGAACGGCGGGTTGGGCCGGCCGGTTTCGCTCGCTCCTACAGAGCTTGTCCGAGGACGGTCTTGCGTTCCAGGGGCGTTGCCCCTGGCTATTTTCGCCTCCCCTTTCAGGGGAGCGTGGGAAGAAAGACGCGCTATCCTGTCGGGGGAACCGACAAATGTGCGGAACGGCACATCTTCTGGAATTTGGACATGCACCCTCTTCCCACCATCTCCCGTTGGCCCGAGCCGTAGCGCCTTGACAGCGTTGTCGGCCCGAAGTATCCCGATCCAACGAGGTTGCGCCCGATGATCAGCATTTCCAAACTGTATTGTGGTGAGGAAAGTCAGTCGGACTGGTTGCGCTATGGCGAGAGTTGGGCCGATGCTGCGCCCGGGGTTAGGCCCAAAGCCGCCCGCCATCGCCCCGTCGTCGTCTGGAACTCGACTCGCGCGTGCAACCTTCGTTGCCTTCATTGCTATTCCGATTCAGACGGTCAGGTCAGCCCCGACGAACTGACAACCGCCGAAGCACGCGGGATGCTTCGCGACCTGGCGCAATTTGGTGTCCCTGCGGTCTTGTTTTCGGGTGGTGAACCGTTGCTTCGGCGCGACCTGTTCGAGCTCGCCGATTTCGCCGACGGCATGGGTCTTCGCTGCACCCTTTCGACCAACGGGACGCTCATCACCGAAGACGTGGCCCTTCGCATCCGGAAAGCCGGCTTCACCTATGTCGGGGTGAGTCTCGACGGCATGGAGGAGGTCAACGACCATTTCCGATGTCACAAAGGCGCATTCCGCGATGCCATGGAGGGCTTTCGCCATTGCGTTGCGAGTGGTCAGCGGGTCGGCCTTCGTATGACGCTGACCCGGCACAATGTCGGCCAGCTGGGCGACATTTTCGATTTCATCGAGCGCGAGCACATTGATCGCGCCTGTTTCTATCACTTGGTTTACTCCGGTCGAGGCCGCGACCTTCGGGCGGATGATCTTTCGCCCGGCGAAACGCGCCGCGCCATGGATCTCATCCTGGAGCGAACCGAAGACCTTCACCAGCGTGGCCTGGCGAAAGAAATCCTGACGGTGGACGATCACGTGGACGGCGTCTATCTCTACCTTCGGCTGCGCGAGAAAGACCCCGAACGCGCCGAGCAAGCGTTGGCCCGCCTTCGCTGGAATGGTGGAGGGCTGTATAGTTCGGGAGTTGGGATTGGCGCGATTGATTGGGCGGGCTATGTCCACCCCGATCAGTTCTGGACAGACTACACGTTCGGCAATGTGCGTGAGCGGCCGTTCAGTGCGATTTGGATGGATACAACGGATCCGCTGATGCGCGGGCTAAAGGATCGGCGGTCGCACATTGTCGGCCAGTGCCGGCGCTGCCGGTATTTCGATGCCTGTGGAGGGTCGCTTCGGGTTCGCGCGGCTGCCACCTATGGCAATCCCTGGGCGTGGGACCCCGCGTGTTACCTGACCGACGAGGAGATTGGCCTCACGGCGCAGGATGTGGCTGCGATGCGCGCCGCGGGCGATTATTTCGAACGCCCTTGAACGATTTTGGATTTCGGACTTGGGACTCTATTGACGTTCGCGGAATTGGCTGACAGGTTGTCATGGCATTGTGCGCGTCGTAGGCGCGCAGTCCGCCGAACAGCGGATGCGCCCCTACATGTCAACGAAATACACGAGATTCAGTAAATTGTGGGTTCCCAAATACGAAGCGGGAATTCGGGTTCGAAGATCAAAACTTCACTTGGGGAAGACTCAAGCGGAGTATTGACGGCCGACCACTGATTGCTAGACACGGTGGGTAAGGTTATGGGTTGTCTTTTGCACAGGGTCTGGCTTGGTTCACAAGGCAATCCAAAATCCGAAATCTAAAATCCAAAATGGAGAGATTTCTTGCTCTTCAATCGTCTGGACAGAACCGACCGGCGGATTCTCGACCTCATCCAGCGCAATTTCCCGCTGGTCTCGCGGCCATTCCAGGCGATTGCCGAGCGGGTTGAAACGAGCGAAAGCGACGTAATCGAACGCCTGGGGCGGCTGAAACGAGGGGGACTGATGCGCGAAATCTGCGCCGTCTTCGATCCTGGGCGACTGGGCTATCGCTCTACACTCGCCGCAATGGCTGTCGAGCCGGCGCGGCTCGAGGATGTCGCGGCAATCGTCAACGCCCATTCTGGCGTCAGTCACAATTACGAGCGCACCCACCGGTTCAATCTGTGGTTCACATTGACCGTCGCCGGCGACCGCCCGATTGAAGGCGAGGTCGAGCGACTGGCACGCGAGGGACAGGCCAGCGATTTTCTTGTTTTGCCGACAATTCGACGCTTCAAAATCAGAGTGGACTTCGACCTGGGAACGCGAGTCAGCGACGAGCAACCAGCGGTCAGCGCTCAGCCGTCAGCAACCCGGAATCCGAAATCCGAAATCCAAAATCTACAATCCAGAATGCTTGGTGCTTGCGAGAAGGACGTCGTCCGTGTTTTGCAACACGATCTTCCGCTCGAACAGCGGCCTTTCGAACGGCTGGCCCAAAGCATCTCTATGAGCGAAGGGGAGATACTTGCGATCGCCGAAAGGTTTCTGGCGACGGGTGTGATGCGCCGAATTGGAGCCATCGTCCGCCACCAGCGCTTTGGCTACGCGGCGAATGCGATGGTCTGCTGGAACGTGCCAACGGAACGAATCGAGCAAGCGGGCCGGCGAGCGGCGAAAGAGCGTGCGGTGTCCCATTGTTACGAGCGACCTTCGGTTCCGCCGCGCTGGCCCTACAACCTTATGACGATGATCCACGGCCGAAGCGACGATGCCGTCCATGAGGTTGTGAAGCGACTCGCTGCCGACTTGCAGCCGGTTGAATACGCAATTCTCTTTTCCCGCCGGGAATTCAAAAAACGGCGCGCCTACTATTTCGAGGAGCGATAGCCGACACGCTCGATCCCTATGGTTACCTGTAAAGGGTCCAGGTTCTGGCGCCTGTGGGTGGCGGGCCGACGTAAATTCTCTTGTGAACCAGCCACGTGACGTTGTCGTCTTCGCGTTGCTCGGCCACCCAGCCTGCACCGTCCACGCGCATCTCGATCATATAGACTCCCGAAGGGATGTTCTTGTAAACGATCCGAGAAGGAGCAATCTTGGCCAAATCGAGCTGTTCTTCAAGGAAACCAACTCCGCCTGGGGCGGATTGGGACTGGGGCACTATCAGACCCGATCGCCTCTGGGCGTGGAGCGACACCTCCAAGCGGTCTCGTGTGCCCACCTCCTGCTGACCCACGTGCGCCTCATTGGGGCGACACGAGCACAAGGAAACTCCAAACCACGCACCCTTGCTCGGGTTTCCACCGCGGAGGCTCAGACCCGGTTGCGCTATTACGTGCTCTGCGACCTTGGGCAGATCGCCAGCAAACGCGCCCGATCCACCCGTGCTCTGGAACACTTCATAAACCTGCTTCTGGCCGCATGAACACAGGAGAACTATCTCCATCACTCACGAGAAAAACGGGCACTTTGAGTTAATAATGCACGATTGAGAACCCGTCAACTCAATGTTCTCGCCGCGGCGCTGAGACGAGGACGGATGAGTGAGATCAGAGATGGCGTGTGTCGGCCTTGCTTCTCAGCTACTTTGGCGAGCGCAAGGCGGTTTTATTCCGCGCACCTTTGTCTCGACGGCCAGAAAGAACTTGCCCGACGTGACAAAAAGCACGCGGAAAATCCTTGCCGCCAAACGTGACGTTTGAGGCGTAGGGGACCTTGATCGTGCCAATATACTTTCCGGCGGGCGAAAAGACCTTGATGCCTTCTTTGCCACACCCCACAGAAAGATTGCCGCATTCGTCGAGCGTCATCCCGTCGGGACGCGCGTCACTTTGCCCTCGGATGAGACGTAATAGACATCTTCCTTCATGAGGGCTTTCTGCTTGCGATGCGAATAGCAGGGATCGGTGAAATAAAATCCGTCCACCTCATCAATGCTCAGATAGTTCGGTTGGTGGCCCGTCTCCGTGACATCGCCCAAGAGACGCTGGGCGAGAAGCGCAAGTGGGACGTGCTGAAAAGCATGGCCACGGGCGAAACCGTTCGGCGCGACCCCGGCCACAAGATGGTCTTTCACTTTACGCCCAAACATGGCTCTTGGCTCAATCAAGTTGAAATCCGGTTCTCGATCCTCGTGAAGAAAGTCATCCACCGAGGCAACTTCACATCCAAGGAGGACCTCCGGGACAAAATCCTGTGCTTCATTGACTCCTTCAACGAAACGTTGGCCAAACCGTTCCGCTGGACATATCAGGGAAAACCGTTGGTTGCATAACCATTCACAAACATCCACCAAGGCTGGCTTGAGTTTACGACTTATGCCCTGAAGGGTGATGTAAGTTCTTTTTGGACAAGGGTTGGGATCGGGCCGGGTGTATTGCCCCGCGAGAATGGAGGCGAGGTCGAGGAGTTCGGCGAGTTTGCGCTGGCCGGGGGAAACGCCACAGCCGCCGCCGCACCGTCTGGTTATACCAGTGGCCGATGGCCAGTTTGCTGCACAGGGCGCAATGGATGGCCGCCAGAAGCAGATAGTGGCCGACCGTGGGGCCTTGGTCGCGTTGGGGGATGACTTGCGTTGGTGAGGTCCGGGAGGTTCAGGCGTTGGGCAATACGGAGCAGAGCGGCCACACCGCCGGCCTCGAAAATGACCGTCTCTTTGGGGGCGGGGGCACGGGCCCCTTCCGTTCGGGCGACGATGGCCTCCACCGTCCCGAGATACTTGGACCAGACCATGCGTGGTTTGCCGTTGACGCGGGCCAATGGTACGGCGTAGTAACAGGGGCGGCCCTTTTTGGTTTTCTGAATGATCGTGGCTATGGTAGCCCTCCAGCAGGCTTGAAGGTGGGCTAATACATCGCCAGAGGGTAATGTAAGATAAATCTGGCATCCGTTGATAAGTATTGTGATCGGCCCGGAGCTGATTGTAGGGCATTACAAAGACAACCGACGCAAAGTACTGGGGCACCTGGGTTGCCGCCAAAACCGGCCCCTCTCGCAGCATAAGACGTAAAGTCAGGCTAGACTAAGAGCGCCTAAAAAAATGCGTTTTGCCTTGGTCCCGTCGGGACCAAACGAGAATAGCCCAGCCTTTTAAGGCTGGGAAAGAGCGCACGAACGAGCTGTTTGAGTCCCGTCGGGACGGCTGAAAGAGTCATTTTCCTTGTGCCTTTCAGTCGTCCCTACAGGACTCGGTCCAAGAGGGGAAGGCTCCAGTTCCCAGCCTTAAAAGGCTGGGCTATTGTCATTCTGTCCCGCTGGGACAGCAAGACCTTCTCATTCTTTTAGGCGCTCTAAGTTAGCGTGACATGGTCCTCGCAATCCCGATAGCGACTATTAGCCCTGCTGTCGAGATGGCCTCTCTTGGCGGGATGCTTGCGATTGTGGTCATTTGTTTGGCGTTGTTCGCTGGCGGGTTTCTTTTCGGGATCTTCTGGCGCCGGTGGGAGTCGAGACCGGCGCTACTCAGACCACGCGATCAGGTTGGCGCGCGCAGAATGGCATCCGACATCTCCTCAATCGCGATCGAGGAACTTTCCACTTTCAACTCTCAACTTTCAACCGGCCTACCGCGTCCTCCATCTTTGCGCAGACGCACCATTTTCCGCTCTCCGCGTCACGACCTGCGCGGACAGCGACTCGTCAAGCAACGTGCCCGACGACGCCAGAACGGAGAATAGCCAGCTCTCATCCCGCCGCCGAGCTCTCCGGTTGTGGCATGGGCATCTTGCCCATGATTATGGGTCTGATTTCTGGAGCGGCAATGTCTGGATCACGGGCAAGATGCCCGCGCCACCTTCACTGGTACAGCGGCCATCGCGGGGCGGCGGTTTCGCCCGCGATGGTCAGGGTATAGAGGCTCGTGCCGAGCGTGGCGTTTTGCGGATTCGAGAGAATCACCCGAAACGCCTCGGTGCCCTTTGCGGTTGGGTTTCCAAGAATCCTGACCCTCACCGCCGCCACATTCTGGCCCGGCGTGAATGTCAAGAGTCCGCTCGTGGTTGCATAATCTTTTCCCGCCAACGCCGTCCCATTGGCTGTTGCGAAATTGACTTTGACGGTTTTGCCCGATGGCAGCGACAAAGCACCTCGATGCGCGCCGTGCGGCCACGGGCTGCGTTCGGGTTTACAATAAAACAATGAAGCATGGGCGGTGGTTAGCAACCCTCGCGGGGTTTGTAGATCAGCGCCTTGCGCGCGGTTCTTCCAGGGAAAGGTGTGGTGCGAGAGGGGGGACTTGAACCCCCACGGCCGATTATGGGCCACCAGATCCTAAGTCTGGCGCGTCTGCCAGGTTCCGCCACTCTCGCGCGGCCATCGGAAGAGAAGGATCATTCAACCGGTTCCGACGCTACTGTGGGTGCAAAGAGATTGTCAAGACCCCACAAGACAACCGGAAAGCGAAAGCGGTATCGGAAAGAACGATTGACCGAGCGTACCAGAAAAGATAACAACCCCACCGAAACAAAGAGTTGGTTCAGGCGATCCGAAGGCCTCATGAAGGGAACCCTCATGGAAAACCTGGTGAATATGGAAGATCTCATAGAGCGGTCGGAAATTGTTCAGCTGGCACGAAGGCTACGCGAGTCCGCCGTCCGGGAGGGTAGTGCTGGCTTCCAGCGCGCCCATTTCTTTGCCGGCAAGGTCGCTCCATTGCGCGACGACCAAATCGCTCGTCTGCGCGCGCAAGGTTGTGAATCCTCCGACTGGTCGCAAGTTCTTGTTGCCGAGGGGTTTGACGCTGCCGCCGTCAGCCACACCCGTTTCGAGGGGCGATGCGTTTTGGGGCGCTTTTCTGCAAGCCACGAACTGGCTCCCGGCGTTCGATTGCCGTCGGCCATTTACAATGCCACGCTGGTCAGTTGCGAGGTTGGTGACGATGCGCTGATACGTGACGTCGGCTTGCTGGCAAACTACTGGATCGCCCCGGGTGCCGCCATCGTCTCCGTCGGTGAGATGATCGCCTCGCCCAACTCTACCTTTGGCAACGGGACTGAGATTGCTTTGGGGGTGGAAACGGGCGAGCGAGCCATTCGCGCATTTGCCGAACTCGATCTCGCGCTGGCGATCCGTCTTGTGCGCGCTCCCGCGAGAAGCGACCTGCGGCGAGCCTATGAAGAAGTTCTCCGCCGCTACGTGGGAGCGATCGCTCTGCCCAAAGGCTACGTCGGCCCCAAGGCCACCATCCGCGTCTGTCGGCGGCTCAGCGACGTTTTCGTTGGTGAGAATGCCGAGATCGTCGGCGCAACCGCTGTTGTCAATACGACCATTCTCAGCAATGCCAACGAACCGACTCGCATCGGCGACGGCGTACTGATCCGAGATTCGCTCATCCAGTGGGGTTGCGAAGTCGCAACCGGCGCGCTCGTTGAAAACAGCTTACTCATCGAACACAGCCACGCCGAGCGCCACGTCAAAGTCAGCCATTCCCTGCTCGGTCCCAATACAGCTGTTGGCTCCGGCGAGGTTACCAGTGCTTTTCTGGGGCCTTTCGTCGGATTCCATCACCAGTCGCTTATCATCGCGACGTTCTGGCCCGAGGGCAAAGGTAACATTGGCTATGGCGCGAACGTGGGGAGTAATCACACGGGCAAGGCGCCGGATCAGGAACTTTGGCCGGGCGAGGGAATGTTCTTCGGCCTCGGGGTTAACATCAAGTTTCCAAGCAATTTCGAGCGCGCCCCATACACCATTATCGCAACGGGTGTAACAACGTTACCGCAGAAAGTTGAATTTCCTTTTTCGTTGATCAATTCGAGCAGCCGGGTGTTCGAGGGTGTCTCGCCGGCGTTCAATGAAATCATCCCGGCGTGGGTTGTTTCGGACAACGCGTACATGCTGGCGCGCAACGAAACCAAGTTCCGCGAGCGAAACCACGCCCGTCGTACGCCGGTCGCAACCGAGGTGCTTCGCCCCGACATCGTGGACTTGATCAAAGAAGCGCGCTGCCGCCTCGCAGTTGCGCCCCGGAAGGCTGCCGCACGTCCTGGGGAACCGGTTCTCTATTTCGAAGAGGACATCCCCGGATTGGGCAAAAACTACTTGCTCGAAACCAACCGCGTGAAAGCCATTGAAGCCTATTCTTTTTGTCTTCGCTTTTACGCGCTTCGCGGACTCTATCGCCAGTTGCTAGAACTCGAAGCAGCGGGCAAAATCGGGGAGATTGAGGGAGTTCTATCGCAGCCACCCGCCACGTCTCGCTGGGGACATGAGCTTCTGACACTCACCGAGGAACTGTTTGACGGCGGTCGCATGCAGCGGTCGGTCCGCGAATTGCTCGCTCTCTGGGTTGAACACTATCGTCGCTATGGCGAGGCGGTGCGCACGTCCAAGGCGCGTGACGACGAACGCGGTGCGCGAATCATTCCTGACTATTCCGCCATCCACAAATCCGCCGACGAGGACAAGGTGATTCGCCAACTGGCCGCAGAACACGCCGAGATCGAAAAGCGCGTCGAGACCTGGTTGAAACACTGAGCCGAGAATTGAGACACGACAAAAACTGTTCCCCAACCACAGGTTGCCCAGGTTCCGCAGATGGATGAATCGAATCGGTAAAATCGGAATAATCTGTGGTTTCCCTTTCTGCTGGACTTGTTTGACATACGGCGTGGCGGTGGTAATATCGTTGCGTTTGACGTGAGGAATATGAGGTGGCTTTATGCTCACGGATAATATTCTTGATCTCATAGGCAATACCCCTCTGATCCGATTGAAAGGGGAAAACGTTTTCGCCAAGGCCGAGTTCCTGAACCCCGGCGGCAGTATCAAGGACCGTGTGGCTTTGGCCATGCTCGAGGGCGCCGAACGTGATCGGAATCTTCGGCCTGACTCGATTATCGTGGAACCGAGTTCGGGCAATACGGGGATCGGCGTCGCTCTGGTCGGCCGGCTGAAAGGCTATCGCGTATGCATTGTGATGCCCGAAGGCATGAGTCAAGAACGCAAGAAGCTGATCCGGGCGTTGGGAGCTGAACTGATCCTGACGCCCGACAAAGAGGGCATTGCTGGCGCCGTGCGGCGGGTGCGCGAAATGGCCGCCGAGGACCCGCACATTTACGTCCCTCAGCAGTTCGAGAATCCCGACAATCCGCGCGTTCATTACGAGCAAACAGCGCGGGAGATTTGGCGGCAGATGAGCGGCGACGTCGCCTGCTTTGTGGCCGGCGTCGGCAGCGGCGGCACGCTTCAGGGAGTCGGCAAGTTTCTCAAAGAGCACAGGCCGGGTGTTAAGATCGTCGCCGTCGAGCCTAAGAACGTGGCGGCCTTGCTTGGTCACGAACCTGGCCTGCATCAGATTCAGGGGATCGGCGACGGATTCGTTCCCGCCATCCTCGACGTCTCGATGATAGACGAGGTCCTTGAAGTGACCGACGAAGATGCCATCGAGACAACCCGCCAGCTGGGACGCGACTTTGGCCTGCTGGTGGGAATCTCGTCGGGGGCCAACGTCTGGGCCGCTCGACAGATGGCCCGAAAGGTTCGCGGCAACGTTGCCACCGTGCTGCCCGACCGCGCCGAACGTTACTTCAGCACCGCACTGTTGTAAGGCCAGACTCCCCAACCTTCCATTCGTTGCGTCCGCGTTCCGTGTGATTCACGCCCCCGGACCCCCAGGGAAACATCGTACCGATTTAAGATGGAGAATGAAGGGAACGATTTTGGTCTCTTGGGTTGGCTGTTATCCGTCGGCCATCCAAGTTTGAGCACGCACGGGGGAGGCGACTGGGGTTAAATCGGTTGATGGAGCAGGCAGTGAGGAAGAAAACATCCAGGGACGACTGCGCCCCAAAATCAGCCCATTTCCGACAACAGGCACAATCGCTCTCGTCTTTTTGCGCGATTGGCGCATGAATCAGATCGGTCGCAAGAAAAACTAAGAGTCTCTAAAAAAATGATCTTACCACTGAGGCACAGAGAACACGGAGAAGTGAAAAAGGCCTGTTTCGCTTTGGCCCTTGTGATGGCCTCTATGTGCTCCGTGTCTCTGTGGTGAAGTCATTTTTCAGGAATTCTTAGAGCGCGTAAAAAAATGCGTTTTGCCTTGGCCCCGTCGGGACCAAACGAGAATAGCCCAGCCTTTTAAGGCTGGGAACTGGAGCCTTCCCCTCTTGGACCGAGTCCTGTAGGGACGACTGAAAGGCACAAGGAAAATGACTCTTTCAGCCGTCCCGAC
>Ga0315280_10012428_pt1 | contig 10298 bp, 10 predicted proteins | sample YL17G06_40_MG_FD_203697 | JGI IMG/M metagenome (GOLD analysis project Ga0315280, IMG submission 203697) | Sediment microbial communities from Yellowstone Lake, YNP, Wyoming, USA - YL17G06_40 | ecosystem: Environmental > Aquatic > Freshwater > Lake > Sediment | place: USA: Wyoming | collected... | reverse complement strand
CCATCGAGGACTACCTCACCCACAGCAACCAGCAACCCAAGCCCTTCACATGGACCGCATCAGTCGAAAGCATCATGGCGAAGGTCAATCGCTGTAAAGTTATTTATGAGACGGTACACTAGCCACCCTTGGGGCCGGGGTGGCGGTCTAGGCAGGCGAGACGCCTGCCCTACCGAAAGGGCGTGCACGACGCACGATCGGTAGCGCAGCCATCTCGGCTGCGCGTCCGCTTCGTAGCCGAAGGCAGGCGAGACGCCTGCCCTACCGCACGATCGGCATACGGCACGATCGGTATACCGCACGATCGGTAGCGCAGCCGTCTCGGCTGCGCCTCCGCCTTCGGCGAAGTGGGCAGTTCCGCTCCGGCGGACGAAGGCGTCGCCTCGTGCAGCCGCCAGCTGCGAATCAGGCGGTGCCGGCGCTCTTGCGACGCACGATGTAATCGACCGCGTCTTGCACGGTCTTGATCTGCTCGGCGTCTTCGTCGGGGATGTTCTCGATCTCGAACTTCTCTTCGAGCGCCATGATCAACTCGACCAAGGCCAGGGAGTCGGCGCCGAGGTCATCCTGGAAGGTCGCCTCGGGTGTGACCTCGCTTTCATCGACGTTCAGCTCCTCAGCCACGAGCTTCCTCACCTTGGCAAAGATTTCTGCCTCCACCAATGTCACCTCCTCCGGCGGCGCGGTGCGCCGCTCCGGAACGCGGCGAAGCCGCGCCAGCCGGCTGCGATTCACGCGGCGCGGACGCCGCAGACTCCGCGCCGTCGCATGACCCTTCGGCAGCGCTCAGGGCAGGGGCGGCCTCAGCCGGTGCTCAGTGCCTGGACTTGCCGCAGCGCATCGGCGCTGCCCCCGGCCATGACCTCTACGGATGCGTCGATGCGCCGCAGCAGGCCAGCCAGCACACTGCCCGGCCCGAGTTCGCAGAACCGCCGGATGCCGCGGCCAAGCAGCTTGCGCATACAGCTCTCCCAGAGCACCGGGCTTGTCATCTGCGCCGCCGCGGCGGCCGTGACCTCGGCTGCGGTCGTCACATAGTCGCCCGTGGCGTTCGCTACAACCGCCGTCGCCGGGTTGAAGGCGTTCACTTCGCCAAGGGTCTGCGCAAACCTCTCGGCCGCCTCGGCCATGAGCGGCGAATGAAACGCTCCCGCCACCGACAGCAGCCGCGCCCTCGCGCCTTGTTGGGCGGCAAGACGCATCGCCACATCCACGGCCGCCTTGTCGCCCGAGATCACAACCTGGCCCGGGCCGTTGAAGTTGGCCGGCGTGACGAGCCCGGCGCCCGCCGCCTCGCGGCACAGACTCTCGACCTGCGCCGCCTCCAGGCTGATTATCGCCGCCATCGCACCGGGACGCGCCGCCGCGGCTTGCTCCATCAGCCGGGCGCGCTCGACGACGAGGCGAATAACGTCGTCTCGCGCCAGCGCCCCGCACGCGGCCCACGCCGCGAACTCGCCCAAGCTGTGGCCGGCGGCCGCTGCCGGCTGCATCCCCGCGTGCTGCAACACCGCCAGGCAGCTCAGCTCGACGGCAAGCAGGGCGGGCTGAACGACCGCGGTTGATTCGAGCGCCCGGCCTGACTCGTCAAAGCACGCCGCCTGTACGTCGAAGCCGGCGATACGCGAGACCGCGTCAAATATCGTGCGCGACTGCTCCCAGGTTTCGTAAAGATCGCGCCCCATGCCTGGCCGCTGCGAGCCCTGGCCGGGGAAGAGAAACGCGGCGCCTGGATGCATGAATTCGCCGCCCCTTCACCACCGGATGGCCGCAGCCGCATAGGTGAGCCCGGCGCCAAACGCGATCAGGAGCACCAGGTCTCCCTCGGCCAAGCGGCCCGCCTCGACGCATTCGGCGAGCGCGATCGGGATCGAGGCGGCCGAGGTGTTGCCGTAGCGATCGACGTTGCAGACCCACTTCTCCTGGGGCGCCGACATGCGCTTGGCGCAGGCCTCGATGATGCGCGCATTCGCCTGATGAGGGATTATGAGGTCAACGTCGGCGAGTGTCAAGCCCGCGCGGTCGAGGCACTCGGTCGCCAGGTCGCCGACGACGCTGACGGCAAAACGGAAAATCTCCTGGCCGTCCATGTAGGCGTAGTGCAGGCCCTGCTTGATGGTCTCAGCCGTAGCGGGAAGGCGCGACCCGCCCGCCGCCATCTTGAGCAAATCGGCGCCGGAGCCGTCAGCGCCCAGCACGAACGAAAGCAGGCCGCGGCCCGGCGGCGCCGGCCGCAGCACCGCCGCGCCCGCGCCGTCGCCCGGGATCACGCAGTACGCGCGATCGCTCCAGTCCACGACGCGGCTCAACGTCTCGGCGCCGATCACCAGCGCATTGGCGCACATGCCGGTAGCGATGGCCTGGCTGGCGAGGCTGACGGCGTAGACGAAGCCGCTGCACCCGGCCTCGATGTCGAGCGCGCCGGCGCGCGATGCTCCGAGGCGGTCCTGGACGATGCAGGCGGTGGCGGGGAACTGCATGTCGGGAGTAACGGTGGCGACGATGACGAGGTCAAGCTCCTGGGCTGCCAGCCCGGCCCGCTCGAGGGCGGGGCGCCCGGCGTCGAGCGCGAGGTCGGAGGTCGCGACCTCGGGCGCGGCGATGTGTCTTTCAACGATGCCGGTGCGCGTGCGGATCCATTCGTCCGAGGTGTCAACCATGCGCGCGAGATCGAAGTTGGTGAGCACGCGCGGCGGCACGGCGTAGGCGACGCTGGCGATGCCGACGGGGCGAATTGTCGCGCTCAATTGTGAGGCAGCTCCTCCGGGTCGGTATTGTTGGCTTCGATTTGCGCTGTCTCGCGTCTATCACGAAAGGAGGAGGCGACGCCTTCGACCACGCCGCTGGCGACGGTGTCCCTGGCGACGCGAATCGCGCCGCAGATGGCCTTGGGGGTAGAGCGGCCGTGGCTGATGACGACGACGCCCCGCGCGCCGAGGAGCAGGGCGCCACCGATCTCCGAATAGTCGAGGCGCCGGCGCAGATTGCCCAGCGCCTGCGCAAGGCCGGCGTCATCGCGCACGGCCGGGGCAAGCTGCGCCAGCTCCTGCTGGAGCAAGGTGACAAACAGGTCGGCCCAGCCCTCGCCGAGCTTGAGCGCGATGTTACCCACGAACCCGTCGCAGACGACCACGTCAATGCCGCCGCTAAAGAGGTTGGTCGGCTCGACGTTGCCGACGAAGTTGAGGCCGCTGGCGGCGAGGGCGTCGTAGGCGGCCTTGGTCAGCTCGTTGCCCTTGGTCGGCTCCTCGCCGATATTGAGCAGGGCGACGCGGGGGGGTGCGATGCGCATGACGCGGCTGGCATAGACCTCGCCCATGCGCGCGAACTGAACCAGGTGCTTGGGGCGGCAGTCACAGTTAGCGCCGGCGTCGAGGAGCAGGAGTTCGCCTTGCTTGCTCGGCAGGATGGTGGCGATCGCCGGGCGCGCGACGCCGGCGATCGTGCCCAAGGTCAGCAGCGCGGCGCCCATGAACGCGCCAGAGTTTCCCGCCGACACGACCGCGTCGGCGCCGCCGGCGGCGACCAGCTTGGCCGCCATCACCATCGAGGCATCGAGCTTGCATCGCAGCGCGGCGCTGGGCGACTCGTCCATCTCGATGACCTGCGACGCATGGACGATTGCGACCGAACCCGGCGGCGTATCGTGCCGGCGCAGCTCGGTTTGCAGGCGCTGCTCGTCGCCCACCAGCTCGACATTGACGTCGAGGGTGCGCGCGGCAAGCGCCGCCCCTTCGACGATCGCGGCCGGCGCGTGATCGCCACCCATGGCATCGACAGCTATGCGCATACGGACCTCATGGCGTTTGAACGTTGACCGAAGCTACCGCGTCGAGAGCGGCCTGGCGGCCCGAAAACGGTAAGGCGGCGCGCCCGACCGTGGAGCAAGGGGCAGGCGCCCCGCCGGCGCGTCATGATTTCCTTGCCTTTTTCTCTTTCACCTTCACCGCGGCGCGCCCCGAGTAGTAGCCGCACTTGGGGCACGCCTGGTGCGGCAGACGGTATTCGTGGCATTGCGGACACTCGCTGACATTGGGCGAGGTCAGCTTGAGGTGCGCGCGCCGATTGTCGCGGCGGCGTTGTGAGCTTTTTCGCTTGGGAAGGGGCAATGGTCGGTCCTCCTCATTTCTGGGGCTCGATGAGCTTTCTCAACTCGACCAGCGGGCCTGTGGGCTCCTCGGGCGGACAGCCGCAGGGGCCGGCGTTGAGGGCGCTGCCGCAGCGCGGGCAGATGCCGGCGCAGCTCTCGCGACAGAGCGGCCGAATGGGCAAGTTGACGATGATGTTCTGTCGCACCAACTCGGTCAGGTCGAGGAGGTTCTCGTGGAATGCGGCGTGCGCGGGTTCCTCGACGTCGATCGTTCCCTCTTCGAGCGACTCCGCCGGCGGCCGCGCGCTGAACTCCTCGCTCAGCGGCGCCTCGATTCCGACCGTCAACGGCTCGAGGCAGCGCGCGCAGGACAGGCGCACCTGCGCGGCCAGCGAGCCGCGCAGCACCAGCAGCCTACCCGTGTTGGTGACGGTGAAGCTGCCGCGCGCCGGCGCGGCGAGGTCAACATCGGGATCGCGCGTTAGCGGCTCCTCGAAGGAATGGGTCGCGTGCGCGCCGGGCGTGCGGGCGATGTCGGTAAGGTCGATCTTCATCGGGTTATTGCCCCGGCCACCCGGCCTGGCGCAGGAGATTCATCATCGCCTCGAGGCACTGGCGGCTTCCGTCCTCGCGCGTCCCGCCCGGGGGCGTGTAATGCGTCTCCAGCGACGCGGCGCCGTCGTAGCCATCCGCAACCAGCGCGCGAAACTGGCCCCGCCAGTCCACCTCGCCGGCGCCCATCAGCGACCAATGCGCCGCGCCGGTCGCCGCGTCGATCACCGCGTCCTTGACGTGCACGTGCGCGATGCGGCCGCGAATGAGGTCGTAGCCATCGGGGTAAGGCGTCTCGCCGGCGAAGAAGGCATTGCCGGGGTCCCAGGCGACCTTGACATGCGGCGAACCGAGGTCGGCGATGAACCTCGCCGCCTCCTCGCCAGTGGCCACGCCGCAGTCGTGCTCGTTTTCGAGGCCGAAAGTCACGCCTGCGGATTCGACTATGCGCACCGGCTCGGCGAAGGCGTCGAGGATGCGCTGCCAGACCTGTGGCGGAATGTCCGCCTGGCGCAGGTGACGGTTGGACGGCGGCGACGGATCGCGGGGCAGTCCGGCCGTCTGCCTCAAAGGTCGCCAGAACGCGAAACCGCGGATCACCGGCGCGGCGAATGCATGGCACAACTCCACGCCGCGGCGCAGCATGTCCACGTGTCTGGCAGCGACGGCGGCCGCGGTCGTTTCGTCTTTCGATTCGCGACCCTGGAAACCCGGCAGGTCGCATTTGAAGAACCCGGTGGCAATCGAGGCGACGGAGAATCCGCGCGCCGCGATGATCTCGCGCGCCCGGCGCACCGCGTCCTCGGGCTGCTCGACGATGCCTTTGCCCCACACGCCGCGCAGCTCGACCGCACGCACGCCGAACTCCTCGGCGACGTCGAGCGCATGTTCGAGGTCTTGCGAAATCTCGTCGGTGAAAACGCAGGGATAAAGCATGAACCCGTCCGGCGCGAGGGATTGGCGTGCCGCCGGAGGCGCTGCACGCATCGGCATCTGTTGGGTATGTTAACCGCCGAGGCGCGACGCTGTCAATAGCAGCGGCAGCATAGCGGCGGCAGCAGGGGATTGGGCCGTGGGCACGGAACTACGTGCGCCAGCATGGAGACCGGCACGAGTTGTTCTATAGCAGCGTGAATCGAGGAGGCTCAGCTATGCCCCCGCGCCCGATGGTGACGATTCCCTATTCCGCGCTGGATTTCGCGCTGTGGGTCGCTGCCGCCCTGGTGATCGCGTTCGGCTTCGTCATCGCCGCGCGCGCGCTGCCCAAGCTGCCCGCGACCATAGCTGTCCATTTCGGCCTGACGGGCAGACCAGACAGCTACGGGCCGCGGTGGATGCTGGTCATCATGCCCGTGCTCGCGCTGGCCATCGGCGCCTTCATGATGCTGACAGCGCGGCGACCGGAGACATTCAACTACCCCTTCGCCGTCACCCCTGAGAACGCAGCGCGCATGTATGCGGTGGGCAGATTGGCCATCGAGTCATTGGCGTTGTGGGTCGCGTCCGTGCTGACGGCCATCGAGTGGATGATGATCCGCGCCGCGTTCATGGCGAAGGCGCGAATCCCCTGGGTGGCGCTGATCGTGATCGTTGGCGGGACCTTCGGCCTGATCGCGTTCTTCTTGGTCCTGCAATCACGCGCGGCGTGAAGGCCGGCGAAACCACGCGGCGCCGCACGGCTCAACCCCTCTCACTCTCGGAGGGAGAGGCGAGGTGAGGGTGCGGACAAGCGTCTCACCCCCACCTTCGTCCTCCCCCTGGACGGGGGAGGGGGGCAGTTCGCCGCATCCCAAGTTTTCGGCGACACCTGGCTCGGCCCTTAGCCGAAACGCTGCTTGAACACGTCGCGGTAGACGCCGATCTTCTCCCACGTCAGGTTCGAGTAGCAGTAGGTGGTAATGCCATGCGCGCCGGCGTCGAATGCCGCATTCAGCATCTCGCGGATCTGCTCCGGCGTCGCCGGGTCCCAGCCCTGGATGCCGGGATAGACCTCAGCGCGACCGCCCATCAACCCCCGAACGTATTGGGTCTGGCTGGCGACCCAATTGGCGGGCATGCCGGTCACGCTGAACTCAGCCCAGGTGTCGGGCAATCGTGCGCCTTGGAGCAGGAACAGCGCCTTCGCCATGGCATAGGCCTGGTCGGGCGCGACGCCTCGGGCTTTCGCGGCCGCCTCGACCCATTGCCGCACGCCGCGCGCCGTTGAATGATGGTACAGCATCGGCTTGATCCAATCGCAGTGGCGCGCGAGCAGGCTGAAGTTCTGGCCCAACGACGGCGCGCCGATGGGCCCGATAAGGTCGAGGCCAACGCGCCATTGGGGCCGCAGCCCGCGCACCAGTCGTCGCACCTGCGCCACATGATCCGCCACCGTCTCCTGGCGGAAGCGCATCCACTGTGCGATCTCCACCAGGTCCTCGCGCTCGAACGCGTTGTCGAACGCCAGGCCGACGGAGAGAAAGGTATCGCCGGCCTCAGACCGCCCTGACAGGCGGCGCATGTTAGTCATCAGCCGGTCGGCATCGAGGCCGCGCTGCGCCATCGTCTGGCGGCACCACTTGCAGTAGCACACCTTGGCCGCCGAGTCATAGCGGATGCGGTCCATGAAGAAGCCGTCAACATCGTAGTTGCGCGCGACGTCTTCATAGACAGCGACGACATATGCGCGCGCCCGCGGATTGTTGGGGCAGAACCATTCGCTGTCGGCGGGCTTGCCGTCAGGCCCGACCACGCGCAGCTCGAGGTAGTCGGGCGCGATCAGCCGCTGGTCATAATCCGACAACCACGCGTGGAGCCCAATGCCGACCTTGCGCGCCGCCTTGGAGACCTCGGCCAGGGCATTGTAGTTCTCCATGCCCTTGCTCGGCGCGCGGCGCGGGGTGACGCCGCTGTCACGATAGAGCTTGAGGTCTGGCTCGAAGTAGAGCCCCGACTCGACGAGGTAATCGTTGCCTGGCTGGTGGTTGGTCCACTTGTCCTCGCGGACATAGGTGGCGGCGAAGAGCATCTGGTTGAAACCGCCGCGCTCGCGCATGTTGCGGCACGCCATCTCCGCGCCCTCGAGGAAATAGTCATGCGCGTGGGTCTGAATGGCGAGGAAAGGAACGGCCGGACTTGTGGCGCGGCGGGCCGCGTCGGTTGGCGCTGTCGCTGCGGCCACCGCGTCCGATGGACTTGCCGCGGCGGCGATCGTTTCACCGTGGGCCAGCGAAGGGCCAAGCGCCAGCCCCAGTGCGCCCAGCGACGCCCGCTTGAGAAAAGCGCGGCGGCCGGCTGAGGAATGATCCCAGTCCCGATTTGTTGCGTCGTGCATGGTGTGTGCTCCTGTGTCCATGGTAGCCGTTTTGAGAGAGCAGGGCGGATTGGCCCACCCCTACGGGTATGACCTCGGAAAGTGGGGATCGCCGGCAGACTTGTAGGGGCGCAGCACGCTGTGCCCACTCCCAGCCGAGGGCGGCTGGGCCACATTCCAGTGCATCATCTAACCCTCCCCCCTAAGATAAGGTCATACCCACCCCTACCGCAACCCTGATAGGGGATCCTTCGCTGACGCTCAGGATGACAGTCAAGCGCGACTCCCGTAGCGCTCGCGGTAGAAGACTTGCGCCAGCGGGCGCTTCTCCTTCTGGGCGGCGTGCCCCGCGGCCTTGCCGATGGGCAGGATGACCATCAGCCGCAGCTTGGCGGGCACGCCCAACATCCGCTTCAGCTCCTCCTCGCGCGGCAGGATGCGGCCCTCGATCCAACAGCTCGCGTGGCCGAGAGCGGTGATGGCGAGCAGCATGTTCTCGGTTGCCGCGGAAAGGTCTTCGAGCCAGTACTTGGAGGCGTCGGGATCGGCGACGACGGCGATGGCGGTGTTGACATCGGCGATGCAGGGCTGGCACTTGGCGAATTCGTGCAGCGACTGCGGGTCGCGGATGAGGATGAATTCAAAGGGCTGGCGGTTGTAGCCGGAGGGCGCGCGCCGGCCGGCGTCGAGGATGCGGTCGAGGTCGGCGTCGGCGATGTCGGCGGGCTGCAAGTCGCGCACCGAGGCGCGCTTCTCAATCGCTTCGAACAGATCCATGGGTTGCCTCCTGGGCCATGCGCGTTATTGGCAGCGCAGCCGTCCTCAGGGATTGCATGAGGCGATGGGGAACGCCTTCGTCCGCCGTAGGGGCACGGCATGCCGTGCCCCTACGTTGTCGCCCGCGGTAGGGGATTCCTCGCTGCCCTCGGAATGACATTTCCCTCAGCTTATGCGCGTTCCCTCACCATATCGCGGCCTGGTACGGCCGCTGGAGCGGGTGGCCGTCGAGCGGCGGATCGAGCTTGGATAGGTCCACGCCGAAGCGCCACAGGATGGTCGGCGTGACGTCCTCGCGCAGGCCGCGGCGCGTAACCAGCGGATCGTCGGTGGCAAGCCAAACATAAGGCGCGGCGGCGTGGGTCTTCATGCCCTCGTCGAAGCCGTGGTCGGCGGTGACGTAGATCAGCGTCTGATCGCGCACGCCCAACTGCTCGAGCTTGGCTTCGATCTTGCCGAGCCACTCGTCGTCGTGCTTGACCGAGTCGGTGTACTGCTGGGAGTTCTCGCCATGTGCGTGCCCCGGGTGATCGGGCTCCTCGAAATGCACGAAAAGGAAGAAGCGATCGCGGCCGTGCTGGTCGAGCACTTCGAGCGCGCGCGCGCCGACGTTATCCGCCACGCCGAGGCCGTTCTGGAATAGGTCCATGTGGTTCTGCGTGAGGTAATAAGGCTCGCCAGGCGGCCGTCGCTGAAGACGCCAGTGACCTCGGGCTCGTAGCCGGTGAGGATCTGCGACCAGCCGGCCTTCGTGTCGGTGGTGCGAAGGATGTCAATGGCCACGAGGTTGCCTTTGGCCGCGAGCGCCATGAGGTTGCGCACCTCGCCGCGCGCGATCATCTCCTTGAGATAGTTGCGCTGGAGGGCGTCCCAGCCGATGAGGACGATGTTCCTGGGCGGCTGCGCGGCGGCGGCTTTGGGGGCCGCTGGCTCGGCGAGCAGGCTCCCGGCGGCGATGACGGCCAGCAGCGCAAAGACGGCGACAGACACGAGAACGACGCGACGGTGTGACATCTGCGGCTCCTCCCAGTGTTGCTTTGCGCGGAACACCGCCGAGGTTCGTGTATTAGGGCAATACGCTAATCGTCTTCGCTGCACTGCGAACGAACCTCGTCCGGAGGAGTTTCGTGTACCAGCCGCGTCGGTGCTCCGGGCCAATCATGAGTAACGACGCTGGCCGCCGGCCAATGGTTTCGCGGTCGGCGGCGCTGACTCCTGCGACGACGCGCCGCGAGAGGTTGGCGCGCGCGGTTGGCGTAATCTAGGTTAGACTGAGATTATGCATATCGAGCGTGACACGCTCACCCAACGGGTGATGTCACCCCGGAGAATTGGGGACAGTTACCTATTTCCCGCAAAGAACCGAAGGGGGGGCAGCAGAAACCCTTGGGGAAATAGGTAACTGTCCCCAGCGGCCGGTCCCCTACCGGGGTTGCTGAAGGGCCTGCCCTGAGCAGAGCGAAGGGGCGATAGGGGACGCCTTCGTCCGCCGAAGCGGAACTGCCCACTTCGCCGAAGCGCAGCCGAGACGGCTGCGCTACCGATCGTGCCGTAGGGCAGGCGTCTCGCCTGCCTTCGGCTACGAAG
>Ga0315280_10012427_pt1 | contig 10299 bp, 6 predicted proteins | sample YL17G06_40_MG_FD_203697 | JGI IMG/M metagenome (GOLD analysis project Ga0315280, IMG submission 203697) | Sediment microbial communities from Yellowstone Lake, YNP, Wyoming, USA - YL17G06_40 | ecosystem: Environmental > Aquatic > Freshwater > Lake > Sediment | place: USA: Wyoming | collected... | reverse complement strand
CATTCACCATACCAGAGGCGGACCACGCTGCAATGGCCCCCCCCTGGCCCGCGGGAATGCCGGAATTATAGGTTTCGGTTGACCGGCTGCAAGGGCAGTTCCGGGGTCGAATACCTCTTCGGGGTTATCAGCCGTCAGCTATCAGCTCTCAGCTACACAAGATCCGACGCCACACACCGTTAGGAACACCACCGGGGGCGTACAAGCACTTGGCTGACGGCTGATGGCTGAGAGCTGACGGCCCTTCTCAGATACACTTTAAGAAGGGTCCAGGTGGCGGTCGATCGGGTGGCCGGTCGAAGTCTGGGCCCTCGGGGGTCCGGCCCGAAACGGATTGCTGAGCTATGCTAGCATGGGGGTGGAGTCTGCCCCGGCCAATCTCAGACGCCAAGGTCCAGCGGGGTTGATCTTGCGGGGGCTGAAGTGCGGCGGGGGCCGGGCTCGGGAGTTGCTGAAGGCCGCGGCTCCGGTTAGGATTGCGGGTAGAGCCCCGCTTCATGCCATCCCAATCCATCACCTTCCCGGAACACGACGCCACCGGACCTGGAGCCACCCGCCCCTATGGAAGCCAAGCTCATTCTCGTCGGGGGCAAGGCCAACAAGAATGAGGTGCTCCTGAAGCTCCCCACGATCATTGGCCGGAGTCGCGAGGCGGGCCTGACCATCGCGCATCCGATGGTCAGTCGCAAACATTGCGAACTCTTCGAGTCCGACGGGATGTTGAGGATCCGCGACCTGGGTTCCCTGAACGGGACGTTTATCGGTGAGCGGCAGATCATCGAGGCCCCGCTCCGCCCCAACGACGAGTTCACCGTGGGACCGCTGACGTTTCGCGTCGCCTACGAATTCCCCGAGGACGCGACGGCATCGGGAGCGAACGGTCGGGGGATCGAGGAGGCGGGTTCGGCGGCCGGCGAGGCAGTCCCCGCCCCGCCTCCGGCCGAGGCACCGCCGGTCATCCTGCCCGAGGCACCCGCGCCGGGTTTGTTTCCTGGCAACCTGCCGGTTCCCGATTTTCGCGCGTGGGCGGATGCCTCCGCCCGTCAGCCCCAACAGCCGCCCCCGCTGGAACCCGTGGAACTCGAGCCGGTCCAGTTCAATCCGGCGCAGGAGGCGGCCGAGGCCCTGGAAACCCCTGAGTGGGCGGCCGAACCGGTGGTGTGGGAGGAGACTCCAGGGGGACCCGCCGATGACGCTCCTCAGGCAGCACCCGCCAGCGGGGTAGCCGCCGGGGAAAACGTCCAACTTGCCCCCACCCCCGCGCCCCAGCCGACGCCCGATGCCCCCGTGGATCGGCCGAAGAAGAAGGGATGGTGGCCCTTCCGGCGCAGCGGGTCGAAGGGAGGCCAGGACCAACCCTCGTCGGGCAGTCCGGCGGAGGATGTTCGGGAGGAACCTCCGACCACTGGCACCGGTCAAGCCTCCGAAGCGCCCCCTTCGCCGGATCCCGGACTGGACGAGTTCCTTCGGAAGCTGCAATAGCGGCTCCGTGCCGTCGGGCTCAGAGCGTGCCGAGCCGCCAGAGCGGTGCCCGGCTGCCGAGCGGCAGGGCCCCGAAAACTCGCCGCGCGAAGACGCGCTCGGCAAGCTCGTCGGTCGAGAGGACGTCTTCGCCGGGAGCGATGACCACGTCGCCGCCCGCCAGCGGGATCTCGCCCCACGGGTCGGGCCGACGGTCTGCCAAGGGACCGGAGAGATTTACCATCGTGCCGACGAGCCGCGAGCCCCCATCGCGGCGAAACACGGCGATCTGTCGCAGGTTGGCTTCCGACTTCCAACCGCCGGCCAGACGGATGGCCTGGACCAGCGTGGTCGGGACCTTCAGCTCGAATCGGCCCGGGTTGCGGACCTCGCCCAGAACGAGGAAAGACGCCGGGGCACGCTCAACGAGGACGGCAGTTACCTCGACCCCCCGACCGTGTTCCCGATAACGCTCGTTAATCTCCCGCTGGAGTTCCGCCAGCGTGAGTCCCTGGGCCGGCGTCGAACCGATCGCCGGCAAGGCGATCGTTCCGTCGGCCGAGACGCGAACCCTCCGCTCCGGAGCGCCCGAGCGGTCGACCAGCTCCAGCAGGTCGTCGGCGCGGAGGCGATCTTCGGGCGGGTGGGGAATCCGGGCGTGGCCGGCGGATTGGCCCTGGACGTACGCCTGCCAGAAGACCGCGCGGGCGGCCTCCCATCCGCCCAGCCCCGACCAATCGTCGACCTGCTCGTCGGTGCCGCGGCCAGCCCAGGACTCGGCGGGATGCGAGGTCCGGACGAACTCCTCGGGGTGGGCCCAGCGGATAAACGGCAAGCCGCCGGCCCGCCGCGTCGCGGCCGTGCCCATCGGTGGGAGATCGGACGGCGGCTGTGTTTTACGGGCGGGACCGTCGTGCGCCCGCAGGCGATCCAACGCGTGCAGGTTCGCCCATCCGGCCGGGTGCGGGTGGATGGAAAGGCTGTGCTCCAGGACGGCCCTGGCCTCTTCCGGGCGGCCTGCCTCGGCCACGTGCACGCCCAGGTCGTTCGCGGCCATGTAGTTCCTCGGACAGACTAGGAGCGACGCCCGGTAGAACGTCGCCGCGCAGGCCCCCGCCCAAGGCATTGTCTCACCACAATGATGGGCCATCGCCGCGTGGAGTTTCCCCAGTCCATAGAGGGCCATCGATCCGGCAAGCTCCTCGCCCACGGACGCGGCCAGCCGCTTCTGGGCCAAGGTGTAGTAGGTCGGGTCTGTCTCGCTGGGGGAGGGGTTGGACGGACAACTTCGGGCCTCGTCGAGCGCCCTCAGACCCGCCGCCAGCGCCTCGCCGTGCTCGGCCGTGCGGCGATCGGAGTCGAGCGTTTCCGCCACGAGCTCGAGCGCGCGGAGGAGCTCGCAACGGGCCGAGAAGCAGGCTCCCCGGTCGGCCAGCTCGAGCCCCTGTTGGGTGTGCGTGTCCGCCTGCCGGGCGGTCAGCTCGAGGGTCCAGGACCTCCGGCCTGCCAGGTTCGCCAGCGGGCGGAGAAGGGCGGGCGGCTGATCGTTGGGGGAATCGATGGGGGGCATTGCCGAAGGCCCCATGCGGCATCGCGGCGAGCGTGCATCCGGCGATCGCGGCCTGCGTTCGTGGAGCGGCGGCGAAACGGCGGCCTCGCTGGGCACGGGGAGGAGGCGAGGCGTCCCGCTCCCCCCATTGATGCTACCGGGTTCACCCCGGAATGCCCCCCCGTTGGACCGGGCAAGATCGGTGCGACCTGAGTTTCTTTGCCCCCATGCCAACCCCAGCAGCCCGACGCAGACCGGCATCACCAGCAGGATCGCCGCGCGGAGCGGGAATTGTCGCAGCCATCGATCCATCGCGGCCCATTCCATGTGCAAAGGCGCCGTCGCGCCGGCCAAGACTCCGTTCGGGCCCTGTCCCAGGGACGGATCGGCCGGCGTTTTCGGGCGCGGTGAGCAAAAGCGGATCGTCTGCGGGGTCGCGGAAGGGGGCGGGCGGAATAGCCGTTAAACCCCATCTCAGCGGCCCGGCGCTTCCCGTAATGGCACTACAGCCCGCACCGGCCGCTGGCCTTTCCCAGGCGCTCGCGGCGGATTGTCGCGAGCCCTCAGGACCGCCGGCTCGGGCACCGCGATCGCTTGAATCTGCGGCCCCGGCCAGGTATCCTCCGGGGAGTTGCCGGGTCGCGTCCCCGCATTCCGGGGCGGCTTCCGGGCACGGCAAGCCTGGCCTCCATCGCTGACGAAAGGGTTTTCTCATGAGACACATGGCATCCTTGGCGGCGGTCTGGGCGATCCTCTGGGGCCCGGTCGGGCCGGCGGCCACCGCCGCGCCCGAACCCACCGATCGGCCGAACATCATCTTCATCCTCGCCGACGATCTCGGCTACGGGGATCTGGGGTGTTACCGGCAGAAGCTGATCCAAACGCCCCACCTCGATCGGATGGCCGCTGAAGGGATGCGATTCACGGACTGCTACGCGGGGAGCACCGTCTGCGCCCCCTCGCGGTGCTCGCTGATGACCGGGCTCGACACCGGCCACGCCCGCATCCGCGGCAACGCCCTGGTGCCGCTTGAGCCCGACGACCTGACCGTGGCCGAAGTCTTGAAGAAGGCCGGCTACGCCACGGGGATCATCGGCAAGTGGGGCCTCGGCGAGGCCGGCTCGACCGGCATCCCCAACCGCCAGGGATTCGACGAGTGGTTCGGCTATCTCAGCCAGGTCCACGCCCACAACTACTACCCCGAGTTCCTCTGGCGGAACCAGCAGCAGGTGCGGCTGAGGAACGTAGTGCCGCGCGAGAGCGGGGGCCGCGCGCCGGGGCTGGGCGGCGTGGCGACCAAGCGGGTCGACTACTCCCACGACCTCTTCGCCCGCGAGGCCCTCGATTTCCTCAAGCGCCATCGCAACGACCGCTTCTTCCTTTACCTCGCCTTCACCATCCCGCACGCCAATAACGAGGCGGGCAAGAAGGGGATGGAAGTGCCCGACTACGGGCCCTACGCCGGCAAGGATTGGCCCGAGCCGGAAAAGGGCCGCGCGGCGATGATCACCCGGATGGACGCCGACCTCGGACGGCTCTTTGCCAAGCTCCAGGAGCTGGGGCTGGACGAGAAGACGATCGTCTTTTTCTCCAGCGACAACGGCCCGCACCGGGAAGGGGGCGCCAACCCCGAATTCTTCCGCTGCTCCGGCCCCCTGCAAGGCATCAAGCGTTCCCTGCACGACGGCGGGATCCGCGTGCCGATGATCGTCCGCTGGCCGGGCCGGGTCCGGCCGGGGACCACCAGCGACCTCCCCTGGGCCTTCTGGGATTTCCTCCCCACGGCCGCCGAGCTGGCGGGCGTCGAGCCGCCCAGGCAAACCGACGGCATCTCCGTGGTGCCGACGCTCCTCGGGCAAGGCCCGCAGAAGCGGCACGAGTTCCTCTATTGGGAATTCCACGAAGGGGGCTCGCAGCAGGCCGTCCGCATGGGCCATTGGAAGGCCGTCCGAGCCTGGGGCCAGCCGCTGGAGCTTTACGACCTCCGCACCGACCTGGGCGAGGCGAAGGACGTCGCCGCGGACCACCCCGACGTGGTCGCCAAGATCGAGGCCTACCTGAAGACGGCGCGGACGGAATCGGAGCACTGGCCGATGCGGCCCGGGAAAACGCAGCCCAAGGTCCGCAAACCGCGTGCGCGGTGATGAGGAGCGCCCGGTGGTTGCGGTGAAAGGGTGCGTTCCGTTTAGCGGGGCCGCTTGCAGCCCGCGGTACCCCGCCGGCTTGACCCCGGCGTCGAGGGCTCTTAGCATACAGGGCGATGGGGAACCTGCAATCCGCTGCGAAGGAGCCGCCGCCATGTCTCGGCCGCTAGTCTTTCTCGGGGTCCTTGGCTGCCTTGCGCTTGGTGTCGGCGGTGTCCGCGCCGCCGAATACGCGGTCACGGAGACCGACGAGGAGATCCGGATCGCCACGCCGCAGTTGGAGGCAGCCGTCCGCAAGAAGGGATACGTCAGCGGGGTGGCCGCGCAGTCGCTGTTGGACAAGAAGACCGGATTCCGCGACGCCGGCTTCGGCCTGGACATCGTCGACTGGATCATGGAGCCCGGCAGCGACGAGGCGTATCGCGAGAAGCTCGATCGCGAGCTGGTCTACCAGTACGGCAATTCCTACCACGGCAACATCCCCAAGCGGTCGATCGAGGGTCCGCAGATCTGCACGCAGGCAAGAGAGCTGCACCCGGAGGTGATCCGGGGGAAGGATTTCGTCGCCGTGCGGCAGTCGTTCAAGTACCGCACGGCCGCGCCCGGCAAGAAGACCGGATCGACTTGGACCCAGGTGCTCGTGTTCCCCGTCGGCAAGCGGTATTTCCTTTCGATGGACAAGATCGACGCGGTCAATTCCAGCGAGGGGATGTTCCTGCGGGTCGACATGCCCGGCCACATCCGCCACCAGCGGGGCGACACCTTCAGCCGGACCTACCTGAGCTATCACGGGATCATTCCCGCCGCGGAGTTCTTCGAGGATTTCCCGCCGGACGCCAGGTTTTTCTACCGCCGCCAGGCGGGCAAGGTGCCCGAGCGGTTCATCCGCGCCTACCAGCTCCGCGACGCCAAGAGCGGCGCAAGCGGGCCGTGGCTGGCGGGGATGACGCTGGATCCGTCCGCGGTGAGCGAGGCCTGGTGCCACCAGCGGGGCTACGTCTGCATGATCGAAGAGTTCGGCGGCCGGCCGATCAAGCCCGGCGAGTCGTTCAGCGCGGCGTTTGTCGTCGGCTATTTCGATTCGATCGACCAGATGCAGGAAGTCTATGACCAGTACAAGGGCAACACCCGCCTGGAGGCCGCGCCCGGCGGATGGAAACTCGCAAAGTAGCGATCATGAAGAAGTCAATCGTGCGTACCGCCTTGGGCCCTTTGCTGGCGGGGTTGTTGGTTCTCTCCGGCGGCCCAGCGCCGGCCGGCGACGAAATCCCCGAGGCGATGCTGCGCGGGAAGGACCCGCAGCGGGTGGCCGAAGTCGTCGAGGGGAAGCGGCCGGTCGCCAGCGCGGCCTGGTGGGGTTTTAACCCCGAGGATGCCACGCAGGCGCTCCAGGAGGCCGTCAGCTCCGGCGCCAGGCGGCTGATCGTTCCGGAGATGGGCCGGCCGTGGGTGGTCGCCCGGTCGATCCGCCTGGCGAGCAACCAGGAGATCGTCTTCCAGCGCGGCGTGGTGCTGGAGGCGATGAAGGGGAAGTTCCTCGGCAAGGGGGAGTCCCTGGTGCAGGCGACCGACCGGCACGACATCACCCTCAGCGGCGACGGGGCTACCTTCCTCATGCACAAGGAGGACTACACCAAGCCGCCTTACGAGAAGGCCGAATGGCGGCACGCCCTGTCGCTGGTCGGCTGTGCCCGGGTAAAGGTCTACGGCCTGACGCTCCGCCAAAGCGGCGGCGACGGCATCTACCTCGGCGCCACGGCAAGGCAGAACTTCTGCAAGGACGTGCACGTCAAGGACGTGACCTGCGACGGCAACCACCGCCAGGGGATCAGCGTGATTTCGGCCGAGAACCTCCTGATCGAGAACTGCCGGCTGATCGGGACGCGGGGAACGGCCCCGCAGGCCGGCATCGACCTGGAGCCCAATCACGAGGCGGAGCGGCTCGTGAACTGCACGATCCGCGGCTGCGTGGTCGAGGACAACGCGGGCCCGGGGATCTTGGCCTACCTGGGCCCGTTGAGCGGGCGGTCGCCCGCGCTGTCGGTCCGCTTCGAGGACTGCGTCGTCCGCCGCTGCGGCTCCTTCGGGCTGGGCGTGGGGATGGTCGGGGAGAAAGGTCCGAAGGGCTCCGTCGAGTTCCGCAACGTCCGCGTCGAGGCCACCGAAGCCGCGGGGGCCCGCGTCTACGACAAGGCGGCGGACGGGGCGGTTGTCCGCTTCGTCGGCTGCACGTGGAAGGAGACCGCACGGAAACGGGACAACCCGGTGGTGATCGCCCTGCGCAGCACCAACCGGACCGGACGGCCCGGCGGCGTGGAATTCGCCGACTGCACGATCGAAGACGCCAAGGACCGCCCGGCCGTGGCGGCGCAGGGAAAGGCCTTGCAGGCGGGGGTTTTCAATGTCCACGGCACGATCCGGGTGAAGAACCCCCACGGCGCCCGGGCGGACCTGGGGCCGCGGCAGGAGAACGTGTCCCTCACGATCGCCCCCTGATTGCGATGGCACGGGTCGTTCTGGAGCAAGTCGACAAGGTCTACTCCAACGGGTGCCGGGCCGTCCAGCACTTCGATCTGGCGATCGAGGACGGCCAGTTCGTCGCCCTGCTCGGGCCCTCGGGCTGCGGCAAGACCACGCTCTTGCGGATGATTGCCGGCCTGGAGAGCGTGACCCGCGGAACGATCGCCTTCGGGGGCCGGGTCGTCAATCACCTGCCGCCCAAGGACCGCGACGTGGCCATGGTCTTTCAGACCGCGGCCCTGTATCCCCATCTCGATGCCTTCGAAAACATCGCCTTCTCGCTCCGGCTCCGCGGCGTGCCCGAGAAGGCGATCCGGCAGCGGGTGTTGGAGGCCGCCGCGCTGTTGGGCATCGAGCAGCTCCTGGACCGGCGGCCCGGGGAGCTTTCGGGCGGGGAGGGGCAGCGGGTGGCGCTGGGGCGGGCGATCGCCCGCCGCCCGCTGTGCTTCCTCCTCGACGAGCCGCTCTCCAGCCTCGATGCCCCGCTCCGCGCCGAGCTGCGCGCGGAGCTGAAGCGGCTCCACCAGCGGCTGGCGATCACCACGCTCTACGTGACCCACGACCAGGAAGAGGCCATGACCCTGGGCCAGCGGATCGCCGTCCTCCGCGCCGGGCAGATCCAGCAGGTCGGAGACCCGCTGGAGGTCTATCGCCGCCCGAAAAACGGCTTCGTGGCCGGGTTCGTCGGCTCGCCGAGGATGAATTTTCTCCCCGGATCGCTCGTGGAGCAGTCCGGCCGGCTCTGGTTCGAGGCGGCCGGGCTGCGGCTCGGCGTTCCCCCGCGGGCCGCCTCGTGCCTGGCGGCCCGCGGCGGCGAAAAGATCGTCCTGGGCCTTCGGCCGGAGGCCCTCGCGGAGAAGCCCTGGCCGGGCCAGGCGGACAATGAAGTGGCGGGGAAGGTCGAGCTGGTCGAGCCGCTCGGCGACTGCACCGACGTACACCTTTCCGCCCCGGGTCTCCCCCGGCTCATCGCCCGGCTCGACTCGCGGACGGCGATGGCGGTCGGCTCCGGCGGCACCCTTTTCGCCGATCTGGAGCGCCTACACTACTTCGCGGCCGATCCCGCGGCGCCGAACGGGGCGGGGGTCAACCTCGGTGCCTAGCCGTGCCGCGAAATCTCCGGCTACTGCGGCCGGAGCGGCTCCAGCTTGGCCGGGATGGTGAGTCTGGTTCCCGAGCCGGCCGTGAATGGTCGGCGGAACGGCTGGAATCCTTCCTTCTGGACGCTCAGGCGATGCCTGCCGGGCTTGACGAGGATCGAAACCGGGCCCGTCTCGGCCACAAGCGCAATTTCCAGCTTGTCGTTTTCGTCGAAGACCTGCACCTTGGCGCCCTGCTCGCTCGGCTCGACGACCACGATTCCCTCGGTGATTTGCAGGCCGCGCGAGGAGGTGGCTTTCACCAGCAGGGTGCTCACGATCCAGCTTCCCAGCGCCAGGCCCGCCAGCGTGAGCCCGAACAGGATCCGCCTCCTCGTCTTGCGGCGGAAGCCGAAGCTGAAGGGCATCATCACCGGCCCCATCGAGGGCGTAGGCTCTTCCAGAAGCCATTCGTCCAGGAGCGAGGCCACGGGGGAAGGGGGGAGCGTATCTTCCGCCTTGGCCCGGCCGAGGCCGAAAGGATCGCCCAGCGCGGAGGTGTCCGGTTTCTGTCCCAATCGGGCCAGGCAGCCCTCGAGTTGGGTCATCACCTCGGTCATTGACCGGGGGCGGTCTTCGGGCCGCTTGGCCACCATCCGCTGGAAGACGGCGTCGACGGCCTCGGGGACCTCCGGCCGGGCGGCCCGCAGCGACGGGACCGGAACGTCGCGGTGGGCGAGGATCCGCTTGATCACGGTGTTGGCGCGGTACATCGACCGGCCGATGAGGAGGAAGTGCATCGTCGCGCCGAGGCTGTAGATGTCGCTGCGCTCGTCGGTGGTCCTCAGATCGAAGCCCTGCTCCGGCGACATGTAGTCCACCGAGCCCATCACGTACCCGCTCTGCGTCAGCTCCTCGATCGGCACGCCGTCGGCGTCGACGGCTTCCTCGACGCGGGCCAGGCCCATGTCGAGGATCTTCACGATCCCCCGCTTGTCCAGCAGGAGGTTGGAAGGCTTGACGTCGCGATGGATGACCCCTTCGCCGTGAGCATATTGCAGGCCCCGGGCGGCCTGGTAGATGTAGGCCACGGCCTGGGCCACCGGGAGGGGGCCGTTCTGCTTGACCAGCAGGGAGAGGTTCGCTCCGTCGACGTATTCCATCACTAGGAAATGAACGCCGCGGGCCTCGTCGGCATCGTAGGCGGTGACGATGTTGGGGTGGGAGAGCCGGGCGGCGGCCTTGACCTCGCGGTGGAACCGCTCGACGGCGTGGGGCGACTGGGTGAGCTCCGGGGGGAGGACCTTGATCGCCACGGTCCGCTCCATTTTCCGGTGCCGGGCCTTGAAGACCTGCCCCATCCCACCCGTCCCCAGCCGCTCCTCGATCACGTAGTTCCCCATCGCCAGGGCCCAGGTCCGCCGGTGATAGATCGCCTGGAGCTGGTATTTCGTCAGCTTCTTCTGGCGGAACAGCTCCCCGGCAAGCTCGGCCAACGTCTTAGGACGTCTTTCGGGCGGAAAGGAGGCAAAGAACGCGCGGAGCT
>Ga0315280_10012426_pt1 | contig 10299 bp, 4 predicted proteins | sample YL17G06_40_MG_FD_203697 | JGI IMG/M metagenome (GOLD analysis project Ga0315280, IMG submission 203697) | Sediment microbial communities from Yellowstone Lake, YNP, Wyoming, USA - YL17G06_40 | ecosystem: Environmental > Aquatic > Freshwater > Lake > Sediment | place: USA: Wyoming | collected... | reverse complement strand
ACCTGTAACCCCCGGCTGGGCCATGCGAACCACGTAGGTCAGGAAGGTAACGCCATTGCTGACGTATTCCAGGTTCTTCGAGTGTTCCTGCGGCAGAAGTTCTCGGAACAGTTTCTCCGCCTTTTCAATATCCTCGAGCTTATGGGTCGTCCAGAACTGCTCGAGAGTATTGATGGCTTCTTTCACTTGCGTCTGATTCTCCGGCTTTTCGGCGAGCAACCCGGCCAACTCGTTCACGATTTGTTCCTGCATCAGCGAGGGGTCGGAGGCCAGGCGGAAATAGACGTAGTCGTCCATGAATCGACAGGGCGGTGCTAGGCGATAGCCCTCCACTCCGTCCACCCCCACCTCGTCGCGGGCGTACTGTGCCTCCTGGATTCCGCGTCGAATAAGAGGATGGGGAAACATGTTGACGGATACCTCGGGATTCATATACCAGAAAAAGTCGATGACCGGCCTGAACCCGTGCTCCTTCCCGATCAGGAGGCCTTCCCGTAAGGGCGGATTTCCGCGCGCTTGGACGTAGGGCGCCCAATTCTGAATAATCGTCAGAAGCGAGGCGTCCAGCCACGCGACATTCTGGGGTAGCCGGGGGATCACATCATCCTGCAATGTCCGGTACTTTGGATATTTCTTCAATATTTCTTCCGAAAGGAAGACCTTGGACCAGATATCTGGCACCCAGTTCCAGTACACAAAGTCAGCGGCGTTGCCCACCTCCCGCATCAATTGCAAATAACTGCGGGTCGCATCGGCAAAGTAGCCAGTGGGATCCGCGCTGGTCGCGTCGTCGATTGACAACCCGCCTCCGTCGGTGTAGATGATCTCCAGCCCATCCATACCCCGGAAGTATTCCAGCGCATATCTCTGGTTCTTCAGGATCAGGTCTTTTCCCTTGCTCCAGTTCAGACCACTGCTGTTCCAACCGGCCTCATCCTGGACGGCGCGCTTGTCGGGGTTGTCCCAGAAGGCTTGTTGGGTCACCAGATTCGGGTTGATATACCAGTTGAATTTCACCCCCACTTGGTGGCAGTAGTCCATCACTTGCTTCCAGACCTCGTAGCGCCACTTCTCCCGCTCGCTCTGGGGATAGTCCGGGTGGTACGCACGGTGCGACGCCATGACCAGGGTCGTCATGTTGCACAGCCGCATGAAATCGACATACTCTTTCCATTCCTCCAGCGACCAGCGGTCCGGACTCAGCTCCGCGAACCCATACGACGCCCCAAAACGATAAGCCGCCACCTGCATCTCCCGAATGGAAAACCGCGGTTTCTCCTCAATATCCCACTTCCGGGTGAAAGGGTCCTTGCGGTGCTCGATGATCAGGGTGCGCAGGAAGGTGTACACGCCGTTGGTTGCTCCCTCGGGATCGTTCCCCCGAATCGTGATCTCACCCTCATTCGCGGAGCGGATCGTGTATCCCTGGGCACCGATGTTAGGGTTCTGGGTGGGATTCAATTCGATTCGGATGGAACGTGCCTGTCTGGAAGCCTTGCCCACCAGGATCCCGGTGTACTGCGACAAGCGGTGGACGGCGTGCCGGATCGGGGAGGGCGCATTCTGGTAAAAGGATATGATCGTGGATGCCCCGTGACTGGCAACTGCAAACACCAGAATCAGAAAGAAAGTCGGAATAGCGCTCCTGATCCCTCGTTTCATTTTCGTATGCTCCCGTAGCAGTCTGCGATTTCAACCTTACCTTGCCGCGAAATCACGCGCGGCAGCCTAATTACGCGAACGTTCGAGAGGTCCTGGGCCGTCACTCCTTAGGCAGCTCAGGCAGTCCAGGAAGCGGCGGTTGAAACTGCCAAGGCTCTTTGGTTGTCAGTCCAAAAATGAATACTTGCCCTGGAACGTATCGCTGGCGCACCTCGAAGTTCTCGAAGGCTATGCCTCCAGGAACGGCCGTCTCGGTCATCCAGTAAACACGGCGCCCATTCACTCGCACCCGCAAGTCTGGCTGAATGTCCTTGGCGGGCACACGCCAATACTGGGTAAGTTTGGTGGAAACATAATTCCACCATGGGGGTTTCAGGTCTTGGACTGTGGCCGGATTGGCTTCATTCGCGGTGCAAAGCACCACCGCGTCACCGTCCCAGTTCCTGAGCATGTCCACAAAGGGATAGCATTCGCGTTCCATGAATCCATAAGGGCCGTCGCTGTCGTGACCATACAGAACGCGGCTGTCCACCAGACGGTTTCGAAGCCAGAGATAGCGCAACCGCTCATAGTTGCCCATCGTGGCACTGAGTGCTAGTTCTTCAACCGGGGCGCTATCCGTGTGCTGGTATACGGAGAAAGAGATTTCGTCTGGCGTGTCGCTCTGCATTCGCACGATCACGTAAACCTTGGCGCCATTCAGGTCGTAGGTTTCCACTTCAATGCGGACGGTCAATTGTTCGATGGGCTCCGGCTTCGTCGGGAGCGTCACAAGGTCACCGGCAGCTGCCCGCATTCGATCCTCACCGTCAGGGATATGTACCCAAAGCCTCTTACCCCTTTCGTCTGGATTGAGTTGGCTCAGCTCGATTTCGCTGAACGCCATGCGGCTGAATCGACGCCCCGGCCCGACAGTAACGGGCTCAATCGCAATGAAGTCGATCAGTTCCGGGCCGTGGTTCTCTTTTCCAAGAATCCCAACGCGGATCAATCCCCGCGGGCCCCGCATGCCGCCCGGAGAGGGCAAGCCGAAAACCATCCCATCGGTGCGTCCCCAGATCAAAGGGTCATCCGGATTGGTCGGGCGCACCCAGGAGCCGCCCTCTCCGAAGGCTGCGCTAGGAAGAAACAGCCACCACAGAAGTCCGAGTATGCAGAACCTTCCACTCGATCGCCTCATGGAAGTACCTCCTTTTGCTGTTTGAAAAATTGTATGGCTTGCTGGGCTTGGGTTCTCTGTTTGCGATCTTCCGAGTATTTCTCGAAGAGGAGCCGCTGCCGGTTGGCCGCCGCCGCGTCGCCCACCGACCGGTATGCGTTCATCAATAGATAATGCGCCGAGGCGTCCTCCGGGCGAGTCTTGACATAGGCGTCCAAAGCCTCGATGCCCTTCGCATACTGTTGCTGGCGCAGGTATATCTTTCCAAGCTCCCGCTGAATCTCCGGGATGTTCGCATGGCAGGCGAGGGCCTCCTCCAATGATTTCTCCGCGCGTTCGTCCTCGTGCAAAACGAGCCAGGCCCGTCCAAGGCGATATAGAACCTCTGGAGCTTTGGGCCGTACTTGCAGTTCCGCTTGGTATTCCTCTACGGCTTGGCTTATCTGCCCTTGGTGCATAAGAAGATCGCCGACCGCCATGTGGATCCTGGAAAGGCCAGGTTTCAACTGGAGAATTTTCCGGTACTCGGCAATGGCCTCTCCAAATCGCTGCTCAGCGGCCAGCGATTCCGCCAGCACCTGGTATGCCCGGAAGGAATCAGGTGCGACCGCGCCGATCCTCTCGAACGCAGCCTGGGCGCGTTGCTCATAATCTCGGGAGCGAAAATAGTGCAGATCGGCAGCCGGCTCCGGTGGGGTTGCCGGCGTCGGCGGAGGGAGTGCAAGTTCTGCCGACTTGCCTTGCTGTGAATGGATCTCCGTAAGCGCCTGGCGCACTTCCGCGAGGTCCGGGCGGCGCCGCAGCGCCTCGCGGTAAAAGAGCTCGGCTTTAACGAGATTTCCCCGCAGCCGCCACTGGTCGCCCGCGAGCTCCCAGAGGCGCGCTCCGTCGGGCGCGACCTCTGCTAGTTTCCGAATCTCGCGCGGGCCCATTTCCAAATAAGCGTGCCCCAGGCCATACCAGACGTCAGGGTTGTCTGGCTGCAGCTTCGAGGCGGCCAGAAAGTGGTCTACCGCCTCATCGCATTGCGAGGCGGCGAGATAGCTGAAGCCCAGCCAGGTCTGAGCCAACGGATCAGCCGGGCTCAAGGTCACAGCCTGCTGGAGTGCGTGTAGAGCCCGAGTTGTGTCTGAGAGATCGTAGTAGGCAATCCCGGAGAAGATCAGAGCGGATACGAGGCCAGGCTTGAGCCGAAGCGCTTTGGCAAACGCCTGAACGGCCTCTCCAGGTTGCCGGTGGAAATAGTAAGCAATTCCCAGGTTGCTATACACCTCAGCCACCTCGGGCTCGAGGTGGCTGAGGATCGTGTACTCCTTGATCGCGGTCGCGAAATCGCCGGCACGTTGTGCTTCTCGCGCGGCTTTCGCGTGAGTTGCGATGTCCTGGGGCTGGCCTTGCGCGCCCAACAGCGCACAACAAACAACCAGCCCCCAGACACTCAACTGAAACGACCTGCACATGCGTGACAGCTCAAAACTCCAACTTCAAAGCGAACTGGATGCGCCTCGGCCCGTTTGCCTGCGAAGTGAATATGCCGAAGGGAGTGTTGGAGTTGACCAAGTTTGCCGTCGTCAGGTCCTTTGGAGCGACGTTGATGATATTCGCAATACCGCCCAGAACCACCCGGTTGAAGGTATTGAAGAAATTGGCCTGGAACTGCAAGTTGAGTTTTTCCGTGATGGCAAATCTCTTCGTCACCGAGAGGTCCTCGTTGAGGTAATATGGCGTACGCAAGCCCGGATAGAATCTCGCCGCATTGCCGAACCCTCCGTTTGCAGGAGCGCTAAAAGCCGCGGGATTGATGTAGAACTGGCAAGGAACACGCCCCTTAGTACTCGGCAGAGGTCCTGCGCACTCCCTCCTATAGTCGGGATTAACGATCGGAACTCCTGGGACAATGTTGGGACGGAAGGTGTATCCGTCGTTCGCTTTTAAGGGATTATCCGCGCCCCAGACATCGTATTCGATATGCAACGGACGTCCAGTCTGGTACATCGCAATACCGCTGGCCTGCCATCCTCCCACCAACTTCCCCAAGACCCCACGGTGATTGAGGAATTTCTTTCCGGGACCGACCGGCAGCTCGTAGACGTAACTGATCGCGAGCACGTGGGGAATGTCGGAGCTGGTCACGCTTCGTTCAGAGTTCATGTTGTAGAAGTCCTGCATGAAAGACGCGCCAAAGATCGCGTTCTCAGCGCCGGCGAAGGCGCCGGCGAACGCGTCCGCCGTCCCCATGGTCTTCGACCAGGTGTAAGAGACCAGGAAGGTTAGCCCTTGCGAAAAGCGCTTTTGCAGGCTCGCCTGCAACCCATTGTAAGAGGAGCTGCCGACGGGGTTCATTATATTGTCAATGTTGCCGTACTGAGGGAAAGGCCGCAGCGCCTGACCCACGGTGGCCCCCGACCCAAAGAGACTAACGAAATTGGAGAAGGGAGGGGTGATTCCCGCCGCGACAGCGCGCGAATCCGTGACGGACAGGGCGAGGAACTGGTTCAGGGGAATCCCTGCCGCCGCTGCGGCACTCGCGTAGCGTTGAGCCACTGCCGGGTCCACCTCGTTGGGCTTAAGCCACATTCCTATATGGTAAGCGTGGCTTCCGACGTACGTCGCCTTCACCACCATGTTCCCGGGGAGAGCACGCTCCAGCCCGAAGGTCCAGTTAATCTGCGTCGGGGGTATGCCCGCAGACGGGACAACCATGGGGGGATTCACATTGCCGATCATCAGGCTTGGATCAATGAAGGGTGGCGGCGTGAAGTTGGGGAAGGCGTTATCCCACCAAAAGGAAGGTGACCCCACATAATCGCCAGGCCGGTTTACGGTTGCGATCCCATTCCAACCAGGGGCGTAAAGACTTCCGCCGAGACCATTGTTGAGGGTATCGTTCCCCGTGGGGCGATTAATGGCAAAGCCGCCCCGCAACACTGTCCGAGAAGAACCCAGCACTCTGCCTAGAATGCCCTCACCTCCCTCGGGAGAGAATGCAAATCCCACCCGGGGCTGGAAGGCGCGCCACTCAGTAACGCCGATGCGGGGGCGGCCGTTTCTGCCTGTCCCTTGTCCGTAGAAGGTAAACGCGCCCAGTCTATTACCCACCGCATAATTGGGCAGAGTCCGATCGAGGGTCGCCACGCGGCCCCACACCTCTTCCCTCGGGATCTGCACGTCATAGCGGAGTCCCAAATTCAGCGTGAGGCTGCGAGTGATCTTCCAATCATCCTGAACATAGCCGCCGTAACTGCGCCAGCGGTACCCGTTGGCAGTATATCCGAGGGTGAAATAGGTAAAATCTGGACCACCGAACAGGAAGCTGGCAGCGGCGGAGCCGGTCCCCGCAGGCATCGAGACGGCTGTCGCAGGCCCATCCAGCCCCGACTTGTAAGTGAACCCGACCCCATTCAAGGCCGTTTGCATCGGCTCGAAAACATACCTGCCCGAATTTGCGGGGATCTCGTTGCGCTGCAGACGACGCACCTCTCCGCCAAACTTCAACGTATGCGCTCCACGGAGCCAGGTAATGCTGTCGTTGAGAATGAACCGGTTCTGCACCACCCCAGCATTCGTTTCCCCCCCGATGGCACCCTGGTTCCGGATTTGGATGGAGGGCAACGGCGCCCCCGCGGGAAGGCTGATACCCTTGAGGCCCAAGGAGCTCATCAGGGGCCCGGGCTCCACTGGGCCGGTGACTTGATGGTCACGCAAGAACCCGAAATTGAAGCTGTTGATGAGTTTGCCTCCTCCGGTGTACGTGTGCGAGAGGCGCACCTGGAGCGAAGGGTAATTGGCCTGGGTGGCTGTGGAGAGGGCCAGCGCGCCGTTGTTGCTGCTCACATAGGTCCCCCTGAAAAAGCTGCCCGAAAGAAACTGGTTACCGCGAAAGTTGTGGTCAATCTTCGCCACAAATCTCGTCTCATCGACTTTAGAGCTCGTCAGCCGGGTAAGGTTGTTGTAGATCGCGTTGGTAGTCGCTTGCGGGAAGTAAGGCAGGAGAGCCTTCGCGACCGCACTTATTTTTGGCGAGCTAAGCGAAATCTGGTTTCCCGGCAAAGGATCGCGGATCTGGTAGGTGGTGCCGTTTGGGCCCACCACGCTCCGCGAAGTTGTCGGGTCATAGACTTCGCCTGTGTAAACCGGCCGGCCCGCCGGGTCATATACGGGATACCCTCCAGAGGTGAGTTGAGCTCCCAGAAGCTGCGAAAAGTCGCCGGTGCGGAACTGATTCGGGAAAGTGGTCAGAGTGGTAGTATTGGCGCTGGGCCTATACAGAAAGTCTGTGAAACTGACGAAGAAAAAGCTGCGGTTGCGGCCCGAGTAGACTTTGGGAATGGTGATCGGTCCGCCCAGGGTGAAACCGAATTCATTCTGCTTGAGCGGCGCCTTCTTGCCTCCTTTGCCCGCCGTGACAAAATCCAGGGCATTGAGATGATCGTTCTGCAGGAACTCGTAGCCGCTCCCGTGCCATTGGTTTGTGCCGGACCGGAACGTAAAGGAGGCGCTCGAACTCCCCAGCCCATACTGGGCAGACTCGTTGTTGTTAGTGATCTTGAATTCCCCGATCGCTTCGATAGAAGGGTGGTTGCTGCCCACCTCTCCTGTCAAGTCGGTGTCGGCAATGGGGATTCCATCGATATAGACAGCCATCGATCCTGAGGGCGAGCCGCTGACGTGCAGGCGGAGATCCGGCGTCGCGCCCGGAACCGAACCGTACACCCCCGGAGTCATGATAACAAAGTTGAGTGGATTACGGCTGTCTGACGTCATGGGCGAGGGGAGGGCCATGACCTGCTCTCGAGGCACGGTTGTTCCCACATCGGAGGTCTCCGTGTCGAGAGGAAGAGGCCTCGCGGTCACCGTCACCTGTTCCGTCACGGCGCCCAGCTGAAGCTGGAGATTGACCGAAATCGTCTGCCCAACCTCGACGACCACGTGCTCCTGAACGAACTTCTTGAAACCTGCCATTTCACAGGAGACCTGGTATCTTCCTACGGGCAGACCGGGAAAAGTAAAAGTGCCGGTTGACCCTGTGGTGGTCTCCGTCTTTAGTCCGGTTGCTGCGTTGACGGCCGTAACTTTGGCATCGGCAACGCTCAATCCTTGTTGGTCCAAAACAAGTCCTGTGATGGTTCCACGGTTGATCTGGCCAAACAGAGGACAGGCCAGAAAGAGAAATCCACACAAAAGAGCCACTGAAGTTCGAAACGTGCGCATTGTAGGACACCTCCTTTTTGCACAATGCTGTGTCTTCCGCGTGCTCGCAGACGACGTTCTTACTGGGTTGGAAGGCCCGACACTTGGCAGAACGGGCACAGGAACACCTTCGGCAAGCTTAAGACATCCCTGGGGTCTGAAACGATTATGATGACTACCACCTCGGACAACGTTTGTCAAGGAAAATCTGAACCGTTTCGCTCATGGCATACTCACATTCTGGGGCGGTTTCCTGCATCTGGCCTGTCGGTTTGCATGGACATCGTCTACTCTATTTTCGCGCCAGATCTTGGATTGCCCAACCATCTGGAGTGGATGGACGAGGTTGATTCTCCTTGCCTCCTGATGCAACGTTTAGTTTTATGGCAAACTGTGTCCGACTTCAGCGGAAATGAGACCATTGATTGAGATTCTCTAAGCTATAGTTTTTGCCCTGGGTTCACCTCCTAACCCGCGCTAGACTGCGCGGTACACGAAAGGAGTGAACCAGGAGTGAAGAACCTGCCAGAGGGGAAGGAAGCTCCCCCGCCCGGGCGGGAGGCGACGCAGTCCTCCAGTGTGCAGAAAGAGGTTCGCGTGTCACCAGTTTTCCAGACGGAGACTTCGGGACGGGAATCTCGCGAGCCGGGCCGGTGATGCTGCTGGTCAACCCTAAACACTGCGGCCCATCTCTGGAGAGAAGACCGAGCCCACCCTCTTTCACTGTGATCCTACGTGGGCCAAGAGCACTTCCGATATGGCTCCCACGTTACACAACCAAGTGGGTCGCTTCTGAGTATGCGTAACTCGGGCGGAGCCAGTGTTCGGCTTCTGCGGGGCCCTAGTCCTAGGAGTTCTACAGTTAGGCGTCCCGCAGCGTTGGGTTGGGCGTTGCGGCACAGTGGTCAGATATCGGCGGTTGAGGTGGGGCCTATCGTGTGGAAAAATTGCACATAACGGCCCTGACTTCCTGACGCGTACTCATGGAGCCCCGCAGCCGATGGCCACTCCTGACCTTCTTACCCCAATTGTTCCTGACGCGAGACTTAACCGCCACTTTCGCTTCGTCGCGACAAGTCCCGGTTATGCCCCGGCCCGCCCCTTACTGCGCGACGTTTGGCATGAGTATGTGGACAGGGACGGCAATTTTGTCGAGCAATTCCAGACCTCTGGATTTGATGCCCGCACCTGGGAGCTCTTTCTCTTCGCATTCCTACACGATGATGCCCAGGCAGAATTCGAATGGGATCATGCTGCCCCTGATTTCTCGGTGCGGATCAAGGGAACTCACCTGTACATCGAGGCTGTGACTGCCAATCTGTCACAACTAGAGAATGTCGTGGTGCATGAAGCACGGACCACTGATCCGGTCCAGCAAATGCACAACCTGTACCCCATTCGTCTTGGAAGCGCGCTGTACTCAAAGCTTCAAAAACGTTACTGGGACCTGCCGCATGTCGCTGGCAAGCCGCTCGTCTTCACCATCCAAGACTTTCCTGAGCCGGAATCGCTCTACCATAGCTCCGCCAGCTTGTGGCAGGACCTATACGGAATACGGGGCTCATGGTATCACGACGAAGTCGGCCGACTGCACATCGAAGAGATCAGCATTGACGCGCACGTTCACGGAAGCAAGCGTATCCCGTCCCGCTTCTTTCAGCTTCCAGATGCCGACCACGTAAGCGCTGTACTCTTCGGAAACTCAGGAACCATTGCGAAGTTTAACCGGCTCGGATACCTCCTGGGCCACGGTAGAAAGGAAGTGCTCAAGATCATTCGCCGCGGCCTGCGCTACAATCATACGCCGAACAGCACTGAGCCAACCTTCTTTGCATACGCGCTGGATGATGCGGACGCTCCGCTTGAACGATGGTCGCAGGGGCTGACCTTATTCCATAATCCCAAAGCACTACATCCCCTGCCGTACGAGATTCTGTCCTGCGCGTACGGATTCATGGACAACAGTGTTCTGAGAACCTTCCTGCCCGATTTTCATCCCTTCGTCTCCCAGACGGTCACGCTCATCGCTGCCAACAAAGAGATACCTGAGGACCCCGAGTGAATGCCGCCTTACACGTGCATGAAGCTGCCGGACCCGACTGAACCGAGGAATCGTTGCTTTGTGCGCCACCGCCCCGGCTTCGTAGCGAGGCCCCCTTCGCAGGGGCGGGAGCGAATCAGCGGTTGAACCCGTTCCGTCGCAACCTTCACGTCTCCGCCAATTCCTGAAGAACTCGATTGAGTATGTGAGGCATTTCTGCGGCCAGTGCCGGTGAGAGCTGGGGCTG